>Ga0116204_1000671_pt1 | contig 19650 bp, 15 predicted proteins | sample LakKivwa52mmetaG_FD_94481 | JGI IMG/M metagenome (GOLD analysis project Ga0116204, IMG submission 94481) | Anoxic lake water microbial communities from Lake Kivu, Rwanda to study Microbial Dark Matter (Phase II) - Lake Kivu water 52m metaG | ecosystem: Environmental > Aquatic > Freshwater > Lake...
CCAGGGCCACAATCCTATAGAAACGATCCTGGATATCGCAAAAATGGCTATCGGAAAAAAAGACATCTCAACAGTGTTCTTGAAACAAGCCGCATAAGTTTTCAAAGAGCTAAAGTGTTACCAAAAAAGAAAGGAGGTTTTTACCGGGAAAAGAGTGTTGGCGGGTCAGCGAATGATACGATAAAAGAGGATATGTATTATGGCAGCGGTGATTGAAGATTACCAAATTGTGTATGTTTTTCATGATAACATCACCACAAGGAGGTCAAAATGAACAAGAGGGTCCTAACTGCGGCATTCCTGGCTGTCTTTTCGATTGCGTTCCTTATTCCGGCTTTTACAACCGACGCAAAGGCAGCCGATAAACTGGGATGGATCGGTCCCGTTTACAAGGAGTTATCCGACAGCCTGATGAAAGGTTTCAAGGGATACTATAAAAAAACCTATGGTAAAGATGTAGATATCACATTTATTCATCCGGGCGGCTGGCCAGTCTGCGTCGACAAATTAAGGGCGTGGGGCAATAAACCCGATGCCGATATCTTCCTGGGCGCAGGCGCCCCGGCGCATGAAGTTCTGAAAAAAGAAGGGCGAGTCGTTCCTTACAAGCCGAAGGACTGGAATATGGTTCCTGCCGAATGGCGCGGCATGAAGGTAAAGGATGACACCGGCGCCTGGACGTGTTTTGCGCCCTGGATCGTTACCAACCTGTATAACGAAAAAGTTCTGAAAGCACTGAAACTGCCCCCCCCGAAAACATGGAAGGAACTGCTGAATCCGATATACAGAGGCAACATCGTTATGACATTGCCGTATGCCTCCGGGACAGTGCATGAGGTCGTGGAGATCCTCCTGCAGGGTTTCGGTGAGAAAGAGGGTTGGGCGATAAACAGGTCGCTTGCGGCGCAATTGGCCCGCTTTTCAACAGGCAGCACGGATACGACCCACCTTGTGAGCCGCGGGGAAGCGCCCATCGGAATCGCCCAGCCGCAGATGAACGCCATGGTTGCCCGCAAGGACGGTTATCCCGTGCGTGACCTGCTCCCGGATAAAACAATCCTCGTTCCCGAAGCGGTTGCACTGCTGAAGAACGCGCCCAACGAAGCCGTCGGGAAGATCTTTCTGGACTGGCTCTTCAGCATGGAAGGGCAGAAATATGTTCTGGAGGGAGGTTATTTCGTTGCAAGGACAGACATTAATTTCACCCAGTGGGAAAAAGAAGGCGTTGTGATGGCCAAACACGCCAAGGCTGCTCTCGGGGTCGATAACTTCTGGGATCTGAAGGTCGCGTTAATCAATTACGACCTTGCTCTCGCGGCAAAGCGATGGGATGAAGTCAACAAATACTATGAGTTCGAGATTTACAGGAAATGGGGCGAATTGAAAAGCAGCCTGTTCCTGATAGAAGAAGTCGAGGGAGAAGTCATCGCGGCGAAAGCGGCCAAACTGAATGTAGCGGAGGCCGAGGGGAAAATAAAAGAAGCCCGGAATCTCTTCGAGTATGACGGTAAATACGCTGCCGCACGACTGGCTGCAACAAAGGCGCGCTCTCTGCTTGCGAAGTAAGGACATGAATTGTAAGATTTCAATCGAGATCATTTCAGTTTAAAAAAGAATATACTCCGAATTTCATCTACGGGCGGGGTGCACCCCGCCCGTAGATCACGGAGTTGTAGATTAGCGGCCCACACCCCAGGAGGCGTTTTATCGAGGAGTAACTTTGAGGTTACCCGGAAGGATGTGATATGTCCCGTGGAAATCATTTTCTCTCATCTCTGCTGTGGTTAGTAATCGCTTTACTGGTGATTTATCCGCTTTCAATTCTGATAATAGAGAGCTTCAAGGTTTCAGGAACCGACGGTTCAGGCATCCAAAACTACCTGGAATTTTTCCAGGACACCTATTATCTGAAAACCTTTTGGAACACCATTGTGCTGAGCACCATGGTGCTTCTTGTATCAACACTGTTCGGGATACCCCTGGCATATATTCTGGCGCGATACAGGCAGCGGGGAAAGACCATTTTCACCGCTCTGATCCTTCTGCCCATCGTTTTGCCGGCCTATGCGGGGGTATTCGCATTCATCATTTTTTTCGGAAAATTCGGCACCATGAATCTGCTTCTGATGAATGCCGGGTTGATCGAGAAACCCTTAAATTTCATCTACGGATTCCACGGGCTGGTATTCATAGAAGCCCTGCATATGCTCCCTTTCATCGTGCTCAGCCTTGTATCGGGATTAACCAGCATCGATCCTTCTTTTGAAGAGGCTGCCGAAGTCGAGGGCGCCAGTGGTTTTAGGAGATTCATAACTGTCACATTGCCTCTATGCACGCCGAGTTATCTGGCGGGCGCCGTCATGGTCTTCCTATGGCCGTTTACGGACTGGCTTACTCCCTTGATTCTTGGGCAGGTCGACTTTCTCCCTTCGGTTGCCTACATCAACATCGCCTATCACTTTACGGATGTGCATCGCAAACATATGGGAATTGTGGCGGTGGTTGTTTCTTCGATAGTTTGCATCACTCTTTTCCTGTTTGCAAGATGGTGGGTGGAAAAAAAGAAGTACACCGGCCTCTCAAAAGGAACAACGGCTGAAGGAAGGGTGATCGAACCCGGTCCATTTTTGAAAATCAGCTCTTATCTGTATACGTTTTTTATCGCCGCCCTTGTCCTGCTGATCCCGATCGTACTGGGATTGTCCGCTTTTTCCAGAAGATGGGTTTTTGAACCGTTCCCAACCTACTGGACCCTCGACAACTTCAGGGTAATTTTGATGGAAAGCCCTGGCCTGATATATAATTCATTTCTTTTCAGTGGGATAGCCCTTATTTTCGGGGTCATTTTCGGGCTGCCGGCCGCATATATCATCGTCCGCACACGTGTTCCGGGAAAAGATGCTCTCGACTTTATGATCACGCTGATGCTTGCTTTCCCGGGTATCGCCATAGGCGTCAGTTATCTTCTGGCCTTCTGGGAAGGCATACCGCTTGCCACGTATTGGATCATCATGCCGCTTGCCCTATTTTCACGACGGCTTCCCTATTTTCTTCGGATAGCGCATGCTTCCTATCTGCAACTGGATATCTCGCTCGAGGAGGCCTCGGAAGTATCGGGTGTGGGTAAATTCATGACTTTTATAAACATATCCCTTCCGCTATTGATGAAAGGCGTTCTTGTCGGCGTGGTGATGTTTTTTATCATGGCATTTCAGGAGATTTCCACTGCAATATTTCTTTACAGGGGCGGATGGGAAACCCTCCCCATCGGAATCTACCTGAATTGGCACCGCGGAATGGAATTCGGAATCTCCGCGGCCATGGCTTTTCTTATGATCGTAATCACGTTCATTCTTCTTCTGATCATTGCAAAAATCGGCGGAGGCATTCTCAAAGCCGCCTGGGGGGGGGCCGGAGAAAAGAAGTAATTGACCGGCAGGCCGTGGAAGCGGCATGATATCAAGTAACGAATGAAGGAGACAAGTCTGATGGCTTATATTGAGATCCGCAATCTGGTCAAACGATATAAGAAAGTGACGGCGGTCAATCGCATACAGCTCGACGTGGAGAAAGGGGAACTGCTGACCCTCCTCGGACCCAGCGGATGCGGCAAAACAACCACCCTTCGCTGCATCGCCGGACTCGAAAAGCCCGAGGAAGGCGATATTATCATTGACGGCAAGCCGATGATTTCGGAAGGGTTTGTTCAGCCCTCAAAAAGAGGCATCGGCATGATGTTCCAGAATTATGCCGTATGGCCGCACATGAAGGTTTACAGCAATATCGTCTACGGCCTGAAGCTTCAAAACTTATCCAGGCAGAGCATTAAGGAGAAGGCTAAAAATGTATTGGAGTTAGTAGGTTTGCAGGGACTGGAGGAGCGATATCCGGGTCAGTTGAGCGGTGGACAGCAGCAAAGAGTCGCTCTTGCACGTGCTCTCATAAGAAATCCCAAAGTACTGCTTCTGGATGAACCGCTGAGCAACCTGGATGCCAAGCTCAGGGAAAAAATGAGATTTGAAATCAAGAGCCTGGTTAAACGCATGGGGATCACTTCGGTCTATGTTACCCACGACCAGGCGGAAGCGATGGTTATCTCGGATCGTATCGTCGTTATGGAAAAAGGGAACATCGTACAGATTGGCTCACCCCCCGAAATATATGAAAGGCCCGCCAGCAGGTTTGTAGCCGATTTTATCGGCGCCATGAATTTCATCCCGGGAGAGGTAGTTGGGGTTCATTCCGGCACAAATGAAGTTTATGTGCGCACTGAATTCAGCGAGAAGCTTTTGTGCAAGTCAACCGGCGGTGATGTGACGACACCGGGCCAGAAAGTCTATGCATCGATACGTCCCGAGGATGTGGAGGTATTCGCGGAGCCGCCTCAATCCGGGGAGAATATCTTTAAGGGCATCATTGCGAATAAGGCATACCTCGGAAACTTCCTGTTTCTTTTCATAAATATAAACGACACAGCGATCAGGGTGCAGGCGCCGCATCAACTCCCGCAGGAGGAAGGCCATGAACTATACCTATCCCTGAATCCGCAAAAATGCATCGTTCTGCCCGAATAAGAGGTGCGAAGCCGTGGGGAGGGAAAGATGATTATGGCCCGGCGGGCTTTGAGGCTTCAGAAGGCTTCCTGGAAGAGGATCGGGAAAGAAGCGTTTCCACCATCTCGGCAAAACCGTACCCCCCCTCTTTTTCCGTGATCCAGGCCGGCTCATTGGTCATTTTCCCCTTGAAATGCATCACGTTGGCCACACCGACCGAGTTCGGGAAATATCCGAACATTGGCGCGTCATTCGGCGAATCCCCGGTAAAAATAACCCGATCTTTAACCGATTCAAGGCTTTCATTGAAAACCTCTTCAAAAAGCAGGCGTGTCATGGCAAGTTTGTCATAATCTCCAAACCAGCCGTTGACATGGATTGAACTTATTTTCGCCCGGGCGCCTGACTTCATGAAGCATTTTACGATTTCTTCCGCTTCTTGCATCGAAAGGGGCGGGACATCTTCGCAATAATCAATGGCAAGATCGGCTTCACGATAAGCCTGATCCGTGGCTACAGCGCACCCCGGTATGTTTTTCAATATTTCCTGTTTGATCTTATCAAGTTTTTTACGGTCGCTCCTGCGGCCTTTTTCCGTTTTCCAGTATCTACGGACCATTTTCTTCCGGGTTCCGTCATAAGCGAAATAGAATGCGCCGTTTTCACCGACCAATCCGTCGATCGGCCACATGCGGGCTATATGGTCGCACCACCCGGCAGGACGGCCTGTGACAGGTACAACTCTTATTCCCGCCTTTTTTAAATCTTCCATTGCAGTGAAGACCACGGACGGAAGCCTGCCGTTGTTGGTCAATGTATCGTCAATATCGGTCAGTACATATCCTATCTTTTTTTTAAGATATTCAGGAAATCCGGAAAAATGAAGCATCATCTCTTTCCTTCTATGAGATAAATACGTGACAAAACTCTGATACTGATAACTGATACTGAACTGACAAACTTCTGATAAGACCCTGTTTTCATGTGTATTGAGGATAAGTAAAACGGTCTTGTATGTCAGGAAGATTCTATCACATGGCATCCAAAAAATCATGCAATTTCATAAAAAATGTGTATGATCAACGCATCCAAGAAACACTGTCCGCTTTTTTTCACCGGATTTGTGACTGTTGACAAGGAGAAGGATGAATGAAGCAGCTCGATGAATGCAATAGAGTCCTGGCCGATACTTACAGATATGCAGAAAGGTTCAAGGCGGAGAGTCGGCGGAAGATCGTGGGAACCTTCTGTTCCTACGCGCCGGATGAGATCATCGTTGCCGCCGGGGGCCACCCCCTGCGTCTCTTCGGAACGGGAGAAAAGATCCGCCTGGCCGAGGCGCATCTGCAGTCTTACTGCTGTTCGCTGGTCCGGGGCGCCCTGGAGGATGCCCTCTCGGGTCGCCTTTCTTTTCTCGACGGCGTCGTATTCCCCCACACCTGCGACTCGATCCAGCGGCTCTCCGACATCTGGCGACTCAATATCGCCCATGGTTTCCATCTGGATCTTGTCCTGCCGGTCAAACTGGATACGCCCAGCGCCCGGCAGTATCTCGTCGATGTCCTGAACCGGTTCCGCGTGGAGCTGGGGGCAAAACTCGGCGTGGCGATAACCGATGACGACCTCCGGACTGCAATCGCCCTTTACAACCGGATCAGGGGCGCCATGGCGCAGATCCACCAGCTTACCGGCGACCGGCCGGGAATCCTCAAGGGAAGCGACCTCTACACGCTTACACGTACCGCGATGATCATGGATCGCACCCGTCTGGCGCCGCTTTTGGAGGAGATCGTCTCCGAACTTGAACGGGCGCCGGGGGAAGCAGCGGGGGTGGAACCGAAGCGGATCATCCTCTCCGGCGGCGTCTGCAACCATCCCGACATCTATACGGTCATCGAGGAGGCGGGAGGGACGGTGGTCGGGGACGACCTCTGCACCGGTTCCCGCTCGTTTAGCGGCCTCATCGATGAAAAGGCCGAGCCGATCGCGGCGATCGCCGAGCGGCTTCTGGGACGGGTCATCTGCCCGGCGAAGCACACGGGGCTGACGGACAGGGCGGACCATCTCGTCCGTCTCACAAGGGAAAAGCGGGCGCAGGGGGTCGTCTTTTTCCTCCTGAAGTTCTGCGACCCCCATGCCTTCGATTACCCGTATCTCAAAGCGGCCCTGGACCGGGCGGGAATCGCCAGCATGGCCATAGAAGTGGAGGATCGCCTCCCGGCCGACGGACAGCTCCAGACCCGGTTCGAGGCATTTATAGAGATGATCTGATTTTAGGAGAGGGCAATGGCGGAAAAAGACGAGGCGAAGGAAAAGCGGAAGATCAAGGCGGTGGGGCGGATGAAGGAGATCATGACGGCTTACTATATTGACGCAAAGACCGCGGAGCAGACGGGGAAGAAGGTCGCCTGGATCACAAGCGGCGGACCTGTTGAACCCTTGATCGCGATGGATATCATCCCCGTCTATCCGGAGAACCACGGGGCGATGATCGGGGCGAGCAAGATGGGGATCGATCTGTGCGAGAAGGCCGAAGCGATGGGATATTCGAGCGACCTGTGCTCCTACGCCCGGGCCGATATCGCCTGCGCACCAATCAACGGCGGACCGATCGGCGGTCTTCCCCGGCCGGATATGCTCATCTGCTGCAACAACATCTGCGGGACGGTTCTCAAGTGGTACGAGGTGCAGGCCCGGTTTTTCAAGGTTCCTCTCTTTATCCTCGACACCCCCTTCTGTCATACGGGATTCTCTTCGGAAGCTCGCCGCTATGTCAAAAGCCAGATCAATGAATACATCGCATTTCTGGAAAACGTCTGTAAGAAGAAGTTCGATTACGATCGGATCAAGGAGGTGGGGCGGCTCTCCGTCGAGGGGCAGCGACTCTGGCAGGCGGTCCTCGATACGACGATGAACCGGCCTGCGCCGCTCTCCGCCTTCGACGCCTTTTTCCACCTGGCCCTGATCGTGACCCTCCGGGGGACGCAGCAGGCCGTCGATTACTACCGGATCCTCCTCGCCGAAATGCAGGAGCGGGTCGCCCAGGGGATCGGCGCCATCCCGAACGAAAAATACCGGCTCCTGTGGGACAACCTCCCCGTCTGGTACCGGACGAAGTGGCTCTCCGATAAATTCGCCTCCCATGACGCCTGCCTTGTCGCCGACACCTATACCTCGGCCTGGTGCGGCGCCCTTCGGTACGTGGATGAAGACGATTTCATCGGGACGATGGCCGAGTGCCATACCCGGATCTACCTCAACATCGGCGTGGATGAGATGGCCGGGCAGGTGATGGAGATGGCCGATAAGTACGCGGTGGACGGCATCGTCATGCACTCCAACCGGAGCTGCAAGCCCTATTCCCTGGGGCAGTATGACATCCAGCGGATCGTTCAGGAAAAGAAAGGGATTCCGACGGTCATGATCGAAGCGGACATGGTCGATGCACGGAGCTTCTCCGAGAGCCAGATCGAGACCCGGATCGACGCCTTCATCGAAGTCCTTAAAGAAAAAACAAAAAAAGGAGTGAACCTGTGAAAATCAATGTCGTGGAAGAGTTTATGGCCCTGGCCTCATTGAACAGCCCGTCCCGCCGGGAGGCCCCGGTCGCCGACTATCTGGTTGCAAGACTCCGGGAGCTGGGGATGGATCCGGTGGTAGACGATTCGGCCGCGCTCACCGGCAGCGACACGGGCAATATCGTTGTCCGTGTGCCGGGAAACACCCCCGGACCCGTCATTCTGCTCGGCGCCCATATGGATACCGTCGGCCCCACCGAGGGGATGACGCCGTTCCTTCGCGACGGCGTCATTTTCAGCAACGGTGAAACCGTCCTCGGGGCGGACGACAAGGCCGGGATCGCGATCATTCTGGCCGTCCTTGCCGAGTTGCAAGCCGAGGATGCGCCGCACGGCGATATCGAGATCGTCTTCAGCGTCCAGGAAGAGGTGGGGCTCTTCGGGGTCAAGCATCTGACTGCCGATCTGCACGCCGCTTTCGGCTATATCCTCGACAGCAGCGAGGATGTGGGCTGCATCATCAATCAGGCGCCGTCCAAGGTGGATCTGGATTTCGTTCTGGAGGGAAAGGCCGCCCATGCCGGGGTCTGCCCCGAGAAGGGGATCAACGCCATCGTCGCGGCGGCCTCGGCCGTCGCCCGTCTCCACAGTGGCCGCATCGACGCCCAGACCACCTCGAATGTCGGCGTCATCAGCGGGGGGAAGGCCCGGAACATTGTTCCCGACCGCGCGGAAGTGGCCATCGAGGTCCGGAGCACCGATAAGGAAAAACTGGAGCGGGAGGTCCAGGCGATCCTCACAGCCTTCGACGAAGCGGCGGCAGCCTCCGGCGCCCGGCTGACCGTCCTGCGGAATGCGCCCTTCGAGACCTTCATCATTCCGGAGACGCATCCCGCCATAGCCAATGCCTTTCGTGCGGCCCGTTCGATCGGCATCGAACCCCATCTTAAGACATCCGGCGGCGGCATGGATGCCAATATCTTCAACTCCCGCGGCCTTCCCTGTGTGGGTCTCGGCCTCGGCGTCGCGGATCCCCATTCGCCGCAGGAACATATCCCCGTGGATCAGCTCGAGGCGGGCGTCCTGTTCCTGAAAACCCTGCTGACGGAAGCGGTTGCTCCTCCGCTGTCTGTTTCCGCATCTGCTCGCCGATGAGCTGCTGGAGGCCGGCGACCGACTTGTAATTTGAGGCCCCTTCAATTCTATTGAATACAGTAAGGCGCCGGGAGGTCCTTGACCGTGAACAGCCCCGGCGCCGCTGCGATTACGGCCGGAATGGAATTCACGAGGATTGCGGCCGTCGCCTGGTCGCCGGCCACCCCCCCCTCGATCCGAAGGTTCAGATCGGGCGAGCCAACTATCCGGACGGCATCGTACGGGTTTTCCGCCCCAATATATATCCTCAAGTCGAGAGTGAGAATCTTTTTCCCCTCCTTAAGGCCTTCGCCGATATTCCTGATCCCTGCCACGTCGCCGGGTTTCAGATCGAAATATGCAGTTTTCAATGGTTTTTCAGCGATCACCGGTTCGACGGACTCCCGGACTTCATCGAGAACGAAGTGCAGGCGGTCGGCGATGAGATAGAGCGATTCCCGCAGACCCACATGGCCCATCGCCTTTTCCGCGACCTTTTCCCGGAAGAGCTCCGGCGTCATCCCCGCCCCGATCTTCCGCTGCAAAGGGTGGCGGCGCGTGCCGGCGTCGACGACCCGTTCCACATGGATCTCCCGGACCTCATGACAGACGCCGGTGAGGGTAAGCGGCAGGGCGTCCATGACAAAGCCCGGATTGACGCCGGTCCCCAGGACCGTGACGCCCTTTTCCCGGGCCAGTTTGTCGATCCGGCCCGACATCTCGGCATTTTCCGGCGTGGCGAAGAGAAGCTCCTCCGCCGAGGAGACGAGATTCTTCCCGCCCCGGAGAATCTCTTCTACCTGACCGAAGATCCGCTTCAGGCGCGAGCCGGCCGTATGGACCACCACATCGGCTTGCACCTTGGAGAAGAGACGTTCGGCGTTATCCGTGACGTGGACGCCGAGGGGTTGCCGGCCCAGGATCTCGCCGAGGTCTTTACCCACCATCTCCTTGGCGATATCGACGGCCCCGACGATCTCCATGCCTGGTTTCGTGAGGATCAAATTTACAGTGGCGATCCCGATGGGCCCCAGTCCGTACTGGATGACCCGAATCTTTTCAGTGGTCATTGGAAACCTCCCATTTTGATTTGCATTCTTCCTTGCTTTTGCCCAGGATCCTGCGTTTCCTGAACATCTGTTTCAGAAAGACGATCAGGAGGATTCCCCCTCCGACATAGTCCGTATAGCTTTCCGGGGTGATCAGAAAGGCGGCGGCGATCCCGGTCGCGATCCTCTCGATGACCGTGGAGTGGTACTTCATGTAGCCGATCATCGTCGCCCCCAGCGCGATGATCCCCAGAATACAGGTGATGACGACCTGCAGGAACAGAACGTAGTCGAAGGGGATTCTCCCGTCCAGAAGGGTCGGGTACCACAGCAGAATCGGCGCCGAGACGAAGACATAGGGGATCATGAACCCGGCCGAGGAGAGACGGAAGGCGGTGAGCCCCGTCCGGAAAGGGTCTGCCCCCGATATGCCCGAAGCGGCGTAGGCCGCCAGTGCGACTGGCGGCGTGACGTCGGCCAGGACGGCGAAGTAGAGGACGAACATGTGCGACACCAGGGGTGGAATCCCGAATTCCATGAGGGCCGGCGCCGCGATCATCGAGGCCACGATGTACTGGGCCGTCGTGGGGATTCCCATGCCGAGGATGAAGCAGGAGATCATCGTGAAAAATAGCGTGAAGAAGAGCGTAAGCGCTTTGGCGCTCAACAGGTGCAGCAGGTCGAACTGGAGGATGCCCGCTGTTGCCCCCTGGGCGAGGCTGATGACGGTGGCGGCGAACTTGAGTCCGAGCCCTGTGAGGGTCGTTCCGCCCACGATGAAGCCGACGCAGGCGCAGGCGGCGCCGATGGCAATCGCGTTCTTCGTTCCCCACTCGAGGGCGCTCAGGATGTCGGGGATCTTCATCTTGCTGTCCTTGTAAAAGATCCCGACGGCCACGATCAGGGTGTTCGTCCAGAAGGAGGAGAGGTAGGGCTCGACATGGTAAAAGAGCTGAACGGTCAAGATCGCCGAGACGGCGAGCGAGGCGCTCCAGGCGCTACGGTGGCTGTACCGGAAGGTGATCGCGAGGCCCGCCGCCAAGGCTATCCCCCAGAGAGCCGCAACCTGAAGCGAATAGAATAGCGGATTGATCTCGAAGAGGATGGCCGGGATCGACAGCACAATAGGGATCAGGAAGGAGATCGTCCGGGGGTGGATCTGGCCGATCGTGACCGTGAGGATGATCCCCCAGAAAGCCGCCAGGAAGGGGCTCCGGCCGGAAATCAGCAGAAAGACGATGATGAACAACGGCGCGACAAGCAGGCCCCGCTGCTTGAGGACGTCCCATACCCGGGGCAGCATCTCCCGGGGGAGGCCGAGCAGGCCGATCTTTAACGCCTCGAGATGAACCATCCAGCCGACGGCGAAGTAGAACAGCAGGGCCGGAACCACGGCGGCGGCCGCGATCTTGATGTATTGGATCCCCAGGAAGTCCGCCATGATGAAGGCCGCGGCCCCCATGATCGGCGGCATGAGCTGCCCGCCCGTGGAAGCGGTCGCCTCCACCGCTCCGGCGAAAACCGGCTTGTACCCGACCTTCCTCATCATCGGGATCGTGAAGGAGCCGGTGGTGACCGTGTTGGCCACGGAACTGCCGCTGATGGAACCGAACATCCCGCTGGAGACGACGGCCACCTTGGCCGGGCCGCCCGCGGTGCCCCCGGCGATCGCCATCGCCAGGTCCATGAAGAGCTGTCCCAGCCCCGTCCGGGAGATGAACAGGCCGAAGAGGACGAAGTGGAAAACGAAGGTGGCCACAACGCCAAGCGGGATGCCGTAGATCCCCTCGGTTCCCAGGTACATGTAGTCGATGATCCGGGAGACGCCGTAGCCGCGGTGGGCGAAGAGCGTCAGCCCCGGGATCTTCAGGAAGTAGGGCCCGAGGTAGCAGTTGGCGAGGACCAGGATTGCGATGATCGGCAGGGGGGCGCCGATGCTCCGGCGCGCGCCTTCGAGGACGAAGAGGATCGCCATGGCGCCGACGACCAGGTCCGCCTGAGCGGGGCTCCCCGTCCTGAGACCGATGTTGTGAAACTCCACGAAGATGTAGATGGAGACGAGCGAGGCCGCAAGCGCGAAGAAGACGTCGAAAAAGGGGATGTTGTCCTGGTCGTACCGGATGGCGCGGCCGTTGAAGATCATCCGCAGGCCCATGATCCACTGCAGAACGAACAGGAACAGTATGCTCAGAAAGACTCCCAGCAGGAAAAATCCCCAGAAGACGAGGGCGGCGTTGAGGTCCTTGAACCAGGTCAGAAAATGGAGATCGGAGAAGGCCAGGGAGAAGGCGTAGCCGATTCCCATGATCATCGCCGTGAAGACCGGGAAATCGATCCAGGCGGCCATCCGGTCCGGGAGGTACTCCCGTCTCTTGAAATACAGGCACAGCAGGAAGGTTGCCAGGGCCAGGATCCAGGCCGAAATCGCGGAGAGACTGAAGAGCTCCCGGCAGATCGTCGTCAGGAGAGCGGCGCCGGTAATGCCGTAGAGGATGTCATAAACCAGGAACCTCTTCCCTTCCCCCTTGTCCTTCCGGATCGTGTAGAGGAAAAAGACCAGGGGGAGGACGAAGGCCAGATGGAACGTCCGGTGCCGCCACTCCTGCAGGACCCCGAATCCCGCCGTGTAGATGTGAAAGATCGAAAGGATCAGGGTCATTGCGTACATCAGCTTCAGGGCGATGCCCGAAAGCCTGCGGAAGCGAAGTTCGGGGTCGTACCTGGCGACCGCTTCGGTGTCTTCGACGACCTTGGGTTCCGCGTAGAGGTCCTCCTTCTCTGTCGCCGGCTTTTCGTTCATTTCATCTCCTCGTCAGACGGTTCAAAAGGGAATGCGTTTCACGATAGCCCCACTCGGCCAGAAAGACTTTCCGGACGCAGAGCCGAAGCAGTGTATCTCCCGCGAGTTCGGGGAGGCGGATCTTCCGTTCTCCGAACTCCAGAGTGTTGTCGTAGCGCCGATCCACCCAGAGCTCGATGGCGGGGAGGATCCGCTGCAGATTGGAGATGCGAAAGGCCGTTTCGTCGCGCACAAACCGCTCGCCATTTCCCAACACCGCTGGCAGGCCGGTATTGGATGAGGAGAAGACCGTCTCGTCAAGGATGATCCGGCACTCTCCGTCCACCCGGAAACGGTCCCACACAGGAGACAACTCCACGGAATGCCGGTACATCAGTGAGAATCGGTCACCAGGTCGGAGGAGCCGGACAAAAACGACCTTCTCTTTCCGCGGGGCTTCGATCTGGAGCACATGCACCGGATAGAGACCCGCGGCCAAGACAAGCACCGTCAGAAGAAGAACAACCGTTCGCTTTTTCATGGAAACCGGGCGCCGCCCCGCGGACGCCCGGTTTTCTCCTCGTCGGCCATCCAACTACTTGATAAGGCCGACTTCTTTGTAATACTTGGCCGCGCCCGCATGGAGAGGAATCGCCATTCCGCCGAGCGCCGTCTTGAGCTTCACATTCCTGCCCTGGGCGTGGACCTTGGCCATGACGTCGGCGCCGCTCTCCTTGCCATCCTTGCCCTTTTCCCAGAGCGCCCTGGTCAGCTTGTAGACCAGGTCTTCGGGGACCTTCTCGTCCACCACCCACTGTGCCATCGTGGTGATCGTCGGCACGTCGGCAGTCATCCCCTTGTAGGTGCCCTTCGGGATGACGACCTTGCTGTAGAAGTTGAACTTTTTTGTGATTTTATCAATCATCTCCTCCTCGATGGGGACAAGAACGATGTCGGTGGACATGGAGAGTTCGGTGATCGCCGCCGTCGGCCATCCGGCAGTGGTGAAAGTCACGTCCGCCTGCTTGTCCTGGAGACGCTGGGACGCGCCGGAAAAACCGAGCCAGTCTACGCCGGCGAAATCCTTGTAGGTCAGGTTATAACCGGACAGGACGTTGAGCGTATCGACCTCGGTGCCGCTGCCCCGGTCGCCTGGAATCAGTTTCTTGCCCTTGATGTCCTTGAGGCTCTTGATGCCGGAATCGGCACGGGCCACGATCTGGATCGTCTCCGGATAGAGGGAGGCGATGCCGCGGAGATTCTTCACCGGCTTCCCCGCGAACTGGGCCTCCCCATTGAAGGCGCTGTAGGCCACGTTGCTCTGGACGAAGGCAGACTCGATCTGGTGGTCCCGGATCAGGTTGCAGTTGGCGACGGAGGCGTTGCCCGCCTGGCCGGTGACCAGGACCTCGGGAACCCTCTCCGTCAGGGCCTGGGCCAGAAGACCACCCAGCGGATAGTAGGTCCCGCCGGTTCCCCCGGTCGTGATAGCGAAAAATTTCTTGTCCGCGGCAAAAGCCGGTCCCGCGAACAGGACGGCGATGACCGCAACGGCTGCCGCAACGATGATAATATTCCGTTTTCTAATCATACTTTCCTCCTCGGTTAAAAAAGTTATTTTTTGACACCCGATCTTGAAATCAAACCAAACAGCCGCTGCGACGATGAAAAAGGGTGCGCTGAAGCGGTCAAATACAATACAGCGCTGTTCCAATTGCGAAATTTAGATGATTTTTCGTGCCGTGTCAAGGACATTTCATTTCCGCAAAATCCTGTTGACATTTTGAAACAAATAGAAGATTTTAAAAATGTTATTGATCATCCAATCATTTAAAATGATCTCCCCTTTACAAGAAGGGGGAATTTGTTTACAGTGTCAGCAATTTCCGGAGATAACGATACACCAAAAGGAGGAAAAAGAGATGAAGCTATTCAAGTTGTGGTTAATCATGGTTGTTGTATTATTGTCCGGGTTGGCCTTTGCCGGACAGACGGTGGACAATGTGAAGGCAAAAGGCTTTGTCCAGGTGGGTGTGAACGGCGAGTTATTCGGTTTCGGAAAGCCGGATGAAAAAGGCATCTGGCGCGGCCTCGACGTGGAAACGGGGCGCGCTATTGCAGCGGCCGTTTTTGGCGATGCCAACAAGATCAAGTTTATTCCTTTGACGGCGGTGCAGCGTTTTACGGCGCTTCAATCGGGGGAAATTGACGTGCTGTGCCGTAATGCAACCCAGACCCTCGGGCGCGATTCGGAGCTTGGCCTTGATTTTGCTCAGGTCAATTACTACGACGGCCAGGGCTTTCTGGTTGCCAAGAAGATGAAAATTAATAATGCAAAACAATTGGATGGCGCAACGGTGTGCGTTCTACCCGGTACGACAACGGAACTCAATGTGGCCGATTACTTCAGAGTGAACAAGATGAAAATGAAACCGGTCGTCATTGAAAGCAATGCCGAACTGGCCAAGGCCTTTTTCGCCGGAAGATGCGACGTCTTGACCTCCGATGCATCCCAACTGGCCGGAACACGCGCCGTTGCTCCGAAACCGGACGACTATGTCATCCTTCCCGAAATCATTTCCAAAGAGCCTCTGGCCCCGGCGGTCCGCCACGGCGACAATCAGTGGAAAGACATTGTCAACTATTCGGTCCTGGCAATGATTGAAGCGGAGGAGCTGGGCATCCATTCGAAAAACGTGGATGAGATGCTCAAGAGCGCCAATCCCGCAGTTCAGCGGTTTCTCGGCGTCGCTGCCGGCAACGGAAAGGCCCTGGGGCTCGACGAAAAATGGGCTTACAATATCATCAAGCAGGTGGGAAATTATGGGGAAGTTTTCGAGCGCAATGTGGGGAAAAATACCCCTTTGAAGCTGGAACGCGGATTGAACGCCCTTTGGAAGAACGGCGGTCTTATGTACTCCCCGCCTTTCAGGTAATGAAATACTAAGATCCCCTATTGATCTTTCATATGAAAATACTGTCCCCCCCTCACCCTGAGGGAGGGGACAGATAATTGATTACCCCCTCCACTTGCGGACGGGGGACCTTTACACAACTTGGATATCATATCCCGGAAGCTCTCATTATACGTCTTGCAGCTTCTTCCAGTCGTGATACGGGAAATACATGCAAAAAGGCGCTTCCTCAAATTCAACTGTTGATACCGAGCAGGGGATTTCTTTTTTGAATGACCAGAAGGTACGCGCGGTGGCCTACCAGCTCGCGGCGCTCTGCATGGTCGGCCTTCTCGGGTATTATCTGTTCAGCAATACCGTTGCAAACCTTCAGAGGCAAGCCATTGCCACTGGCTTTGGATTCTTGAACAAGCAAGCCTCGTTTGAAATCGGCGAATCCCTGATTCAATATTCCGCCGCCGATACTTACGTAAAGGCGCTGCTGGTCGGTGTGTTGAACACGCTTAAAGTGGCGTTTGTCGGCATTGTCCTGACGGTCATTCTGGGAACCTTTCTGGGAATTGCCAGACTTTCCACGAACTGGCTGGTTGCAAAGCTTGCAGCGGTATATATCGAAGTGATGCAGGATATCCCCATTTTGCTCCAGCTTTTTTTCTGGTATACCTTTTTCTATGACATCCTGCCCGGACCAAGGGAAGCCATAGAACCGTTCGCAGGCGTGTTCATGAGCAACCGGGGGCTTGTTTTTGCGGTGCCGGAATGGCACCCCGCCTTTACCTACGTGGCCCTTGCGGGTGTCGCGGGCTGCATCGCCGCATATGTTCTGCGCAGATGGGCGAAAAAGCGCCAGGAAAAAACAGGACAGATCTTCCCCGTGCTGGTTTTCTCGTTTGCACTCATCATCGGCTTGCCCTTTGTCACATGGCTCTTGGCCGGGGCGCCTCATAAGATGAGCGTTCCTGAACTTGTAGGGTTCAATTTTCAGGGCGGTTTGAACATGAGTCCCGAATTCGGAGCGCTCCTGCTCGGGCTTGTCCTTTATACCGCTGCTTTTGTGGCAGAAATTGTCAGAGCGGGCATCCAGGCCATCAGTAAGGGACAAACGGAAGCGGCCATGGCAATCGGGCTGAAGCGCGGAGCGATCCTCAATCTCGTCATATTGCCCCAGGCCTTAAGGGTCATTATTCCGCCTCTGACGAGCCAGATGCTGAACCTGACAAAGAACAGTTCGCTCGCCGTTGCCATCGGATTTCCCGACTTTGTTTCCGTCGCCAGTACGACGATCAATCAGACCGGGCAGGCCATAGAGGGAATTTCTCTGATCATGCTGGTATATCTTTGCTTCAGCCTGCTGACGTCGCTTTTCATGAACTGGTACAATAAAAAAATGGCCCTAGTGGAAAGATAGCGGATACCATGGTAGACGACATCGTAAAAAGTCCGGATGCTGCGTTGCGCTTCATCCCTCGTCGTTGCGGCGTACGGCGAAGTACGCCTCACTCCTCGGATTTTGCGCGCCTTGCCTGCGGCCTTTTTACGAAGCCGTCCCAAATTCAAGGCGTTTGCGACTTTTTACGAGGTCGTCATGGTTAAATTATCAACAGATAACAATCGAACGGAACGATCGGGGGCGCCGGTCATCAGGATCGGGGTATGGCAATGGTTGAAATCGAACCTGTTCAACGGCGCTTTTAATTCCGTCTTAACCATACTGGTGTGCGTTTTCCTGTACAAGATTATCCCGCCCTTTGTGAGGTGGGCGTTCATCGACAGCCTCTGGTTCTCCACCGCCGACCAGTGTCGCGCCGGCGACGGCGCATGCTGGTCGATCATCCCGGCCAACATACGGTTTATCATTTTTGGTTTCTATCCTTACGAATTGCACTGGCGACCGTTGGTTGCGATGATCATGCTAATCAGCCTTCTTTTTTACAGCAAAAACAGAAACCATTGGAACAAGTCCCTCGGTTACATATGGATTGCCGGCCTTTTTATCATGGGTATTTTGATGAGAGGCGGTCTTTTTGGATTAACCGCGGTGGAAAGCGATCAGTGGGGTGGATTGCCGCTGACGCTCATGCTCTCCGTCTTCGGGATGGTTGCGGCATATCCCCTCGGGATACTCCTTGCGCTGGGGCGAAGATCCAAGATGCCGGCGATAAAGACGATCTGCATTCTGTATATCGAGTTGATACGGGGCGTCCCGCTGATCAGTCTTTTGTTCATGTCCGCGGTCCTCTTTCCCTTGTTCCTCCCGACGGGACTCACGGTAAACAAGATTATTCGCGCCCAGGCGGCGATCATCATGTTCACGGCGGCCTATATCGCCGAAGTCGTGAGGGGGGGGTTGCAGGCAATTGAAAGAGGCCAGTATGAAGCCGCGGAATCTCTGGGATTGAACTTTGTGCAAAAGATGCGGCTTGTGGTTCTGCCGCAGGCGCTTAAAATTGTCATTCCGCCCACGGTCGGGATACTGATTTCCGCTTTCAAGGATACCTCGCTCGTGGTGATCATCGCCCTTTATGATATCCTTAAAACAACCAGGTCCGTGCTCGGCAACCCCTCCTGGATGGGATTCAGCCCGGAAGCATACATCTTCCTCGCGTTGATTTATTTTGTGTGTTGTTACGCCATGTCGAATTACAGCCGCCGCCTTGAAAAGGAGCTGCATTCATAAAGGCGGCATACCAACGAACGACCCCACCGCAAGCGGCGGGGGATTTGCCCTAAGCGATTGCAAAGGATGGAAAGAGTTATGAGCGATGAAACGCTGAGAAAAAGCATCAATAGATCCCCCGACAATAAGATTATCGAAATTACCGGCATGCATAAGTGGTTTGGCGATTTGCATGTCTTGGACGATATCAACCTGACGGTTTACAAAGGGGAACGCATCGTGATCTGCGGCCCCTCGGGATCGGGAAAATCGACCCTTATCCGTTGTATCAACAGACTCGAGGAACTCCAGAAGGGTAAAATTTTTGTCGACGGGATTGAGCTCACCACTAATCTAAAAAATGTCGAAAAAATCCGGGAAGAGGTCGGGATGGTATTTCAGCATTTTAATCTTTTCCCTCACCTGACCATCATTGAAAACCTGACGCTTGGTCCCATCTGGGTCAGAAAGGCGCCCAAGAAAGAAGCCGAAGAAATGGCCATGGCATATCTGAAAAAAGTGCATATCGAGGATCAGGCAATGAAGTATCCCGGGCAGCTTTCCGGCGGCCAGCAGCAACGGGTCGCTATTGCCCGCAGTCTCTGCATGAAGCCGAAAATCATGCTCTTTGACGAGCCGACTTCAGCCCTTGATCCCGAGATGGTGAAGGAAGTCCTTGATGTCATGATCAACCTTGCCGAAGAAGGGATGACCATGATCGTGGTTTCTCATGAAATGGGATTTGCGAAAAGCGTGGCCCACCGGGTGATGTTTATGGATTTTGGCAGGATTGTCGAAGAAAACACCCCGCAGGAATTTTTTGATCACCCGCAGCACGACAGGACCAAGCTCTTTCTGAGCCAGATCCTTCATTGACAAAAAACACCATCCTTGAGGAAAGTGTTGTGAACAGAGTGCCATTGCTGGCCAGGCGGACCCGGGGGCTCAAGCCCTCACCGATTCGCAAGCTGAACCCGCTGATGCGGCTGCCGGGCATGATCTCCCTCGGGGGTGGCTATCCGAATGCGAAGACCTTTGCCCTCATC
>Ga0116204_1000672_pt1 | contig 19643 bp, 18 predicted proteins | sample LakKivwa52mmetaG_FD_94481 | JGI IMG/M metagenome (GOLD analysis project Ga0116204, IMG submission 94481) | Anoxic lake water microbial communities from Lake Kivu, Rwanda to study Microbial Dark Matter (Phase II) - Lake Kivu water 52m metaG | ecosystem: Environmental > Aquatic > Freshwater > Lake...
ATTTGATTCGCACCGCTGCAAGATATTGAATGTCACCGGATCAATTTGCAAAACAGATCTCTGAGGGTGGCCAAATCGCAGCGCTGATGGCAGAAGTAGCGCGGACAAAAGGTCTAGCTGTTGTGCTTGAGCGAGTGAAGATTAAGGATGCATCTGGTCGCGAAGTCGACCTCTCAAAACTCGCACCTAAGCCTGCAGCCGAAGTAGCAAGCGAATAGTTATCCGCCCTGAGCGAACAAAGGGCGAAATTGTGGAATTAGGGAAGCAAAAACTTACTTGGGGCGTTAGGGTCACTACATAACAAATACGTAGGAGGACTTTGGTGGAGCTCAATACCCCACGCCTAGCGGCATCAAATGCTGGTGGGTTGGATGATCAGGTCTATAACCGTCTACTTAAGGAAAGAATTATTTTCCTTGGTTCAGTAGTAGAAGATTCGATGGCAAATGCAATTGCAGCTCAGATGCTCCTACTTGCAGCCGAAGATCCAGAGAAAGATATCTTTTTATATATCAATTCACCCGGAGGTTCGATCTCAGCGGGTATGGCTATCTACGACACCATGCAATACATAAAAAATGATGTGGCAACTGTTGCGATGGGCCTTGCGGCATCAATGGGCCAATTCCTTCTCTGTGCTGGTGCACCTGGAAAGCGTTACGCGCTTCCACACGCTCGCATCATGATGCACCAACCATCCGGTGGAATTGGTGGAACTGCATCAGATATAAAAATTCAAGCAGAGCAAATGTCATTTACCAAGAAGTCGATGGCGGACTTGATTGCTTTTCACACCGGTCAGAAAGTAGACACTATTACTGCTGATTCTGATCGTGACCGTTGGTTCACAGCCGAAGAGGCGAAGGAATATGGTTTTGTTGACCATGTTGTTAAATCTGCCGGCCAAGTATCTGGAAGTGGAGGAACAGCACGATGAGTAAGTACGAATTCCAAAATCGCTACGTTCTTCCAACTATCGAAGAGCGCACCTCTTATGGTTATAAGCGTCTTGATCCCTACACAAAGCTATTTGAAGAGCGCATCATCTTCCTTGGTCAAGGAATTGATGACACCGTTGCAAACGATGTGATGGCGCAACTCTTGACGCTTGAGTCGATGGATCCTGATCGAGACATCATGATGTATATAAATTCACCAGGTGGATCTTTCACTGCTCTGACCGCTATTTATGACACGATGCAATTCGTTCGCCCTGATGTTATGACAATCTGTCTTGGCCAAGCAGCATCAGCTGCTGCCGTTCTCCTTGCGGGTGGAACTGCTGGCAAGCGCTATGCACTTGAGCATTCAAGAATTCTTATCCACCAGCCTTATAGCGAAGGTGGCGGACAGGGTTCTGATATCGAAATTCAGGCTAAAGAAGTTCTACGTATGCGTGAACTTCTCGAGATCATGTTGGCGAAGCACTCGAAGAAGAGTAAAGAAGAGATTGCAAAGGACATTGAGCGCGACAAGATTCTTACCTCAGCAGAAGCTGTTGAGTACGGACTTATCGACCAGATCCTGGCAACGAGAAAAGCTTCTTCAAAGAAGTAATTACTCTCAGGGCGAACAAGTTCCGCCCACATTAGAGGTAGCTTCGAATCTACGATTAGAGCCTTCCCTAGTGAAAGTTGGCATCTGTGACTCGCATCGGTGAAAGCGGCGACCTTCTTAAGTGCTCTTTCTGTGGCAAAACCCAGAAACAAGTAAAGAAGTTAATTGCTGGCCCTGGGGTTTATATCTGTGATGAGTGCATAGATCTTTGTAATGAAATTATCGAGGATGAATTAAATGAGGCATCTGGCCTTGGTTTACAAGAACTTCCTAAGCCGCAAGAGATTTACGACTTTCTAGATCAATATGTAATCGGCCAAGATCGCGCTAAGAAATCTCTATCTGTTGCGGTTTATAACCACTACAAGCGCATCAAAACAGGCGATCGCCGTCGCGAAGATGGCGTTGAGTTAGCAAAGAGCAATATCTTGCTACTTGGCCCAACTGGTTGCGGAAAGACTCTTCTTGCCCAGACTCTTGCCCGGATGCTTAATGTCCCATTTGCAATAGCTGATGCAACAGCGCTTACCGAAGCTGGATATGTTGGCGAAGATGTTGAGAATATTCTGCTTAAGTTAATCCAGGCTGCTGACTTTGATGTTAAGAAAGCTGAAACCGGAATCATCTATATCGACGAGATCGATAAGGTCGCGCGCAAGAGCGAGAACCCTTCAATTACCCGTGATGTTTCTGGTGAAGGCGTTCAACAAGCACTCCTAAAGATCCTAGAAGGAACAACTGCCTCTGTCCCACCACAAGGTGGACGAAAGCACCCCCATCAAGAATTTATTCAAATTGATACAACCAATGTTCTCTTTATTGTTGGTGGAGCTTTTGCTGGTCTTGAGAAGATTATTGAAGCACGCAAAGGCAAAGCCGGCGTTGGCTTTAACGCGGCTCTTAAAGTTGTGGGCGAGAGCGACAAAGTCGATCCATTCGCCGAAGTAATGCCAGAAGATCTTTTGAAATTCGGAATGATCCCTGAATTTATCGGTCGACTCCCAATCGTCACCTCAGTTGAGAGCCTTGATAGAGCTGCACTTTTACAAATCCTTACTGAACCAAAGAATGCGCTTGTAAAGCAATACCAACACCTATTCGATATGGATGATGTTGAACTCGAGATTGCCAACGATGCCCTTGAGGTAATCGCCGACCAGGCAATCGCACGCGGCACAGGAGCGCGAGGACTCCGTGCAATTATGGAAGACATTCTGCTTCCAGTTATGTATGAAATTCCAAGCAAGAAGGAGATTGGCAAAGTTGTATTGACTGCAGAAGTCATTAAGAGTAAGTCTTCACCTACTTATATGGAGCGTGGACCAAATAGCGTGAAGCGCACTGGTAAACGCGGAGAAGAGAAGACTGCTTAAGCCTCGGTAGAATCACCTTCTTATGTCCGAGTTACCCTCAAACTTTGCACCACATGAAATTGAGGGCGCCCTTTACGAAAAATGGCTGAAGGCCGGATACTTCACAGCAGATTCAAAATCTGATAAACCGCCGTTCTGCATAGTCATACCGCCGCCGAACGTAACTGGAAGTCTTCATATCGGGCACGCGTTAGATCACACCTTGCAAGACATTTTGATTCGCATGAAGCGGATGAAGGGATTTGAAACGCTCTGGCTTCCCGGAATGGATCATGCCGGAATCGCAACCCAGAATGTTGTTGAACGAAGATTAGCTGAGCAAGGCAAGAGCCGCCACGATTTCACTCGCGAAGAATTTGTGAAGAAAGTTTGGGAGTGGAAAGCAGAATCCGGAGGCGCAATTCTCGGCCAGATGAAACGGCTTGGAGATAGCGTTGACTGGAGCCGTGAGCGATTCACCATGGATGAGGGACTTTCTCATGCAGTCCTAACGATCTTTAAACGGTTATTTGATGCTGGGCTTATTTATCGCGCTGAGCGAATAATTAATTGGTGCGTTCGTTGCCGAACCGCGCTCTCTGATATCGAAGTTGATTACCAAGAAATTGATGGTGAGTTTGTTCAGATTCGATACGGGGACCTAGATGGCGACCATGTATTTATTGCAACCACTCGTCCAGAAACGATGCTCGGTGATGGCGCAGTTGCAGTTAACCCAAATGATGAACGTTATAAGTCCATGATTGGCAAGAAAGTGCGTCTTCCATATGTAAACCGGATGATCCCAATAATTGCAGATGAGCTAGTTGACCCTGAGTTTGGAACGGGTGCGGTAAAAGTTACCGCCGCACATGACCCAAATGACTTTGAGATGGGGCTACGCCATAACGTTCCGATGATCATCATCATGAATGAGGCTGGCGTGATGGAAGGAACCGGTACCCAATTCGATGGGATGGATCGATTTGAGGCGCGCAAAGCTGTGGTTGAACAACTTCGCGCCGATGGGTTACTTGGCTGGGAGAAGCGTCCATACAAACATAGCGTTGGACATTGCTCCCGTTGCAACACGATTGTCGAACCAAGACTTAGCATGCAATGGTTTGTAAAAGTTGCACCGCTTGCAAAAATGGCAGGAGACGCTGTTCGCGATGAACGCGTAGTCATCTCACCAAAAGAGTTGGAGCCGCGCTACTTTGATTGGGTAGACAATATGCATGATTGGTGCATCTCTCGCCAACTTTGGTGGGGGCATCGAATTCCAGTTTGGTACGGACCTAATGGCGAGATGCAAGTAGTTGGCCCTGGTGAAAAAGCGCCAACAGGTTGGGTACAAGATGAAGATGTTCTAGATACCTGGTTCTCCTCGGCGTTATGGCCATTTTCAACTTTAGGTTGGCCAGAAAATAGCGATGATTTAAAGAAGTTTTATCCCACAAGTGTTCTTGTTACTGGGTATGACATTCTCTTCTTCTGGGTCGCTCGCATGATGATTTTTGGACTTTTTTCGATGGATGGAAAACAACCTTTTGATGTGATTGCGCTTCACGGTTTAGCAAGAGATAAGCATGGAAAGAAAATGTCAAAGTCCAAAGGAAATGTAATTGATCCAATTGAATTTATGGATAAGTACGGAGCGGATGCGCTTCGCTTTGCGCTGGCGCGCGGTGCAAACCCTGGTACCGATCAAGCCCTTGCTCATGAATGGATTGCTGGAGCGCGAAACTTTGCGACAAAAGTTTGGAATGCAACTCGCTTTGCCATCATGAATGGTGCAACTACTGAGGGGGCTCTACCTAATCGAGATGAGCTAAATCATGTGGACCGTTGGATTTTGGATCTGCTTGATTCGACAATAAATGAAGTTGACTCCCTATATGAAAGTTTTGAATTCGCAAAGGGCTCTGATGCGCTCTATCACTTTGCCTGGGATGAAGTCTGTGATTGGTATCTAGAACTTGTTAAGGACTCTTTTGCAAAAGGGGGAGCAGAAGCTGAGAAATCAAGGCGAGTTCTTGGCCATGTCCTTGATCAACTTCTCCGTTTGATGCATCCAAGCATGCCCTTCATCTCAGAAGCGCTTTGGACCTCACTCACAAAGGGTGAGACGCTAGTAAACTCAAAGTGGCCAACTGCGTCTAGCAAAGTTGTTGATGAAGAGTCGCAAGAAGTAGTTGCGGATATGAAGCGTCTAATTACCGAAATACGTCGCTTTAGAAGTGACCAAGGCATTAAGAACTCCGCCCGGATTAAAGCTGAGATAAGTGGATTGTCTGGCGCACTCGCTAAGTACGAAGATTCAATTAGATTTTTAGTTCGCCTAGATAGTAAGGGAGAGAGCTTTAATCCAAGTGCAAAGATTGAAGTGGGAAAGTTTGTAGTTTCATTTGATCTCTCAGGAGCTGTCGACGTTAAGGCAGAACGAGCACGTCTCACAAAAGATCTTGCAGCAATCGAGAAGGATCGTGAAACCGCTCGAGTTAAGTTAGAAAATGAGAACTTCATGGCCAAAGCTCCAATGGATGTAGTTGCCTCTATCAAAGAGCGGATGGAGTTCTGTGATGACGAGATACTACGAATCAAATCGCTCTTGGATTCACTTCCCAAATAATGTCTAAGCAGATTGATGAGATAGAGCAAGCACTTTTAAATCGCTGGCCTGAAACTCGAATTAATCCAACGCTAGAGCGGATTGCTCTACTTGCAGACATGCTTGGATCGCCGCAACTTTCATACCCAACAATTCATATTGCGGGCACAAATGGAAAGACAACCACAACTCGAATTATCGATTCGCTTGCAATCGAACTTGGTCTTCGAACCGGAAGATTCACTAGCCCACATCTTGAGAGTTTCTTAGAGCGGATCTGCATAAATGGCCAGCCCATCTCTGAAGAATTCATGATCGCCACATATAAAGATGTATCTCCCTACTTCCAATTAGTGGATGAGCGGATGTCTCACAAGCTCTCTTTCTTCGAGGCGATAACTGGCCTTGCATTCGCAGCCTTCGCTGAATTCCCAGTAGATGTTGGAGTATTTGAATGCGGTATGGGCGGGGAATGGGATTCGACTAATGTGATCGATGCAAAAGTTTCAGTTGTAACACCGATAGGACTTGATCACACCCAATATCTCGGCGATACCTTGGGCGCAATCGCTCAAACAAAATCGGGGATCATAAAGCCCGGCTCTTTCGCCGTTTTTGCACGGCAAGAGCGAGATCCAGCCCAGGCTTTGATGAAGAAATGTGCCGAGGTGGAAGCGATTCCGATTCGTGAAGGAATTGAATATCAAGTCGCTTCCCGGCAGATTGCCGTGGGCGGACAACTCCTTACAATCAAAGGCGTCCATGGAGAGTATCAAGACTTATTTCTTCCGCTACATGGCGAGCACCAAGCAAGTAATGCTGCAACAGCTCTCGCTGCTATCGAAGTATTTGCCGGTGAAACGAAACTTGATGATGAGTTAGTGCGGAGCGCCTTTGCGAGCGCTACCTCTCCGGGGCGTTGTGAGATTGTGCTGAGAAATCCCACCGTGATAATTGATGCAGCACATAATCCTCATGGAGCAGTATCTCTTCGTCGCACAATCGAGAGTGAATTCGATTTTGATTCAGTCATAGGAATAGTTGCGGTTATGGGCGATAAAGATACGAGCGGGATACTTGAGGAGTTTGAAGCAATCATGACGACCGTGATTATTACCCGTAACTCGTCGCACCGAGCAGCTCCAATCGATGAACTTGCAAATGAAGCGCGCCAAATATTTGGTGACCATAGGGTTGTAACAAAAGAGTCTCTTGAGAGTGCAATTAAAGCCTCCGTAACTCAAGCTAAATTTGAGAGCGAGATGAATGAAAAATCTTGCGCAGTCTTGATTGCGGGTTCGGTAATCTCTGCTGGCGAAGCTAGGGCAATAGTGCGAGGAAAGTATTCAAAGTGAAGATGTTGGCACGGAGCGTTCTCTCCATGGAGATCTTGCTTGTTGGTTTTGCGCTCTTACTCGCGAAGGATCAAACGAGCCAGGCTGGTCTTTACTTTGGATATTTCATTCTTCTACTTAACATTCTTGCCCTGGGAACTTTGCGATATAAGTTGGGATGGATTCTTGGTTGGGCGGTCCAAGTTTCACTCATCATCTATGGCTTTTACATATTCATGATGTTCTTTATGGGCGCGCTCTTTCTAGCTCTCTGGATTACCGCCATAGTGGTGGGGCAGAAGGGTGAGGCGATCAAGCGGGCTCGCGAAGGCGAAAATCCACAATAGACTTCACCCCGTGACTTCTACATCAACCGGTAGCGAAAGAACTCTCATCTTGGTAAAACCAGATGGTGTTCGTCGCGCTCTTGTTGGCGAAATCATCGCACGCATCGAAGCTAAGGGTTATGTAATTAGTGAGTTGAAGATGATGAGTGCGGATCGGTCAACACTTGAAGCGCACTACGCTGAACATAAAGGCAAACCATTTTATGAACCACTAATGGAATTCATGTTGAGTGGTCCGATAGTTGCAATGATTGCAGAAGGCAATCGAGTAATTGAAGGGTTTCGCTCCCTTGCTGGTGTCACCGATCCAACGCTTGCAGCACCAGGAACAATTCGTGGTGATTTAGCACGTGATCAAGGTACAAAAGTTGTTCAAAACCTCGTGCATGGTTCTGATTCAGTTGAATCAGCTGAGCGTGAGATAAGTATTTTCTTCCCCAAGAAATAAGGAGTAAAGAAATGGCAAACCAGCTCAATCGTTGGAGCTTCCTCGGTCGCGATATGGCAATTGACCTTGGAACCGCAAACACCCTTGTTTATGTTCGCGGCAAAGGCATTGTCCTTGATGAGCCCAGCGTTGTTGCGGTCCATCAAGATACCGGCGCCGTACTTGCTGTTGGTATCGAAGCAAAGAAGATGATTGGTAGAACTCCTGGAAATATCGTTGCAATTCGACCACTCAAAGATGGCGTTATTGCCGACTTCGATACGACCCGCGAGATGATTAAGCACTTCATCCGCCAAGTTCATAAACGCACCTATCTTGCTAAACCGCGCATAGTTGTCTGCGTTCCATACGGAATTACTGGCGTAGAACGTCGCGCCGTTGAAGAGTCCGGATACGAAGCCGGAGCGCGCAAGGTCTACATAATTGAAGAGCCAATGGCAGCTGCAATTGGAGCTAACCTCCCTATCCATGAGCCAACTGGAAATATGGTGGTAGATATCGGCGGCGGAACTACCGAAGTTGCTGTTATTTCAATGGGTGGAATTGTTTCAGCTACCTCGATTCGCACCGGTGGCGACAAGATGGATGTAGCAATTATTGATTGGATTAAATCGGAATTTGGCTTACTTCTCGGCGAGCGAATGGCTGAACAGATAAAGATGGAAATCGGTTCGGCATATCCGCTACGGGATGAACCTGATGCCGAAATTCGCGGTCGCGATATTGCAACTGGTCTTCCTAAAACTGTTGTTGTCTCCTCAGATCAAATCCGAAAAGCGCTAGAGAAACCAGTCATGGATATTGTAAATGCTGTTAAGCAAACACTTGATAAGACCCCACCTGAGCTCGCGGCTGACTTACTTGATCGGGGAATCGTTCTTACGGGTGGCGGAGCGCTACTTAAGGGCCTTGATGAACGGTTACGCCATGAAACAAATATGCCGGTGCATGTTTCAGAAGATCCACTTCGTGCCGTTGTCGAAGGAACCGGACAATGCATCGAAGAATTCGAAGCGCTTGAGAAAGTTCTGATCTCAGAGCCACGCAGATAAGTCGATGGCCACACGCGGAACGAATAGAGCGAGACTACTTTTAGTCTCCCTACTCGTAACTTCGCTACTTTTAATGACCCTTGATCTTCGTGGCGCAAATGTCATTACCGCGATTCGCAGCGCCTCCCAAACAATTCTTGCCCCATTTCAAAGCGCTGGAAGTGCAATCCTCTCTCCAATAGGCAACTTCTTTAGCGATCTCTTTACTCTGGGAAACACTAGGGAGCGAATTGAAGAGTTGGAGAGAGAGAATGAAGAGCTAAAGTCACAGGTTATTCTTAACGAAAACCTTGAAGGTGAACTTGCCCAACTAAAAGGAGTTCTAGATCTAGCTGGAAAAGCCCGCTTTAAGACAGTGAGCGCTCGAGTGATTAGTAAGGGTGGAACTTCTACCTTTAGTGAGACTTTAGTTCTAGACCAAGGGTCAAAAGCCGGTATTCGCGCCGATATGACAGTGATATCCGAAGCCGGACTAGTCGGAGTTGTTAAGTCGACTAGCGCAAATACCTCTGTGGTTCTTTTGATGAATGATCCTGCTTTTCGAATCGGAGTAAGAGTTGCAGGAAGTCAAGATATGGGAGTTCTTGCTGGGCAGGGTCGAAATCTCTATTCCCTGCAAATGTTAAGCGCGAGTGCAAACTTAAGTGTTGGTGATGTTCTTCTTTCGAGAGGAAGTTCGGGCGACTCACCATTTGTGCCTGGTGTACCAGTAGGAAAGATTGTCTTTGTTGATAACGCGGCTGGACAACTTACAAAACAGGCGAGGGTTGAGGGATTTGTTGATCTAAATTCACTAGGCGTTGTGAGCGTTGTTCTAGATACAAAGGGAAATAACCCCGGTGATGCTCTTGTGCCATCGGCGCCGCGACCCGCTCCCACTGTGACTGTTTATATAACGCCTTCACCAACTTCAAACGATTAGATATGTCGCTGAGTCGGATTCCCTTAGTAGCAGGTCTTTTAATCATTGCATTTATGATTCAAGAAGCCTTTATAAATAGAATCAATTTCTTTCTCGGTGGATTTGCCTTCTATCTCGCTTTCTCAATCGCATGGATTTTAAAGGAAGATCGTTCAACTGCTGTATTAGTTGGTTTCATATCCGGTCTAATTGCGGATCTTTCACCGACTCTAGAAGCTCCATTTGGTTTATGGATGTTGGTGATGACAGGTTTTGCATTTGTTCTGACTACTTACGTACGTGGTTCGCTAGACCCAAATTTAAGTCCACTCACGCTCTCGGTCGTAACTGCAGCCGCAAGTGCGGTTGCGCTGATTCTCTTTCTAATTTTTGGAGCCATCCTTGGGCAAGACGTTGCACCTCTTAATGCAGTGATCCGAGAGATATCTGGGAATACATTCTGGTCTTTTTTGCTTTCGCCACTCGTTATTCCCTTCGCCTTCAAAATGCATAATCTCTCACTCACAGCGAGGGAACGCTAAATGCGAGATAGGTCATCAATAGCAATTGTCGTAGCCCAGATATTCGTAGCTTCCTTAATGATTGCACTTTTTGGTCGGCTTTTTTATCTGCAAGTAGCTGATGGTCCGCGCTATAGAGAAGCAGCCTTAGATATCCAAAGCCGGGACATAGTTACCCCGGCGTTAAGAGGGCTCATTGTTGATAGCTCTGGTGAACCACTCGCATTTAATAAGGCAGGCCTCATGGTCACCGCAGATCGCTCGGTTCTTGATCGAGAAGCCGACAAAGGTAGATCAATTCTCATTCAAGTCGCTCAAGTTTTAGATTTAGATGAAGGTGATGTCTTCGTTCGAACTAGGTTATGTGGCGAGTTGCCCAAGGAAGAGCGTAATGGCTGCTGGAATGGAAATAGATATCAACCAATTCCTATCACTAAAGATGCAACTGAGAATCAAGTTCTAAAGATATTGGAGAGCTCAGATCGTTATCGAGGCATTAGTGCCGAACCGGTCTCTATTAGAAATTACCCAGCAACTTCTGGTGAGCGCGCTACCCATGTCCTTGGTTATGTGGGACCCGTAACTGAAGGGGATTTAAATAACGAAGAGGGAAAGCGGTTTTATAGAAACGAACTAATTGGTAAGGCAGGAATGGAATATGTTTACGACGAGAGCCTTAGGGGAGTACCAGGTGTAAGAACAGTCATTGTGAATTACAAAGAAGCGGTGACGCAAGAGTCAAGAAATATAGCGCCAATTCCGGGAAATCATTTAGTTTTAAATATAAATGCGAAATTGCAGTCAGCAGTAGAGCGAGAGCTACGCGATGCCGTTTTACGTGCACGCTCACTTGGCTATCGAGGTGATTCTGGAGCCGCAATCGTTACTGATCTTGAAGGGCGAGTGCTCGCCATGGCTTCGTATCCAGACTATGACTTAAATATCTGGGAGAACGGAATCACAGTAAAACAGGCCCGCGAGCTATATAGCGCGCGCACCGGTGTTCCCGCGTTATCGCGCGCCATTCAAGGTTCTTTTGCCCCAGCTTCAACTTTTAAAGTCGTCTCACTTTCGGCTGCGGTGAGTGCGAATTACAGCCTGCAGAAGAGCTATGACTGCCCGGCTGCTGTCCAAATCGGTGACCGTGTATTCAAGAATTTCGATAGCAAGCCTGCCGGAAAAATCTCAATTACGACAGCGATGGCTATTTCCTGTGACTCGATCTGGTATCAAATTGCTTATGACGAGTGGGTGCGCGATGGCGGTCTTAAGCCCAAGAGTTCCCCAAATGACCACTTTTTTAAGGCTGCAGAAGGTTTCGGAGTGGGAAAGAAGACTGGAATCGACCTTCCTTCAGAGCAGAAGGGACGCCTACCAAATCGGGCCTGGAAAATTAATTGGTATGAGAACAACCGAGATTTCTACTGTAATTATGAGGAACGCGCCAAGAAGTCCCAACGAACCGCCTACTTGATTGAAATCGCACGCGAAAATTGCCTCGATGGCGACAAGGTCCGCGCAGGTGACATGGTGAATTTCTCGATCGGACAGGGCGATGTTCTTATGACTCCGGTTCAGATGGCAGTTATGTATGGAGCAATTGCAAATGGTGGCAAGCTAATGGAGCCAAAAGTTGCGCGCGCGATTGTTACTCCCACAAATAAGATTGTTGAAAAATTTGAACCAAAAGTTAATGGCCAACTTCCAGTTTCAAAGCCAACTCTCAAGTTTCTTAAGAACTCACTTCGCGCCGTAGTTACATCAGGAACTGCGCGGGGAGCATTTGCCGGCTTGAAGACTGAGGTGAGTGGTAAGACTGGAACTGGCCAAGTCTTTGGTTTGAATTTTGATGGATCTGCTAAAGATGACACATCTTGGTTCGCATCATATGCGCCCAGCAAGAAACCAAAATATGTTGTTGTGATGATGGTGAGTCAAGGTGGATTTGGCGCTACTACAAGCGGACTTGGTGTTAGAAAAATCTACGAAGACATTTTTGGCGAAAATGGGAAAGAGGCAATTTTCCCAAGTGGTCCAGCCACAACAATTCCCACAATAAAGAGCAGCATCGGTAAAAAAACATGAGAAGCGCAGCTAAGACTCGGAGCGAGCGGAGACGCTTCCTCGTAAATAGCGATCCAACCATCACCATCTCAGTCCTTCTTCTTTCTGCTATCGGAGTAGTACTTGTCTATGCCGCCACACGTGATTGGTTCGCTGCAAATAACCAAGATCCCGAGTACTACTTAAAGCGCCAGATAGTTAATGTAATTATTGGTTTAGCTCTTGCTTATGGCACAACTCTTGTTGATTATCGCCTGCTGCGCGCCTACACCCCAGTTCTCTGGGGAATTGGAGTGCTGGGATTAGTGGCAGTTTTGATTCCTGGCCTAGGAAGCGTTGTGAATGGCGCTCGTTCTTGGATTTCACTACCTGGCGGTTTTCAAATCCAGCCGGCTGAGTTGGCGAAGTTAACGATCATCGTTGGTATGGCTCTCATCTTGTCCGAACGAGAGGCCGGAGATCGTGGGCCGAGTGATCGCCAAGTTGTTTACGCGCTTGGAGTTGCCGCGCTACCAATTCTTCTTATTGTGCTCCAACCAGATCTTGGAACTGTTCTAATAATTTCGGCTGCAGTTGTTTCAATTGTCGCAATATCAGGCGCCAGGCTGCGTTGGGTGATTGGTCTTCTAGTAACAGGGGTAACTGCTGGTTACTTAGCGGTTGCAAGCGGCGCTGTAAATGACTACCAACTAAATCGACTTCGATCCTTTATTGATCCTTATGCTGATCCACAAGTGACTGGTTACCAATTACGGCAAGCAAGAATCACAATTGGATCTGGTGGATTTTTTGGTAAAGGCCTCTTTGATGGCCCGCAGACAAATGGAAGATTTGTACCAGAACAACAGACTGACTTTATCTTTACAGTTTCGGGTGAAGAACTTGGATTTCTTGGTTCATCAATAATTTTGTTGTTATATGGATTTATTTTGATGCGCGGATTCTCAATCGCAAAGCGCACCAACGATCTCTTTGGCCGACTCGTTACAGCTGGAGTTGTCGCATGGTTTGCATTTCAAATCTTTCAAAATATAGGAATGACTATGGGATTGATGCCGATGACGGGAGTTCCACTCCCATTCCTTTCTTACGGTGGATCGAGTATGTTCGCAAACATGATTGCGATTGGTTTACTCCAGAACGTCTATCAACGCTCCAGATAGCTTTTTTACGCGTAATTAGGCGCATGCCTTTCTCTATGACATACTTTCCCTGCAATCGCCTCGGAAATACGAGGTCGCCAGACCGCTCTTTAGGTGCGGTCGGCTGATCCGAAAAGAATGAGGCGCCACCGAAGTTTTTTTTTAGGAAACCGCCCTTTGGGGCGGAGATTAAGGATTTTTGTTATGGCTGATGAGCCAAAAAAGACGCGTAAGCGCGTTGTCAGAAAAGCTTCTAACACAGAGAACAAAGCGAAGGAAGCAACACCGAAAGAAGAGATCAAGCCGGATAAGAAAGCTAAGTCGGCAGCTGTAATTCCAACGCCAATATTTCAGGCCGCACCAGTTGCGCCTACGAAAGCTAAAGCATCGGCAAGACCGACTCCAGATAAAGATAAAGATGAAGATGGAGGAGATGGCGAACGTGGTCGCCGCCGCCGCCGAAGGGGTGGAAGAGGTCGTCGCCGCTCAGAGCGCGATGAAGTTAATGAGAGCTCAACCGAATCAAGTGATGAGAATTCAAAGAAGGAAGAATTTGTTGTTGCTGGCGATCCAGTATTTAAGAAGCGTCGCCGCCGCCGCCGATCTGGTTCAGATGGGGTAATACCCGGTGAGACTGTTGAAGAAGATGGCGTAGTAACAGTTGTAAAGGTTCGCGATAAGAAACCTGTAACTGAACGGCCAAGAGAGCCAAGGAATTTTGAACGAAAAGATCGTCGCGATCGTTTCCGCGACCGAGATAGAGATCGAAACCGTGATCGGGATAGAGATCGCGGGCGGGATAGAGGTCGCTTCGGTGAATATCGTGAGAACCGCCGCCGCGGCACGATCCTTACTGATGCTGAATTTTTAGCACGGCGCGAATCCGTAGATCGCGAGATGCTAGTTCGCCAACAAGGTGATCGCACTCAAATCGCAATCTTGGAAGACAATATTCTTGTTGAGCACTATGTAAATAAAAACAGCAATATTTCTTACGTTGGAAATGTCTATCTTGGAAAGGTACAGAACGTACTTCCCTCGATGGAGGCGGCCTTCGTTGATATTGGTAAAGGACGGAATGCAGTTCTTTATGCGGGTGAAGTTAATTGGGATGAATCAGGTCTTGCCGATAATAAAGAACGGAAGATTGAGCGAGTACTAAAGACTGGGCAATCAGTATTGGTACAAGTTACTAAAGATCCAATCGGCCAAAAGGGCGCTCGCCTAACAAGCCAGATCTCACTTCCTGGTCGCTACCTTGTTTATGTACCTGGTGGCGGAATGAGTGGAATCTCAAGACGTCTGCCAGATACTGAGAGATCGCGTTTGAAAGAGATATTGAAGGGTCTGATAACTGATGAAGAGGGCGTAATCGTCCGCACCGCTGCTGAAGGTGCATCTGATGATGAGTTAACAAGAGATGTTGTCCGCCTAAAAGCGCAATGGGATGACATTAAGAAGAAGTCAGAAACCTCTTCGACCACAGCTCCAACACTTCTTTATGGCGAGCCCGATATGACTATCCGCGTTATCCGCGACATCTTTAATGAGGACTTTAGAAAGTTGACTGTTCAAGGCGGCGAAGCTTGGGATGACATCAATAACTATCTTGGCCACATCGCACCTGAGTTGATGACAAAGGTTGAGAAGTGGAGTGGTAGTCGAGATCTCTTCACCGAGAATCGAATTGATGAACAACTAGCAAAGGCTCTTGATCGCAAGGTCTATCTACCTTCGGGTGGATCACTAGTTATTGATAGAACCGAGGCAATGATTGTTATCGATGTCAACACCGGTAAGTTCATTGGCAAAGGCGGAAACCTTGAAGAGACGGTTACGAAGAACAACCTAGAAGCGGCCGAAGAAATTGCAAGGCAACTTAGATTGCGCGACTTAGGTGGAATTATTGTTATCGACTTTATCGATATGGTTCTTGAATCAAACCGTGAGCAAGTTCTTAGAAGGTTAGTTGAATGTCTAGGACGCGACCGCACCAAGCATCAAGTCGCTGAAGTAACTTCACTTGGGTTAGTTCAAATGACTAGAAAGCGGGTCGGCCAAGGTTTGATTGAAGCTTTCTCAACAACTTGCGAGAGCTGCGCGGGTCGCGGAATTCATGTTCATATGGAGCCAGTTGATAAGCGCAAACTTGATCGTGAGATCAAGCCGAGTGGAGCGGTTGAAAGCCAGGAATCCGAATCCGCAACACCTGTGGTTGAGGAGCAAGCGGAAGAATCTAAAGCGGAGTCAGATCAACAGGGTGACTCAGAGAAGCCAAAGTTTGGTCGCCGGCGCCGCCGGGCCTCATCTTCAGGCGTGCTGACCCCAAACTCCTAGGCCCGGTTTGACCCCCGCTACGCTCAATCCGTAACCTATGCCCCTGCTAAGAACTCTCGAAGGAATCTGAGGAAGGTAAATCGTGTACGCAATTGTTAAGGCTGGCGGGCGCCAGGAAAAGGTGGCCGTTGGTGACACGGTATTTGTCGATCGGATTGAGGCTGCGCCTGGTTCGACCGTTACTTTCCCTGCCGTTCTAGTTGTTGATGGCGATGCGGTTACTTCTGATCCAAAGGTTCTCTCTGGAGTAAAAGTTACTGGCGAAGTTGTCTCTGAAGTTAAGGGACCAAAGATTCATATCCTTCGTTACAAAGCAAAGACGGGCTATCGCCGTCGTCAAGGTTTCCGTTCAAAAAATACTCGTGTGAAGATCACCGCAATTAACGGTGTGAAGTAAGGAGATAAAAAGAAATGGCATCCAAAAAAGGCGTCTCCTCGACACGAAATGGTCGCGATTCGAATCCACAATTTCTCGGAATCAAGCGCTTCGGTGGCCAAGTAGTCAACAGCGGCGAAATTCTTGTTCGTCAACGTGGCACAAAGTTTCACCCAGGTAAGAATGTCGGAATCGGCAAAGATGACACGCTCTTTGCACTCGCCTCTGGCGCAGTTGAATTTTCAAGCGCACGCGGTCGTCGCGTCGTAAATATCGTTCCGGTTTCGTAACAGACGGACTTTAGAGGGACGGGTCCGTTGCGACGGGCCCGTTTTTCGTTTTCTAGGAGAGGAGCGTTATGGCTACATTCGTAGATCGCGTGACGCTTCATGCTGCCGCTGGTAAAGGCGGCACTGGATGTGTCTCGGTACACCGCGAGAAATTCGTTCCACTTGGTGGCCCAGATGGTGGAAGCGGTGGTCGGGGCGGAGATGTAATTCTTGTTGTTGATTCAGATGTAACAACTCTGCTCGACTTTCATCACTCTCCTCATCGCAGCGCAACCTCAGGTCGACAAGGACATGGCGCGCTAAAAAATGGTGCGGATGGTGAAGATCTAAACCTTGGTGTTCCAAATGGAACCGTTGTCCTTTCAAAAGATGGAAAAGTTCTAGCTGATCTAATCGGAGTCGGCACTCGTTTTGTTGCCGCAAAAGGTGGCCAAGGTGGACTTGGAAATGCAGCGCTCTCATCATCAAGAAGGCGCGCACCAGGATTTGCGCTACTGGGCGAACCTGGTGAAAAACGAACCCTTGTTCTTGAACTTAAATCAGTTGCAGATATTGGTCTGATTGGATTTCCTAGCGCTGGAAAGTCCTCGCTTATCGCATCAATCTCGGCAGCACGCCCAAAGATTGCGGATTATCCATTTACAACGCTCGCTCCAAATCTCGGAGTTGTGCAAGCAGGTGATTCACGCTTTACCGTTGCAGATGTTCCTGGACTAATCCCTGGTGCATCCGAAGGTAAAGGTCTTGGCCTCGAATTCCTAAGACATGTTGAGCGATGTGCAGCACTCGTTCACGTTCTAGATTGTGGAACTTTAGAAAAAGATCGCGATCCACTTAATGATTTTGAAATTATCGAACGTGAACTTAAGAATTACTCGGCTGACTTAAGTGATCGCCCCAGAATCATCGCTTTAAATAAGGTTGACCTACCAGATGGAAAAGCAATCGCAGACATGGTCGAACCGCAATTTAAAGAACGTGGTTATGAGGTCTATCAAATCTCAGCTGCTGCGCGCATTGGATTACAGGAACTTCTTTATGCGATGGCTCGCACGGTAAAGGAATATCGAACTAATCAGAGTCTCGAAGAGAAGACCCGGATTGTTCTTCGCCCAACCCCAGTCGATGATCGCGGCTTTAAAGTTCTTGCAAATGAAGATGGTTCATTCACTGTAATTGGAGCGAAACCAGAGCGCTGGGTTCACCAGACTAATTTTGCGAATGCAGAGGCAATTGGTTATCTCGCCGATCGCCTAGCGAGTCTCGGCGTTGAACGTGAGTTATTTAAATTAGGCGCGAAGGCTGGCGATGAAGTGCGAATTGGAAGTGATGAAGATTCGGTTGTGTTTGATTGGGAGCCAACGATTGAGGCCGGCGCTGAATTGTTATCAGGGCCACGTGGAGATGACATGCGCATTCCTCGCGGTTGGGAGAAATTTGATGAGGAAGCAGTTGATCAATTAGATGATGAGGAACTAGCCCAACAATGGGAGTACCAAGTCAAAGATCCAACTAGCCCAAGGATTGAAGGTGATGGGAGATGAGTAGGCGAGTAGTAATAAAGATTGGCTCATCATCGCTAACTGGGGCTGATGCACAAGGTTTAGATGCAAGTGCCGTAGACCAACTCGTTGATGCGGTTGCTGCGCTTAAGAAATCTAGCGCGGAAGTTGTCATTGTTTCCTCCGGAGCAATTGCTGCCGGTCTTTCGCCATTAGGACTTAACTCCCGCCCAAAGGATCTTGCCACACAACAGGCAGCAGCTTCGGTTGGCCAAGGCTTATTGGTGCATCGTTATACCGAATCACTTGCGCGCTATTCGATAGTGGGCTCACAGGTTCTACTTACTATCGATGATGTTGTTCGCCGCTCCCACTACCAAAATGTGCAGCGCACCCTTACAAAGTTATTACAACTCGGAGTCGTACCTATCATTAATGAAAACGATTCGGTAGGAACCCAAGAAATTCGATTTGGCGATAACGATCGAATTGCCGCTCTTGTCTCACATCTAATCGGCGCCGATTTACTTATCCTTGTAACCGATGTCGACGGGTTATACGACGCGCCTCCTTCGCAACCAGGAGCAAGAGTAATCGCTGAGGTAAGTGATTTAGATTCACTCTCATCGCTAGAAATTGGTGGCGCCGGATCGAAAGTTGGAAGCGGTGGCATGCTCACAAAGATTGAGGCCGCTCGAATTGCAACTGGCGCCGGAATTCCAATGTTGCTTACCTCCCTTGCCAAAGTTCAAGCTGCAATTGCGGGCGAGAAAGTTGGAACGCTCTTTAAAGCGGTAAGTGAGAAGAAACCATCTCGTTTACTCTGGTTAGCTCACGCTTCAACTCCACATGGGGTTTTGCAGGTTGATGAAGGTGCCGCGAAAGCGCTCTTGGAACGAGGGGTTTCATTACTTCCCGCTGGCGTTACAAAAGTTGAGGGTGAATTTAGCGCCGGAGATACCGTGGAAATTCTTGCGCCAAACGGCAAAGTCATTGCACGTGGCCTGGTTGGCTTTGATTCAAATGAAATTCCGATGATGTTGGGCCGCTCTACTAAAGATATAGCACGCGAACTCGGTCCAGAGTTTGAACGCGAGCTAGTTCATCGCGATGATTTGGTCCTCCTGTGAATAACGATCAACTCATTGCAAAACTAGCCGATCAAGCTCGCCTTGCTGCGCGCTCCCTTCGGGCTAGCGATTACATCACCCGAAAATCAGCCCTCCTTGCAATTGCTGATGAGATTGAGAGATCAAGAGTAGAAATCCTTGCGGCAAATAAGGAAGATGTTGAGCGTGAGCGAGCAGCCGGTCTAAATGAATCGCTACTTGATCGCTTACTTCTAACCGATTCTCGTATTAGCGGAATCATCGGGGGAGCGAAGAAAGTTGCTGCGCTAGCTGATCCACTCGGAAGAGTCATCAACTCTAGAAAACTAGAGAATGGATTAGAGCTAACCCAAGTTAGCGTCCCATTCGGAGTCGTTGGCATGATTTATGAGGCACGCCCAAATGTGACTGTCGATGCAGCGGTCATTCTGCTCATGTCTGGAAATGCTGCACTCCTAAGAGGATCGTCGACTGCAAAAAAGAGCAACGAGGTTCTTGTTGAAGTTATTAAGCGTGCACTTTCAAAAACTTCCATCTCGAAAGATGTATTCCAATTAATTCCTTCCGATGATCGAGATACTGTGCGCGCGCTTCTGCATGCGCGTGGCAAAGTCGATCTTGTAATTCCAAGAGGCTCAGCTGCATTGATTCGAATGGTGGTCGATGAAGCTCTTGTTCCAACGATTGAGACTGGAGCTGG
>Ga0116204_1000675_pt1 | contig 19602 bp, 15 predicted proteins | sample LakKivwa52mmetaG_FD_94481 | JGI IMG/M metagenome (GOLD analysis project Ga0116204, IMG submission 94481) | Anoxic lake water microbial communities from Lake Kivu, Rwanda to study Microbial Dark Matter (Phase II) - Lake Kivu water 52m metaG | ecosystem: Environmental > Aquatic > Freshwater > Lake...
CAAAACAGCATCATGGGCGAGAATGGGCCCACAATAGCTCGTCGGAGCCCATGATGCTGTTTTGCGGGTTGCCCAAAAAATCGTTGGCTCGCCGACTGCTCAACTGGCAACCATAATGTCTATATGATGTTGGCATCGTCGGGGCAGGCCCCGGGACTTGGCCTGTGCCATTACAGCCTGTCACCACGGGCTGAGTTATGTTCTGCTGGAAAAAGGCGCCAATGCTTTCCAGGGGATCATCGACGCTTATCCGAGCGGCAAAAAAGTTTATCCCACCATTCCCAAAGGACAAACCCTGCCTTTTGGCATCGATGACCTTAAACCCGACGACGCCAACGCCCCGGTTGAAGAGTATTTGAAAAAGGTTGCGGCCTGCATCGACAAGCATGGCATCAATCCGTCCTTTGGCTGTTTTCCCCGACGGTCATGGCCTTGGAGATGCACACCTCCACGCAGGACAAGCACACGATGCAGCGGTCGGCATCGAAGCCGACTTTCCAGGTAGCCTGGCGGTCAACGTTCAACGCACCGGTCGGACAATGCGGGATGCAGGCCGTGCAACTGGTGCAGGCCTCTTCGGCGCGCCCGATCTGGGTTGACAAGGATTGAACCTCCACACCGAGGCGGTCAAGGTAGGCCAGGCCCTGGTCAAGATTTTGCGAATCGCCTTCCAGGTCCACCACCATCCGGCCCTGCTTGCCCGTATCGATAGCGGCCCGCAGGATGTTGACACGCAATCCATAACCGGTGATCAGCGCATAAATCACCGGTTCTTCGACCAGTTCCGGCGAAAAACGCAACACGGCCTTGATTTTTTTCATGAGGGCACCTCCTGGTCCGGCCCGTTGCTGGGCAGCGGTTGCTGGGCCTGGGCAAGGGAAAAGCGGCCGCATTGGATTTGTTCTTTGAGCAGACAGGCGATCTGGCGCGCCCCGGCCAAGCTGGAAAACGAGCCGGTGGGCACGTCCTTGCCCCGAATCCGGATCTTGCCGCTTTTCAGTTGGGCGTAGCTCACACGTCCCAGGATGGGTTCGCCCTGGCCGTAAGGATAATAGCGGCTGTAATCGACCACCGGCGCCAGAAGATCGTCGTCGGTCACCGCCACGTGGCGCACCATCTGCTCATCGACCATCGGGATGGCAACCCCCAGACCCAGGCTCAGGGTCACCCCGTAGCCGGTAAACGAGACCGGCTTGAGCCAGTGCGGGTCCATCTGCTTTAAATCTCCGATCAACGCCAGGTTGCCGGCCGCCACCAGGGGGGTGCCGTTGTCGTGGCGCGGCGGGGCAGGGTTGTGCTGGGTGCCGTGCCGGACCACATAGCCCTGGGCACCGGCCAGCCACACCCGGGTGCCCACCCCGATGGTGCGAAAATACGGGTCGTTGAACAAAGGGGAGAGCTGGCCCGCGCTGCAGTAGTTGGCATTGCCCAGGTTGGGATTGAGTTTTCCCATGTAGGTGTAGATGGGACGATCGGAGAGGTTGACGGCCACGTTGTAGTTCTGGTAGCCGTTGCGGGGGTTGAACAAAAAGGCGTCGTTGGTGTCCTCCAATCCGATTTGCTGCCCGCGCTGTTTGCACGGGTAGCAGTCCGTGCCGTAGGCCCCGGCCCGCAGGGTGACTTTTTGACCGGCCGCCAGTTCGGCGATGACGTGGGCCCCGCCATAGGCAAAGCGGCCGGGACGGCCGTTGCCGTTGCGCGGGTCCTTGTCCGGCAGGGCCGTGGCCCCGATGTAGATGTCGGCCGCGGCCAGTCCGGCATAGGCCGGCACCCCGTTGAGGAAGGCAAAGCCGCCGCCAAGCTTCATTTTTTCCGATGGTTGTTTGATGTTCAAAAACGCCCCGGAAGAACACATGGGGCTGAAGGTCCCGGTGGTGACCACGTCCACGGTTCGGGCGGTCTTGGCCAGGCCCTGCTCACGCACCGCGGTGATGATTTCTTCGGCGGTGAGCACCACCACCGAGCCGTTGGCTATCTTTTCGTTGATCTGCTCGATTGTCTTGGCCATGGGTAGGTTTCCTTTTCCGCGAGGGTTCTGCTCTTTGAAACGATCGACGATAACAGCTGGCACGGCTCCCGAAGGAGCCCGCCATGATCCATAGGCAGATCGCCTTGGCAAAGGAAAAGGTCCGGGCAGGTTGTTCCACGATGGTCATGCCGGTAACGCCGTTTGCTGGTTGCTGTGGCCAAAATAAAAAAGCCGTGGACGATGTCGCCCACGGCTTTGCTGAAAAGGATTGCCTCAGCCCATGGGCACACACCTTGCCATCTGCATGGCCATGCCCATGGTCATCGATTGTTTCCCAAGGCTGAATGGAAAAGCGATCATGGATTGATCATAGCGAAAAAACGCCGGTTGTCAACCCCCCTCACTGCTTACGGGCCGGCACCAAAGCGTTGCGGTTGAGCTCCCGGGTTTTGTTCCCATCATCGCTTTCATCCTTGATGTTATCAACACTTAGCGCTATGCATGGCCCATGATCCGGTCCTGGGCGTGTCAACCACCACAAAAGCAATTGAAAAGCGATGGCAAGGCCGCTTGACCAACCTGCCGACGGGAAACAAACATGGGCCTTGACCCTTCGGGCCAAGGTGATGCTGATCTTTCTTGTTCTTTCCCTGGGGCCCCTGCTGATCATCGGGCAGTTTTCGGTACGATTCACCGAACAGCTCATCGTGAACATGGTGATCCGCCAGCTTGAAAACGTGGCCGCGGACAAGGCCGCCATTTTGGAGGGCTGGCTGGAAGAACGCAAGGCCGACTTGAAGGTGGTGGCGGGCACTTCTTTGCTGCAAACGATGGATCGGCACGCCATCGGGCCCTATCTGGACCTTGTGCGCCGCCAATACGGCGTCTACCAGGAACTGGCCGTGGTGGCCGCCGATGGCCGCATGGTCGTTGACAGACGCGAGAGGCCGGGCTTGACGGATCAAATCAACGACGAGAGGGTTGTCGCCCGGCAGGAGCCGTTCTTGTCCGACATCACCTATGAGCACGATCAACTGGAGTCTTCTTTTTTGATCGGGGCCCCGGTCTTCGACGATCAGCAGCGCTTCCTGGGCACGGTTTACGGTCGTGTGGGCACGAGCAAAATTCTTTTTTATATCCTCAATGTCTCCCTGGGGCTGACCGGTGAATGCTATCTGGTGGACATGGAGGGCCAATTTTTGGCACACAAGGAACCGGCCCGGATTTTGTCACAAAACATCTCCCAATCGGAAAGCTTTAAAAAGATTTTCGAAAAACGGGACCGCCGGCAAGCCTATCTTGATTACCGCGGCATAGAAGTGCTGGGGGTATCCCATCAAATCGGCGGCACCCAATGGCACGTTGTGGTGGAGCAGGACCGTGCCGAAGCGTTTCAAAGTGCGGCCGATTTGAAACGCATTCTTTATCTGACCGTGCTGTTGAGCATCATCAGTGCCTTGATGCTGACCTGGATGATTTCCCATCACATCGTCAGGCCGATCCGAAGGCTCAGTGGGCTTGCCGGCAGCATCGCCGATCGGCAGGCCCCCGAGACGATGGGCCGCCAAATCCATCGTCGGGATGAAATCGGACTGCTTTACCGCGCGGTCGAGGACATGTCGCGCAAGCTCCAGGAGCGCCAGAATCACCTCGAGCACAAAGTCGGATTGCGGGAAGCAGAGCTTAAAAAAACGGATATGATTTTAAAAAAAGCCCAACTCATGGCGGAACGCTCAGAAAAATTTGCCGCCATGGGGCGAATGGGCGCAGCGGTGGCCCATGAAATCCGGACGCCGCTGACGTCCATCAAACTCTTCATGGAGTCCATCCAAGCCGAATTGGGCAGTTGCCCGGACGATCAAGAGGATTTTCAGATCGCCATGAACCAGATCGGCCGAATCGAAGCAACCATCAACCGTTTTCTGGATTTTGCCAAGCCCCAGGAACCCGTTTTCCAGCCGATCCCTATCGCCAAACTGATAGAGGAGTTGCTGGTGATGGTCCGGCCCCAGGTCAACCGCCAGGAATGCTTTCTCAACATTACCATTGATCCGGATCTGCCGCCGATCACCGGAGACAAACGGCTCTTGTCAGAGGCCCTGATCAATCTTTTTGTCAATGCGTTGGAAGCCATGCCGGCCCACGGAACCCTGACCATAATAGCGGCACCGGATCGACTCGAGGCCAATGGCAAGGCGACGTCTTGTGTACGAATCGATATCGGCGATACGGGTGCAGGAGTTGCCGACCATCAGCTTGAAAAGCTGTTTGAGCCTTTTTTTACAACCAAGGCCACCGGCACGGGGCTGGGATTGCCCCTGGTGCTCAACACCGTCAAAGGTCACGGGGGGCAGATACGGGTCTCCAGCAAGATCGATCACGGCACGGTCTTTTCCCTGTATTTCCCGCTGCAACATGACAAACCGCTGGGTGAAGGCAATGGAAAAAATACTGCTCATTGACGATGACGAAGGACTGGTTCATTTTTTGACCCGCTTTTTCCAGCGCAAACGCTATGCCGTGACCTCATGCCTCAGTGGGCAGGCCGCTCTGGATGCGATCGCCAAGGAGAGCTTTGACCTGATTTTGTTGGACTACAAGATGCCCGATCTTAACGGACTGGATGCCCTGACCCAGATCCGCAAAGTGGAGGCCAAAACCCCCGTGATCCTCATGACGGCCTATGGCACGACCGATCTGGCCATCGAGGCGATGAAAAGAGGGGCTTATGATTATCTTGTCAAGCCCTTTGAGCACAAGGACTTGAGCCGTATCGTCGGTGAAGCCCTGGAAACCAACCGGCAGATGAAAGACATTGTCCGGTTTCCAGCCGCGCCATCGCCGTTGCCGGTTGCCCAAAATCGCAGAGCGCTGGAGATTATCGGCAACAGCAAAAACATGCAGGAGATCTATAAGCGCATCGGACAGATCGCCGAAAAAGACGTCCCGGTATTGATTACCGGGGAAAGCGGGACCGGAAAAGAACTGGTGGCCAGGGCCATCTACCACCACAGTCGACGCAGCCAATCTCCCTTTATTGCGGTCAACTGTGCGGCGATTCCGGAATATCTTTTTGAAAGCGAGTTGTTCGGCCACGAGCGCGGCGCCTTTACCGGTGCGGAACGCACCGCTATCGGCAAGATCGAAAGATGCGACAAGGGCACGCTTTTTCTCGATGAAATCGGTGAACTGCCCCTGGCCTTGCAGGCCAAGCTGTTGCGGGCATTGCAAAACGGGGAGATCGAAAGAATCGGCGGCAACCACACCATCCATGTCGATGTCCGGGTCCTGGCCGCAACCAACAAGGATATCGAAAAGGAAGTGCAAGCCGGTCGTTTTCGCCAGGACCTCTATTGGCGTCTCAAGGTGATTGCGATCGCCATCCCGCCCCTGAGGCAGCGGGCCGAGGACCTCCCCGCGCTGGTGGACTATTTCCTGTCCCGGTTTTGTCTGGAGTACAACCGGCCCGCCTGTTTCATGTCGGAGGCCGCCATCAAGAAAATGGCGGCCTATTCGTGGCCGGGAAATGTGCGCGAGCTTGAAAACTGCGTGCGCCGGGCCGTCCTGTTGAGCAGCGGGGACATGGTCGGCGAAGCCAACCTGATGATACCCGATCCACAGGAAGCGTCGTTTGGCCAGGAAATGGACCATGACCAGCTTCTTGGGCAGTTGAGACAAAAAATTGAAACCCTTGTCCCCGATATCCTGCGCCTCTCCGGTCAAAACACCCATGCCAACATCATGGAGATGGTGGAAGACATCCTGGTGCGGGCCGCGCTTCGCCAATGCAGCGAAAACCAGGTGCAGGCCGCCAAGATGCTGGGAATCAGCCGCAACACCTTGCGGCAACGGCTGAAACGACAGATGGGCCGGAATGACGAGCCAAACGATCAAGAGTTGGGCAATTCCTGATCGGCGTGTTCAAAATTTATACAGCCTGCTGTTTTCCCGCCAAGTCTTTCCCGAAGCGCATTTTGCGTCTTTTTAAACACCATGACCATTTCCCGCTGTTCATTTGCTGACCAGTTCGGCTTGCCGGGTGCGGCAGGGTCCGGGCTTAAATTTAAATAAGACAACAAAATCAATTTGTTATAAAATACTCCCCGGAGATGAGACTGGCATGGTCTTTGCTCACCCAGTGGTGCGAATGGAAGGGTGCTTCCCTCAGACAACGGTTCCATCAACCAAGGAGGTCGTTCATGCAGATCAATCAAAATGGTGCCAATGCGGTTGCCGTTGCAGCCAAGACCCGGGAGAAAATGCCGGCGCAAATGGATGCCGCTGGCCTCATCGTGGCCAGCCGCATTGACGAGGTGATGCTGATGTGCGGCAGAAGGCACTTTCTTTACGACCAAATCGGTAATTTTGCCATTGCCCTGTATGTGATGGGGCTGCTCGACGCCCAGGACATCACGGCCCTGGACGATCTCGAATCCGAGGAGGCCGGAACGTTTTTGTCCGAGTATTTTACCCAGATCAGTAAAAAAGACCTTCCATCGGACTACACCATTACCCAATCAAAGGACCGGTACCTCATGGTCATCGGCGATCCGCTGTTTCCGTTGCATTTCGCCGTCTTGACGGACACCCAAAGCCGCAGGCCGTTTTTTTCGAAATTGCGATACTTCGGATGCGGTTTTGACAGTTTTGAGGAGTTGATCAGTGATTTTCTGGGAGAAGATGGACTGAGCTACCGGGACATCCGCTATTTTAAAATGAAACGGCGCGCAACGGCATCGTCAAACCTGCCGGCCAACATCTACATTGTTCGCGATGATGGCGGTTATCTGGTTGTCTGACGCAAGATCGGCAAACGGCCACGCAATGGTTTGTTCGGGGTTGGGATCGAAATCGGTTTCGCATTCAATTGCAGCGCTAAAGCAATAACCATCAACAGCCAGATCAAGGAGACGTGCGTAATGTCAGTCATCCAGAGCGTCATTGACAAAGTCAAACAGTTGGATCCGGGTCAAAACGAATTTCACCAGGCCGTTGTGGAAGTGATGGAGACCCTGGAGCCGACCACCAAACGGCATCCGGAATTCGTCAAGGCCGGCATTTATGAGCGGATCGTGGAACCGGAGCGCAGCGTGATCTTCCGGGTGCCCTGGACCGATGACAAGGGCAATGTCGTCGTCAACCGGGGCTTCCGGGTTCAGTTCAACAACGCCATCGGACCGTTCAAGGGCGGCATTCGTTTCCATCCTTCGGTGAACCTGAGTATCATCAAGTTTTTGGGATTCGAGCAGACGTTCAAGAACTCGCTGACCACCCTGCCCATGGGTGGCGGCAAAGGCGGTTCCGATTTCGACCCCAAGGGCAAATCCGATGGTGAGATCATGCGGTTTTGCCAGGCATTCATGAGGGAGTTGTTCCGGCATATCGGCGCGGAAACCGACGTGCCGGCCGGCGACATCGGGGTTGGCGGCCGCGAGATCGGCTATATGTACGGCTACTACAAGAAGATCTGCAACGAGCATACCGGCGTGTTGACCGGCAAAGGGCTCGAGTACGGGGGAAGCCTCATCCGGCCCGAGGCCACGGGGTACGGCACGGTTTATTTTGCCGCCGAGATGCTGGCCACCCGGGGGCTGGATTTCAAGGGCAAGCAGGTGGCAATCAGCGGTGCGGGCAATGTGGCCCAGTTTGCCATTGAAAAAGTCAACCAGATGGGCGGGAAGGTCATCTCGGTCTGCGATTCCAACGCCACGGTGATCGATGAAAAAGGTATCGATGACGACAAGTGCTGCTACCTGATGGAACTGAAAAACGTCCATCGGGGCCGGGTCAGTGAATACGCCGATAAGTACAAGACGGTTTGCTTCGAAGGCAAGAACGTCTGGGACGTGATCCGGGAGCAGGGCATCAAGGTGGACATCGCCCTGCCCTGTGCCACCCAAAACGAGATTGATGCGGAAAATGCGGCGGCACTGGTGAAAAGCGGCTGCGTCTGTGTGGCCGAAGGGGCCAACATGCCCTCCACACCGGAAGCGGTAAGGATCTACCAGGACAACAACGTCCTCTATGGACCGGGCAAGGCCGCCAACGCCGGCGGCGTGGCCACTTCCGGCCTGGAGATGAGCCAGAACAGCTTGAAACTGTCCTGGACCAGGGAAGAGGTGGACAACCGCCTGCTGATCATCATGAAGAGCATTCACAAATCCTGCCTGGATGCCGCCGAAGCCTATGGCAAAAAAGGCGATTACGTCATGGGCGCCAACATCGCCGGTTTTGTGAAGGTGGCCAAGGCCATGCTGGCTTACGGGGTGGTTTGATTGTTCTGAGCAAACCCAAACACAGAAAAACATTGGCCGCAAAGAGGCACAAGATGCGCAAAAAAACGCCTCTTGTGCCTCTTTGCATTCAATTCCATTGGCAAGTGACGATAAGCCAAATACCATAAGCTGTCCGATAGGAGCTATCAGCTATCTGCTATGAGCTATCCGCCATCTGTGCCGGTTTCACCGGCCAGGTAGCCCATCACCCGCTGGGAGGCCACATCGGAATGGATCACCAGGCCGGCACTGCGGGTGTCGACCACGCTGACCACAGGGGCCAAGCGGCTGTCGCCCGGGCTGAGGGTCTCAAGCCGGTTGGGCAGTCCCAGAATCCATTGGCGGTTGAAGATCACCTCGGGATGCTCGGGATACAGGGCAAGGTAAAAGATCCGTGTTTCGATCAGATCGTGGAAAAAATGCGTGCCGAAGGACAAGTCCGGAATCAGGCTGCCGCTCTGGTAGCTGATTTCGGCCAGGGCGGCGATGTGGTTGATTTCGGCAAAACGAATCGGGACACCCATTGATGGGCTATGGGTTCCCCAGCGTCCCGGCCCCAGCAGCAGGGTGGGGGTTTTGTCCCGATCTTCTATTTTCCTGTTGAGCTTGCCGATCAAGCGCGCCACGCTGTACTTGTCTGAGACCGAAAGGGCCGAATAGGCTTGGGGATCGACGAAGATCACCTGGGCAATCGGCTGGGCGACATTGCCGCCCATGAATTTGCCGTCCATGCGGATGACGATGCGCTCGGCGGGAATGTCTTCCGGAAAGGGGCGATTGCTGCCCAACCCGATGGTCTGAAAGGGCCGGCACTGGAGCAGGTTGATCTGCATGTCGCCGGCCTGGTTGAAGTTGACGGTGAATTCGATATCCACTGGATAGCGGTAGGCGTTTTCAAGCCTGTCGAGCATGGCGCGCATCACGTCGATAAACGGCGTGGTCGTTAAAAACGGGTCGAAGGTCAGGACCCAGATCTGATTTTCCGGCCTTGTCAGATCCCGCATGTCCAGGGCCGCCTGGGTATCGAGAACCCCCACAAGGTCCATTTTGTTGGGAACTTGTTTGTCGACCAGGGCCTTGAGGGCGGCGGTTTCGATCTGATTGTCCTCCAGATTCAAGACATCGACAAAATGCTGTGAGAATTTGCGGAGGTCCTTCATGTCGGCCAAGGGCTTGACCAGCGGTTCATCCACGGCGATGATTCGTGGGTAGTCGTTTTCAACACGATTGACCGCACGGGTTCCCAACCCGAAGACCAACCGGATCATGCCTGCCTTGGGGTCCATCCCTTTTTTCCAGACAAAGGGGTTGTGGGACAAGCCCACTCCGGCCATTTCCGGAAAAAAGTAATGCCTGTGATAGGCGCCGGACACCCGCTGAACCAGCAAGGCCATTTGTTCGTCCATTTGATCCAGGCCCCGCTGCAGGCGGTAGGCCAGGGCGTCTTCGTTCATGGCGCTGGCAAAAATCCGGCGGACCGCATCGATAAAATCCTCGTAGCGTTTTTCGGGCGGCCCCTGGTTGACGCAAAAAAAGCTGTCGTACTTGCCGGCAAAGGCGCTGCCGAAGGCGTCTTCCAGCAGGCTGCTGGAACGCACGATGATCGGCGACTGGCCAAAATAATCCAGCATCAACCGAAGCTGTTCGATGATCTGCTCGGGGAAAATCCCTTCGAGCATCTTTTCACGCAACTCGGCGGCCTTGGCGAAATAGCCCTCCTTGGTTTTGTGGGCCATGAAAAGCTTCCACCAGCCGTTTTGAACGATGAAGGAATAAAAAACATCGGAGCCGATGTAAAACGAGTCGTGGTGCTCCAGCACGTCGTGCCAGTCAAAGGCGTTGTCCTGCATCAAGATCTTTCTGGACAGCAGCATGCCCACGGATTTGCCACCGATAAATCCGGTGCCGATCAGCCTTTCCTTGATCCGCAGCAGATCGTCCAGGCTCATGTGGTCGCGGATCAACGCGAGGATTTTGGGATTGCGGCTGAGCACCAGCCGGCTCAAATGCGCGACCATGTCTTGTTTTTCTTCAGAACGGGCATCGGATTCCAGCAACAGCCGGGCCTGCATGAACAGCCGGTCCCAGTGGTCGAGGTGACGCTGGGTTTTAATGGTATTGTGATGCGACAGAGGGGTGAACAGTTCGGTGGCCTCCACACTGTTGATCACCGGGACGAGCAGGTCTTTTTTCTTGATGTGGGGGAAAAACATAGTGGGTGAATAGCGGTGCTGGACCTTGATCGGGTGAACACAGACCCGACCCTTGGTGTTATAGACATCGATGAGCAATTGGGTGGTTTCGCGTATCCGCGCGATGGCCTTGAACGAATGGCGGTCACGCAGGATGGCAAAATAGGCGATGGTGTTCAATTCAAACAGATAGGGGCAGGTAATGAAAAAAAAGTCACCGATCATCAAATCGGTGGCCCACACATGGAGCAGGTCGGACAGGGAATCAAAGACATAAAAGACGTTTTTGCCTTCCCGTGTGATGATGCCGTGCACCTGGGTGGAGAACGATTCAAAACCTTGATCCACCTGTAAATGATAGATCGTCAGGTTGCGGCGCTGTTCCAGAAGGTCAAGGTGGCGGGCGAATCGCAGATAGACCACCCGCTCGCCCGCGGCCAGTGCGCTGTTGACAAAAGGCAGCACCAGCCGTTGGTAATCGTCGATGCTGTCCACCTGCCAGACCACGTTGTCGCCGCGGCGCAGGTGATCGATGATCGTGTCCAGGCTTTCCCAGCCGGTGCTGACGTTGGAATAATGCGCCATTTGTTCAGCCTTTCACCCGGATGGACAGGGAGCAAAAGAAAGGATGAAGGATGCAGGATGAAAAAGGCGATGGTCTTTGTGATTTCAAAAATGTTCACCCCTTTGGGTCTCCCCTGTCATGGGTATTATAGTTGATGCTGTTGTCTTTTAAAACCCCCGCATAACTTGACCGACCAGGCCTTCATCCTGCTTTTGCCGCTGCAATCACCGGAGCCAACCAACCCCAAAGCGTCTTTTCGGAGTCGGTATCGGAATCGGTTGATGATCCGAATACCGATTGCGACTGCGATGGCTTCGGAAAAATCTGCTTTCATGAATCATCCACCGATCTATCCAACACCGCTCAAGTGCCATCTTATACGGTTAAGGCTCGGCAAGGAACAGTTATTTTCCCAGAAATCCTTGTTGCCGGGTTCATCACGCCAAATCCGGTGACTTTGGAACCGGGAAACAGATAACAGTATGCCGGCAGGATGATCCCTCCAAGCAGCCTTGCTTCGGGACGGTGGTTCGCCAGCCGTCCCAAGGGTACCCCAGGCTTGGTGCAGCCGGAATGATTCCGATCAGACTTGTCCAGACCACCAGTGAGGTCCCGAGACAGAGAGCCTCAGGGCCGGTGCGTGCTGCCTTGCCTGTCCGCAGGATTGCCTGAAAGGTGCTAACGCGAGTTGGCGGGTTAGATCCCGGAGTTAGCACCCTGAAATGTGTTTAACTCGATATTTTTCATTTATTTAAGAGCATTAAAAAATACAAACCAGATGGCACCGCTCTTGCTAAGACCCGCTTGGCAAGAAGGCTTCATCCCAGGACTCAGATCGGGTAAGTCTTGAGCGAACGCGACAATCAGGCAGATCAGAACGAAAAGCAGAGAACCAACCGAAGAAGGAGGTGGCAGAATCTATAGAAAAGTGAGGTGCAGTGCCTATGTTGCCCTGAAATGAGGTTTCAGAAAATGATTGATTCAACCGAAGGAGTGTAAACAATGGAAAACAAAAGTCTGTTTGGCAAAACACTGGCCATCATTCCAGGGTTGGCCGTGATGGTGGGCACCCTCTATGTGCTGCGCGTCTATGTGGAGCCTTGGATGAAGGATGCAGTGGTCTTTGGTTCCAAGGGCTGGCTGGTTCAGGTGCTGAGCTTGAACTATATTCTGCTTTCGATCATCACCGGCATGATCTACCGCAACATCCTGTTCGGCGGCAAGATTCCGGGTTGGGCGGAGGAGGGGTTTCGCACCACCCGTCTGTTCATCAAATCGGGTGTTATCATGCTGGGCAGCCTGTACACCTTCGATAAACTGCTCAAGGTCGGCGGTATCGCCATCACCCTGATCGTCTCCTTTGTCTTCGGCACCGCCATCTTTATCATGTGGCTGGGTAAAAAGCTCAATGCCGACCGTTCGGTCACCGCCACCATGGCCGCGGCAGCCGGTGTTTGCGGCGTTTCCGCCTGTGTCGCCACCGCTCCGGGCGTGCGCGCCAAACCCGTTGATGTCGCCCTTTCCGTGGCCACCATTCTCGGTTTTGGTATCATGACCATGTTCATCAGCCCCTTCATCGGCAAGGCGCTATCGCTTTCCGATTATCAGTTCGGCGCCTGGGTCGGCACCGGCATTCTGAATTCAGGTCAGGTTCTGGCCACCTGCCTGGCCTTCAACCCGGTTTTTGCCCCTGGTACCGCGGTGGCCTATGGCGAGATCTGGAACGTGGTCCGCGTGGTCTGTATCCCCTTCGTCGTCTTTTTCATTACCGCCTGGTACTGGAAGAGCGAGGCCTCGGCCGAAAAACTCGGCCTGGGCTCGATTCTCGCGTCCAAGTTCCCGATCTTCGTGCTTGGCTTTATCGGTATGACCGCCCTTTCCTCAGCCCATGTTCTCGGCGCCGAGGGCTCTGAAACCCTTCACCTGTTGCGCAATGTCATGGCCTGGGTCTTCGGTATCGGATTGGTCGGCCTCGGTGCCTACATCGATATCCGCGAAATCAAGGCTGCCGGCGGCGTGCCGCTGCGCATCGGGCTGATCGCGGGTGTGGTCAAGTACATCCTGGCGCTGATCATCATTCTCACATTGATCCCGAAAGAAGGGGCCTTTTAAGGTCGATACAAGGAGAACTATCATGGCTGAGAAAAATAAATCACTCACTGTCTTCAAAAGCGACCGGCACGAGGATGTGGCTGCCATCATCTTTTCCGGTCTGGTCGTAGTGGTGGTCCTGACCTACATGGCGTTCATCGTTCCGTCGGTGAAAATCAAACCGACCCAGGACGGCAAGCTGGTCCAACTGTTCGTCAGTGAAGGCTCCATGGTCAAAAACGGCGATAAACTCTATTCGCTGGAAGTGGTCAAAAAGAAGTGGGTCAACAATCAGATGGAAGAAAAGATGGCGGTGGAGACTTTCACGGCCAAGACCAACGGCAAGGTCCTCAAGGTGTCCGGCACGCCGGGCGACAAGGTGAAAAAAGGCAAAGAAACCCTGGTCGTCCTCGATCATGAGAAGGGGACCCTTCCCTGATGAAGATCCTGCTTGCCCTGGACGACAATCCCGGCACCGTGGACCAGGCCATTCGCCTGGCCCGCGGCTGGGGAGCCACCCTCAACGGGCTGTTCGTCATCGACGAGACCTGGGATGTATTCACCGGCCATGACTGGTTGTCAGGATGCAATGCCCGCATCGGTTTTCTGGAATACATGCAGTCGCTGGAAGCCGGCAAGGCTGCGGCAACCGCCAAGCTGTATCAGGAACAGGCGGCCGGTATCCCCGGTGAAATGCTGGTGGCCTCCGGAGACGTGGTCGAACAAATCCGGCGGGAGGCCGCTAATGGGTATGATCTGTTGATCATGTCCAATCCGTTCACCCGCGGCTTGGAACGCATGCGGGATGCGGTCGCCAAGGTCACGAAAAAACCGGTCTGCGATGTGTTGCTGGTGAAGGCGAGCGAACCAACGACGTTCAGGGCCGACACGAATCCGCCGGGCTGAGGCCTGGCCAATCCAATCAACCCCAAGGGCGGCGCTTTGGGGCCGCCCTTTTTCCCATCGGGTTTGCCGGCGCAGGGTTGAACAGCGCCCAGGGCGACCTGTGCAAGGCGGGCGGCAAGGCCCTTGTCACCGGCTTTATTTCAGCCGCCGGCAAAGCGATCATCTCGGCGTTTGTCGTGATGGCGCTGGGCTCGGCGGTCTTCGCGATCAAATACGTCGCAGCCTGCCTTGACATCCATCCGAGGGGCATACTATTCGTTATCCAACGCGGATAGAATGCCCCTTTTCGTTTGAAAACAATTGGAAACAACCCTATGAATAAGCCTAAATTAAAGACCAAACTCATCGCGCGGCTGTTGTTTGTGCTCCTTGGAATGGGCCTGCTCGTCGCTGTTTCGCTTCACTATTACTTGAACGCCCTGATCAAAACCGAGGTGGCAAACAAGGCGCGCCTTATCTTCGACAACCTGCTGGCGGTTCAAACCTACGTCCGGGCAACCTTGCGACCGATGATGTACGAGATCCTGCCGCCGGGGGCGTTCGTCATCGAGACCATGTCCAACTCCTACATTACCCGCAAGGTCATGTCGGACCTGAACATGGCCCGCGACCAGTTCACCTATCGCCGCGTCGCTCTGGAACCGCGTAACCCGCAATTCGCTCCGACCGAGATGGAGCAGGAGATCATCGCTTATTTCCAGCAACATCCTCAGACCCAAACGCTAAGCCGTTTCGAGCGGCTCGGCGGTGAGGAATGTTACATCGCGGCCCGGCCGGTGGTATTCCAGAAAAGCTGTCTCGACTGCCATGGCCGGCCCGAGAATGCCCCTGCGGTGCTGCTTGCGCGCTACGGCCGCGAGGCCGGCTTCGGCCGCCAGGAAGGGGAGATCGGCGGACTCGACATGCTGGTCCTGCCGGTGGAACGGGAGGCGGCAGCCACCCGACAGGTGACGATCACCTTCGTACTAATATTTATCTGCGGAATGTTGGCGATCCTCGGGTTCACCCACTTTTTCGTCGACCGGCTCATGCTCCAGAACATCGGGCGACTCAATGAGCTTTTGCGAAGGCGCTTTCCCGAAGAGGCGGGCCACACCCTGAACGGTCCACTGCGCAAGAGCGATGAGATCGAGAGCATGGTGGCGGACATGGAGCGCTTTACCGACCATTTGCATGCCGCCCGTGAAAAACTCGCCGACTACGCCGCCAACCTGGAGGCCAAGGTCGTGGACCGCACTACCGCCCTGCGACTGGAAGCGGCCGCCCGCCTGGCCGATGTGCAATTGTTCCTGGATATGCTCGCTCTTTTTGCCAAGGATTTGGACCGCAAACGCTTGCTGGACCGGGCCTTGGAGGTGGTCGCCGGCCGTTTCGGCGCCGCCTCGGCCGCTTACCACTGCCTTTTTTCAGGGGATGTGTATCCCTGGCCAGCGACCGCAGCGCCCTTGACACTGCACGCCTCCCAGCGCAGCGTATTGATGGAGGGGCTCGGCTATTTTCAGCCCGACGCAGCCGCGGTGCCGGTGCTGGCGATCACCGAGCTGCGCGGCGTTCTGGTCCTGCAATCGCCGGACCACCTGGAGCTGCCGCAGCGCGAGCGCGAGGTATTACTGGCCGTGGGCCGTCAACTGGGCATCGCCCTTGAGAACTTGGAGGCCTTGGAGAACCTCTTGCAGCGCAAAGCCGTGCTGGAATCCATTTTCGAGGGCATCGCCGATCCCTTGTTTCTGGTGGGCGCAACCGGCGAGGTGGTTCATGCCAACGAATCGGCTCACCATCTGCTGCAGACGCTGACCAATCCCGACCGCGAAGGCCCGCGGGTTCTCTGCCTGGCGCGGCTCTCCACCGAAGCCGAAGCGGCCGGCAAACAGGCCGTGCAGCAGGAAATCCTGCTGCCCGACGGGCGCTCTCTGTCTTTGCGTGCCTATCCGCTCAGCGGCTTGGGAGGCGCCGGCAAAACCATCGTGTATGCCCGGGACACGACCGTCGAGAAGACCATGCTCGCGCGGCTGCAGCAAGGCGAAAAGGCGCTTGCTGTGGGCAAGCTGGCTGCCGGGCTGGCGCATGAAATCAACAATCCGTTAGGGGTGATCCTCTGCTATGCGCGGCTGCTCAGGGACGACGGCAAGAGTCCGCATGCCGAGGATCTGGACATCATCATCCGCCACACCTTACAGGCTCAGAAAGTATTGCAGGACCTGATGCGTTTTGCCCGGCCCAAACCCGAGACCGCCGGCCCTGTGGACCTGGCCGAGGCGGTGGGATTCATCGCCCGCGTCTTTCAGGTACGGGCCGAAAGACAAAATGTTCGCTTCGTGGTCAACATGGCGCCCGGCCTGCCGCCCGTTCTCGGCGATGCTGCGGCCCTGGAGCAGATCCTGACCAACACGATCGTCAATGCGATGGACGCGCTGGAAGGCAGCGCCGCCGAGAGACCCGGATGCATCACGATTGCAGCTTGGCCGGACGCAAGGCACGGCCAGGTGACACTGACCATCGCCGACAATGGCCCCGGCATCCCGGAAGAGAATCTTTCCCGAATCTTCGACCCGTTTTTTACCACCAAGGCCGTTGGGCGGGGCACCGGTCTCGGTCTATCGGTGGTCTATGGTCTGGTGCGCGATATGAACGGCACCATCAATGTGGAAAGCCGCGAGGGGGCGGTGTTCACCATTCGCCTGCGAACGGCCCCAAAGGAGGAGCATGCTGGGACGCCAGACGCATGATGCGATTTTAATCGTGGATGACGATGTCGATTTCGCCAGGGGAATGGGCCGGCTCATCGCCAAAGGATTCCCCGGCCAAGCGGTGCTGGTAAAGCACGACGGCCCCTCGGCCCTCGCTTTGCTTCAGGAGCGGCCCTGTGCCATGATGATCACCGACATGCAAATGCCGGGCATGGACGGTTTTGCGCTCTTGGAACAAGTTCGCGTCCTCGCGCCGGCGCTGTCGGTCGTCGTGCTTACGGGTTTTGGCACCATCGACATGGCGGTATCGGCCCTAAAGGCCGGCGCCTATGACTTTCTGACCAAACCCATCGACCAAGATGCACTCTATCGCGTGGTGGAAAGGGGGGTCGAGCGGGCCGCGTTGCTGCGGGAAAACCTTCGGCTGCGGCAAGCCATCAAGGCCTGCGCCCCGCAGCCGGTACTTATCGGTGAAAGCCCCGCCATGCGACGGCTGCAGGATGAAATCGAGGCTGTGGCAGCCACGGATTATACGGTATTGATCTTGGGAGAATCCGGGGTCGGCAAGGAGCTGGTGGCGCGGCGGATTCACCAGGCCAGCCGCCGTAGCGCAAATCCCATGGTTTGCGTCAACTGCACCGCCATTCCGGAAACCATCATGGAAAGCGAGCTTTTCGGCCATGTCAAAGGCGCATTCACCGGTGCAGAAAAATCTCGTTCGGGACTGTTCATGGATGCAGCCGGTTCCAGCCTGCTGCTGGACGAGATCGGCGACCTGCCGCTGCACCTGCAGCCCAAACTGCTGCGTGCGATCCAGGAACGGGAGATCCGGCCCGTCGGCGGCAGTGAGAGCATCCCGGTGGACTTGCGATTGCTGGCCACTACCCACCAGCGACTGGAAACGCGCGTGGCCGCAAAAACATTCCGCGAAGATCTCTACTATCGCCTCAACGTGCTCACCCTGCGGGTACCGAGCCTGCGCGAACGATCGCGCGACATTCCGCTTATGGCGATGCACTTCCTGCGCGAAACCTGCTGCGAGCTCGGGGTGCCGGAAAAGGAAATCGCCCCCGAAGCTTTGGAATACCTCGCCTCCCGGCCGTGGCCCGGCAATGTGCGCGAGTTGCTGAATTTCATCCGCCGACAGGCGGTGTTTAGCAGCGTATCTCTGATCACCGAGACCCAGGTGCGCCTGATGGATTCTGCTGATGCGACACGACCGTCCGGCACTGTGGGAATCGACACTTACAAGGAGGCCAAGGAGCGCTTTATGGATGATTTCACGCGTTCTTACGTTCAGCGGCTTCTGGATGAGACCGGCGGCAACATCTCCCAGGCAGCGCGATTGTCAGGCCTCGAGCGCGTATCACTCCAGAAAATTCTAAAGCGCCTGGGAATTGCGGCAGAGGCCTTTCGTTGATAGGAACCCGCTAACTTGAGCGTGCGGATGCCCGGAAGGTTGATTGCGGTCCGGCGGCGTTCGCGTCATTGACCAATGCCCATTGCGTGCCCGGTTGCGGCCCGTGCGGGTCGGGGTCAGATGATGCCAGCGCCCAGGGCCAGGGCGATCACGGCCAGCAACACCCCGGTAAGCAGTTGCACGCTGGCCATAGTGACTTTGTGCAACAGCCGCTTGCCGATCATCACGCCGGCAAAGGCCGCCAGAATGCCGGCCACAACCAGAGGCCACTGGTCCGAAGCAAGGGGGCTTGCCCCCTGAACAGCCCAAAACATGGCGGCGTAGGTGGCAATCCGGGCCATGTCCACCATAAAACCGATCACGGCATTGGTGCCGACAAACGCTTCGGTGGTCACCCCGGTTTTGACGAGAAACGCCGAGCGCAGCGCGCCCTGGTGGCCGGACAAACCGCCGAAAAAGCCGGACAACAGTCCCCCAAGCAAAAGGTGGCGGCGCTGGAAGCGCAGAGACCTTAAGGCAGGGGATAGTTCGAAAGCGGCAAACACCGCCATCAATGCGGCCATCAATAGTTTGATCGGCGTGATCACGGCGGTCCTGGCGCCGATCTGATAGCGGGTGATTTCGCCGAAGCCGGCGATATAACCGAGGATCGCGGCCCCGGCAAAAGCGGCGATGATCGCCGGCAGGCCGAAAGCCAGCACCAGCGCCCGGTCGGCATTTTTTCCCACCACCGCGATTTTAAACACATTGTTGGCCCCGTGGACCACCGCTGTGGCCGCCACCGCCATTTCCACCGGAAAAAACAGGGCAAACACCGGCATCAGCAGGGTGCCGAGCCCGAAGCCCGAAAAAAGGGTCAGGCCAGAAACGAAAAGCGCGGACAGACAGATCACCAGATAGCTCATTTTCCCCTGATCACCTCTTCGTAGAGTTCTTCGATTTTGCGTTTCATCTCGTCCAGCACCGCGGCTCCTTCGGCCGTGATGCGGTAATACTTGCGCTGTTTGTGGTCCACGGTGCGCGATTGGCAGGTCAGCAGCCCGGCCGCTTCCATCTTGGCCAAAGTGGGATAGAGGGTGCCCGGTCCGACAGCGTACCCGTGGTGGGCCAGTTCCTCGGTCAGGCCGACCCCGAACACCGCTTGCTTGTCGGCATGGTAGAGAATGTGGATCTTGATGAAGGCCAGTTCGAGATCGCGGATCATGGTTCCTCCCCTGTCGCCAAACCCGGATGAGCCGGAACCAAACTGTCTTTTCTCAGGGTCGGTATCGGTATTGGCAAGAAACAAACATTATCGATTTGTAATATCGGAAAACGATATTGTCAATCGACTGGATAGGAAGTAACCGCCGTGCCTGACAAATGGATACTTTCCATCCAAAGCCCCTATCCCAACCCGGACAAGCCGGAACCAAGGCGTCTGTTCGGGGTCGGGGCCGGGGGCCGGGTATCGGTATCGGTATCGAAAAAAAATCGAATCAAAAAACCCGGCCCCCG
>Ga0116204_1000679_pt1 | contig 19553 bp, 10 predicted proteins | sample LakKivwa52mmetaG_FD_94481 | JGI IMG/M metagenome (GOLD analysis project Ga0116204, IMG submission 94481) | Anoxic lake water microbial communities from Lake Kivu, Rwanda to study Microbial Dark Matter (Phase II) - Lake Kivu water 52m metaG | ecosystem: Environmental > Aquatic > Freshwater > Lake...
GCAGGGGGGTATGCCTTCAGCAGGGCTGAGGGTATGACGATTGTCTTCTTTTTTCTGATCAATAGTTATTATATTTGATAGAATCATATGTATCTCAGAATCTGATACCTCTTATATATTCATTGTTAATTAGAAGACTATCATGGCAGAATTCATTTACGAAAAGCCTTTTCAGATCGAGAAGGACACAACAAAATACCGACTTCTTACAAAAGAGTATGTAAAAACCGTAAAAGCAGAGGGGAGGGAATTCCTCAAGATTGATCCGCGCGGACTTGTACTGCTGGCAAAAACCGCTGTCTCCGATCTTTCATTCTTCCTTAGGACATCTCACCTCGAAAAACTGGCAAAGATCCTTGACGATCCCGAAGCAACAGATAACGACAGGTTTGTCGCTTATATGATGCTGCGTAACTCCGTGATATCTGCAAAAGGCGATCTTCCCTGGTGCCAGGATACCGGGACTGCAGTAGTGGTCGGCAAGAAAGGTGAGCAGGTGTGGACAGAGGTCAATGATGCTCTTCATCTTTCTAAAGGGATCTTTGAGACTTACCAGGAAAAGAACCTCAGGTACTCCCAGATAATCCCATATACAATCTTTGAAGAAAAGAATTCCTGCACTAACCTCCCTGCCCAGATAGATATCTATTCGGTAGAAGGCAACAGTTATGAATTCCTCTTTATAACCAAAGGCGGAGGCTCTGCGAACAAGACATTCCTTTACCAGCAGACAAAATCACTGCTCAACGAAGAGGCGTTAACAAAATTTGTGAAGGATAAGATAAAGGATCTCGGCACATCGGCATGTCCGCCTTATCATCTTGCATTTGTGATAGGAGGAACTTCAGCCGAGGCTACACTGAAGGCAGTCAAGGAGGCTTCGGCCGGTTATTATGACCATCTGCCCACCACAGGGAAAGAGAGCGGCAGGGCATTCCGTGATGTTGAATGGGAGAAGAAGATCGAGCAGATATGTCATGAATATGGTGTGGGAGCACAGTTCGGAGGAAAATACTTTGTCCATGATGTCAGGGTTATCAGGTTGCCCAGGCACGCGGCCTCATGTCCCGTAGGCATGGGAGTGAGCTGCAGTGCCGACAGGAACATAAAAGCAAAGATCAATGAAAACGGGATCTTCATTGAAGAGCTTGAAATAAATCCGGCACGCTTTCTCCCGGCAAAAGCACCCGAACTTGAGAAACCGGTAGAGGTCGATCTCGACAGGCCGATGAAGGAGATCCTGGCCCGGCTTACAAAGTATCCGGTAAAGACCAGGCTTAACCTGCATGGAACGCTCATCGTAGCCCGCGATATAGCTCATGCCAGGATCAAAAAAATGATCGATGAGGGAAACCCAATGCCTGAATACTTCAAAAACCATCCTGTTTACTATGCAGGCCCTGCAAAGACACCCGAAGGAATGCCGTCAGGTAGCTTCGGCCCGACAACTGCCGGCAGAATGGACTCCTATGTTGATCATTTCCAGAGCCTTGGAGGATCACTGATAATGGTTGCGAAAGGCAACAGGAGCAGGGGAGTGATAGAAGCCTGTAAGAAATACGGGGGTTTCTTCCTTGGATCAATAGGAGGTCCCGCCGCTATCCTTGCTTCCGAGAACATCAAATCGGTGGAGATGGTTGATTTCGAGGATCTCGGAATGGAAGCCATAAGGAAGATAAGGGTAGAGAACATGGCCGCATTTATCATGACTGACGACAAGGGGAACGATTTCTTTGACGAGTATAATAAATAAGGCTCAACGGCACAACGGCACAACGGTACAACGGCACAACGGCACAACGGTTTTTCTGCCGTTGCGCCATTGCGCCATTGCGCCGTTGCGCCATTCTAATTTATCTCCTCAATCATAAATATCTCATGCCTGTCAAGCTCCTTCCAGTACTTTATTGAGCTCTTCCTGACAAGCTCCCAGTAGATATTGCTGTCAAGACCGTATATGAAATTTATCTCCCTGAGTTCAGAACTTATCTTCTGAGCTAATTCGGGTTTCAGTGTCAGCCTGATCGTACGGTTAAGATATTTGAAATCGACTGCAGGACGCAGGACGGTATCATTTCTTACAGTAAGAAGCCCGTGTCCGGGGGTGGCGCCCGTGCTCACCTGTACCCCGTCGTTCAGGCAGCTCAGCGGCGGTGTTGAACCTGCATACGAGGTTGCATGAAATTCATCAACCCCCGTGTTGAAATACTCTCTTGCCCGGATGCCCATTTTTACACCTATGATCGTGTAGATTCCAAGATGCCTGTGAAGCTCGTTCGCCAGAACACCTGAGGTCCATTCATTCATTCCGTAAAGCTTAATTATTTCATCTACCACAGGACTCACATCATCAAAATAGAAAGAAGGATCAGAGGGGAATTTCTTTATTACCTGGTTGGCAATAACTGTTTCACCTTTCAGTATCCTGAGAAGAGCATTCTTGATCCCCGGCTCATCAGAGGGTGTGCAGTCGGAAACAGAACCGAGGACCTTGCTTATGAAAAGATCGGGGTAATGCAGGAAAACCGCTACCATATCATCAGTTCCTTCGTACGAGAAGGTGTGTGATTTTGAAGTTTCCGACCTGAAGAAATCACTTATCTTTTTTGCGTAGGGGGTATTTATAGTCATTGTTGATCTTATCAGGTCATCATTATAGAAGCCGGGATCGGTGAGATTGAATTTTCTTACAATCTTCAATGGTATCTCCTGTCTGAGCATCTTTACGGAGGCATCTTTATCCAGGTTATAATTGAATCCCTTTTTATCTTCCGGGCCATCGGCGCTCCAGATGAAATCCTTTACCTGCCTTCTGAATTCAGGGATGTTTCTCAGTGCATCCCATGCCGTCGACATACTGCCCAGTGAGATGAAGCTTATTTTTGTGCGTTCGGCTGTGATCATTTCAGATATCAGGCTCAGATGACCGGGAGCCTTAGACGGATCAATACCTTCTTCGCTGCCCCAGTCGGTTTTCAGTGCAACAGGGAACTCCTTTGACTTAAAACTGACCGTTCTGTTAATACCCACCGGGATGCCTTCGTGATAAAATGAATTAAGCAGGCTTTTGACCTTGATATATGCATTTTCTGCCGTAAGCGCCCCGGGGGAAACCGTTATTGCCAGCACTCTTACATCAGGGGAGGCAAGAAGCATGGTTATTGCCCTCATGTCGTCTATTCCCCCGTCGGTGTCGATGATGACATAATGAGATGGCTTCCATGGATGGGAAGACAGAGTGAGAGTGAGAGTGAGAGCGAGGGTGAGAAAAAATAATCGTTTCATTTTGGTAAAAATCAGATAACAAAAGTATTAATTTTTCTTTCTGCTATTAAAATGTTTAAACCACACTTCTTCACCACAGGGGACACTGAGCTCACAAAGTTATTCTTTTTGAATTCTCTGTTTCTCTGTGAACCCTGTGGTTAAATAAGAATTAGAAAATGATCCTTTATCTTAGATAGAAGATATTTTTCTATCTTCATACGGTCATTCAAAACCTATGAAGAGATTTCTGATCTGGTTTATTCCCGGACTTATTGCTGGAATGCTGATCATACTGGGAATGAACAAACTGCTCGTAATTACATCAACAAACGAATTTTGTGTGTCATGTCATATCCATCCCGAAGCCGACATGTCGTGGAAGCGTTCGGTCCATTACGAAACAGGATCAGGCTTCAGGGTTGCATGTGTGGAATGCCATCTTCCCCCGAAGGGAGAAAAGTATTTGTGGGAGAAAGCAAGGACCGGGCTGCGCGATCTCTGGAGCTACTGGACAAAGGATTCGGCTTCATTTGACTGGAACGAAAGAGGACGGCTGGAGATTGCCAGGGGACATGTATTTGAGAGCAGCTGCATAAAATGCCATGAGAACCTGTTTCCTCTTACACTATCAAAAGAGGGAGAGGACGCTCACCTGTACTATAAACAAACGAAGAAAACACCTGAACTTCACTGTATCAACTGCCACCTCAACGCCGGACACTATATTGAAGGTTATACTCATGGCAGCAACGTAACCTTCGGGATGACTCCTTCCGCTCCAAAAGAGCTCTTTATGGAATCTGTGAAAGTGACGGAATTTGAGTCATTCACAGAGCAGATACCTAATTCTTCCGTGTCATTCAGCATGATAGCAATTCCGGGAGGTATATTTAAAATGGGAAGTCCTGCCGGTGAACCATTCAGGAAGGATGACGAGGGGCCGGTCAGGGATGTTGAGATAAGTCCGTTCTTCATGGCTGAGGTGGAAGTAACATGGGATGAGTATCTTGCTTTTTATGCACAGACATCAGTCGAAGGGAAATCAACTGATACGCAGAAAATGAGATCAGGCATGACTGCTTCAGCTGATGCTATATCAGGAGCCACTCCGCCATATGGTCAGCCCGACCAGGGCTGGGGCATGGGACAGCGGCCCGCGATATCATTCAGCTTTCACGCTGCCGAGACCTACTGTAAATGGCTGAGCCAGGTAACCGGCAAGACATACCGCCTGCCTACAGAGACAGAGTGGGAATATGCCTGCAGGGGAGGTACGACAACTCCCTATTTCTTCCCCGGCGATCCTCAGAAGTTCCAGAAAACCGGTATGAAAGCCAGGCTCTCAAAGAACGATACGACGGTAATCAATTCATACATAATATATAAAGCCAACAGCCCGTCAAAAACGCAGACACCTGATCTGGTTAAACCCAATCCGTTCGGATTGAAAAACATGACAGGAAATGTTGCCGAGTTCTGCTCTGACTGGTACCAGCCTGATGCCTATTCACTTTACCCCGAAGGTTTGATAAAAGATCCGAAGGGACCTGAATCGGGTGATGAACGCGTGATCCGCGGCGGATCATTCCTTGATATGGCAGGCAGCCTTAGAAGTGCAGCCCGGAGCTTTACCCGCACCGGCGAATGGCTGAGAACAGATCCGCAGATGCCAAAAAGCATCTGGTGGTATTCAGACTGCTTCCATGTTGGATTCAGGGTGGTGTGTGAATTTGACGAAAAGACAGGAAAATATTAAATTTATAATCTTTTAAAACTTAACCAAGATGAAAAAACCAAGTATCTCAAGACGTAAATTCCTGGGTAAAGCTGTAACTGCAGGAGCTGCCGGAATAGTTGCTCCTTCAATAATTACAGGCTGTGCCCGTGAACCAAAGAAGAAAATTCCCGAAGTGTCATGGCTTGACCTTGCTCCTGACGGACCTGTACTGAAAGCAGGGGTTATCGGATGCGGGGGACGGGGGACAGGCGCTGCGATTAACTTCCTGAACGCAGGCCCGAATCTCCAGGTCGTTGCAATTGGCGACACCTTTAAAGACCGTGTCGATCAGTGCAGGGAGAGCATACTGAAAGAAAAAGGGCAGGAAGTCGCGCTGGAGAATTGCTTCGTGGGATTTGATGCGTACCAGAGGGTTATCGATGCAGGAGTTGACATAGTTATCATGGCAACACCCCCTTACTTCCGTCCCGAACAGCTTGCAGCTGCAGTAGCGGCGCGTAAGCATATCTTCACTGAAAAACCTGTGTGTGTCGATCCTGCCGGTGCAAGATCGGTGATGGCAACCGCACTCAGGGCAAAAGAGATGGACCTGACGATAGTTACCGGAACACAGCGGCGCCACCAGCGTAATTATGTCGCTACCTGGCAGCAGGTGCTCGGAGGGGCAATAGGTCAGATAGCAGGGGCAAACGCTTACTGGAACCAGTCAAAACTCTGGCACAGGGAGGCCAATAAGAGCTGGACCGAGATGGAGTGGATGATCCGCGACTGGGTTAACTGGACATGGCTCTCAGGTGATCATATCGTTGAACAGCATGTCCATAATCTCGACGTGATAAACTGGTTCACCGCCTCTCATCCCGTAAAGGCAGTCGGCATGGGATCAAGGCACAGAAGAGTTACCGGCGACCAGTATGATAACTTCTCTGTTGACTTCGTTTACCCGGATGGAATGCACATGCACAGTATGTGCCGCCAGATAAACGGATGTGCCAACAATGTGTCGGAAAGAATTCAGGGCACAAAAGGCTTTACCAACTGCTATGACACAATATACGACCTGGCAGGAACAGAGGTATGGAAATATGGATATCCGCTTGATGATGAAGGAAAACCTTCCTCAAGGAAGATGATGGATCCTTACCTCCAGGAGCATATTGACATGGTGACCGCTATCCGAACAGGAAAACCGTTTAACGAACTCGAGAATACCGCGATATCGACACTCACGGCAATAATGGGACGTATATCAGCTTATACCGGAAAAGAGACAACATGGGAAGAAATGATGAACTCCGATCTGAGACTCGGTCCAAAAGTCTTTGATTTCGGCAAGGTTGATATGCCAAAGGATATCCCTGTTCCGGGTGAACCATATGTTCCTCAGGCGTGAAAGGGAACAGACTAAAATTACATACTATGAACTCAAGAAGAGACTTCATAAAAAAAGCAACTGCAACGGGAGCGGCAATCATTGCTGCTCCCGCAGTTTTCGGAATTCAGTCCGGAAAGAAGAAACCGAAAGCGCCGGAACCTGCAGCTCCCTTTAAGCTGAAGTATGGACCATCAATCGGGATGTTCAGGCAGCATGCGGGAGACGATCCGGCTGATCATATCAGGTTCTGCCATGACATGGGGTTCAGGGCGATGTTCGACAACGGACTGATGGGCCGTCCGGTTGAAGAACAGACAAGGATCGCCAATGAGATAAACCGGCTTGGGATGGTGCTCGGTCCCTTTGTCCTGTATGCCGATTTTTCAGTCACCTCTTTTGTGCTCAATAAGCCTGAAACCAGGGAGATGCTGATAAACAAGACAAAGGAAGGAGTGGAGTGTGCAAAGCGCACAGGCGTGAAATGGGCTCTCATGGTTCCGGGAAGATATGACGAGAGGCTTCACAGGGATGTGCAGACTGCAAATGTCATCGACAACCTGAGGTATTGCTGTGATGTTGCCGAACCCGAAGGGATGATAATTGTTATTGAACCGCTGAATACTCTCAGGGATCATCCCGGATTGTTCCTTACAGGCATCCCCCAGGCCTATTCAATATGCCGGGGGGTGAACAGGCCTTCATGCAAAATTGTCAATGATATCTATCACCAGCAGATCACGGAGGGCAACATCATCCCGAATATCGAGGCGGCATGGAGCGAGATCGCAGCCTTCCACTGCGGTGATAGTCCCGGCCGGAATGAGCCCACCACAGGAGAGATAAACTATAAAAACATTTTCAAATACCTGTATAACAAAAAGTATGACGGAGTGATATGCATGGAGCACGGTATAAGCCAGCGGGGCACGAAAGAGGGCGAAGCCCGTGTGATCGAGGCATACCGCGAATGTGATAACTTCGAAGTATAAATTAACCACGGGGTAACACGGTGTTTCAACGGAGTTAAACGGTTTTTTAAAACAGTGAAACTCCGTTTTAACTCTGTGCAACTCCGTGGTTTCTAATCAGTTAAACAGTTAATAATGAGAAATGGAGTTTCAGTATTTTACATACTTTTACTTTCTATGGGAATTTTAAGTACAGGCTGCACCGAAAATCCCGTTCTTTTTGCAGGAGGATTCACCGGGGGTGATGAAAAGGGACTTTCACTATTCAGTTTCGATTTCAAGACAGGAAAGATGGAGATGAAATCCCGGTATGATGCAGGTCCCAGTCCTTCATATTTTTGCTTTTCTGACAGGCACGATCTGATCTATTGTCTTAATGAGGTAATGGAATTCAATGGTCAGAAAGGCGGCGGACTGACTACATTGAAATACGACAGGAAAAACGGCAGGTGTGAAAAGGTTTCAGAATTGATGATTCCTTACGGAGGGCCATGCTATATTTCCCTCTCTGCAGACGGAGGATTCCTTTTACTGGCAAATTACGGGAGCGCTTCCGTGGCGGTTGTCAAGCTTAATGATTCGGGAATCCCGGAGAGTGTGGCCCATACTATATTATACGAGACTGACAGCACAAATGTTTCACATCCGCACATGATCCGGCAGGATCCTGCCGGAAAATCAGTTTATGTGACCGACCTCGGCCTCGACAGGATCATAATGTACGAACTGGATGTCATTACGGGTATGCTGGTTCTTAAGGAGGACGGGATTGTGAACGTAGATAAAGGTTCGGGCCCGAGGCATTTTGTTTTCAATGCCGGCGGCTCAGCATTGTACCTGATCAACGAGCTGAGTTCAACCATTATGGTTTTTAACGTTGATGAAAAAGGAGGACTGAGACTAAAGCAGACCCTTAATACACTGGAAGAAGATTTTGATGGGAAAAGCTACTGCGCGGATGTTCATATAAGCGGTGACGGGAAATTTCTTTATGGATCGAACAGGGGAGAGAATACAATTGTTATTTATAAAATAAACAGTGATGGTTCTTTGAGTCTTGCAGGACGTTCATCGTGCGGAGGAGACTGGCCGAGGAATTTTGTCATAGAGCCATCAGGTCGCTTTCTTCTTGTCGGGAACCAGCGATCGGACCAGATATCCGTGTTCAGTATTGACAGGAACACAGGGATGCCTGAAGGACCAGTTGCTTCTGCTGAAATGAAAACGCCTGCATGCCTTAAGTTCAACTGATAATTTGCAACAAAGCCGAATGCATAAAAGAAGATATACGGAAATTATTTATCTGGTACTTATTCTTGTCCTTGTTTCCGGATTCAGCAATGACAGCCGGAAACCATACAGGAATTATGTCCTTATGGTATCCATGGATGGCTTCAGATGGGATTACCCCGATCTTTACGATACTCCTAACCTTGACAGGCTCGCAAAGGAAGGTGTAAAAGCAGGCAGGCTCATTCCTTCTTTTCCTACCAATACTTTCCCGAACCACTACACAATTGCCACGGGTCTCTACCCCGATCATCACGGACTGGTGAACAACAGTTTCCCTGCACCCGATATCGGGCTCTATTACAGGATAGGCGACAGGACAGCTGTTGAGAATCCTGCATTTTACGGAGGCGAGCCGATATGGATAACGGCAATGAACCACGGGATTATCACTGCCTCTTTTTTCTGGGTAGGTTCCGAAGCACCCATACAGGGGAGGCATCCCGACTACTGGAAAAAATATGATGGTAATGTCACCTTTGAAGAAAGAATAGATACGGTTGTCAGATGGCTCACCTACCCGCCGGGGAAGAGGCCGGGCTTTGTAACCCTTTACTTTGATGAGCCCGATGCGACAGCACATGACACCGGACCTGTATCACCTGAGATAGAAAAACTGGTTGGGAGACTTGACAGCCTTATAGGAGTCCTGCGATTAAAATTATCCGCTCTTCCACATTCGAAACGAATAAACCTAATTGTGCTGTCTGATCATGGCATGGCTCAATTATCGCCTGAGAGGTATGTAAACCTCCGGGCAGTTATCCCGGCAATGATGATAGAATCAATTTTCGGCGGGAATCCGGTCTATACCATCAATCCGGTCGAGGGTAAAAAGGATAGTGTGCTTTATTATCTCGGCAGTGTGAAGGGACTGAAGGCATATCGTAAGGAGGAAGTTCCTGAGCGCCTTAAGTACGGTTCTCATCCCAGGATCCAGGATATTGTAGTTATTGCCGACAGCTCATGGAGCATCGGCACACGTCCCGACGGATCATCATACACGGGAGGTGCCCACGGCTATGATAATGCCAACCCGGATTTACACGCAATTTTTTATGCCGCAGGACCGGCATTTAAAAAAGGATTCTCTTTTGACCGGCTTGATAATGTTGACATCTACAATCTCATCTGCAAAATACTAAGAATCGATCCTGCTTCCAACGACGGCAATCCTGCTCATATAAAAAAGTTGTTACGTTAATCCGTGTTCAGCATAAAGTATAATACCCGATAAAGCCAGGCGTTACTTAGCGACTTTGCGCCTTTGCGGCCAAAAATTCTTGCCACAAAGACGCTAAGACGCAAAGAATTATATATAGTATCTGTGATATTATTTATGTCTATTTATTGAATTCTGATTTATTTTCAGTAACATTATTACACAATTTTCTGACCTGGTTTTCAATGAATCGCAAAGATTTAGTTGCTGATTTACAAAGCAATAAAGATAAAGTTTGGGATGTTCTGGTTATTGGCGGCGGAGCCACCGGACTCGGTATTGCACTCGACGCTGTGACAAGAGGATACAAAACTATTCTCCTGGAGCAATCCGATTTTTCTAAGGGTACCTCATCACGCAGCACAAAGCTGGTGCACGGGGGAGTCCGCTACCTTGCCCAGGGTGATCTCATGCTTGTTACAGAAGCGCTTCATGAAAGAGGGATAATGCTCAGGAATGCACCGCACCTGACCAGAAACCAGGAATTCGTTATCCCGGTTTATAATTTATGGGATGTGATTCTGTATACTGTCGGCCTTAAATTCTATGACCTGCTCGCCGGCCGGCTGAGCCTGGGCAGATCGTATTTCATAAGCCGTTCAAAAACACTGGAGCGTCTTCCGCTGCTTCAGCCTGAGAAGCTGAAGGGAGGAATCGTTTATCATGACGGGCAGTTCGATGATTCACGGATGGCTGTCGCGCTTGCCAGGGAATGTGTCAGCAGAGGCGGAAATGTGCTGAACTATTTCAGGGTGAATGGTCTTACCAGGGATGGTAATGGCAGGATAACGGGTGTGAATGCACAAGATGCTGAAACCGGTTCCGGGTATGAAATAAAAGCCGGGGTGGTCATAAATGCCACAGGGATATTTGCCGATGAGATCCACAGGATGGATGATCCTGAAGCAAAACCGACAATACGTCCCAGCCAGGGAGTGCATATTGTACTCGACAGCTCATTTTTACAGAGCAGATCGGCAATTATGATCCCGAAGACCGATGACGGAAGGGTCCTCTTCGCCATTCCCTGGTATGATAAAGTGGTTATCGGAACAACAGATACGCCGCTTGATGATATCACAACCGAACCAAAAGCGCTTGATGAGGAGATAGAGTTCATCCTTCGTAACGCAGACAAATACCTGGTAAAGCCTCCTTCACGAAAAGATGCGCTTTGTATTTTTGCGGGTTTGCGCCCGCTTGCAGCCAACCCGGAAAATCCTTCAGCTACAAAGGAAGTGTCACGCAGGCATAAGATCACAATATCAAAGTCAGGACTTGTTTCCATCATCGGGGGGAAGTGGACCTCATACCGCCGTATGGCTGAAGATACGATTAACAGGGCGATAAGGGCAGGGATGCTTGAAAAAAGAAAATGCAGGACAAGAACAATATCGTTCTTTTCCTATGATCCTGCCCTGGGGGCAAAACGCTTAAGGATCTATGGCACCAAAGCCCCGGAGATTGAAAGTATGATATGTGAGCAGCCTTCGCTGGGAGAACTGCTGTCTCCTTCTCTTCCCTACACAAAGGCTGAGGTGATCTGGATATGCCGTAATGAAATGCCTTGTACACTTGAAGATATGCTTGCCCGCAGAACCAGGGCGCTGTTCCTTGATGTCCGTGCCAGTCTGGAAATCGCTCCTGTTGTGGCGGAGATCATGGCAGAAGAGATGAGACACGATAATAAGTGGGCAGAACAACAGGTTGAAGAATACAAAAAACTAACATCAAATTATTTATAGTATGAGAAGATACATTCTTGCACTTGACCAGGGCACTACAAGCTCGAGAGCAATTATTTTCGACCATGACGGGAAGCCCGTCGCAGCTTCACAAAAAGAGTTTAAGCAATATTTCCCGAAACCGGGATGGGTGGAACACGATCCGGTTGAGATATGGTCGTCACAGCTCGGGGTTGCAAAGAAAGCAATTATGCAGGCAAAGTTAAAAAGCAGCGATATTGCCGCAATCGGCATAACAAACCAGCGTGAGACGACTGTTGTCTGGAACAGGAAGACAGGTAAACCTGTTCATAGAGCCATAGTGTGGCAGGACAGGCGGACAGCCGACTTCTGCGATAAGCTTAAGAAGGATGGACATGCTGTAAAAATCCAGAAAAAAACAGGCCTTATCATTGATGCCTATTTTTCCGCCACAAAGGTTAAATGGATACTTGACAATGTAAAGGGAGCGAGGGAGCTTGCAAAAAAGGGAGAGCTTGCTTTCGGCACGGTTGACTCATGGCTCATCTGGAATCTTACAGGTGGTAAATTACATGTTACGGACGTGTCCAATGCATCACGGACGATGCTGTTCAACATCCATACACTTAAGTGGGACAATGATCTTCTTAAGATCTTCGACATTCCTGCTGGTGTTCTTCCTGATGTAAGATCATCAAGCGAGATATACGGCAAAACGATAAGTGTATTTTCTACACCAATTCCCGTAGCAGGGATCGCCGGCGATCAGCAGGCTGCTCTTTTCGGGCAGATGTGCATTGATCCGGGGATGGTCAAGAATACTTATGGAACAGGCTGTTTTATGGTAATGAATATCGGTACAAAGCCTATAGAATCAAAAAGCAGTCTTCTTACAACTATAGGATGGAAGATAGGGAATAAAACCATTTATGCCCTTGAAGGAAGCATTTTCATTGCAGGAGCGGTGGTCCAGTGGCTGAGGGATTCGCTGGGAATAATTAAAAGATCATCGGATGTGGAGAAACTGGCAGCTTCGGTAAAAGGCAGTGAGGGAGTCTATTTTGTTCCGGCATTTGCCGGCCTTGGCGCACCCTACTGGAACCAGCACGCCCGTGGTACCATTACCGGCATTACCCGCGGATCGACAGCCGCTCATATTGCGCGTGCCGCCCTCGACAGTATATGTTACCAGACACTTGAAGTCCTTCTTGCAATGAAAAAGGATTCAAAGATCAATATTAAGGAACTGAGGGTTGACGGTGGTGCAACAGTGAATAATAATCTTATGCAGTTCCAGGCTGATCTTCTTCAGGCGAAGGTTGTGAGGCCGGAGATAACTGAGACCACAGCCCTGGGAGCAGCTTATCTTGCGGGACTTGCCGTGAATTACTGGTCAGATGTTAAGGAGATAAGAAAGCAGTGGCAGGCAGACCGGACCTTCATTCCGCATCTGAAAGCATCTGAAATTAAATCATTAATTCAGGGGTGGCACAGGGCTGTGAAAGCGGCTGAGGCGTGGGCGGATGATAAATAAGGCTACCGGCAAACTAGGTAACAAGTAACAAGTAACCAGCAACCAGTAACCAGTAACCAGTAACTAATAACTAATAACCTATGAACCAGTTTTTTGCAGAATTTTTCGGAACCGCCATGATCCTTGTCCTGGGGGGTGGCGTTGTAGCTAATGTGCTCCTTGCAAAAACCAAAGGGCATAACAGCGGATGGATCGTAATAACCTTCGGGTGGGCGGTCGGGGTATTTACAGGAGTACTGATCGCTGCCGATGTCAGCGGGGCTCATCTTAACCCGGCTGTAACGCTTGCACTTGTGCTTGCAGGGAAATTCTCTGCCTCCCTCATGCCTTTATATATAAGCGCTCAGCTTCTGGGAGCTATGTTCGGGGCGGGCCTGGTATGGCTTGCATACAAAAAGCACTTTGATGCGACGGAAGATGCCGACTCAAAGCTTGCGGTTTTCAGCACGATGCCGAACATCAGGAGCTACTGGTACAATCTTATTACCGAAATAATAGGCGCCTATGTTCTGGCGCTCGCGGTGCTTTACATGGCTCAGCCAGATGTCGGACTCGGGGCATTGAATGCATTACCGGTGGCAATCGTGGTCCTGGGTATCGGGCTTTCACTTGGAGGTCCGACAGGTTATGCCATCAATCCTGCCCGTGATCTGGGGCCGAGGATCATGCATTTCTTCCTGCCGATACCGGGCAAGAGGGACAGTGACTGGAGATACTGCTGGGTACCGATTGTCGGGCCATGCATTGGTGCATCTCTTGCAGCGATAATGTTTGTGCTGTTTGGAGGGTAGTTGTCATTTGTACAGAACGATTTCTTTACTACTTTTGAATGTAATCCGTGGGTTCCGACAATTAACTTTTCTTTCATGAAGAATAAATCTCTGGGGCGTTTACTGCTGAGAATTTCTTTATCGGCAATGATTGCACTTTCTGGGGGCATGCTGTATGCCCAGGTTCCGGCTATTACATCGTTCTCGCCGACTTCAGGTCCTGTTGGAACAACAGTGACAATAACCGGGACAAACTTTGATCCGGCGCCGGCGAATAATATTGTGTGGTTCGGAGCGGTGAGGGCAACTGTCAACAGTGCCACTTCGACTTCCCTTAATGTTGTTGTTCCGGCCGGGGTTAATTACCAGCCAATCACAGTTACTGTTAACGGTTTAACAGCTTATTCAGACAAACCATTTATTGCAACATTACCAGGTTTAAGGATTATTGATGCGACAGCCTTTGCTTCAAAGGTTGATTTCACAACCGGAACAAATCCTCAAGGCGTGGCTATAGGCGATATCGATGGTGATGGTAAGCCGGATATTGTGGTTACAAACTGGGGGAGTGATTTTGTTTCTGTATTCAGGAACAACAGTACTACCGGATCTATAACATCTGGTTCTTTTGAACCTAAGGTTGATTTTACAGTCGGAGGAAATTCTCCTTTTGTTGCCCTTGGTGACATTGATGGTGATGGGAAACCTGATATGGTGGTTGCCAGCAGAACCGGAAATGTAGTTTCAGTTTTCAGGAATACAAGTACCCCAGGGTCAATTACGGCATCCTCATTCGAATCAAAAGTTGATTTCGCAGCAGGAGATGGTCCAGATTGTGTTGCTATTGGTGACATTGATAGTGATGGTAAACCTGATTTGGTTGTAACTAACTATAACAGCAATACAGTTTCTGTCTTCAGGAATACCAGCACCTATGGCACTATTACCTCAGGCTCATTTGCTCCCAAAGTGGATTTAGCCACCGGATTGCAGCCTTATTTTGTTGGACTGGGTGACCTTGATAAGGACGGCAAACCTGATCTTGTAATATCAAACTATAACAGTTATAGTATATCAATCTACAGGAACAAAAGTACTTCCGGGTCAATTACAACCGGTTCTTTTGATCCAAGAGTAGACATGATAACGGGAAGCAGGCCGTATGGTCTGGCAATTGGTGATCTAGATGGAGACAACAAACCTGATGTTAGTGTAGTTAGTACCGATAATGCCGTTGTTTCTGTTTTCAGAAATCAAAGCACAACGGGTTCAATTACCTCATATTCGTTCTCCCCAAAAGTAGATTTTGCCACCGGAACAGCTCCGGTTTTTGTTACTTTAGGTGATATCAATGGCGATGGCAAACCGGATTTAGTTGTAGAAAATAATGGTTCAGGTACAGTTTCCATATTCAAAAACAACTGCCTTCCGGGCTCAATCGGGGCAGGATCATTCTCCGCCAGGTTTGACTTTGCCGGTGGTTCCTCATATGGTATAGCCGTTGGGGATATTGATTGTGACGGGAAGCAGGATATAGTTGTAACAAATGGCATAAACCCAACAGTCTCAGTTCTTCATAATGAAATAACAGAACGAGTGTTGCCGGTAATAGCTTCGTTTACTCCAACCTCCGGTCCGGTTGGTACTGCAGTTACAATTACCGGTTCAAATTTCAATACAACTCCGGCAAATAATATTGTCTGGTTCGGAGCGGTTCAGGCCACAGTTACTGCTTCAACATCTACGCAATTAACTGTAACTGTTCCAGCCGGTGCAACATATAAACCGTTTACCGTTACTGTTACCGGATTAACAGCATATTCCTCTTCACCTTTCAATGTTACAATTCCCGGTACCAATACTTTTGATGCTACATCACTGGCACCTAAGGTCGATTTTGCGACGGGTTATGGCACAAAATCTGTCGCAATTGCTGATTTTGATGGTGATGGCAAATCAGATTTAGTTGTTTCGAACTACAATGTTACCACTAATAATATCACTGTATTCAGGAACACCAGTAGTCTTGGTACAGTTTCAGCAGGGTCGTTCGATACAGGAGTTACTTTTGATACAGGATCAGGTCCGGCAGGTATTGCCATTGCCGACATTGATGGAGATGGGAAACCTGATATTGCAGTAGTAAACGTTAGTAGTTATTCGGTTTCTGTCTTCAGAAATTTATGTGTTCCCGGGGAAATAACTTTAGGATCATTCTCTGCGAGGGTAGATTTAATGACGAGCTCTTCCCCGTATGATGTTGCAATAGGAGATTTGGACGGAGATGGCAAACCCGATCTGGCTGTACCAAATTACATGAACAATACTGTTTCTGTATTCAGGAACAACTCCGAACCTGGCACTATTTCAACAGGTTCATTTGAACCCAGAGTTGATTTCCCTGTAGGCTCTAATCCGTATCGTGTTGCAATAGAAGATATTGACGGTGATGGCAAACCGGATCTGGTAGTTACAAACTGGAGCAGCAATACAGTTTCAATTTTGAAAAATTTAAGCTCTGCCGGATCTTTTACCTTAAGTTCATTTGCCACTAAAGTCGATTTCTCTACAGGAACAAATCCGGGTCAGATCGCAATTGCAGATATTGATGGCGATGGAAAACAGGATGTGACAATTGTGAATCAAAATAGCAACTCATTTTCGATATTCCGAAATATAAGTACTTCAGGCTTGTTGACAACCAGTTCATTAGCTCCAAGAGCAGATTTTCTAATGGATATTTCAACAGGCGCACGTGCACTCGCAGTTGGGGATGTTGACGGCGATGGGAAGCCAGATCTTGTTATTGGAAACTCGTTTCCTGGAAACAATAAATCTTATGTATTCAGGAATACAAGCACATCGGGTACAATAGCGACAGGTTCATTTGCTCCAGGAATTGAATTCATAGCAGGAAATGAACCGTCAAATATCGCAATCGGAGATCTTGACGGAGATGGGAAAGCTGATTTGGTGGTTACAACATCAAATTCAATATCATTAATAAGAAATAAGCTCTCAGAACCATTACCCCTCGCCATTTCATCATTCTCACCAACTTCAGGGGCTGTCGGCACTTCTGTCATATTATCTGGTACAAACTTCAATACAACTCCTGCAAATAATATAGTTTGGTTTGGAGCTGTTAAGGCCACGGTAACAGCTGCTTCATCAACAATTATTACTGTTACAGTTCCTGTCGGTGCAACATTTAAACCAATTTCAGTTACCGACATAACAACCGGATATACTGCTTATTCAGGAAAACCTTTCAATTTAACTTTTACCAGCACAGGAATAATCAATGCGTCGGCATTTGCTGCAAAAGTTGACATTGCGTCAGGATCATATCCAACTTATGTTGCTGTTGGAGATATTGACAATGACGGAAAACCTGATCTGGTAGTGTCAAATGAAACTGATAATACTTTTTCGGTTTTCAGAAATATCAGTTCTTCAGGGTCAATTACAACCGGCTCTTTTGCCGGTAAGTTTGACTTCAGCACTGATGCTTTTCCGTCTGGAATAGCATTGAGCGACCTTGATGGAGACGGGAAACTTGATTTGGTTGTTGCAAATAAGGGAAGTAGTATTTCGGTCTTCAGGAACACTTCTGCAACAGGTTCTATTGGTGCAGGAACATTTGAACCACGGGTTGATTTTGCAGCAGGAAGTGGACCCAGAGAAGTCGCAATCGGAGATATTGACGGCGATGGCAAGCCCGATATAATCGCAACAAACATTAACAGTAATTCAGTTTCAGTCTTCATAAATAAATGTACTTCAGGAGCTTTTACTACAAGTTCATTTGCAAACAGACTTGATTTTACCACAGGTTTAAATCCGGTTGGGCTGGCACTTGGTGACATTGATGGCGATGGCAAGACTGATCTGATAGTTGCAAATAATGGAATAGGTTCAGTATCAATTTTCAGAAACCTCAGTACTCCTGGTTCATTTGATATAAATTCTTTTGCCCCAAGAACAGATTTATGGATTGGCACTCCCTGGGGGCTTGATGTTGGCGATATCGATGGAGACGGCAAACCTGATATTGTTGTTACTAACAATACCGGAGGTTTAATTTCACTGTTTAAGAATAACAGTAGTCCGGGAATTATTTCATCATCTACATTTTCACCAAAAGTTGATTTCCCAACATTGAATAATCCCGACCATGTTACAATAGGTGAGATCGATGGTGATGGAAAACCTGACATTGCAGTTACAAACTTTGGAAGTGGTATGATTTCTGTTTTTAAGAACAGTAGTACTTCAGGGTCAATAACAAATAGTTCATTATCGGCCAGAGTTGACTTACCGGTTGGAACAAACCCGGCTGGAATTTCAATCTGCGATATTGACGGAGATAACAAACCCGATATTGTTGCAGCCAATGTTTCAAACAATACAATTTCAGTATTAAGAAATATTATACCAGAAACATTACCTCCTCCTCCAGCAATTTCCTCATTTGCTCCGGCCTCAGGTAATGTTGGTTCATCTGTAACAATCTCCGGTACAGGCTTCAGCACAACACCGGCAGAAAATATTGTATGGTTTGGAGCGGTGAGGGCAACGGTAACTTCAGCTACCTCCACACAGCTGACTGTTACAGTGCCTGCCTCAGCAACATATCAGCCTGTTAGTGTCACTGTTAATGGATTAACAGGATTCTCCAAAGTTCCATTTGCTATTACATTTCTGAGCAATCGAAAAATTGATGCATCCTCATTTGGAACAATGGTCCAGTTTGCAACTGGAAGTTCTCCGTGGTCAGTTGCAGTTGGTGATATTGATCTAGACGGGAAACCGGATTTAGCTGTTGTTAATACTAACAGTAATACAGTATCTGTCTACAGGAACACCAGTACTTCTGGGTCTATTTCAGCCGGTTCATTTGCAGCCCGGGTAGACTTCAATACAGGGACTGAACCACAACATGTAGCTATAGGAGATATAGATGGAGATGGTAAGGCTGATTTAGTTGTTACTAACAAGGGAACCAATACTGTTTCAGTTTTCCGGAATACAAGTACAACAGGATCTATAACTTCTGGATCATTTGACCTCAAAGTTGATTTCACTACAGGAAGCTATCCTTTTAAAGTTTGTATTGCTGATCTCGATTGCGATGGTAAATCGGATCTTGTTGTTACAAATTATGTTGATGGTTCTGTCTCAGTTCTTAAGAATACAGGCCTCTCCGGATATATTAATTCAAATTCTTTTAAGGATAAAGTTGACTTCGCCACTGGAATTAATCCATATTTTGCTTCAATTGGTGATCTTGATGGAGATGGCAAGCCAGATTTAGCAGTCTCCAACTTTAATAGCGGTACAGTTTCTGTTTTCAGAAATTCAAGCACCCAGGGTTCTTTTGGAACTGAATCATTTGCCCCAAAGGTTGACTTCTTAACAGGAACAGGTACAATCTGTCCGGTTATAGGTGATATTGATGCTGATGGCAAATCTGATCTGTCTGTTTTAAATAGTCATACCAATTTGGTTTCAGTTTTCAGAAATATTAGTATGCCTGGCTCGATTGGTTCAGGCTCATTCGAACCTAAGGTTGATTTAACAACTGCAACCGATCCATATAGTTTAACAATAGGAGATTTTGATGGCGATGGAAAGCCGGATCTAGCTGTGAAGGGAGTGAGTGCTGTTTCAATTCATCGTA
>Ga0116204_1000681_pt1 | contig 19529 bp, 15 predicted proteins | sample LakKivwa52mmetaG_FD_94481 | JGI IMG/M metagenome (GOLD analysis project Ga0116204, IMG submission 94481) | Anoxic lake water microbial communities from Lake Kivu, Rwanda to study Microbial Dark Matter (Phase II) - Lake Kivu water 52m metaG | ecosystem: Environmental > Aquatic > Freshwater > Lake...
ATTACGGCACGCCCCAGGATATCGAATGGGCCGTGGATGGCGATGGCACCGTTTTCTTGCTTCAATGCCGGCCGATGTCCGCTCCGCTGGGACCGAACCGCGCTGCCGCGCCCATGGCCCCGCATTTGCGCGAACGGCTGCTGGCCGAGGGCGGGGTGACGGCCAGCCCCGGGGCCGGGTGCGGGCCGGTGGTCAAGGCCACACGCGCCGTGGATCTGTTGCCTTTTCCGGCCGGCGGGGTCATGGTCGTGCGCCAGGCCCTGCCCCAGTGGGCCCCGGCCCTGAGCCGGGCCGCCGCGGTGGTCAGCGAACAGGGCGGCTTTGCCGGCCACTTGGCCAATGTGGCCCGCGAGTTCCGCATCCCCGCGCTTTTCGGGATCCAGGGGGTCTACGACTGGCTCGACGAGGGCCGGACCATCACCGTGGATGCCGACGGCAAGGCGATCTTCGACGGCCCCATCCAAACCCTGCTTGAACGCCGGCCCGCGGTCAAACCGGGGATCAAGGGCAGCCCGATTTACCGGTTGCTGGAAAAGGCCGGCCGCCTCATCATCCCTTTGCACCTGCTCGATCCGGGGGCCCAGGAATTCAAACCGGCCAATTGCCGCAGTTTGCACGACATCACCCGCTTCATCCATGAAAAAAGCGTTCACGAGATGTTCAACTTCGGCAAAACCCACCACTTTGCCGAGCGCTCCAGCAAGCAACTGTACTACAAGGTGCCGATGCAGTGGTGGATTCTCAACCTCGACGATGGGTTCACCCACGAGATCAACGGCAAGTACGTGCACCTGGAGGACATTGCCAGCGTGCCGATGCTGGCCTTCTGGCAGGGCTTTGCCGCCATCCCCTGGGCCGGGCCGCCGCCCCTGGACGGCAAGGGGTTTTTATCGGTGATGTTCCAATCCACGACCAATCCGGCCCTGACCACGGGGAAACGGTCCACGTTCGCCGACCGCAACTATTTCATGATCTCGAAAAACTATTGCAATCTCAATTCGCGACTGGGATACCATTTTTCCATCATGGAAGCGCTGGTCAGCGAGCGCGACGTGGAAAACTACGTGAGCTTCCAGTTCAAGGGCGGGGCCGCCGATGCCCAGCGACGGATATTGCGGGTGGGCTTTGTCGGCGAAATCCTCGAGCATTACGGCTTTACCGTGACCATCGAACAGGACAACCTCAGATCCCGCATCGAAGGCCTGGCCATGGCGCCGATGCTTGACCGGCTCAAGATTCTGGGCTACTTGACCATTCATACCCGCCAGTTGGACATGATCATGTCCAACCCCGCGTCCGTTAAATACTACCGGAACAAGATCATCACCGATATCGATGGGATCTTGTCCGGGTCGCCCGCCCAACCGCGGCCTGGGGAGGGACCATGAAAAAATCACGTTACTCAGACCTGCGGCGGGACATGATCCTGCTGACCATGGTGGTCTCGATAACCCCCCTGATCATCTTGGGGGTCACGATTTACCAACAGTTCGCCAGGGTCCTGGAGGACAAGACCCAGAGCCAGCTCAACCAACTGGTGCGCACCCAGCGCGACGCCGTTGAAGTGTTTCTGCGGGAACGGGCCTTTATCCTGTCCACCATCGTGGATACCCACCGCCTGGAACAGGTCAACGCCGAGGAAAAGCTCTGGGAATTTTTCCAGAGCATCAACCGGCGCTCCGACGGCCTGGTGGGCATCGTGGACTTGGGCATCATCGACAGCAACGGCAACCACCTGGCCTATGCCGGTCCCTACAATCTTCAAGGGCTCAACTACGCCCAGCAGCACTGGTTCAAGCAGACGATGAGCAAAGGAAGGCACATCAGCGACGTGTTCATGGGTTTTCGCCAGGTGCCCCACTTCATCATCGCCGTGAGGGGCCAGACCGGCAACCAGAGCTGGATATTGCGGGCCACCATCGATTCGGACATTTTCAACAGCCTGGTGCGCTCGGCCCAGACCGGCAAGCGGGGCGATGCGTTCATCGTCAACAAGGAGGGTATCTATCAGACCGATCCGCGCACCGAGGGGGTGATCCTGGGCAAAGCTTCCCTGGATTTGACCCGTCTGGCCCAGGGAGACACGGTTTTTTTCAAGGAGGAGGTGGCCGGCAAGACCCGTTACCATGCCGGTGCCTGGCTGAAAAACAACGAGTGGCTGCTCGTGGTGAGCAAGGAGGAACAGGAGACGTTCAGCGGTCTGGAGGCCGGTCGCAACTACGAGATTTTAATCCTGGTTCTGGGGGGTCTGGCCATCCTGGTCGTCACGGTGTTCACCACCGAAAAGCTGATCCGCCGCTTGGAAGAAGCCGACATGCAAGCCAGCCAGCTCAATGCCCAGCTCGTGCAAAACGACAAGCTGGCGGCCCTGGGCAAGATGGCCGCGGGCATTGCCCATGAGATCAACAATCCCCTGGCCGTGATCGGGGAAAAAGCCGGCTGGATGCGCGATCTTCTCCAGGAAGAAACCTTTCAGCACAGCGAACACCTTGACCAATATGTCAAGTCGATCGACAAGATCGAAGAGCATGTCGAAAGGGCCCGCAAGATCACCCACAACATGCTGGGCTTTGCCCGCCGCATGGAGCCGCGGCTCGATGACGTGGATGTCAACGCCGTTGTCAACCAGACCGTTGACCTGCTGGCCAACCATGCCCGGATCAACAACATCTCCATTGAAAAACACTTTCAAGACGACATCCCGGTGATCGCCAGCGACCAGTCCCGGCTCCAGCAGGTATTGTTGAACCTGATCAACAACGCCGTGGATGCCATCGGCAAGGACGGTCAGGTTACCCTGCGTACCCGCAACACCGGCGCTTTCGTGGAAATCGATATCCAGGACAACGGACCGGGGATTCCCAAAGAAATCCAACACAGGATCTTTGATCCGTTTTTTACCACCAAACCGGCGGGCAGCGGGACCGGGCTGGGCCTGTCGATCAGCTTCAACATCATCCAGCAGTTGAACGGACAAATCGACCTGGCCAGTGAACCGGACAAGGGAACCACCTTCACCATCCGGCTGCCCCTGGTCAGGCCGGACAAGAAATGAAATCGTCGATGGGTTTTGACTTTTGAGGACATAATCCCGTATTCAATGTCTGAGGGCATCGGTGCTGCTTCAGATCGGGGGGACAAATGGAAAGTTTTCGCATTTTGGTAGTGGATGACGAGTTGGATTTTACCGAAACCATCGTCAACCGGCTCAAAAAGCGTCATCTGCTGGCCGAGGGGGTAGGCAGCGGCGAAGCGGCTCTGGAGGCCCTGCGCGAAGCGGTGTTTGATGTGGTCCTGCTGGACATCAAGATGCCCGGGGGAATGGACGGCATCGATGTGCTGCGTGAGATCAAGCGCCTGCAGCCCGAAGCCGAAGTGATCCTGCTCACCGGCCACGCTTCCATTGAAACCAGCATCGAGGGCATGAAATTGGGGGCTTTCGACTATCTGCTCAAACCGATCCGCTTCGATGAACTGCTCGACAAGCTGTCGGCCGCCTTCAAGAAAAAAGCCAGTTTGGGCCGGCCCTCGTTGCCTTGAGGGACCCCATGCAACCGACCTTGCTGGTGGTGGACGACGAACCGGACATGCTCCAGTTGCTGCGGCGCAGCCTGGCACCGGATCTGCACTGCCACGTGGAAACCGCCATCTCGGGGGCCAAGGCCCTGGAAGTGCTTGCCGCCACCCATGTCGACCTGATCCTGGCAGACATCCGCATGCCGGACATGGACGGATTGGAACTGCTCGAACTGATCAAGCGCCAGGATCCGGACCAGACCGTTGTGATGATGACGGCCTACGGGTCCATCGAAGCGGCCGTGGCCGCCATGAAACAGGGGGCCTGTGATTTTATCACCAAGCCCTTTGACCATGAAACCCTGGTGGTGCGGCTGGAAAAGGCCCTGGAACGCAGCCTGCTGCTCAAGGAAAACCGGCGACTCCAGCAGGAATGCCGTCAGATGGACAGTTTTCAGGATCTGGTCGGCGGTTCGGATTCGATGAAACAGGTCTTTGAAACCATCCGCACCGTGGCCCAGACCGATCTGACCGTCCTGATCACCGGCGAGTCCGGCACCGGCAAAGACTTAACGGCCAGGGCCGTGCATTCGTTGAGCCCCCGGGCCAAGGGGCCTTTTGTGGCGGTCAACTGCCCGACGGTTCCCGAACACATCCTGGAAAGCGAGCTGTTCGGTTACCACAAGGGGGCGTTCACCCACGCGGTGCACAACAAGACCGGCCTTTTCCAGGAAGCCCAGGGCGGTTCGATTTTTTTGGACGAAATCGGCGACGTGAGCCCGGCCATCCAGACCAAGCTGCTGCGGGTCCTTCAGGAAAAAGAGATCAAACCGCTGGGCAGCACCCGCACCATCACCGTGGACGTGCGCATCATCGCATCCACCAACCAGAACCTGGCGGAAAAAATAAAGCGCGGGGAATTCAGGGAGGATTTTTACTACCGCCTCAACGTGCTTCCCATTCGTCTGCCGGCCCTGCGCGAACACCCCGACGACATCCCCCTGATCGCCGATCATCTGCTGGCCAAGCACTGCCGCAAGCTCAACAAATCATTGCGGCGCCTGGCACCGGAAGTGCTGGCCCATTTCCAAAGCCGTCCATGGGCCGGCAACGTGCGCGAAATGGAAAACCTTATCTGCCAGGGGATCCTCTTTGCGCAAAACGACCCCATCGGCCTGGCCGATCTGGGGCTGGACCCGCAGACGGCAACCACCGGGCAGGCGGTTCTGGACGGTTTGCCCCAGGAATACAGGGCGGCCAAACAGCAAGCCTTGCGTCGCTTCAACGAGGTGTTTTTGGGTGATTTACTCAAAGCCCACCGCGGCAACGTCACCCAGGCGGCCAAGGCCTGCGGCCTGGAACGCCAGGCCCTGCAACAAGTGCTGCGCCGCTACGGGATCGGGGCCGATGCCTTCCGCAACGAGCAAGGATAGATAGGCCCTTGCCAATAAAATTCTATCCAAAACGGCAACCATTTTTTCGAAGCCCATCGGTATCGGTATCGGGGCCGGGGGCCGGGTTTTTTGATTCGGTTTTTTTGTCGATACCGATACCCGGCCCCCGGCCCCGATGAGGACACCTTGGTTCCGGCTTGTCCGGGTTGGGGTTTGTCCAAAACAATCAACACCCCATCGTGGGGCAGGGTGTGGCGTGAAACGCCGATTACCTGCGCACCGAGGCGATGTCGCTGAGCTTGCCGCCGGTGAAGGTGAGGATGTCCGTCCATCCGTAGCGCAGTTCATAGACCCATTCTTCGATCAACACCGTCTTGGTCTCCAGTTCCTCCTTGAATTTGGTTTTGCCGATAACCTGCCTGGATTTGGGAGTGCCGCATTTTTGTTCGACTTCATAGGCCCGGTCGCCCACCGAGACGATCTTGCTGTTTCACCGGTAGGTGGAGGAAAACCCCCAGGCGGCCATCGACAGCAACAGTGCGGCCAGGATCGCGGCCCTTGGTTTCATGTTCACCTTCTTTCAGCGGTTGTCCCATCGGCCCTTACGGGTGCAAACTGGTGCCATCAATCGTCCATCCGGGCATTGACGATGTCTTCGATCAATTGCCTGTCTTTTTCACCGATAGCGGCAATGCACACCCCCATGCACACCACCTTGTCGCTGTCCATGCCGCACAGATCGGACCACACCACCTGGCCGGACACCTTGACGACCAGGTCGCCGGGCAGAACCAGCTCCAGCACATAGGTATCGTTGAGAACCAGGGGCTCTTCACAGCAGATCGAAAGCCCCTCGGGCGATATATCGATGGTTTCGCCGCTGATCACGCTGTCAGCGGTGGCAATGGTCAAAGGCCAGGCAACCTTGAGGCGGTGATGGGCCCGCCTTTCCGTCGGATCGGTCAAGAGGCACCTCCAGGGTCATGGCAAGCGGCCGTTGCGCGCACCGCGATCAGGTATCGATCTTAGGCAATAGGGTCGGGCTTGTCAATCTGCGCCCGATTCGGGGTTAAACAGGATATAATCGGCATCGGCTGTGGTCAGGGTCTGCGGATCCAGGCTGCCGGGAGCATGGGGCATGACAACGGCCAGGGGCCAATCGGCGCGCTGGCGGATCTGGGCGGGGATCCCCATTTTCTGGGCATGGCCCGCACCGGCCAAAACCACCACCGTGGTGCCGGGATTGGCCTTGAGATAATCCAGGCTGCGCAGGGCCATCACGGTATCCCAGACCATCTGGGCCTCGCAAAAATGGGTGAAATTGAGATTGCCGTGGGCGTGGGCCCCGTGGGCCTGACGGATAAACGCCATGTAGGCCTGGTCTACCCGGCAGGCGACCTCCCCAAGGGCTTGTTTTTGACTGGCGGACAGCGAATCAAAACCCTGGCGGGCCACCTGGCCGGTGATCTGGGCGCTGATGTTCAGCCCGATCATGGCAATGCGGTTGCGGCGGGCAAATTCGAAGATGGGACGGTACAGCGTGTAGGGATAATTCCAGTTGCGGTAATAATGCGCTTCGAATTCGGCGGGGCTGATCGTGCCGCTGATCCACTGGTCCAACACGTCCTGGTGCTCCGCACGGAACATTTCCAGGCCGATGGCGATGGGCCGGCCCGCGGCGTGCAACATCCGGATCACGGCCAGTTGTCCCTTGTGGTGATCGGCGTTGGTATGGTGTTCGCCAACCAGGACGATGGACCGGGTCCTCAGATGGGCCAGGGCTTGCTCGGAATCGATTTCGGCCTTGCGGGCCAGATCATAAAAGCGCGGATTCCCGGCCCAGGCCGTCATTGCCAGTCCCGTCTGAAGCAGTGTCGCCAGGATCAGGCCCACCCAAAATGACCTTTTGTAAACTCGTAAAACGGTCTTGCGCCAAGACGCCGGAACGGCAACGGGAAAAAAATGGCCACGACGGCCCTTCTTGAGGCCTGGGCATGAAAAATCACTTTTATTGCCAATCATGAGCGTTCTCCTGGTTGAGCCCCTTGATGGTGATGCCGGGCAATCAAGGCGTTGTTCTTCCGTCTTTTTTGCGTCGGTGCGTGCGCCGGCTTGTTTCGGGTTCCGGCTTGCCCGGGCTCAGGGTGGCGCAAAGTCAACGCCCAGTCCGGTGACCGGCCAGGTTCCTTTTTCCGCGACCCGGCCCCCGGAAAACACGAGAAAACTGTATTTACCGTAATGGGTGATTCTGCGGCCCAGGGCCAGGGCACTGTCGGTGGACAGCGCATAGAGCAGGCCCAGGATCCGGCCACCGGTTCCGGGACGGGAAAAAACGGCGAACAGGGCATCACCGGCCAGGCCGTATTGCCGGCCATCGATGCCAAAGCCACCGGCCGACAAGGTTATGCCCGCGGTGGCCAAATCCGGCGACAAGGGGCATTGCCCGACCACGAGCAGATCACCGGCGCTGGGCCCATCAACCCCTTTGCCACAAACCGCCACCGCCTGCGGTGTCACGCCCAGCCCCCGGACCAGATCCCGGGCCGCCGGTTCCAACCCCGGGGCCACCACCAGCGTGAGGTTCGTGGAGGCCTTCAGGGCATTGACCGTGGGCGGTATTTCGACGGGATCCAGCCACCGCATCAGGTTGACCTCGGGATCCACGCGCAGGGTTTGGGGCGCCTGATCCAGGGATAGGGCAAAAGGGGTTGTCGCTTGGGTCAGCACAACGCGCTGGCGGCGGGTTTGGCCGTTGCCGGCGACCTCGATATCGGCCGCCACACGGAAAAATGGGGGGCTTTGGCCCAGGGTCCCGGTCACCGACCATCCCTGTGTCGTCCGGCGGGTCTGGACATCGGCCAAAAAAAGCCGGGGGTTGCCTTTTTGCCTCACCCACTGGTCAAAAAACCAGCCCAGGGATTGGCCGGATTGGGTCTCGAAGACCGCCTGGATCTCGGTCCAGCCCGTCGGCGTGAAGGCGCGGGTGGCGAAAAGCCGGCGCAACGCCTGCCAGAAAACCGCATCGCCGACCTGGCCGCGCAGCATGTGAAACACCATCGCCGCCTTGTCGTAGCCGATGGCTTTGGTCACCGGATCGGTGCGGCTGGCAAAGTCACTCAGGGGAAAAGCGGCTGTTTCGTCCACCAGGGCCGTGATGTTGCGCAGCCAATCGAGACGGTACTGGCGGGCCTCTTCAAGGCTGCGGACCTCCTTGTACAGGTAGTCGGCCACATAGGTGGTCAGGCCCTCGGACCAGTTGCCCTGGCGCGGTGCGACCCACACCCCGTTGCCCCACCAGCAGTGGGCCACTTCATGGCCCAGGCTGGTATCGATGATAAACGGCAGTCGCAGCACGGCCGAACCCAAAAGCGTGTACGAGGCAAACCCGTAGCCGGTGGGAAAAAAATTTTCCACCACGGAAAACTGGCCGAAGGGATAGGGACCGAAAAGCCCGCTGTACATGCCAAGGTAGCGATCCACCGCTTCCAGGTAGGCCGGAGCCAGGTCGCGGCTGGACGGCAAAAAATAGGTGGCGATGAGACCGTCGGCGCTCTGGCGCCGGTCCACCACATAACGGGCCGCTGACAGGGCAAGCCCGCGCACCGGAAAGTCGATGGCCCAGGTGGATACCGTCTGACCGTCCCGTGTTTGATGCCCCAGGCACCGGCCAGCGGTGACGGCCAGCATGCCCTGCGGTGCCGTCACCGCCACCGTATAGGTGACGGCCTCGGCCTGGAGTTGCGGGTACCAGCCCGAACCGGGCAGTAAAAACGTTCCCTCGGGCAGGATGGTCCCGTCCACCCCGAAGCCGGGGTTGTCGGTGTTCAGGGGGCGTTGGGGGATCGGATCGTTGAACACGGCGCTGTAGCGCACCTGGAGACGCAGGGGCCCGGCGGGGGCTTTGCCGGTCAAGCGCAGCTCCCCGCGGGAAAACGCATGGGCGGCGCCAACCCCGTCAACCGTCACCGCCTCGATCCTGGCCTGGGGAGCCAGGCGCAAAACCGGCAGGGTCGGGCCGGTCAGGGCAAGGGTCGCCGTTGCACGCAGGCGGTGGTCATCGGGCTCCAGATGGACCTGAAGATCGTAGGCGATGGGCGCGGCCTGGACCGCAGCCGCAACCAGGGCCGGAATCACCACGGCGGCCAGCAGCCGGTTTGGGTAAAACAAGGGCGTTTTCATGGCTGGGAAAGCGTCATCCGGGGCGGTTAGCCGATCACTTCGGCAAGGATATCGCCCCATTCGTTGTCGCTGACTTCCGGTGCGGCGGCGCAGGCCTTTTCGACCAGCTCCTTCAAATCGGTGAAGATGCGACGGGTGACTTTTTTTTCGGGAAAATCGCGGAAACGGATTCTGGCCCGCTCCCGGCTGATCAGGGCCAGGGCGGCCTCTTCGCCTTTGAGATCCCCGCAGACCGCATGAAAAAGCTCCCCGTTTTCGATGTACATCAGGCCGGTTGGCCGTTGCGGCAGGCTCACTTCAAAAAGGCAGGTCTTTTTCTCCATGGCGATCATCAGCAAAAAGCTCACCACGGAGACACCCTGGAGGGTGCCGCGGGGGATGTCGCGTTTGACAATCTCCAGCACCGAGCGCACAAGGTCGTGAACATCGAAGGGCTTGGGTAAAAAGCGAACGATGTCCTTGGGCAGGCGCTGCTTGAGTTCGGGGGTATCATTGGCCGTCATCACGATACAGGGGATCACCGGATGGTGCTCGTTGACATAGGCGAGCAGCTCGAGCCCGTCGACCTCGGGCATCTGAATGTCGGTGATCAACAGGGCCACGGGCCGGCGATCGAGCACCTCGATGGCCTGGCGGCCGTTTTCCACGGCCATCACGTCCAGCCGGTCGTCGTGTTTGCGGAAAAAAGCGGTCAGCCGGGCCGCTAGAATACGATCGTCTTCGGCGATGAGCACCAGATCCATAACAAGGCCTCCATTACCAATGGCCGCGAACGGTTGCGGCGCCGGCTGGTCAGGGTTGAAAAGCAGCCAATGAAACAATTGTAGTCATGCCACTGGCTGGGCGTCAACGCCAAATTTGACAGAATACGGGCCGATGGGCTATTCCAAGGGACGATCATCATGACAACCCCTTGGCCACTGGAAAAGGCATGGATTACGTCGTCAACGTTCGCAAACGCATTCACCGCGGCAGGGTGTTTGAGCTGTTTTCCGACAACCTCACCCTTGAAAACGGCAACAACGTGGATCTGGACGTGATCCGCCATCCCGGGGCCGCCGCGATTGTGGCCTTCGGCGGCAACGATACCGTGGTGTTGCTCAACCAGTTCCGCCATGCCGCCGGTGGCCGGATCTGGGAAATACCGGCCGGGACCCTGGAACCCGGGGAGCCGGCGCTGGCCTGTGCCCAGAGGGAACTGGCCGAAGAAGCCGGCGTTACCGCCGGCCGCTGGGAAGCCCTGACCGGAATCATCCCCGTGCCCGGCTATTCGGATGAGCGTATCGCGCTTTTTGCCGCCCATGAACTCAAACCGGCGGCCCAATCCCTGGACCGCGACGAAGTGCTCGACGTTCACCATGTTCCCATTGGCAAGGTCTGGCAGATGATCGACAGCGGGGAGGTTTGCGACGCCAAGACCCTCTGCGGGCTTTTACTGGCTTTTAGGCGCTATAAAAAACAGAGCTGAGAAGAAGGTGCCTTGCAAGGCAAAGCCCGGCACCGACAACCGGCAAACCAGGCCGGAAGGGGGATCGATGAACGAAGTGGAAACCAGGACCAAGGTGACCATCCTCACGGCAAGCTTCCGCATCCAGGGCCACATCGACCTGCTGGCCGGGGCCCGGGTAACGGATTTCATGGCCGAGTCAAGGGATTTTATCGCCCTGACCGAGGCCACGGTATGGGAGCTGGACCCCCGGGGCCGCCAGATCCTCGCGGCCCCCTTTATCAACGTGAGCCGCGATCACATCCAGATCGTCAGCCCCGGAGAGTAAGCCCAAGGGGGATGCCCTTTTGGGTAGGGCGCACAAGCCGATGCCGCAACACGTTTGGTGATGCCCGAGACAGGAATCCGGATCATGGGCAACGAATGGTTTGATTTTTTAAAGACGGATTTTGTAACGGGATGGCCCCGGGATTGCGGTTTTGTTGTCGATGCGGTCCGCGCCGGCGGGTTTGACACCCGACTGGAAGTGACCCCGCGGCATCGCCAGCAGGATGGGTTTGTCCACGCCGGGGTTCTGGCCACCATGGCCGATCACACGGCGGGCTATGCCGGCTACACGATGGTTGACAAAGGCTTTCGCATTCTCACCGTGGAGTTCAAGATCAATTTTTTCAAACCGGCCGTCGGCCCGATCCTCTGGTGCCGGTCGGCGGTGATCCACAAGGGCCGGCAACTGATCGTGGCCGAGTCGGACCTGTTTTCAGGGAACAACACCGCCCGCAAACAGGTGGCCAGGGCCATGGTAACCCTGGCCGCAGTGTCGGCGGGGGCGCTGGATAAGGACGATAGCGGGGTTCAAACCGGTATCGATGGCTTGGCGCGCAAGTGAAATCGATACCGATGCCGACACCGATACCGACCCCGATTTGAGATGAAAAACACGTTTATGGAAAATAGGCGAGGGGGAAAGATGACCAAAAAGTGGGTGTATCTGTTCGAGGAAGTGGACGAGGCGGAAAAATACGTGGGTGGCCAATGGGACAAGGTCCGCGGCCTTTTCGGCGGCAAGGGTGCCAACCTGGCCGAAATGACCCGCATCGGCGTGCCGGTGCCCCCGGGGTTCACCGTGACCACCGAGGCATGCAACGCCTATCTGGCCGCCAACGGCCGTTTTCCCGACAACATGTGGGACCAGGTCCTGGCGGCCCTGAAAACCGTGGAGCAGGCCACGGGCAAAGCCTTCGGTGACCCGGCCAATCCCCTGCTGGTCTCCTGCCGCAGCGGGGCCAAATTCTCCATGCCCGGCATGATGGACACGATCCTCAACATCGGGCTCAACGAGGAAACGGCCCAGAGCATGGCCGTGCTCACCGGGGATGAACGCTTTGCCTTTGACTCCTACCGCCGCCTGATTCAGATGTTCGGCTCCGTGGTCATGGGGATCGCCGACGAACCATTTGAAGAGGTGATTGCCGAGGCCCGGCGCAAGGCCGGGGTGGAAACCGACGCCGATCTCAGGGCCGAGGACTGGAAGTCGGTGACCCGCCAGTTCAAGACGATCATTCGCAATTATACCCACCGCAAATTCCCTTCCGACCCCTATGCCCAACTGCGCATGGCAACCGAGGCGGTGTTTCGCAGTTGGAACGGCAAGCGCGCCGTTGATTACCGCAACGCCGCAGGCATCGCCCACGATCTGGGCACGGCGGTGAACATTGTGGCCATGGTTTTCGGCAACATGGGCAACACCAGCGCCACGGGCGTGGCCATGACCCGCAACGGTTCCACCGGCGAAAACCACATCGAGGGCGATTACCTGACCAACGCCCAGGGCGAGGACGTGGTGGCCGGTATCCGCATGACCAAGGACATCGCCCAGCTCAAAAAGGAAATGCCCAAGGCTTACGAGGAGTTTGCCACCATTGCCCGGCGCCTGGAAAAGCACTACCGCGAGATGCAGGACGTGGAGTTCACCATCGAAAAGGGCAAGCTGTGGATGCTGCAAACCCGTGACGGCAAGCGCACGGCCCAGGCCGCGGTACGCATCGCCGTGGAAATGGCCGAAGAAGGCCTGATCACCCGCGAAGAGGCCGTGTTGCGGGTCAGCCCCACCCAGGTGGATTTTTTCCTTCACCCCCAGTTCAAACCCGATGCGGTCAAGGCTGCCGCGGAAAGCGGCAAGCTGCTGGCCAAAGGCCTCAATGTCTCGCCGGGGGCCGCCGTGGGCATGGTGGCCTTTGACGCCGATCTGGCCGAGACCTGGGGCAAAACAGATGGCAAACCCGTGATCATGGTGCGGCCGGAAACCAAGCCCGATGACGTGCACGGGATGCTGGCGGCCCAGGGGATTTTGACCAGCCGCGGCGGCCGCACCAGCCACGCGGCCCTGGTGGCCCGCCAGTTCGGCAAGCCGGCCGTGGTCGGGGTGTCCGAGCTGATCCTCGATCTGGGAAAGCGTCGTTTAAGCGTTGGTGAGACCACGATCTATGAAGGCGAATGGATTTCCATCGACGGCACAGCCGGCATGGTCTACGCGGGCCAGCTCCAGACCATGGTGCCCGACATCAAGGACCCCTGGCTGATCAAGCTGCTCTCCTGGGCCGACCAGTTCCGGCGCCTCGGGGTCTGGGCCAACGCCGATTACCCGGCCGATGCCAAGCGGGCCAGGGAATACGGGGCCCAGGGCATCGGGCTGTGCCGCACCGAGCACATGTTTTTCGAGGCCGAGCGCCTGCCCCTGTTCCAGAAGATGATCATGACCAACTTTCCGGCCGAGCGCCGCGAGGCCTTGGACGAGCTGCTGCCCTTTCAGCGGGAGGACTTCAAGGGCCTGTTCCGGGTGATGGACGGGTTGCCGGTGATCATCCGGCTCATCGATCCGCCCCTGCACGAGTTTTTGCCCAATCTGGTCACCTTGATGGAGGAGTTGTCCGATCTGAAGATCCGGGTCCAGCACGCGTCCACCCTCAAGGAGATCGACGAGCACCTCCTGCAGATAAAGGAAAAAGAACAGATCCGCAAACGGGTCCAGAGCCTGCACGAGCAAAACCCCATGCTGGGCATGCGCGGGGTGCGGCTGGGAATCCAGATGCCCGATCTGACCACCATGCAGGTGCGCGCCGTCTTCGAGGCGGCCTGCGAGGCCTCCAAGGAAGGCATCAAGGTCCATCCCGAGGTGATGATTCCGCTGACCAGCCATGTCAACGAACTCAAGGTGCAACGCGCCGTGCTGGAGGAAGAGGCCCGCAAAGTCATGGAAGAAAAGGGAATTGCCATCGAATACAAGTTCGGCACGATGATCGAGATTCCCCGTGCGGCCCTGACCGCGGATCAGATGGCCGGCTTTGCCGAATTTTTTTCTTTCGGCACCAACGATTTGACCCAGACCTTGTTCGGCCTGTCACGGGATGACGCCGAGGCCGAGTTTTTGATCAACTACATGGAATCCGGGATTTTGCCGGACAACCCCTTTGACACCATCGACCGCGACGGGGTGGGCGAAATGATGCGCATCGCCATGACCAAGGGCCGCAAGGTCAAGCCCGACCTGGAATGCGGGATCTGCGGCGAGCACGGCGGCGAGCCGCGCTCCATCGCCCTTTGCCACGAACTGGGGTTGACCTACGTGTCCTGCTCGCCGTTCAGGGTGCCGATCGCCCGGCTGGCCGCCGCCCATGCGGCCCTGAAAAGCAAGAGCGCCGCCTGATGGCGCCGTGCTGCATCAGGCCTCGCTTTTGTTTAACTTCAACGTCAACCTGGCTCCCGACAGGCCGGTATCAAGAGGCCTGTCCGGGTTAGCTCATAGCGCATTGCGCGTAGCTCATAGGAAGGGCCACTTCCTCTGGCTGTCAGCTATGAGCTATCCGCTTGATTACAGGGATCCAACGAGAAGGCGCTCTGGTGAAACAGCCGTTTGAAGCGGTGCTCTTCGACCTGGACGGCACGCTGATCGACTCGCTGGCCGATCTGGCCGCGGCCGTCAACCAGGCCCTTGAAAAGGCCGGTTTTGCCCCCCATCCGGTGGATGCCTACCGGCTGATGGTCGGCGACGGGGCACCGGTGCTGGTGCAACGGGCACTGCCGCCATCGGCCCGCGACCCGCAGGCGATCCACCGCTTGTGCGATGCCTTCGAGACCTACTACGCCGACCATTACACCGACCACAGCCGGCCCTACGAAGGCATCGTGGAACTGCTCGACGCCCTGGCCGACAAGGGGCTGGCAACGGCGGTGCTCTCCAACAAACCCCATGCCGCGACCCTGCGCTGTGTGTCAACCCTGTTGCCCGGCCACCGCTTCGCGGCGGTGCTGGGGGCACGTGAAGGGGTGGCCCGCAAACCCGATCCGGCAGGGGCGCTGGAGGCGGCAGCCCTGTTGGGCATTGCACCGGAGCGTTTTGTTTACTTGGGAGACAGCGGGCTGGACATGCAAACAGCAACGGCCGCGGGCATGCTGGCTGTCGGTGCCTTGTGGGGTTTTCGGGGAGAAGCCGAACTGCGGGATGCCGGGGCACACCTGTTGGTCCGCCATCCGCTGGCGTTGCTCGCCCATCTGTAACTTTTGGACGACGTGGACTTTAATCGGAAAAGATCGACCTCCACTGGCCTTTGTCGGGGAGGGCGCTCGTCGCCGCCAGCCATTGGAGGTCGTCAGAAGTTGGGCACATTAGCGCTGGTCCAGTTCGTGCCGAACGGCCAGGCCGATTCTTTCCATTAGATAGGGTTTGCGCACGTAAGCCCCGGCACCCAATGCCTGGGCTTGCTTGACTCGCCCGGTTTCGGAAAAACCGCTGACAACGACGGCCTTGAGTCCCGGCCGGATCTTGATGGCGTTCTGGTAGGTTTCGAGCCCATCCATCCCCGGATCCATGATCATGTCCAGAACGAGCAGATCGACGGGATGTTGCCGCAGGGAGTCCAGGGCCGCTTCGCCGCTGGCGGCAACGGCTACGTCATAGCCCAGCCGGCTGAGCATGTTGCGGGCCAGCTCGCGTTGTTCCGGCACATCGTCAACCACCAGCAGTTTTTCGCCCTTGCCCCGGTAAAGCTCTGCTGCGACTTGTCGGGGCACATCTTCGCAAGCCTCCCAGGACACCGGAAAGTAAAGGGTAAACACGCTGCCCCGGCCATCTTCGCTTTGCACATCGATATAGCCATGGTGATCCTTGACCGTGCCCCACACCACTGCCAATCCCAGCCCCGTGCCGCTGCGGCCCATCACCTTCTTGGAATAAAAAGGTTCGAAGATCTTTTTGATGTCCTCGGGTGAAATCCCCTGGCCACTGTCTTGCACGGTCAACACCACGTAATCGCCTGCCCGCATGTCGTCATAGCCGCTCAACGGGCGGTCAAGATGCCGGTTTTGGGTGCTCAGGCTCACTTGGCCAATGCCTTCAATGGACTCGGCCGCGTTGGCCACCAGGTTCATCACGGTCTTGCCCAGATGAACCGGGGATCCTTTGATGTTGAGCAGGGCGCTGTCCAAGTCGGTTTTGAACGATACACCGGGAAAAGCGACTTTGAGCTTTTCAAACTCCGGTGTCCCGAGATAATCGCTGATGATGGCGTTGAGGTTGACCACGTTGGCGACAGCCACCCCCCTGCGGGCCAGGGTGAGCAGGTCCTGAATGATGGCCGCTCCCCTTTGACCCGAAGCCAGGATGTTGGCCACGTGGCGGCGCAAGGGGCTGTCTTCGGTGATCTCCAGCAATAGCAGCTCGGAGTATCCCACCAACACGCCCAGTACGTTGTTCAGATCGTGGGCCACGCCACCGGCCAGAGTGCCCAGGGCCTCCATCTTTTCGGCCCGATGCAGCCGTTCTTCCAGCCGGTGGTGTTCCTGTTCAAGACGCTTGCGCTCGGATATATCCCGGCAAACGTTTACCAGTCCGAATGCAATGCCGGCTTTGCCGCGCAGCACATCGCCGTTGACCTCGAAAGCAATCTTGCGGCCATCTTTCATCACCAGGAAATACTCCTTGGGTCCCAGTGGTTGTTCCAGCATTTTCAACGTGTTGGCGATGAGGCGTTTATGGTCTTCCGGGGCCACGAAGGACAGCATGCTGCGGCCCTGGATCTCTTGCCTGGAATAGCCACTGATCGCCAGTGCCCTTTCGTTGACGAACAGCACGTTGCCCAGCATGTCGGTGCGCACCACGATGTCAGGGATGGCGGCAATCAGCTTGGCGGACAATTCCTCACTTTCGCGCAGCTCCCTCTCCATCGCTTTGCGGGCGGTGATATCGGCCAGGGATACCAAGGCCCGGCCGTCTGCCAAAAAGGTGCCCCGAAACTCGATATCTTTGACCCTGCCGTCGCGGCAGGTGATGGCAAATTCGCGCACGGCCTCGATCTGTTGCAGAGACCGAAGCCAATCGGCCAAGACAGACGCCCGATAGGTCGAATCCGGGTAGGCCCGCAAAAACCAGTCGTCAAGGGTCGGGATATCTTCGACCCTATAGCCGGTCAGATCGGTGAATCCCTTGTTGGCGTTGAGCAGGCGGCCCTGGCTATCCCAGACCGTGATGCCCAAAAGGATATTGTGGAATAGGCTGTCGAGCAAATCGCGCTGATGCCGAATCGTTTCCTGGGCTTTGGCCTCACTGCGCTGAAGCACCAACTGGCGAACGAGCAGGGTGAGCATGCCCAGGCAAATAACCACGGTGAGTAAAAACACGATATTGGCATTGACCACAAAGCGCTCCAGCCGGCTGCGTTGGCGGTCCAGGACCACGCGGGCCGCAGCATGGGAGTCACGGTTGACTGCCAGAGCGGTTTCAAAGGTCTCGGCGATTCGTGTCCGCGCAACGGCCAGAGTCACCTGCGATTCCGGCGGGTAACCCGAAACGCCTTCGTCTATCCAGATTTGCAGATCGGCCAGGGCAGGCGCTACAACGGCATGAAAAGCCGAGGCCTGCACCAGGTTGTCGACCACATAACTGTCCCGCATAACGACCACGCCGGCAAAAAGCCGATTTACCCGTTGCCGCAACCGGGCGATATTGGCCGGGTCGGGACGGGCATAGGCGATCTGCGTGGCCACCACCGTCAGGGCCAGTTCGTGCAGGACCTGATCCAGGTCGCCAAGTTCCTGCAACAATTGGTTGGGAAGGTTTTTTTCGATGGACCGCAGGGTCACGTTGGTCACGATTCCGGAAGCGACCACCGCAAGGATTAGGGTTGCGGCCGCGCCGTGAATCAGGATGCCAGTCAGTGACCGGGCCGACTTCACTGGGCGGCGACTCCCGGAATCGTCAAGCCGCGCTCCCGATAATAGCGCAGGGCACCCGGATGCAAGGGGATGGACAAGCCTTTGAGCGCTGTATCCAGCCGGATGGCGCGGCCCTGGGGGTGGCCTTGGTGCAGCAGTTCCTGGGTTCTGCTGCTCCACAAGGCGGTTGTGACCTGGTAGACCAGAGCCTCGTCCATGGTGGCATTGACCACCAGCAACGCATAGACTTCCAAGGTCGGTGTTTCCGGGATACCGGCGTAAACACCGGCAGGAATCATACCCGGCACCAGGAAGGAATGACGCTGATGAATCCGCTGGCCCACCTCCGGGGCAATGGGCACCGCGTGGATGCCGATGTCCGCCAGTCGGGTGACGGCCTCCGCGGGGACCCCGGCTACCAACCCAAATCCCTGAAGTTCGCCGCTTACGATTTTTTCGTGGGTGAACACCGGTTTTAAATAGACGGGCTGTAAATCGGTTTCACGCAACCCATGGGCCTCCAGGGCAATGCGTATGACAGCCAGGGTACCTGATCCGACCTCGTCGATGGAGATGCGCTTGCCCCTCAGACCGGCAAAGCGGGTTACACCGGCGTCGCCTCGCGTGACGATTTGCAGCTTTTCCGGATACAAACTGGCAACGGCACGCACGACCGATACACGTTTGTCGTCGGCAAACACCCCCTGTCCTGTATAGGCCCAATCGGCCACATCGGCCTGGACTAGGCCCGCCTCAATCGTTCCGGATGCCACCATGCGGATATTGTCAATGGATCCGGCCGAGTTTTGAGCCACACCGATCATGCCAGCCAGTCCTTGCCCCCCCTCCCCGGGCAGGTCCGTTGCTATCGCGTCTGCGGTCAGGCCCTGCGCGATCAATTTGCCGATCGGGTAATACACCCCGGTACGCCCTCCGGTACCGATGCGAAACAGGCTCAGGCTATCGGCCCGGCTGACGGTGTCCGATAACCACTGCACTGCCAATGCAACGACCACCAGCGCAATTGTACGTTTCATCCGGGTTCATCCTTGTTTCAGCGGCAGCTATAAAGGCGCCAAAACCTCGGCCAGCAGATAGCGGTTGACCGCCAGACCGGCGAATATCACGGCGCCGGGACAGGGCATGACGAGTTTGCGGGGATAGGCGGTGCCCACGACGTTGAACAACTCCAGGCAGGCCGAACAAACCTGCTTGGTGGACCCGATGGCGTAGGGCACGATCTGGTCGGCCGCACGGATGAAGTAGCGGGCGTGGATGAAATTGGCATGGTTGGCGCAGTGGGTGAGAAAAAGGTCCTCGAAACGCCTGGCCCGCACGCCCATCACCCTCATCCAGCGCTGCTGATCGGCCGGGTCTTCGGCTCCCAGGTCATCCCATTGGGCCGGCTTGGCCCGGCAATAGGCCTCGGCGGCAATCAGGGCCTGCTGATCGGCTATGCCTGGAAGTTCAGGGGCCTTGAACGCCACCGGGGTGATCCGGATCTGAGGGGCAAGGCCTAGCGGGCTTAAGTCTTCGTTGCTGATCCACAAATACCGGCCGGCCAGGGGAGAGTGGCGCTGCCAGGAGCAGGGCCGGCGGCACAACGGGGCATCCCAGGCCTTGGGCAGGACAAGGCCGATGTCAATCCGGCTGGCCAGGGGCACACAGACCGCCTTGGCCGTGCGGTGAACCTCGCGGCCTTCAGCGGCCAGGCGCTCCAGCAGAAGCGCGGTTTGCGCCGCATCGGTCCAGGCGGCCCATTTGCAATAGCCTTCGATGGGTGG
>Ga0116204_1000682_pt1 | contig 19518 bp, 17 predicted proteins | sample LakKivwa52mmetaG_FD_94481 | JGI IMG/M metagenome (GOLD analysis project Ga0116204, IMG submission 94481) | Anoxic lake water microbial communities from Lake Kivu, Rwanda to study Microbial Dark Matter (Phase II) - Lake Kivu water 52m metaG | ecosystem: Environmental > Aquatic > Freshwater > Lake...
CGCCATGGCGAATGTAAGTTTCCTGGTGGGGGACTAGAGGGTGAAGAATCCCACGAAAGCTGTATTGCACGGGAAGTTCTAGAAGAAACAGGCAGAAAAGTTATTAATCATCCTCGAGAATATGGAAAAGTCTTGGAAATTGGAAAAGATCACAAAATGTCAACTGATTTATTCTTACATGAATCCTATTATTACTGTTGTGAAGTTTCAGATGACTTTGTGAAGCCAGTTTATGATGGCTATGAAATTGAGTTTGGGTATCGTCCTTTATGGTTAACAATAGAGGAAGCCATCGAAATTAACATGTCTGTTCCTGATCACCCCGAGATTCCATGGAAGACGCGTGATACCATCGTCATGCAACGGTTAAAACGCGAAGAAGATCAACGTGCGGATTAATGTTTTTATCAGTTCTACAGGGTATTGTTCAAGACGACAAGCGGATCGTTTGATTCAGGAAAAGCGTGTCACAATCAATGGGCACATTGCTCAAATTGGTCAAGAAATCACTGAAGCGGATACCCTCACGATTGATGGGCATCCGCTTCAAAGACGAAAACAGACTGTCTATCTCGCATACCATAAACCTCGTGGAATCGAATCGACAACCGATCAAACCAAACCACATAATATCATTGATGCAGTTGGTTATCCTGAACGGATATTTCCAATTGGACGGTTAGATAAGGATACCAGCGGCTTGATATTACTGACCAATGATGGCCAAATTGTCAATCAAATCTTGAGAAAAGAATTTGCGCATGAAAAAGAGTATCTGGTGGAGGTGCAAAAGGCAATCGATCCAGAGTTTGTCAAGCATATGGAAACAGGGGTCGTGATTTATAATCCCGTTCGACATGAAAAGACAACCACCCTTTCTACCAAGATTTCTGTCTTAAATCAAACCACATTTCGCATCGTTTTAACACAAGGATTGAATCTACAGATTCGACGAATGTGTGAAGCTCTAGGGAATAAAGTCGTGAGCTTAAAACGAATTCGAATCATGCACATAGAGCTTGGAACCCTTGCTGTAGGGAAGTATCGTGAATTAACAGAAAACGAACGTAAAGTATTGCTCGAATCTTTAAAACAAACACCAAAAAACACATAAAAAAGGTTGTTTGTGTTTCAACATATTATGCTATAATATCATTTGGTTTTTTTACAGGAGAGAATACAGGGTCAAAGGAGGATAGCCCATGATTTTACAAAAGGCCAAAGGGATTCGCATTGACGGTCGCAAAGCGATGTCAAAAGAATTGCCTTTGCAAGAAGTCCTCAATCCAAAATTTGTCTATATTCACTTATTACGTCAAACTGAAACATTAAAACGTTTGGTTGAAGTTGGCGAAACCGTTAAAATCGGACAAGTTATTGCTTTGAGAGAAGGGTGGGGACCACTACCCATCCATGCGTCGGTCAGTGGTAAAGTAACAGCAATTAAGAAAGTATGGCATTCATCAGGAAAAATGGTTGACGCCATTGAAATCGAAAATGATATGCAAAACACGATGGATGATTCGGTTCAAAAAGAACAACATCCTGAATCATTAACAAAAGAACAATTGGTTGAAAAAATGAAGATGGCTGGCTTATCTGGATTAGGAGGAGCTGGTTTTCCGACGTTTGTAAAATACCAATCCAAACTACCGATTGAGACTGTCATTATTAATGCTGTAGAATGTGAACCTTACATCACGAGTGACTATATGATGATTCATTTGTATCCAGAGAAACTCTTAAAAGGGTTGTCCTACATGATGAAAGCGGTTGGAGCGACAAAGGGTGTTGTTGCTTACAAAAAATACAACCAACACATCGCTGATGATTTACAACCTTTCTTACATCAATATCCGATGATTTCTTTGTATCCGACAGAGGATGTTTATCCTGCTGGTTGGGAAAAATATCTCGTCCAACAAATTACAAAGAAAACTTATGCTTCCTTACCATCCGAAGCAAATACAATCGTCAATAATGCTCAAACGGCTATTTTCTATACCGATATGGTCGAAGAAAATATTCCTTTGATTCGTCGTGGGATTACCATTACAGGGGAAGGAATCCAAAAACCACAAAACTTTCTCGTTCCGATTGGCACTGCTGTAAAGGATTTGATTGCTTTGTGTGGTGGATATACCGAAGGACTCGATCCATCGAAGGCACATTATATCGCTGGCGGTCCCATGACTGGAAGAGCGATTTTAATCGATGACCTTATTGTCAATGATACGCTCGGAGCTGTCATTGTGAAACCTATGCCTAACAATCTTCCCGCTGTCGAATGTATGGGTTGTGGAAAATGTGCGGATGCTTGTCCAGTGTATTTGACCCCAACTGAAATATGGCATGCGTCGGAACGCGGTGACGTAGAAGCTGTGAAAAAGTTAAAAGCAAATAAATGTATTGGTTGTGGACTTTGCAGTTATGTATGTCCATCCCGAATTGAAATAACCGATTTTGTCGATAAAGCTAAGGCTTTATTACGGAAAGGAGTCTAATTATGGCCCGTTTTGCTGCTGGAAAAGCTCCTTTTCTACGTACAACAGATCATCCTTCTCAAGGTACGCGCATCATCATGCGCGACTTCATGATTGGCTTAAGTCCGATTATTTTGTTTGCTTGGTATAAGAATGGAATCCAAGTGTGGTTAGATGGAAACAATACCTTCTTAGAAATGTTGTATCCGTTAATCTTTATCTTATTAGGTGGCTTCATTTCGATGATTATGGAAGGAATCTTCTTCTATATCACGGATCCCCAAGTTAGAACACTAAAAGCATTAATGCCCAAATTAAGTAGTTCATTTGCTTTAATTCCAGGGCTTTTACTCGCGATGGTTCTTCCGCTTTATACCCCTATTTGGGTATTAATCTTCGGTTGTTTTGTGGGAACGATTGTCGGTAAAATGTTATTTGGTGGATTTGGTCATAACATCTTCAACCCTGCTTTACTAGGCTATGTTGCGGTTGGATTTACTCTTCTTGGTGTCATTAATGCTGCTGGAGGGGTCTTCAATCAAAGTGAGGTCTTAGTGGATGCTTATGCTGGCGCAACCCCCCTTTCTTCCCTTTTAGTCAATCGGGTAATTGGGTATGACCAATTAGTGACACCGTATGGATCGTTATGGAATTTCTTCTTTGGAACGATTCCAGGAGCACTCGCTGAAACGAGCGCCTTTGCGATTCTACTTGCTTATGCATGGTTTGTTTACCGTAAAGTGATTAAATGGTTCACTCCCGTGATTTATGTTGGTACCGTATTTGTGGTTTCATGGGTACTAGGCATGGTGTTAGGGGATGGTGGACTCTGGTTCCCAACTTATAGCATTTTAACTGGTGGACTCTTCTTTGGAGCGGTGTTAATGGCTACTGAACCCGTAACGTCACCAAAAAATCCCTTAGGAAAAGTGTTTAATGCCTTATTTTTAGGGGTGCTAACCGTTTTATTCCGTTATGTTGGAAACTTCCCTGAAGGGGTTGGAACGTCGATTATCGTGATGAACTTGTTTGCGATGCCGTTGGACCGTTTCACAGCGATTATTCGGATTGATGGGCTTAAAAAGAGTTCTATCATTAAACTAGCGATTCTCATTGTGTTTATCATTTTAATTGCTGTATACGCAATTGTGAAAGCCAATGGAATGTATACGATTGGAGGAAGTCTCTAATGAAATCATTCTTCCAAAAAAATCATTTAATTCTTATCTTTACGTCTTTGCTAGTTCTCATTTTCGTTGTTGGTGGAGTGTATTCACGGTTCATGACTCGTCAAATTACCTTCCATCAATTCAAAGATATGGTTCCAGACATGACGCAATTAGTGGAGTTTACTCCAAGTGCAACGGTCGATTCAGAGATTCTTGGGGAAGATACAACACTCGTTGCTAGTTATGAAGTCTATCAAGGCACAGAGTTAGTTAGTTATGTTTTCGTCATCGAAACCGTAGGGAAAATGAAAGAACTTCAAATTGCTTATGCGATTGATGTGGAAACGGATCAAGTCATTAGTGTCAAGGTTGTGCAAACCAAAGAAACACCAGAATATTTTGCTCGTTTGACGACAGCCTTTTACAATCAATTTACCAATTACTCGCTTGATCGTTTAAACATTACGGTAGATGCGATTAGTGGGGCGACGATGTCATCGGATGCGTTCAAAGTGGCTTTGACATACGCAAGACTTCAATATGCTTTGCTCACTGACTTTGTGATTCCTAGCGCTTTAGTTTTGGTAGAATCGGTTCGTTATAATACTGATTTCGCTACACTAAATGGCAAACCATTGATTGCGACGATTTATGATGTCGCACAAGATCAAACCATGGATGTATATTTAACAGGGGGATTTGATTTCGTCGAAGTATTAACTCCTGGAACTACTGCTCCTTCCGTGGCAGCGATTGCGGAATTAAAAGCATCTGCAGCAAGAGATTTTGCCACGTTTGGGCGCGTGTTTGCGACGAGTTTTAACACTGAAACAAATGCCTTGGTTGTTCGGACCCGAGGGTATTCTGGATTTATTACTGTATCCATGCAAATCAAGTCCGATTACTCCGCTGTGACCTCCCTTACTGACATTGTTTCGTTCGAATCCTATTATGATGGTGGTTATCAAACAAGAGGAGAAGCACCTGGATTAGAAACATACTTATTCAACCGTTACTTCAATGAACAATCCATTGACGCCACTGCAGGCGCGACGTACACGTATCAAGGAATGACGGCGTTATTTGATTACTTAACCTTGTTATTCACTAGTTCGAATGGAGGCGAGTAAAATGAAAAAAGGTCTTATCTCTGGATTAGTCCTCCTCGTCATTGGATTAGTGTGTGGAGCTGTGCTAGCAGGTGTGAACGCATTTACCAGACCCGTCATCCTAGAAAATGAATTACGGGCAAAATTAGCGATTCTAAGTGAATTCTATAATGTGGACGATTATGAAGTAGAATTGATTGAAATTCAAGGTCCGATTGACACGGTATTCTTACTTCGCAATAAAACCAATAATACTGTCATCGAAAAAGCAGTTTATAGTGTTCGTGCAAGAGGGTATCAATCGGATATCGTGATGCTCATTGCAGTTAATAGTAATTTAACTATCGACCAATACAAAGTAGTTAGCCAAGCGGAGACTACAGGAATTGGAGATGTCATCGTCGGGTTTGATTTTGGCATGTCAGGACAGAATGTTCAAAATTTGGATGCTTTCTCAGGCCCTACTGCTCGGGTATCCTCGGATGCAGTTTACCAATGCTTCGAATTCGTACGTGACCGGGTAGCGATTGACTTTGCTGGTAGCGTTCCTACCTTAGATTATACTTTTGATGGAGTTGTTTATAATCTCGATGAAGCAACCCTTCTTACTAAACCCTTTATCGCAACGATTACTGTGGGCGAAAACACTCCGATTGAATTATATTTAGCGCTTGATTTCAGTTTCGTTGAACTCGTGAATGGAACGGATCCCGTACCAAGCAATGAGATTTTAGCAGATGTCAAACTCCAAGCGTCTCAAACGACCACTGTTTCTCGGAGAACGTACATTTCTGCCTTCGATGCCGTCGCGAAATCACTCGTAGTAAAAACGACAGGATATAACTTTGACGCAGCGATTACCATTACAATCACTTTGAATGATTCGTTAGATGATGTTGTGTCCTTCTCTATTACCTCCGCAGAATCTTACTCAGACGGGGGATATGATACTCATGGGGATGCGCCAGGTTTAGAAAATTATTTGATGAATCGTTATATATCTGATCAAAGTGTTGATTCTGTTGCTGGAGCTACCTTCAGTGCAAACGCAATGATTCGTGCAACGCAATTGATTGAACTCTTTTTAAACCGTGAAAATGGAGGTGCCTAAGATGAACCAAAAAGAAAATTTCTTAAAAGGATTCATTAAGGAAAACCCCTTATTCGTTACTGTCTTAGGAACCTGCCCTGCATTAGCAATTACAACGACCGTTGAAAATGCGTTAGGTATGGGAATTGCGGTGTTCTTTGTGTTGGTATTATCCAATTTGATTATTTCCTTACTAATGGTCAATCCGAAAATGCAAGAATGGATTAAACCGGTTCGGATTCCCGTATTTATCGTTGTCATCGCGACGTTAGTTACCGTTGTGGAAATGGTCATGCATGCTTTTTTAACGAATCTTTACGAAAGTCTTGGCGTATTCATTCCCTTGATTGTCGTGAACTGTATCATCTTAGGTCGCGCTGAAGCGTTCGCTTCTGGTAATAAACCCCTAGATTCCATCGTTGATGGAGCGGGAATGGCACTGGGTTATACATTCGCTTTATTCTTAATCAGTTTTTTCCGGGAATTCTTAGGAAATGGTTCGATTACGATTTGGGGCGAGTTAAAGGTGAATTTGATTGGCTTGTTTGATTTCTTGCAAATCACACCAATCGATTTATTTGCTAAACCAGTAGGAGCTTTCTTAACCTTTGGGTTTATCTTAGCGGTAATTGCGGCGATTACGAATAAAAAACAAGAGAAAGCTAAAGCGGGGGTGAAGTAAAGTGGCAGAACTCATCACATTAGCATTTGCGGCTTTTGTAACGGAAAACGTCATCTTAACCCAATTTTTAGGGATTTGTCCGTTCTTAGGAGTATCGAAAAAACGGTCTTCTGCATTAGGAATGGGACTCGCTGTCTTGTTTGTTATTTTACTTAGTTCAATTGTTACTTGGACGATGTATCAATATGTATTAGTCGCACTGGAACTGCAATATTTACGGACCATTGTATTTATCTTAGTCATTGCCGCTTTGGTTCAAATGGTGGAGTTAATTGTCAAAAAGGTTTCGCCCTCCTTATATAAGGCACTTGGTATTTATCTTCCTTTAATTACCACAAACTGTGCTGTCCTTGGGGTTGCGATTCTAAACATTGATAAAAACCATACCTTTATCCAAATGGTAGTCTACTCTGGTTTTATTGCCCTTGGATTTATGTTTGTGATGTATCTATTTTCCATGATTCGTGAAAAACTGGATTACAGTCCCGTGCCCAAAGCATTTAAAGGAGTTCCTATCGCCTTAATCGTAGCGGCAATCTTAGCGATGATCTTTGCCCGTTTCGGAGGAATCGTCTAATGAATATTTTAATTCCTGCTCTCGTCTTAGGCGCTACTGGGTTTGTACTAGGACTGCTCATCTTTTTAGTGAGTAAATACTTTCACGTGGAAGAAGATCAACGCTTAGAAAAAATTATTGAATTATTACCTCGTTATAACTGTGGTGCTTGTGGCTACCCAGGGTGTCAAGGGATGGCGGAAGCTTTGTTAGCGGGAAAAGTGAAACCTGCTCAATGCAAGCCCATCAAAAAAGAAGACTTAGCGATTCTTGAAGCGCATATGAAAGAAATCCTTGCTCAAAAATAACCAATAATATTCACAAGACGTTCTATTCATAGAGCGTCTTGTTCTTTTTTGTGCTTTTTATGAAAATAAAAGTGCTTTCATCTCACTTTTCTAGTGTTGCTTTTTCATTGATTATATACTATAATATCTAACTGTAGGAACAAAATAAAACAGGAGGAAAAAATGAAAAAATTAAGTCTAATTGCTTTACTCGTTTTGGCTGCCTTTGCTCTCGTTGGATGCCAAACAACAACCACAACCGCTGAAAAAGAATTCAAAGTTGACGGTGAATACACAGCGTTTGAAACCAGCGTACACACAAATAACGCACAACAAGTTACCATGGTTACCGTTACCATCGAAGATGGTGAAATCAAAGGTTATAAAATTGATGCTCGTCAAGCGACAAGAACCGTTGATAACAAAGGTACAGAAGACACAGCTGATGACACATACGCCTTTGCATGGAACGCATCTACCAAAGTTGAACTTGGCTTCAACTACAAAATGCACTACAATACATACCGTGCATCTTTAACAGATCCAGCTACTGCAACATTAGAAGGATACCAAGCATGGTTAACGGCTAATAGCAAAAACGAATGGCATACCCAAGCTGCTTTAATTGAAGCGTATTGGTTAGCAAACGGCGTTGATGCTATGGAATACAACGCAGAAACCAAAGTTATCAGCAATATCGCTGGTGTAACTGTGAAAAACAGTGGTTACTCTGATTTAGCAAAAGAAGCGATTGCACTTGCAAAAGCTGGCAAATTCCAAGCGATTAAATGTACAGGAACGGACCTCTACATCGCTACGATGACAGTTGCTGCTGATGGAACGAAATCAGAATTAAAATTAGACGTTCTTCAACTAAACAGCCAAAGAACAGATAAATCCAAATTCGAATGGAATACCGAAACCAAACAAGAAAAAGGATTTAACTACAAAATGCATTACAGAACTTATACTGCAACGTTAGCTGACCCAGCTACTGGAACATTAGAAGGATACCAAACTTGGTTAACAGCTAATAGCAAATTAGAATGGTTCCAACAAGCAAACATCATCACTGATTATGTTATGGCAAATGGTTGGAATGCGGAATACAAAGCGAATGCAGATGGCAGAGGAATGACTACAGACGGAACAACTGCATTAGCTGGAACAGCTGGTGTTTCGATTAGTTCTCAATCTTACTTTGATGTTCTTTCTTATCTATTCGCAAAAGTTAAATAATCACAAGAACTCCATTTAAAAGTTGCCTACGGGCAACTTTTTTTGTTATAATAGGGAAAGCGAGGGGGATGAATATGGAATATATCGTGCCAATCCTTATAGTACTGGTTCTAGTTGTTTTGTTTGCATTCATCATCCAAAAAAAGCAATCCATCCAACGGAAGCAAAATATCTCTACTTCATTGAAAACCGAACTTCCTAATTGCATTATCCAAGAAGGTTCATCGAATGTGCCTTATGATTATTTAGTGGAAACGCAAACGACCCTGTATCTCATAAAAGTTGTCGTACTCCCAGTAAATAATGAGTTGATTGTAACGAATGAAAACTATTGGTGTAAAAATGCCAACCTCAAAGGGTGGAAACGTTCTACAAATCCTGATTTAGTGGATGGAGTTCGTGAATTTCGTCAATTTTCGCTGGATCAAACCAAACGATTGATTCGTTTGGGCATCGTTTATCCTGGAGCTCACAACATCACAGTTTACTTAAATGAAGCGGATGTAGAAATAGTGAAAGTCGGGATGAAAGCCTATGGCGTTTATCTCGTCCGATACGAAGATATGGCCCAATTTTTTCGTTTAATCGAGCAAAAACAGTTTACAAAAGCGTGAATTTGCAGTAATATATTACTGCACGATTTTCTGCGCTATTAGCTCAGTTGGTAGAGCAAATGACTCTTAATCATTGGGTCCTGGGTTCGAGTCCCCGATGGCGCACCAGTTGCGAATAACTATACTTGCAAAAGTATAGTTTTTTTCTTTTTAACTGCCGTTGTAATGCGTTTTAGCCAGTGTTATAATCAATCGTAGAGTAAGAGTCTTTAGGAGGTCACGCATGAAGCGAATCATCCCAGTCATCTTTGTCTGGTTAGTTGTTTTTCTCCTTGTGGGGTGTAATACAAGTTCCCAACCGTCTTCGGTGTCGACAACTACAACCTTGACACAGGTTTCGACCACTTCATCAACGACTACAGTAAGCACAACATCAACAACGTCCTCAACCAACCAAACTAGCTTAACAACGACAACGTCTTCCACTACTCAACCTTCAACGATCACACAAGATGGCTTTGTTTTTCGGTATCTATCTTCCAGTCATCAGTATCAACTGATTGGGTATACAGGGAATCAAGGCGTTCTTACTGTACCCTCTTTGGTTCAAGACATTCCCGTCATATCCATTCAAGCAACAACGTTTCAAAATAATTCTACTATTACTCACCTGACAATTGAACACGGAATTGAAATCGTTGATGAGTATGCGTTTCGAAATATGTCTGCTTTAGAAGTGATTGTTATTCCCAACTCAGTCACGCTGATTGGAAAAGGAATCTTCGCGCAGTGTCCCAAGTTATCTTCATTAACAGTCCCCTTTATTGGACAACAAGAACACGCACCTGCAGGTACGAAAGAAGCCCTATTTAGTTATTGGTTTACTGCGGTAACGTATTCTGATTCTACTCTCATCCGTCAATACGCTGATTCAGGGGACATCATCACAACATACATGCCAAATGCACTTCTTAATCTTTCTATAACCAAATCAACACGTTTAAAAACAGGGGTATTGCGTGATGTATCCATGATTCAAACACTCAGTCTTGGTAATGTTGTGGAAGTCATCGAGGCTTCTTCTCTAATGAATTGTTACCAATTAACCAACTTGTTAGAAACGGAAGCGATTGAAAGAATTGCGGGTTATACATTAGAAGATACTCGGTGGTATGAAGAACAATCCGGAGGATTCATTGTTGTGGGCAAGGTACTTTATAAGTACAAAGGAACGACCCCACAAGATTTGAGTGTCTTTCCAAGCGGTCTTGTCATGATTGGAGATTTTGCCTTCGAATTTCAAACTTCGCTTGAAACCGTGGTCATTCCTGAAGGAGTTCAAGTCATTGGGAAAGGGGCGTTTCAGTATGCCACCTTATTGAGAGAAGTATCATTACCCAGTTCCTTATTGGTTATAGAAGAATACGCTTTTGCGAATAACGCTTCGTTAGAGTCTATTCTATTTCCGTTGCTTCTTCAATCAATTGGACAATATGCGTTCTTCGAAAATGTTAGTTTACAAGGCGAAATGACTCTTCCTAATCAACTTGCTTTTATTGGTGAAGGCGCTTTTATGAGTTGTTACAAAGTCAGTAAGTATCAGATCCCCGCATCTTTACATGCAATCGGACATCTGGCTTTCCATCGTAGTTTTGATTTGATTGAATTTTTTGTTGAAGAGAGCAATCCGCACTATAAATCTTTCGGTGGAGTTCTTTATACCAAAGACGGGACTCGTTTAATCCAGTATCCGGCGAATATTGCTTTGCTTACGTTTGAGATTCCTAGCACGGTTCAAACCATCGAAGAAGGAGCGTTTGCGAACTCGAAGAATCTCGAACAAATCACAATGACAGATAACGTACTGAACATTGGGGAATATTCTTTTGCGTTCTCCTTGGCTTTGCGGACGATTCAACTCTCCAATGCATTAGTTGAGATACCTAGTTTTGCATTTTCTTATGCCACTAAGCTCGAGAGTATCACATTTCCTCATAACACCCTCATTGTTCACGCATACGCTTTTGAACATTGTCATGCTTTAACTACTGTTCATCTAAATCAACACTTACAAGATGTTTCACCTTATTCATTTGACGGATCCACTTCGATTGAATCGTATTCTGTTCATACAATGAATGTAACGTATCAAAGTTTTGATGGAGTTGTTTATACAAAAAGCAATCAAACCCTAGTCCTTTATCCCGTTGGTTCGACGAATGAATCTTATACCGTTTTGAATGACACAATAACGATTGGGTTCCGATCCTTTCTTGGAGCGAAATTCTTAGAAGTTGTTTCGATTCCCGATAGCGTGAAAACGATTGAAGAGAAAGCTTTTTACTATGCCACTGCATTAACAACTTTATCGATGGGACATGGCGTAGAAACGATTTTAGGGAATGCATTTGAAGGCTGTGCGAGTTTAACAGATATTCAGTTTTCCAATCAACTCAAAACCATTGATGCTGGAGCGTTTCGACATAATTCAAGTCTTATTGGAATCATCCTTCCCAGTGGACTATTATCCATAGGGCCTTATGCTTTTGATGGGAATGGATCTATGGTTCGAATTGATATTCCTAGTTCCGTTCAAATCATTCTTGATTATGCCTTTCATGGTTGTACAGAGTTATCCATCTACCTTGCGCATTCCAGTGTTCCGGCCACGTTTGCGACCCATTGGAACCACTTAGATCCGTACTCAGGAGTCGTGATTCCAACCTTTTTGAACTCCTCGTCATAATGCGAAAACGATGGGATATTTCCAAAAACTATGGTATAATAAATAACCGAGGAGTGATGATATGAAACTATTTATTGACAGTGCAAATATTAATGAGATTCAAGAAGTAAGCACATTTGGTATCATTGAAGGCGTAACCACCAATCCATCCCTGATTGCTAGAGAAGGCCGTAAAATAGAAGAGGTTATTCAAGAAATTACTAATTTAATCGATGGTCCTATCAGTGCTGAAGTGAAAGAAGCTAGTGCTGAAGAAATGGTAAATGAAGCCTTTATTTTCGCAAGGATGCATCCCAATATTACCATCAAATTACCGATGACATTAGAGGGAATCAAAGCCACAAAAGTGCTATCTTCTCACAACATCAAAACCAATGTGACACTTGTCTTCAGTGTACCCCAAGCCTTAATGGCTGCTAAAGCGGGAGCGACATTTGTCAGTCCCTTCTTAGGACGCTTAGATGACTTAACGAAAGACCCAGAAGCGGGATATCGGCTTTTAGAAGATATCCGCTATGCTTTTGATAATTATGGCATTGAAACAGAGATTATCGCCGCATCCATTCGCCATCCTGAGCATGTGCGTCAAGCAGCTCTAGCTGGTGCTGATATCGCTACAATTCCCTATAAAGTGATTCATGCGATGGTCAAACATGAGTTAACAGATAAAGGGTTAGAAATCTTTCGTAACGCCCAAAAATAGCATAAAAACGCCAGACAACTGGCGTTTTTATTTTGTGAAAATGGCGTGATGACTTTGTAAAAAGGACGTAATGTCAAGCCATAATCCTTGACTATGACAGGATGTCATACTATAATAAATGAACATAAGAACGAGGTGAGTTTATGCCATCCAATACCTTTTTCAATTTGCATCCTGAAAAACAAGAGGCCATCCTAGGTGCCGCTAAAAACGAGTTTTCCAGTGTTCCCTTTGCGGAAGTGAGCATTAATCGCATTGTCAAAGATGCAAATATTGCTAGGGGAAGTTTTTACATGTACTTCCGCGATATTTATGATTTAGTGGATTATCTCATGCGTCAATTTCGCGATGATTTATTTCAAAAAATGCGCTTACAACTCATCATTCGTCAAGGGGACTTATTTGAAGCCATGCTTGACTTACATGATGATTTATATAAACAATACGAAGATCAAAAAGAACGTTTATTTTTTATGAACCTCGCTTCTCACTTCCATTCTGATCTATCTGCCCATATGCAGCGAACGGAAGAAATGATGGAGCGATTTAATACCATTGAAAGTTTAGTTCGATTAATTGATCGTGACAAATATGAGTTTGAATCCAGCAGAGATGGATTACGTCTCATTGAAGTAACGTTTATTTTACTCCGCCATCAACTCTATCAATCAATGGTTCGATCGTATAATATGAAAGATGCACGCCAATCGTTAGCCAATCAGTACAAATTGCTTTTTTATGGCGTAGCAAAACAGAAAGCGAGTGAAACACCATGTTAACTCTTCAAAACATTGTTAAGACCTACACCGTAGGAGAATTTAAACAGACAGCACTAAATCAAGTCTCATTATCGTTTCGTCAAAGTGAGTTCGTCACGATTTTAGGACCATCCGGATGTGGAAAAACCACCATGCTAAATATCATTGGGGGATTAGACCACTATGATTCAGGCGATTTAGTCATCAGCGGAAAATCAACAAAGAACTTCACTGACTCGGAATGGGATGCTTACCGAAATAACTCGATTGGCTTTATTTTCCAAAGTCATAATTTAATTCCTCATTTGAGCATTTTGCAAAACGTTGAAATGGGTATGGCATTATCTGGTGTATCGCAATCAGAACGGACCGCCAGAGCCAAGGAAGTCTTAATCGAAGTTGGGTTGAAAGACCATATTCATAAACGTCCCAATCAGTTATCGGGTGGACAATCCCAACGGGTAGCGATTGCGAGAGCCATTGCGAACAATCCAGATATCATTCTCGCTGATGAACCAACCGGATCCTTAGATTCGGTAACTTCCGTTCAAATCCTGGATATTATTAAACGAGTTGGGAAAGATAAACTAGTCATCATGGTTTCCCATAATACAGAGTTCGCTGCTGCTTACTCCAATCGCATTATTAAGTTGAAAGATGGAGTCGTTGAAGATGACTCACGTCCAATAAAAGAAAACAATGAATTGGATAACACCTATCAATTAAAAAAGACAGCAATGAGTTTTAAAACAGCGATTATTTCCTCACTGAATAACATTCGTACCAAGTTAGGAAGAACATTGTTAACCGCCATCGCCGGTTCTATTGGAATTATTGGAATTGCCCTCGTTTTAGCGCTGTCCAATGGATTAAACAACGAAATTGCTCGTTTCGAACAAGAGACCTTAGCGGGATATCCGATTGCGATTACATCTTCGAGATTTGATTTTGAGAGGTTGCGGACTTTAGGTGAAACGGACTTGCCTACCTATCCGGATATAGATTACGCCTTGGTTTATGATCAACAACGATTCCAAAATTATCTTTCTGTCCCCAATGTGATTACTCAAGATTATGTGGAATACGTTGAAAACTATGTAACAAATGTCGCTCCTGAGAAGGTTGCTGGAATTAAATACACAAGAGATGTGAATATGACGGTTTTAGTGAATGAAGGAACAGAAGAGTCCCCAAGCTATAAAACCTTTTACACGGAAGTAAAAAATCCTATGACAACATCGAATCCTGGAGCGCCCTTCTCTACCTCGCGATTTACACTACTTCCCCAAGGTTCTGTATTTGGAACGAATTATGATGTCATTTATGGTACATTACCTGTTAAAAACACAACCGATAGCTCAACTTTCGAGGTTATGTTGGTGGTAGATGAATACAACCGAATCTACAAAACAACCTTAGAACGATTGGGATATGTTATCCCAGATGAGGAAGTGGATACATTCCAGGTTCCCTTTGAAGACATATTAGGCAAAGAAGTTCGACTATTTGTCGGAAACTATGTAGCTGGGGCGAGTGATGTATCGAATGCCATCACCCTAAAAATAACTGCGATTGTTCGAGCAAAGGAAACATCGAATGTAACGATTTTCAATAACGGGATTGGCTATCAAGAAGACTTAGTGGACTATATCGCGGAAAATTATCCTGATGAAATTGGCTCGATCAATAGCATTTTCATCTACGCGAATAACTTTAAAGATAAAGAAGCTGTGAAAGCGTACTTAGACCAATACAATGTTGGGTTAGAAGAAGCACAAAAGATTGAATATGTTGACCAAGCGCAAACATTTACAAACCTAGTGAAAGGGGTTATTGAGACGATTTCGATTGTCTTAATCGGCTTTGCGGCGATTTCGCTTGTTGTTTCCTCCATAATGATTGCAATTATTACTTATATTTCTGTGATTGAACGGACAAAAGAAATTGGAGTTTTACGTGCTCTTGGGGCGAGAAAGAAAGACGTTGCTCGAGTATTCAATACCGAAAACTTATTGATTGGGTTCGCAGCTGGAAGCGTGGGCGTCATTGTTTCATTGCTACTTATTATCCCGATTAATCGTGTCATTTTAATGCAATCTGAGATTCCAAATGTTGCGAAGTTAACGATTACTCACATTGTTGTTCTCATCACTATTAGTATCATTCTTGCCTTTATTTCCGGATTGATTCCTGCGCGTATCGCAGCAAAAAAAGATCCAGTTGAAGCATTACGAACAGAGTAAAAAACATATGAATCAGAGGGGTTTTCATTTTATGAAAGTCCCTTTTTACTTTTCACTCGCTTTTTTTGAAAAACTATACAAAGCCTTCCTCTTATGATATAATTACACAATATGAAGTTTTTAATTTGGGGGCATTACATGGAACGAATCCGCGACATTATTGAAGAAATTATTGATCAATATCAAGAAGCATTAGAAGAGTCTACACAAGACGAAATCATCGAAGAGGAAGCATACTTTTACTATACAGATGTATTTGTGAATGTTCAAAATGGGGAATCCTTTTATGAGTTAGGTTCTCATCCACTAGCGAACCGATTACTCAACTCGTTTTTGTTAGAGGCAACGTCATTACTACGAAAAAGTCTTGACACTGTTTATGTAGAAAGTGGTATTGACTATATTAAAGCAACACTAGCAACACCAAGTAGCGAAGTGGCTTCTTATATCTTCGAAGATGTAGTTTTGATTCACACGATGGTTGATGAGTATAATCAAGCATTAGCTGAACAAGATTGTCCATTGTTTGATGTGTCAATCAGTTGTGCCTTGTACGAAGATTTGGATGAGCATGAAGAAGATGAGGAAGATTGTGAATGTGACCACGAACATGAATGTGACTGCGAACATGACCACGAACATGAACATCATCACCAACATGAAGGATTCACCTATCCAGTAGATGCACTCAATCAAGCGCAAGAATTGATTTTCTTACAAGCGGAATATCAATTAGAACCACTTTTATTTAATGAAGCCTTTTATGAATTACTCGCTTTAGAAAAAGATGAACTACCTTATTTACAAGATGCATTAGAGAAGTTTATTGTAGAAGATGATTTCGTGATTTATCATGGTAATATCATTGAAGAAAACGAAGAGGAATAATGGAGAGATACGATGGATCTATTTAAAAAGTGTGATGAATTTACAATTGTTGATGAATATAAAGCTTTGGGAGTATACCCTTACTTTCATGCGTTAGAGACCAAACAAGATATTGAAGTGACCATGGAAGGTCACCGCAAAATCATGATTGGATCGAATAATTACTTGGGTTTAACAGGACATCCACGGGTCATGGAAGCTGGAGTGAAAGCGATTCAAGAATTTGGTTCAGGAGTTTCTGGATCACGATTCTTAAACGGGACCCTTACGACCCATATTGAATTAGAATCAGAATTAGCCAAGTTTTTGAAGAAAGAAGCTTGTGTTACCTTTTCAACAGGATTCCAAAGTAACTTAGGGATTCTCTCCGCCATTGCTGGGCGGAATGATTTGGTGTTTTCCGATCGTGAAAATCATGCGTCCATTTATGACGGCATTCGGTTAAGTTATGCGACCATGGTTCGTTATAAACATAACGATATGGAAGATTTAGAAAAAGAGTTAGCGAAATCGGACCCAGAAAAGGGCAAATTGATTGTGACGGATGGGGTCTTTTCGATGTCTGGAGACATTTGTAATCTTCCTGAGATTGTCCGCTTAGCGAAGAAATATGGCGCACGCGTGATGGTGGATGATGCCCATGGGTTTGGAGTATTAGGAAAACATGGTCGGGGAACAGCGGAGTATTTTAATTTAGAAGACGATGTCGATATTATTATGGGAACCTTCTCTAAATCCCTCGCTTCATTGGGTGGATATATGGTTGCGAATCGTAGTGTTGTCGAGTATGTGAAACATAAGAGTCGTCCTTTCATTTTCTGCGCTGCGATTACTCCAGCGAACGCTGCTTGTGCCTTAGAAGCCTTGCGCGTTCTTCAAGACGAACCACAGCGTCCAAAAGCATTACTTGAAATTTCTGCTTATATGCGAAATAAACTCATTTCTTATGGGCTAAAAATTATTGATAATTCGATTGCGCCGATTATTCCAATTTACACCTATACATTAGCAAGAACGCTTGTGGCTTGTAAGTTGTTGTTTGAACGCGGTGTTTATGTGAACCCTGTGTTACCGCCAGCAACTCCAGAAGGAGAATGTTTAATCCGGACGAGCTATACTTCCACCCATACCAAAGCATTGATGGATGAAGCGGCCCAAATCATTTATGAAGTATTATCTTCATTGCCGGAATCGGATGAAGAATTAATGGCAATGTTACACAAAGGCCATGAATAAAACCGTTTTAATCACTGGCGCATCCTCAGGAATTGGCCTAGCGACCGCGAAGTACTTATCCACCAAAGGGTATGATGTTTTGGGGTGCTCACGGAAGGTCAGTACCGAGCCTTGTTTTTCCAAATATTACGCCTGTGATATCAGCAATCCAGCTAGTGTCCAGTCATTATTTGAAGCGATACAAAAAGACTATCCAAGCCTATATGCCTTGATTAATTGCGCTGGCATGGGAATCAGTGGAGCGGTGGAATATACGACATTAGAAGAAGTGCAAACGATTCTCGATGTGAATCTTGTGGGTCAGTTTCTTATTACGAAAGCGGCGATTCCACTTCTGCGTAAGGAACAAAAAAGTCGGATTATTAATATCTCTTCAGTTGCTGGAGAACTCATTATTCCCTTCCAAACCTTTTACTCGATGACGAAATCGGCGATGAACGCTTTTACCGAAGGATTAAAAAACGAACTACGCCCGTTTGGAATTGGAGTCGTCTCGGTTCTTCCGGGAGACACAAAAACAGACTTTACGAAAAATCGACAAAAGTCAGCCATCGAAACCGATGCATTATATCTTGATCGAATCGCTCGTTCGGTTCAGAAGATGGAACATGATGAAGAACATGGAGTCGAACCTGAAGTGGTCTCAAAAGTCATCCACAAAGCCCTAAAAAAGAAGACCTTACCGGTGATGATGACAGTAGGCTTTAGTTATCAGTTCTTCGTGTTCTTAAAACGCTTCTTACCCAGACGATTGGTGAGTTGGTTATTATATCAAATGTATGGAAAGTAAAAAAGGGTGTGTCCTTAGGACGGCACCCTTTTAGTTTGCAAAATCAATTCGAACAGTGGCTTGATTGTTTTCGATTGAGATGATTGTGATGGTAAAGGAAATACTTTTTGGAGTGATGGTATTCCATTCGTAGTTGGGATAAATCGTTTGTTTAAAGCCATCCCCAGTTTGGAATAAATCGCTATTTTCGGCGATTCCATAATCATCGATTTCGTTACCCATATCAGCCTCGATTATCTTTAATAACTTGTGAACTGTGTCGGTATTATTGTATTGATAGATCGAGGGATAATAGGAATCTTCATCCATTGTTTCTGCGATTTGAGCAGTAACGTGGTAAATCAGAACTCCAGGAATTGTAAAAATTCCATCTTTATCTGCTTCATTTAAACCGGTTGGAGTATAAAAGGAGACAAGAAAATATTCATCAAAAATAGTGTTATTCCAAACATTTTTAATCAGCAGTACATCACCCGATGATTCAAAAGGATTGATAACGACCGTCATCGATTCTGTCACAACAAGAGGGGTAATCCACCCAAGCGTCAACTTTGAAAACGGATTGTGGTCCCCAATGGTATTATCCATCATATCCGCTCCACCAAGACCACCAAAATTCATTTCCCCTTCTGTATCATAATCATAGTAATCCTCTAATCCAAGAAGATGACCGGTTTCATGAATAATCGTCCGAGCATTTAAGGCATCACTTCCTTCGAAAAAGAAGTCGACCCCAGCCCACATAAAGAAATAGGGTTCTACGCCATCAAAGATATCTCCTTCATAAATATAGATATCTTGATACGCCCACCATAAATCGCTACCTTCATCAAAACTAACGGGAGCGGTATAAATCACATAAACAGCATCAATAAAGCCATCGTTATTCGCATCATAATCAGAGTAATCAATTTGATTGTCATAATGAAGAAGCAATTCATAAATTAAATCTGAGTCAGGATATGTGATTTCATCATCGCCGTAG
>Ga0116204_1000683_pt1 | contig 19517 bp, 15 predicted proteins | sample LakKivwa52mmetaG_FD_94481 | JGI IMG/M metagenome (GOLD analysis project Ga0116204, IMG submission 94481) | Anoxic lake water microbial communities from Lake Kivu, Rwanda to study Microbial Dark Matter (Phase II) - Lake Kivu water 52m metaG | ecosystem: Environmental > Aquatic > Freshwater > Lake...
CCTGACCACCGCCGGCGGCAACAAGATCCACCTGGAAGACAAGGCCGGCAGCGAACGCATCCTCATGCACGCCCCGGCCCAGGCCAGCTTCATCCGCATCGGCGCACCCAACGACCCGCCGCCGGATGACAAGGAGGAGGAAGAAGAAGGCTACAGTTGGTTTAAAACCGGCATCGCCGAAAAAACCCATGGTCTGTTCGACATCCAGGGCAAGTTGAAAAACGAGTTCATCTTCGGCGAAGTCACCGACACGGTGGGGGGCATTCGAAGCTGGATTACCATCCTTGCCCGACTCTACGGGGTTTTCGGGATCAAAACCGAAATCCATCAGCCCTCCGTCTACAAATGGAAGAACAGCCACTTCGAGGTCACCGCCGACAATTTCAAAGCCTATGCCAAGAAGTATGCCGGTTGGGTTTCCAAACAGAGATTCACCGCAATGAAAAACACGGCGATCGACACCTTCACCCAAGCCAACATTACCAATGAACAGGGTGTGGGGACCCGGAGCGAGGCCATGGCCACCGATGTGAAGGCCAGAAACACTACCGTCAAGACCCAGGCCAGCGCCATCAAGGCCCAGGGGCAAAAGGTGGAGGCCCAACTCACCGATTTGAGGACCGTTGGCCAGAGCCTACAGGCAGTCGGGCAGAACATAGATACTGCGGGCACTCTAATAACCGAATCAGGCCTGGCAGTTGGCGAGGCGGGACAGCAGATCTCAACGGCGGGAACGACCCTGCGCGATGCGGGCATCGCCCTGGAGCAAGCCCCGGTGATCAACCGAGTCTAGAAAAGGACCAAGGCCTTGAAAGTGATCAAGGAAATCGAACAGAGCCTGCTGCTCAACCATTTCGGGTTGGCCGGCAAGCACTACCTGAGCCTCACCGTGCTCACCTTTTTTGCCTTCGACGCCCCGGACGCCCCGCTGAGCGAACAGGACTTGTGGCCCTTTGTCCAGGCCGAGTTGGGCACCGACGCCATCCTGGACGGGGCCATGCCCAAGCTCAAGGCCGAGGTGCTCGTCCACGGCCACTGCTTCACGCCCCAAGGCACGCCGCAAGTAGCCGCCGAGGTGGGTATGCAGGTGGGTTCCGTCGCCAAGACCCTGCATGTCTTCGGGGACCGGTTCTGGCGCCGGGCCGGGGGCACGGTGCAGGTGATCACCGACCCGCTGCCCTTCACCCGGATGCCCCTTGCCTGGGAGCGGGCCTTCGGGGGCACCGGTTTTGAGCGCAACCCCCTGGGCCGGGGCATCACCCCGGTCCAGTCCCCGGGCAAGGAAGAGCTCTGGCCCCTGCCCAACATCGAAGATCCCTTGCACCTGATCGGCGCACCCTCGGACCGGCCCGAGCCGGCCGGCCTTGGCCCCATCGATCTGACCTGGCCCCAGCGGGCTCAAAAAACGGGCACCTACGACAGCCGCTGGCTTCAGCAGCACTGGCCTTTCTTCCCCGAGGACATGGACTGGACGTTTTTCAACGCCGCCCCGGCCGACCAGCAGCTCGACGGCTATTTCACGGGCGGCGAGCCCGTGGTGCTGCGCAACCTGCATCCCCGGCACCCGGTGCTGCAGACCGCCGTGCCCCGACTGCGCCAGCGCTGCTTTTTGAACCTGCGCCCGGACGAGGGCGAAACGGAGGGGCAGCGCATCTTCAAGGAGATCGCAACCCGCATCGACACCCTCTGGCTGTTTCCCCATGCCGAGCGGGGGATCGCCATTTTCCGGGGCAGCACGGCCGTTGCCGACGACGAGGCCCTGGACGTGGACCACGTGTTCATTGCCACCGAGCCCTTGGCCGAGGCGCCCAAGGACATCCACCACTACCACGCGGTCTTTCAGAAACGCATCGACCGCAGCGTGGCCGCCGACATCACCGGCCCCATGGAAAAGGCCCATCAGAAACTGGCCGCCGCGGCCGAACGCCTCAAGGACCTGCCCCTGGAGATCAACGACGCCATCGCCCGCAACCTCGGCGACGCCCCCCGGCCCGTGCGCACCCCCCACGAAATCATCCACAACGCCCTGACCACGATGGATGGGGCTCAACAGCGCCTGGATCGCGGCGAGGCCCAGATCCGCCAGCTCAAGGCCGACCACGGCCACCGTATGAAGATCGATATCAGCGGCTTTGATGCGGCGCGCCAGCAGTTCGCGGCCGCCAAGGGCAAGCTCAACGAACTGGCGGCAACGGTGGACAAGGTCACCGCCCAAAAGGCCGATGTCCTCCATCAAATGGCCGACAAGGTACGCCAGGCCCTTTCCGGCGTCGACCCGGCCCTGCTCAAGGACAAGGGGCCGGACCCGGACACGATGCTGGCGGCCTTTGCCGACACGCCGGACCCCTGGCAGACCAGCGGCATGCGCTTTCTGGAAACCTGCCGCGACCGGTTGGCCGACCGGCCCGACCTGTTGGCCGCCTTCAGAGCCATCGGACTGCGGCCCTACAGCCTCAAGCGGGCCTGGATCGGGATCAACCCGGAACCGGCGACCTTCGACCGGGACAAGTGGGGGCTGGCCCCGGACCCGGCTGCCCCGGCCCGGCCCAACGCGTTAACCATTCCGGCCGGGCTGATCATTCCCTGTTTCGAGGGGGCCACCATCGTGCGCATCACCGTGCGGCCCCTGCCCATGCCCCCCTTGGGGGCGGTAGCGGACACCGCCGGGCTTGGCCGCGCCATTCTAGAAGGTGGGGCGGATGTCCGGGTGGACGGATCCAAGGACGGGGCCATGGCCCTTGGCGCCGGCGACAAGGCCTTTGTCCGTGTGCCCGGCGAGATGGACGCCATCTTGGTCCACCAGCAAATCGGCGACATGGCCGCGGTCATCGCCATGGCCACCGCCAAGGACCAGCCGGGAAAAGGTGCCGAACCCTTTGTCAAAAAAACCAGGCAGTTTCTCGTGGCCGGCCCCCTCGGCCCGGAGGGCCTGGCCCCCTGGCAGGCGCTCACCCCCAAAGCCCAGGCCCTGTCGCTGCCGGTGGGCTCCACGGTTTTCGAGGCTCACCGAAACGGCCTGGACCTTTGGCAGTGGGTGGCCGACGCCCTTGTCCCGGACCTGGCCCCGGACCCGGACACCAAGCCCAAGGAAGTGGATGTCACCGAACCCGGGGCCCTGGCGGCACTGGTGCCCAAGATCGACGCGGCCGCCATCATCAAAAAGGTGCGCGACCGGCTCACCGCCCGGATGCAGGCGGCCAAGGACGCCGCGGCGCCGGCCCAAAAACAGATGCAGGAGGCCGCCCGCAAGCAGATGGCCGAACGCGGGATCGATCCCGAGGCGGTGTTCACCGCGCCGCAACCGCCGGCCGGGGAAACGGCCAACCCCTACGCGGCGGCCATGGACAAATTCAACCAAAAGTTCACCGATCTGAAAAAAAAACTGGCCGGCGCCAACCGGCTCACGCCCGAACTGGAGCTGCAACTGGCCGAGGTGGAAAAGAAAAACACGGCCCTGCTGTCCCGGGCCGCCGGCCAGTACGACCAGGGCATGGCCAAACTGGCCGAAGTCAAGGCCGCCGTCAAAGCCGGTCCTCCGGATTGGGCCCGCAAGTTGCTGGCCGATGCCGGCATCGACCCGGACGACCCGGCCCCGCTCGAGCCGCTGAACCGGGACGATGTCATCGCCATCCTGTCGGATGGCGGCCGCCTGGCCGGACGCAACATCTCCGGGGCCGATCTGTCTGGACTGGACCTTCGCGGGGTGGACTTGAAGAAAACCAACATGCAAAAAACAACGTTCACCGACGCCGTCCTGGATGGGGCGGACCTGAGCGGGGCCATCGCCAACGAGGCCGACTTTACCAACGCCTCGGTGCAACAGGTCCGGCTGGCCAAGGGGCTTTTCCAGAAAGCCGTTTTCGTCAAGGCCCAGATGGCCGGCGCCGATCTGACCCAGGCCGTGATGAGCGAGGCGGATTTTTCCGGGGCGGATATGAGCGAAGCGACGCTGGAAAAAACGCTTTTGGAAAAAGCGATTCTCAAGGGCACCCGGCTCAAAGGGGCCAAGGCCGGCAAGGGCTATTTTCTTTCCGCCGACGTTTCCCAGGCCACGTTTGCCGATGCGGACCTCACCAAGGCCGTCTTCCTCAAGGCCAACATCGACCAGACCAACTTTTCCCGGGGCAGGGCGCGCGGGACGATCTTCATCGAATCGGTCGGCGACAAGGTCAATTTCGCCGGGGCTGACCTGCACAACTGCCGCATCCTCAACGGTTCGGTGATGACCCGCAGCGACTTTACCCAAACCGACGCCGAACGGGCCTGCTGGATGAAATCGGACCTGTCGCAAAGCGATTTTCGCGGTTGCCGGTTGCAACGGGGCCTGGTCCAGGAGTGCAACCTTTCCGGGGCTGATCTTTCCGGGGTCAAGGCCAGACAGGCCCGGCTGACCAAAACCGATCTGTCCGACGCCAACTTGCGGACAACCGACCTGATGTTCGGCTCCTTGCGCAAATCCAAGCTGGTGCGCACCGATCTGGGCGGGGCCAACCTGTACGGCGCCGAATTCTACCGCACCGGGGTGGGCCAGACGCGGTTTGACGGCGCCAACCTGAAAAAGACCAAGCTTTTCGGCCGCACCCAACTGATCGCGCAGATCGAAAAAGAAAAAAAGTAGGCGTGGACGGCAGGACGGGGCGACATGACACGAGAACAGCTGCTGGAAGCCATCGGCAAAGACGAGACCATCGAGAACGCGGACCTGGCCGGGATTGACCTGTCCGGGGCCGACCTGTCCGGAGCCCGTTTCGAAAACGTCTCTTTTCGGGGGGCCACCTTGTCTGCGGCCCGCATCCAGCGCACCGGGTTCACCGGCTGCGATTTTACCGGCGCCCGGGTCGAAGACGTGGACTTGACCAAGGTGGTCTGGCACAAGATGGACTTAAGGGGCATCATTTTGCGCCGGGCCGTCTGCCACAAGGCGGTTTTTACCGGTTCGGATTTTTCCGGCGCCGATCTTGCCGGCGCCGACTTTTCCAGCGCCGTGATGGACAACACCATCCTGGACAAGGCCTGTCTGGCCGGGGCCAGTCTGCTTCGGACCCTGCTGTACAAGGCATCGCTCAAAGGGGCCGATCTGACCGGCGCCAATTTGTCGCGCACCGTGTTTTATCAGGCGGACCTGGCCGGGGCGAACCTCAAGGGGGCGACCATCGTCAAGACCTTTCTGCGCGACTGCGCCCTGGCCGGCCAGGATTTTCGCGGCGCTTCCTTTGTCATGGTCCAGGCCGGCGGCGCCGATTTGAAGGGTTGCGATTTTTCAGGGGCAGACATCACCCAAAGCAATTTCATGGACGCGGATATGGGCGGGGCCATGCTTAATGAAGTGAAAGGGCAACGGTCGGTGTTCATGGGCACCAAACTGATCAAGGCCAGCTTTAAACAGGCCGATCTGGTCCAGGCCTGTTTCGAAGGGGCCGATTTGAACCTCGCTGATTTCACCGGGGCCAATCTCGAACAGACGACTTTCGCCAAGGCCGGTTGCCGGGGTGCAGCCTTTGCCGGGGTCAACGCCACGTGCGCCGATTTTTCCCGAGCGGATTTGACCGCGGCCGATTTTACCGGGGCCAGGCTGCTGCGCGCCAACATGCATCGGGCCATCGAGGAGCACACAATCTGGGAGCGCTCCGGCCGGGCCGGCGCCCTGGACACGGACCCGGACCTGGCCGAGGCCGAGGCCGAGGACCATCCATGACAACCAAGCAAGGCCCGGCACAGACAAGCGGCAACCAAACGGACACGACACTCTTCTTGCGCACAGGCGCGGGAAAAAGCGACAATTTCATAATAGGACGGATAAATAGGATGGAGGCCAACATGCTCAACCTTGCCACACAAAAACAACCCTCAACGGCCTTGCTGCAATACGGATCGGTCTTGAAAAGCGATTCGGCCCCTATCCGCGTTGCCACGGACACGGCCGCTTTCCAGGCCGGGGTGGCGGCAAGCTGCCTTGTGCGACCCGAACCAGGGGACAAGGTCCTGGTGTCCATCGATGAGTTGGGCGGCGCTTACGTGCTGGCGGTTTTGGAGCGGGCCCGACACCGGCGCCGGCCCACCTGTCTGGTGTTTGACGGTGAGGTCCGGCTTCAGGTGCGCAACGGCGGCCTGGCCGTGGCTGCCGATCAAGCCGTAACGCTGGCCGCCGGCGAGGTTGAACTCGATGCCCATGCCGGAAAGATGCGTATCGGCGCTCTGTCCTTTGCCGGCAAGATCGTCGAGACCCAGGTCGAAAACGTCAAGCTCGTGGCCAACGCCCTGAGCTCGGTGATCCGTCGGACGGTGCAGAGGGTGACCAGCTCCTACCGTTACGTGGAAGAACACGACGAAATCCAGTCTTCCTCCACGCGGATGCTGGTGGACGGCACTTTGACCATGCAGACGAAAAACACCATGCACACTGCCGAAGGTCACATCAAGATCGATGCCGAACAGATCCATCTGGGATAAACGAACCGCGGCCGAGGGCGACTTTTCCGCGATCCCGTAAAAGGAGAATAACCGATGTTCCAACTCACCATGCAAGGTGGCATGACCATGGGCCTGCCCGACGTTTGCCTGACCCCCACGCCGGCCGGGCCGATACCCATCCCCTACCCCAACATCTCCACCGGAGCCACGACCAACCCGGCCACCACGGCCCTGACCGTCTTGACGGACTGCATGCCCTCGCTCAACCAGATGTCGATGATCGCCATCAGCAACGGCGACAACGCCGGGGTCAATCTCGGCGTGGCCTCGGGGATGGTGATGGGACCCACCGAATTCATCCTGGGCAGTTTCACCGTGCTCAAGGAAGGCGCCCCGGCCCAGCGGCTCACCAGCATCACGGGCCACAACGGCCTGAGCATGAACTGCCCCGGCGTGGCGCTGGCCCCCAGCCAGGTCACCGTGCTCGTTTTGGGATAGATGGAACGCATTTTCATCTGCATCGCCAGCAACCGTGACCACGGGCTGGACCTCACCATCCAGGACTGCCTGCGCAAGGCCAGGCTCCCGGAGCGGCTTTTGTTCGGCATTCACTGGATCCACGACAACCACGAATTTTTCGAGCAAACCTTCGATCCCCGCTTCAAGGTGATCGACACCCATTACAAGAACGCCAAAGGGCCGGCCTGGGCCCTGCGCAAGGCCCGCGGCCTGTATGCCGGCCAGGCCTATGTCCTGCAGATCGCCAGCAGCATGCGTTTTGCTGCCGATTGGGACGTGATCTGCATCGACGGCATCCGGCAATTGCAAGCCAATGGCCACTCCAAGGTAGTCATCACCCGCCCATCCGCAGGAACCGGGCCGGGCGCCGACACGGGGCTTGACGGTGCCGCCATCGGTTTGCAGGCACTGCCACCCCAAAGACCGCAATCCGAAGCACTGCGCTTCAGGCCCGGCCGGTCTATCGCCGCCGATTTTGTTTTCAGCACCGGTGAACTGCTGGCGTGCCTCGACAGGGATTCGGCCCTGTCGAACGAGGATGGCGACGCTTACGGCCGATGCTGCGCGGGGTATGCCGTTTTTTACGCCGACCCGCCATTGGTGTTCCCTCGCCCTGACGACAACGACACACTTGCGCCGCCGATCGGTAGGCCGGTCGACAACTTGCCGAACCGTTCCCCTGCGACCAGCGCCGATACGATTTTCGTCCAGATCGCCGCCTACCGCGACCCCCAGTTGATTCCAACCATCATCGACATGATCGCCAACGCCCGGCATCCCCAGCGGTTGCATCTGGCGGTGTGCTGGCAGCACGGGGACGACGAACCGCTCAGTGTCTTTACCGCCGGAGGCCTGGTCGTCGGAAAAACGGCCAGCGATGCCCGGGTTCACGGGTTGCCGGTGGTTCACCTGGCGTATGCCGGCACGCGGCTGTCCATTGTCGATGTCGATTATCGCCGCTCCCGTGGCGCGTGCTGGGCCCGCAATACCTTGCAGCAGTTGTATGAGGGGGAGACCTACACTCTGCAACTGGACTCCCACCATCGCTTCACCCGACACTGGGACCAAACCCTGATCGACATGCTCGAGTCGGTCCGCGACGCCAACACCCCCAAACCGGTGTTGACGACCTACGCCCCGGCCTTCGATCCGCAAAACGATCCGGCGGCCCGGGGCCGTGACCCCTGGAAAATGGACTTTGACCGGTTTATTCCCGAAGGAGCGGTGTTTTTTATTCCATCGCGCATCGATCACTGGGAGCAATTGACCAGACCGGTGCCGGCACGGTTTTACTCGGCACATTTTGCCTTTGCCGACGGCACTTTCGCCGTGGACGTGCAACACGACCCCGAGTATTTTTTCCACGGCGAAGAAATCTCGATCACCGTGCGGGCCTTCACCCACGGCTACGACCTGTTTCATCCCCATCGCGTCGTGTTGTGGCATGAATACAGCCGGAAAGGACGCAAAAAGGTCTGGACGGATCACACGGCCGATACCAAACGCAAAGGCCACGTGGAAGAAGACTGGACCGAACGCAACCGGCGTTGCCACCAGCGCAACCGCATTTTGTTCGGCATGGATGGCGAGGACCCCAAGTCGATCGATTTTGGCAAGTACGGCTTTGGAACGGCCAGAACGCTGCGCCAGTACGAAGAATACGCGGGCATCGGCTTTGCCTCTCGTGGGGTCCACCAACTCACCCTGAACCGTTCGCCCCATTACCACTATCCGCCCAACAATCTTGACTACGCCAGCGAAGAAGAATGGAAAAAGACTCTGATCCGCTCCAACGACATTCGCATCTGCATCCATCGCAACGAACTGCGGATCGCCGACCATTTCGGTGAAGGCCAACCGGACTTTGACTTTTTTTATATGGGGGCCCATGATGAAGGCGGCGGGGAAATTTTTCGCAAGGACCTGCATGGCAAGGACCTGGCCAAGCATTTACAAAAAGAGTGGCTTGATTGCCGCCTGGTTTTCGCGGACAACCGCAAGCCGGCCAGCTACACGGTCTGGCCCCACAGCGCCGCCAAGGGCTGGCTGACCAAAATTGAAAAGCGCATCGACCAAAGCGTTTGAGCCGCTGGCCTCTTTGGCTTAACCGCGAAATTGTACGCAAAGGAGGGAGGGATGAAAAAGGTCTGGATCACATCGTTGACGCGCGACGAAGCCGCCGTGGGTGGTCTGCTCGGCCTGGCCAAACGCTACGGCCTGGATGCCGACGGTCATTTTTGGAAGGATGATCTGGCCCACATGGCCTGGCAGGGGCCGCTGGACACCCTGCTTGCGGCCGACACGAGCCTGTGGGTCATTGTGGGCTCAGCCAAGGACATGGCGGCCGATGCGGTGCGTTACGGCCTGTTTTTATTAACCGTCGCCGTTCAGTCGGCCAAGGGCGCTGGTTTTCCCATCATTTGGATCGATCCGGAGGGCAAGATCGCCGCCGTTACCCTGCCCCAGCCCCTGCGGGGGGCCTTGGTGCTCAACACCGTCGCCGCGGCCGGGGCCAAGATGGCGGCCAGGGCCAACCTTCCTTTGGCCAAAACCGCCATGGAGTACCGGCTGGCCGTGCATGCCAACCCCGGTTACGGGGTCTGGCTGGAGATCGGGCCGGGCCAGGGCCACCAGTGGAACGGTGTCTTTTGCGGTGTGGCCGGCGCCCGGATCGATGCCCACGGGGCCGGTCCCGCCGGCAGCCTTCCCCAAAAAGCCGTGCTGGAATACCCCATCAAGGACATGAAAATCGCCTTGGGCGAGGTGCAATACAGCGCCTGGGCGATTCAAAACGCCCTGGATCAGGGGCTTTCCTACTATGTGCGGGTCCAGGGTATTGCCCAAAGCATCGTGTTCGGTCCCCATGTCCAGACCGACGAGGCCGAGGCCTATGTGCTGAACCTGTGAAGGAGATAGTGGATAGCGGATAGCTCGTAGCCGATAGCGTTTCGTTCCTTTTCCATGGAATTGAATGGAAAACGGACATGATCTAAATTCGAAGCAAAACCCAAGGACCAAATAACCGAAACATAAAAACAACAGCACAAAACTCAGGGTAATGGATTTGGGTCATTGGTATTTTGAAAATTTGAATTTTTTTCGAGTTTCGTGCTTCGGATTTCGGATTTGGTTCAAGCTTGTCCGGGCTGGGAGGATAGTCGATGCCCAAACGAAAAACCAATCGTGTAACCATCAAAACAGCCGCCATCGCCGCGATCCTGGCCTGCTGCGGTGGGGCCTGTGCCCCGGTCAACCCCAAGGTGGTCGGGGCGGATCGGGACGCCCACGGGTGTATCGGCTCGGCCGGCTATGTGTGGTGCGACCAGCGCCAAAAATGCCTCCGGCCCTGGGAAGAGCCCTGCGTGGCCGGCGAAACGATCACGGCCTGCTATGACTGCGAGGGGCTGGGCAAGATCACCGTTGTGTATTTTGTCGAAGACGGGGCCTCGATCAGTGCTGCCGGGGCCTTCTATAAACTCGAACGGGCCATCTCCGGTTCCGGGGCACGTTACCAGGGCCGGGGCATCATGATCTGGGACAAGGCCGGAAGGGCCTTGTTGGAGCTCAAGGGCCAACCACACGATTGCATGGTCACGCCCTGCGGCCCATAAAAACAATAGGGGAGACAAAAAATCCCGTCTTGTGGCCTCTGCCGGTGGGGTGATCAACAAAAATAGTGGTGCCTGGGGCCGGAATTGAACCGGCACGGGGACTTAGCCCCAAAGGATTTTAAGTCCTTTGCGTCTACCTATTCCGCCACCCAGGCAAGTCAGCGGGAAGCCGCTTATACCGGCCGTTGTGAAATGGTGATCCGTACCACCGGAAAAGGGAAAAGCCATTCGGTGGTTGGGGTGTCCAATACCCCATTTTCAACGACCAGACAACCGGATTGTCGACACGACCGTTTTCACAGGCGCCACCGGCTTTGAGACCGTATTTTCAGCAATCACATTTCTTGACATCTTCCAAATGATTCTTTATGGTTCCATTGTCTTACAGTCAACATGATCCCCAAAAGATGGGGATGATTTTCAGCGGCGACCCCGAACGCGCCAAAATCGTTTGGCTGCCAGCGCGGTCCGGGTTTTTTAACCATTACTTTTTTTCCGGGAGTCCATATGAACAAACTGGAACTGATCACCTCCTTGCAGGCCGAAGCCGGTATCACCAAAAGGGAAGCCGCCACCTTGGTCAACCTGTTTTTCGATGAGATGTCAAACGCCATGGCAAGTGGCGACCGGGTGGAGATCCGGGGCCTGTGTTCATTTTTTATTAAAAAATATGAGGCTTATGAAGGCCGCAACCCCAAAACCGGTGAAAAGATCAGAACCAAGCCCAAAAAATTGCCGTTTTTCAAATGCGGCAAAGAACTCAAGGATCGCGTCAATCACCAGCCCGTTTAGGGATCGGCGGCCATGGGTCTTGCTTCAAATCCTGCCATAGGTGAGCCGGAACTCCCGACGCAGACGAGTCGGAACCAAAGGGCCCGGGGCAGCTCATAGCATGTCGCATATCCCCCATAGGTTGTAGCTTATAGATAAAACAGCTTCCTTTGGCCATGAGCTATCCGCTATGAGCTACCAGCCAAGCCACAATCTGGTGGACTGAACCTTTTTCAAAGGAGAGCGCCGACGTGGAAAAAGAAATCGCTGAAATCGCCAAGGCCCTGGGAGCCATTGCCAAAAACCTGACCAGCCTGGCCAAAAAAGCCGTCAAGTCCGCCACACCCGGCCGTCGGCCGGCCAAGGCCAAAGCGGTGGCCCCACCCTCCAAACGCCCTAAAGCCGAACGCAAGGTGACCGTGACGGTCCCGGATCAGGTTTTAAAGCAGATTCGCAAAAGCGGCGAAAAGGGGATGTCCATCGATGCCATCCAGAAAAAAACAGGCCTGACCACCCAGCAAATCAACAATGCCCTCTACAAACTGACCAAGTCAGGCGCCGTTTCCAGGACGGGCAGAGGGGTCTACGCCGCTGCCGATCTTGCCGGTCAAAAACCCTTGCCCAAGAGCAAGCCCAAGGCCAAAGCCAAAACCGCGGCCAAGGCCCCCAAGGCCCCCCGAAAGCCGCGGCGGATCAAGACCAGTGAGCCGGTTCCCCAGCCACCTCCGGCAGAAACGACGGCTCAGGTTTCCGAAACCACCGCGTAAGGTCCCAAATGGGTTAAGGTCTGCCCGCCCACGGCCCGAAGGCGTTGATCACCCCGTGGCAGCAGCAGGCCGAGGCCAGCAGGACGGGGCCGGCAGCTTTTTCCACGGCCGCCAGGGCCGCGAACAGGGCCGCAGGCCGATAACCGCCCACCCCTGGCAAAAGCTGATGACTGCGCACTACCACTGGGGTCCATCCGGGCAGTTCCAAAGCCGATAGCGTGGCGTGCATGATGCACGGCCGGGGCTTTTTCGTGTATGAGCAGACCGCAGCCGGTTCCGGGCAATGGTCCGGGCAGGCAAAATCGGCGTTGCTCACCACCAACGTTTCGTCCCCGCTGCGATAGGCACTGACCACAAGGGCGTCGACGGCCTCCGGGACAGCCAGGGGGCGGATCGACAAGTGATCTGCCAGGCGACGCTTGATCCATTGATAGGCCAGGTGGACCGGCACCACCGGGACAATCCAATCCGGATGGTCCGGCCCGTTGAGCTGCTCGCAGAGAAAATCGACGGCATCGCCTGCCACCACCTGGAAGGCTTCGTCCTTGAGGTTCTGGCAGGCCTGCGGATCAATCTCCACCACAATCAATTCAGCCACTGGCCAATGGCGCCGCAAGGCCCGGGCCGAGAGCAGCCCGAACTTTCCGCCGCCGATGATCCAGATGGTCGGCCTATGTTCCATCACGGAGGCTCCGTCTTGGTCTGGGGTTAATCCCAATTGCTGAAATTACCTGCCGGAACCCTGCTTGTCAAACCACCGCCCTTTTGTTACACCAAGCCGATGACATCGCCTGCCCACCAGCCTGTGCTGATCCTGGCTTCGGGTTCGCCCCGGCGGCGTTACCTGCTGCGTCAGGCGGGCTTGGCCTTTAAGGTCATGCCCAGCCACATCGACGAAGCCGCCATCGGTGCGGAAAGTCCCGAGACCTTTGCCCGGCAGCTGGCCATGGCCAAGGCGCAGGAGGTGGCATCTCGGCTTGGCACCAGTTGGGTTCTCGGTGCCGATACCATCGTGGTCCTCGACGATGCGATCCTGGGCAAGCCGCAACACCCCGGCGAGGCCCGTGCCATGCTGGAGCGTCTCAGCGGCCGGGAACACGAGGTGATCACCGGTTGGTGCCTTCAGCACCACGGGCAGCAGCGCTGCATCACCGATAGGGCCATCACCCGGGTGCGCTTCAAGCCCTTGAGCAGGGTGGAAATCGACTGGTACCTGGCCACCGGTGAGCCTTTTGACAAGGCCGGAGCCTATGGAATCCAGGGCCAGGGGGCGTTCTTGGTCCGGCATATCAACGGCTCTTACACCAACGTGGTGGGACTGCCGGTGTGCGAGGTCATCGAGGCGTTGGCGGCAGAGGGGATACTGGGGCAAGTGCGGATGAAGGGATGAGGGATGAAACCTGAAAAAATAGGCCGTTGGGTGGGATGAATTTCCAAACCCCCAACCCGGACGAGCCGGAACCCAATTGCGAAATTCGAAGCACGAAATACGAAACAAAATCCAATTTACATTGATGAACATCGCCAACCGACTCCAACAGGTTGAACAACGCATCGGCCAAGCGGCCATCGCTTGCGGACGAAACCCGGCCCATGTGCAACTGGTGGCAGTGGGCAAGACCCATCCGGTCAACGCGCTGCGCCAGGCTGCGAAGGCCGGAGCCAGGATTATCGGGGAAAACTATATCCAGGAAGCCCGTGAAAAAATCGCCGCCCTGGCCGATCTTTCCATTTCCTGGCATTTTATCGGTCACTTGCAAACCAACAAGGCCAAAACCGCCGTCCGGCTTTTCGACTTGATCCACACCGTGGATTCGATCCGGCTCGCCGGGGAACTGAACAAGGAGGCGGACAAAATAGGCAAGCGCCAGGACGTGCTGGTCGAGGTGAACATCGGGGCCGAGGCCAGCAAGTCCGGGGTCGGGGCCGGCCAGGCCATCGACCTTGCCCGACAGATCCAAGCCTTTGGCCATCTGCGCCTGCGTGGCCTGATGGCCATGCCCCCATTTTCCGACGACCCGCTGCAGGCCCGGCCCTATTTTGCCGCCCTGCGGGAGCTGCGTGACAAGATGGCCGCTTCCCTGAACATTGCCCTGCCCGAATTGTCCATGGGCATGAGCGCCGATGTGGAGGTTGCCATCGCCGAGGGAGCGACCCTGGTGCGGGTGGGAACGGCGATTTTCGGGCAACGCCAATGAAACTGCTCCTGCACATCTGCTGTGCGCCTTGTTCCATCGTTACGGTGGAGGAACTGCGAGAACAAGGCCATGAGCTGATCGGTTTTTTTTACCGCCACAACATTCATCCCTACACCGAATGCCGGCGGCGCGAGGAAACTCTGGAAGCTTACGCCGCTGGAATCGGGCTTAACATGATCTGGCAAAAAGGCTACGATCTGGAAGGCTTTATCCGCCAGGCAACCTTTCGCGAGGCTGACCGCTGCCGCTTTTGCTACTACGACAGGCTCAAGACCACGGCATTGCTGGCCCGCAGCAGTCGTTTCGACGGTTTTTCCTCGACCCTGCTCTACAGCAAGTTCCAAAAACACGACCTGATTCGCACCATCGGCCAGGCCGTGGCCCTTGAAACCGGCATCCCCTTTTTCTATCGGGACTTCCGGCCGGGCTGGCACCGGGGCGTGGCCGCCTCCAAAGCCCTTGGCCTTTACCGCCAGGCCTACTGCGGGTGCATCTACAGCGAAAAAGAGCGGTACTTCAAAGAGAAGGGAAACGTTCACGGTCAGGGGTGAAAACCAAACGGCAACCCAGGCCTTTGCCTTTTTTTACTCAAAGTGGCGCGGGCTTCAACACAAAGACCCATTCGCACCCCGCTTTCTTGAATCCTCAACCTTAACCTCAACCTTATTCAGATGTTCGGCAACTTCATCTATGTCATCGTCGTTCTGCTGATCTGGGCCACCTATCAGCCGCCTCGGGAACCGGAGTTAAATCCCGTGGAGATCATTGGACTGTTTGTCTGGCTGGCCATCCTCTTTGCCGTGCTGACCCGCTTGCAGTTCAAGGTCGTGGCCCGGCGCATCGGTGGCGGCACCGCCGCCGGCGCGGACAACGCCTTCCATGCCGCCCTGACCCGCCAGAGCATCATGGCCGTCGGGCTCTTTGCCATCGATATCTATGGCCTGAACCTGCCGTCCCTGCTCCACGGGCTGCCCCTCTTCCAGGTCGTGCCGACCCTGGAAGCCGTTGTGATGCTGGCCGTTTTCCTGGGGTACCTATCCCTGGTCTGGGCCATCGGTTTTGACGCCTACCGGCGCATCACCCCGGACCCGGTATCCCGTAGCACCTATGTGGGCGATCAACTGGCCATGACCTTTCCCATCATGGCGCCATGGCTGGCCTTTTCCTTTGCCTCGGACCTGATCAATGCCCTGCCCCTGCCCCGGGTCAAGGCATGGCTGGCCACACCGGCCGGCGAAATCAGCTATTTTCTTTTCTTTCTCATCGTTCTGGCCATTGTTGGCCCGGCCCTGATCCAGAAGATGTGGCGCTGCCGGCCGATAGAAGACGGGCCGCTGCGCCGGCGCATCGAGGCCCTGTGCCGCCAGGCCGGGGTGGGCTATCGGGATATTGTGTACTGGCCGATTATGGGGGGGCGGATGATCACCGCCGGCATCACCGGGCTGGTGGCCCGCTTTCGCTATATCCTGGTCACCCCGGCCCTGATGCGTCACCTTCAGCCCGAGGAAATCGATGCGGTCATCGCCCACGAACTGGGCCACGTCCAAAAACGCCACCTGCTCCTGTATCTCGTTTTTTTGGCCGGCTACATGGTGGTGACCTTCGCCGTTTTCGACCTGGTGCTCTACGCAGGCATCTACACCGTAACCTTCCAACAGATCCCCGCCCTGACCGGAATTTCGGAAACAACGGTTTTTTCCGTGATGCTCGGCGTTGTTCTCATCGCACTGTTCGTCTTTTACTTTCGCTTTGTCTTCGGCTTTTTCATGCGCAATTTCGAGCGCCAGGCCGACGCCCATGTCTTTGCCTTTTTCGGCAGCGCCGCAGACCTGATCCGCACCTTTCACAAAATTTCCCTTTTCAGCGGCCAGGCCGCGGACAAGCCCAACTGGCACCATTTCAGCATCAGCCAGCGCATCGGCTTTTTGCAACGCTGCGAGGCCGACCGGCGCTGGATCGGGCTTCAGGACCGCAAGATCCGGCGCGCCCTGGCCATCTTTGCCGCAGGCCTGGCCCTTGTGGCCGGCCTGGGCTACCAGTTGAAATTCGGCGAGGCCGGCCGGCGGATCAACCGGCATTTTTCCGAAACGATCCTCTTGCGGATGATAGACCGCCGGCCCCATGATCCTTTCCTGCTGGGGGCACTGGGGGATCTGCACTACAGCCGCAACGACCTGGCAGTGGCCCGCCAATCCTACGAGCAGGCACTGGCCCTGGATCCGGCCAACACCAACGTGCTCAACAACCTGGCCTGGCTTTACGCCACCAGCACCGATGCCCGCCTGCGCAACCCGGCCCGGGCACTGGATCTGGCGATGGCAGCGGCCCGCTTGCGGCCCGAATCCCACGTGCTGGACACCCTGGCGGAAAGCTATTTTGCCAACGGCAGGTACGAGGAGGCCCTGGCGGCAGCCCGCCGGGCCTTGGGGGCTGGTGGCGGTGACCGGGCCTATCTGGAAGGACAAATCACCCGTTTTGAGGAAGCGGTTCGGGCCAATAGATCGGATAGGTGACGCAAAATTCGGTCCCGCTGTCCGGCGTTGAACCAAAGGCCACCCGCCCTTTGAGGTAGCGCTCCGTCAGCAGTTTTACGCTGTGCGTGCCAAGCCCCCGACCCGTGCCTTTTGTGGAAAAAGAGCGCTTGAAAACCTGCAGTTGGACATCCATTTCCATGGCTGTCTGGTTATGGACCCAGAACGCAACATGCTCACCGAGATTTGTGCATCCGGTGGTTACGCGCTGCCCGGCTGAAGAGGCTTCCAGTGCATTTTTAATCAGGTTGTGGAGGACCCGGCCGAGCAGACTCGGATCGGTTTCCATCACCAGATTGACGGCGTGCCGGTCCACCAACACCTGCTTTCCTTCACTTTGGGCTCTGATTGCAAAAGTCTGGACACGCCTTTCCAGAAAAGGGAGCGTTTCAACAATTCCGGGGCTTACGGTCAGATCGCCCCGTTCCGCAGCGGCCAGGCTGCGCTGGGCCTGAATCTCTTCCACCAGTTCAGCCGAAGACTGGTTGAGCAACTCGACCATCTCCCGGCTCTGCAGATCCGAAAAATCTGCCTCCTGCAAAAGCGCTGCGATGCCGCGCACGGCACCGGCCGTGTTGAGAATATCGTGAAAAAAAATCCGCTCCAAAACCTTCCGGCGCTTCTCGTCGCTGATATCGGTCAACGTAAAAAGCTGAAAAGGTTTGCGATCAACCGCAACCGGAACCGATGTGACCCGAAGATCCAGGGCCTCTTCACCGGATCGCGTTTGGCGGATAATCCTGCATTCGTCCTCGACGCGTCGGTTTTCCCGCTGGGCGGCCAGGATGGTCTTGATTGCACCGCATGTCCTGCAAAAACGACTCGTTCCGCATCCACCTGCGCCCTGCCGGGCATGGATGCAACCGATGGCCTCCCCGGGGCGCCTGCCCACATAGCTGGGCAGATCCCCACTGTCTTTTTCCTGATCGACAAAATCTTGAAACAAGCGGTTGGCGTAAACAATCTGTCTTTGCCCATTGATCAGGACAAGCATCTGGGGGATATGGTCGGCCCAATCCACGGCAAAGGCGTTGCCACGGATAGAAACATAATCAATGGCGACTTGTTCCTCGGAAGCCCGCTCGGCCGGCGCGAATTCGGTCTCAAAACCCATCGTTGTCTCCTTGTTCGAGCACCTGGCGCACCATCGTCGCCAGTTCTCCCATCACCACCGGTTTCATCAAAAAGCCCTTGATTCCCATCGCCTTGGCCCTTTGGGCATCGAGCCGTTCGCTGAACCCCGTGCAGATGACAATGCCGATGTCGGGCCGCAATGCAAGGATCTCCCTGGCCAGCCGGTCCCCGGTCATGTTGGGCATGGTCATGTCCGTGATCACCGCATCGAAGGCCGCCGGATCGGCTCTGAAGGTCTCAAGCGCATCCACGCTGCTGGTGCGTACCGTGACCGTGTAACCGAGCCGTTCCAGCATCTGCTTTTCCATCCGCGCGATCGGCTCCTCGTCATCGATGAGCAGCAACCGCTCCGTGCCCTTTGGATAGTCCAGGGTCCTGACAGGGGCGGTTGCCGGCGGGGCATCCTTGAGCAGGGGCAGGTAAACGGCAAACGTGGTTCCCTGGCCCGTCTGGCTGTTGACCCGGATGTCCCCACCGTGGTCGCGCACAATCCCATAGATCACGGAAAGCCCCAACCCCGTTCCCTTGCCCTGGGGCTTGGTCGTGAAATACGGCTCGAAGATCTTGGGCATCACCGATGGATCGATGCCATGGCCGGTGTCGGTGACCGTAAGCACGACAAAGGGGCCCGGCAACAACCTGACAGCCATCTCTTCGTCTGCACCCAAAACCGCTTCTTTCACTTGAACACGGATCACGCCGCCGCCGTCTTCCACCGCATGAAAGGCGTTGGTGATCAGGTTCATGGCGATCTGGTGCACCTGGGCCGAATCAGCGAGCACCGGCCGGCAATCGTCTTGGATGTCCAAAATCAGCTCGATGTCGCTGGGAATCGTGGCCCGCGCCAGCTTGACGGTCTCGTTGACAATCGCCTGAATGCGCACGGGCATCTTCTCGCGTTCGCCCTGGCGGCTGAAGGCCAGAATTTGCTTGACCAAATCGCCGGCGCGCATGGCGGCCCGGAAGATGTCCCTGGCCTGATCATGGGCGGGGTTTTCCTTGGGAAGATCTTCCATCAGCATTTCGGCCAACCCAATGATGGGAAACAACAGGTTGTTGAAATCGTGGGCGATGCCGCCGGCAAGCGCCCCGATGGATTCCATCCGCTGGGCCTGCTGAAGCTGTTTTTCCAGTATCTGTTTGTCGTGCTCGGCTTGTTTTTGCTCGGTGATGTCCTGAAACACGCCGATCAGCCCCACCGTCTTGCCCTCTGCGATCTGGGGCTGGCAGATGGTGCGGGTCCAAAGGGGATTGCCCTTGGCGGTGATGAACCGCAACTGCATGTCGTAAGGCTCTTTGTCGGCCAATGCCCGTTCGATGGCGGTCGCTAATCGCTGCCGGTCTTGGGGATGGAAAAAATTGATCGCCTCCTTCAAGGGGGGGTTATAATCGGGCGGGATCTCATGAATCCGGTAGGTTTCCGCGGTCCAGCGCACCGCAAGAGTCCTGGCATCCAGGTGCCATCCACCCACCCGTGCGATCCGGCCCGTGGCATCGAGCAGGTCGTTGGTCTCACGCAACCGGGCCTCGACGTGCCGGCGCTGTTCCACTTCCCGGACAATGCCCCAGGATTTC
>Ga0116204_1000684_pt1 | contig 19503 bp, 16 predicted proteins | sample LakKivwa52mmetaG_FD_94481 | JGI IMG/M metagenome (GOLD analysis project Ga0116204, IMG submission 94481) | Anoxic lake water microbial communities from Lake Kivu, Rwanda to study Microbial Dark Matter (Phase II) - Lake Kivu water 52m metaG | ecosystem: Environmental > Aquatic > Freshwater > Lake...
GGGATTGTCAACAACCAGCGAAAAAAGGAACAGCATCAGTCCTGTCAGCAGGACAGACCATACCATAGTCATCACTATATGTTTTTTCTTATAATGCCCTATTTCATGAGCCAGAACAGCAACTATTTCATCTTCAGATAGTTCATTGAGGAGTGTATCGAAAAGCACTATTCTTTTCTTTGGACCGAATCCGGAGAAATATGCATTGCTTTTAGTGCTTCTTCTGGATCCATCGATAACATAAATATTTCTCAGCCTGAATCCTGTTTTCTTCGCATAATCTTCAATCTTATTCCTTAACGTCCCATCCTCAAGGGGAGTCTGTTTGTTGAACAAGGGGACGATCAGCTCGGAGTAGAAGAAATTCATGAATATCGTAAAGGCCGTTATTAATCCCCAGGCATAAAGCCAGAACAGGCTTCCTGATTTGAAATAGAACCATGTTATGAGCCCGAGAACAGGAACGCCGATTATGAGCACAATAAACCACGATTTGATATGGTCAGTTATGAATGTCCTGGTGGACATGGTGTTGAAACCATATCTTTTTTCAATTACAAAAGTATCGTACCAGCTGAAGGGTATGTTGATTATTTCTGATCCGAAACCGATCATACCAAAGAATATAAGTGAAACAGCGATCATATTACCGCTCAGCGACCTGGCAATGCCATCGATGAATGAGAATCCTCCTGCAATGATCATTGCAAGTATTATTGCCAGGTTGAACGAGGATGACCAGATTGCCAGTCTCTTGTTGTCCTTATCGTAGAGCTGGGTTTTCCTGTAATCCTCTTCCCGGCAGATATCTTTAAGTGCGGCCGGGAGTCTTTCCGACCACATTTTCTTATTGAGATATTCAAGGTATCTCTCGAGGACAAACCCTGCAACAAGGATAATGATAAGAATAAAGAATATGGAATTGTACATTGCGGGTCTCTATAAAAAAAGAAGCAGGGTGTCTGTTTAAAATAAGTGTGGAATAAATATGTCTCGCTGCATTTCCTCGTGCTAAAAGGATAGACACCCTGCGAAGCTGTAAATATAATAAATATTTTTAAGTTAACATACCTCCGCAGACATGAATTGTTTGTCCGGTTACATAAGATGACAGGTCTGAAGCGAGATAGAGCGCTGTATTTGCCACATCTTCAGGCACTCCGCCTCTTTTAAGGGGTATCTTGTTCACCCATTCATTTTTCACCTCTTCCGGTAGATTTCCTGTCATTTCAGTAATTATGAAGCCGGGAGCGATTGCGTTGCACCGGATATTCCTTGAGCCGACCTCTTTTGCGACACTCTTGGTGAACCCTATAATACCTGCTTTTGAGGCTGAGTAATTACTCTGTCCCGCATTTCCTGAAACGCCCACTACTGAACTCATGTTAATTATGGACCCGCTTTTCTGTTTCAGCATCACCGGGATAACAGCCCTGGTCAGGTTGAATACTGATTTAAGGTTGACGGATATCACTGCATCCCATTGATCTTCAGTCATTCTCATCAGGAGAGTGTCGCGGGTGATCCCGGCATTATTAACAAGAATATCAATTCTTCCGAAATCAGCGGCGACCTGGTTGATTACATTCTGGGAATCTTCAAAACCGGCAGCATTTGATACATATCCTTTTGCCTTTACACCGTATTCCTGGATTTCCCTGACGACATTCCTGAACTGATCGTCATCCGCGATATTGGTAATTGCAATGTCGGCCCCTTCAGGGGCATATAAGAGGGCGATTGCCCTGCCGATACCTCTTGATGCGCCTGTTATCAATGCGGTCTTTCCTGATAATAGTCCCATATTTATTCGTTTTTATGTAGGAGTAAAGATAAAAAGAATAATGACATGTACTCACCCCCTTAATCCCCACTTCGCTTCGCTCAGTGCAGGCTCTCTCTGCTGAAGCAAAGAGGGGGAAAGATGCTCATTTATAATAAATTAAGCCATCTTCCCTGGGTTGCCACTGCCCCTATTCACATCTTTTTAGTACTCATTAATACTTTCTTTACTTCCTCTCCGATATCTGCCGGTGATTCAACAACATATATTCCGCATTCCTTCATCAGTTGCATTTTTGCAGCTGCAGTATCATTCTTCCCTCCTATTATTGCTCCTGCATGTCCCATTCTTCTTCCTTTTGGTGCGGTCTGGCCTGCAATAAAGCCTATGACCGGCCTGGTTCCGTTCTCTTTGATCCATTCTGCTGCTTCATTCTCCATATTGCCGCCTATTTCCCCTATTATAACAATAGCTTCTGTTTCAGGGTCATCCATCATAAGCCTTACAGCATCAAGAGTGGTTGTTCCGACTACAGGGTCTCCTCCTATCCCTATGCATGTCGATTGTCCGAGCCCCGTCTTTGTTACCTGGTCAACTGCCTCGTAAGTCAGGGTCCCTGAACGCGAGATAATTCCAATGGTGCCTTTCTTATGGATGAATCCCGGCATTATTCCCACTTTGGATTCACCGGGGGTAATGATACCCGGGCAGTTTGGCCCGATAAGACGGCAATCATACGATTTAAGATACTCTTTTACCATTACCATATCTGAAACCGGAATTCCCTCCGTGATTGTCACAATAAGCTTTATACCGGCATCTGCCGCCTCCATTATGGCATCAGCTGCAAAAGCGGGGGGGACAAAAATCACAGACACATCAGCCGAGGTCTGGCTCACCGCTTCTCTGACACTGTTGAAGACCGGCAGTCCCAGATGGGTCTGGCCTCCCTTTCCCGGTGTTGTGCCTCCTGTTACCCTGGTTCCGTATTCTATCATCTGTGTAGCGTGAAACGTGCCTTCGCTTCCTGTGAATCCCTGGACGATCACTCTTGAATCTTTGTTTAACAATACGCTCATAAAAAAACAGATATAAAAGAAAAAAGTCAAAGTCCCTGACCGGGGATCAGGGGACGGATTCAAAAGTACCTAATTATTGTCGTTTTCACTATATTTGATCATCAAAATTGATGAAATGGTCAACATAGATCCTGTATTATATATAGGTATATCCCAATCATTCTTTGCAGGATTGCTCATCTCCACCCGAAAGCCTGCATCCGTTGCCGACAGGCTTATGGCAGCCTGGCTCTTCCTTATATGCACTGAGCTGTTCATCGCTCTGCTCAATTCGACTGTTATTGAAATGTATTCTTTTCCGTTTGTTGCTTTTACTTACGGCCCCCTGCTCTATCTGTATGTCAGGTTTATGACTGACCCCGAAAGGAGATTTAACTGGTTTGCGCTTATCCACTTCATACCGTTTACAGCATTTCTCACAGTATCGGTGATATTCAGGGAAATACACCTGCTTAAGGACCTGAGGAATTTTTTTGTACCCGACCGTTTTATTGTTCTGAGAATAGTTTATAGCACCAGCTTTCTGTTCTCTGTCACAGCTTACAGCATCCTTGCCTTTGTCGAGATAAGGAGGCACCAGAAGAAACTCAAGGACCTGGTATCATATACATCCGGCAAAATAACTCTTAACTGGCTTAAGATTCTGTCAATCAGCTACTATGTAATCTTCCTTGTCCTCTTTATCCTCGGAGGTCTTAACATGATAGGCGATTTCATCCCTTTTGATCCCTATTTCGTTGTATTTACTTTCATAACGATCTGTTCATTTGCCTATAGCTTTTATGTCATAAAACAGCCAGCAATATACGGCGAGGGCATAACAGTTGCAGATGATGACAAAAAGGAGACCGAGAAATATGCAAAGAGCGGTCTGAAAGAAAAGCAGGCTAAGTCCTATCTCGACAAACTCATTTCCTGCATGGAGACTCAAAAGCCGTATCTGAACAGGAACCTCAGCATCCAGGATCTTTCGGAACTCACAGGAATACCGCGTCATCATATTACACAGGTGCTGAATGAGGTTTATGGAAGGAATTTCTTTACCTTCATAAATGAATACAGGGTCAACGAGGTCATTTCAAGGTTCGGCGATCCCGTAAACAATAATTTCACGATCCTGGCCATAGCCTATGATGCCGGATTTAATTCAAAAACAACTTTCAACTCTATCTTCAAGAGCCAGACCGGCATGACTCCCAGCGAATACAGGGAGAAATCAACAGGGATAAAAGAATAGGCGTCAGGCGTCAGGGGTGGTATAATTACATACTGGTTTACAGCCTGTTGCCTGTCGCCCCTGGCCTGTTGCCTTTGGTGCCTTCCACTCGGCTCGGACAAATTCATATCTGTTAACAGGTACGGGAAAGACGGGTAAGACGACACGCTTTGTATTATATTATTCATTTGCATAAAAAAGTGCTTTAATGAAAAATATAAGACTTCAGTTTACTATTATACTTCTGCTCTCTCCTGCCCTGATCTTTGGTCAGTCTGACCAGGAAACTTCAATCCAGCCCGAAAAGAAGCAAGTGATATTTGGGTTTGTCAGGGCCGGCTTTTACGGAGGGATAGATGGCAACGATGATAAACCGTATATCCCGAGTGCTTTTTCTGATCTGGGGTTAAAGGTCAGCAGTGAAGGAGACCAAATCTTCAGGGCTTATGCTGATCTGCGCTTTCGCTACGGGACAGAATTCCGGGAACCTCTGACCCGCTTTGATATCCGGGAAGCCTATGTGAGCCTGAACGGTAAAAGATGGGATATAGCTGCAGGTCAGAAGATAATAAAATGGGGTCGTGCTGACTTTACAAATCCGACATCAAAATTCAGCCCGCAGAATCTCATCTCCCGTTCCCCTGACAAAGAAGATATGGATATGGGAAACCTGTTGTTAACAGCCCGCTGGTCTCCTTTCCCGGTTCTGACCCTTGAAGCTGTCGGCATGCCCTATTACAGACCTTCAGTATTGATGATTGACCCTTTGCCCCTGCCTTTTTATGTATCAATCAATACCATTAATTCCATTGTAACTGATAAGAACATGTACGGATACGGGCTGAAGGCAATTGTTCAGATGAGAGGTCTTGATATGAGCCTTTCATGGTTTGACGGTTATGATCCGATTCCCGGGACTGAACTGACCGGTTTCAATATTAACCTGACCGACCCTGTCCCTGTTCCTTATACCACTCTCACGATGAAACCCTACAGGATAAGGAACATCGGATTTGACTTTGAAACAACGATCGGGAGCACAGGTCTCAGAGGCGAAGCAGCATGGTCAATACCTTACGAATCATACAGGACATATGAATATGTGGCCTGCCAGGAGCTGGAATGGGCTGCAGGAATGGACTGGATGCCCGCGAACTGGAGGATAACCGCGGAGTATTCAGGCAAGGTAGTCTCTGATTTTGCAGAATCTTCCGTTGATCCGATAATAGGAACTGAGCCTGACATTGCACAACTGGCAATATTAATGGCTGAGCCCGGGTTTGACCTTAATGAGTATGTCCGGCAGCAGGTTGGAGCATTCAACAGGCTTTATAATTACCAGCTGGAACGATCATACCATTCTGCAGGATTAAGAGTTGAAACCGATCTTTTCTACGGAAAGCTGATGCCGGCAGTCACCGCGCTTTATAATTTCACATCCCGCGATTTCCTTATAATGCCGGAAGTGACTTATAAGCCCGCTGACAGGCTTACCATTAGCCTGGGCGGCGAGTTTTATTCCGGCAGGGAGGGATCAATATATGATATTGTTGATGAATTTATGAATTGTATCAGGGTTGCCCTGAGAGTAGATTTCTGATCTTATGACTGATTTCATAATTAAATATCGCTGGTTGATTACCGGGTTCTGCCTGGCGCTGGCAGTAACCCTTGGTTCGTTGATCCCCGCTTCGCAGACAGACCCCGAAATAAGGAACTACATACCAGGATCAATGGACTCCAGGGTACAGACTGATAAGATTGAGAATGAGTTTGGAGTCCAGGACATGGTGGTGATCATTTACAGTGACTCGTCAATTCTGACATCTGAAAACCTGAAGGAGATGAGAACAGGTGACCGGGAAATATCCAGACTTACAGGTGTTACAAACCGAATATCTCCTTTCACGGTACGCAAAATTACAAGCTCCGAAGGCATGATGACAGCTGATCCGATGATAAGAAGAATTCCTTCAGATTCAGCAGGATTCTCGGAACTCAGGAGAGATGTCCTTGACAACAGGTTCGCCCGGGATATAGTCATTTCTTCTGATTTTACAGCAGCATCAATAACTGCAACTATTAACACGGCCGAAGCTGAAAGAGTGACTATCAACAAGATTGATTCCATAACTGCAATTCATTCAGGACCGGCACAGGTTCTTCACGGGGGGTTGCCCTACATAAGGCAGCGTTTGATGAAAGATGTTCGCAGGGATGCTGTTTTCCTGGTTCCGCTTGCCCTGTGTGTAATGCTCCTTGTCCTGAAGCTGAGCCTTGGAGAGTGGAAAAGCGTACTTATGCCATTCAGCGTGGTGGTACTCTCAACTGCTGTCTGCATGGGTATGATACCATTGCTTGGATGGAAAATGTCAATTATTACCTTGCTGGTGCCGATAATTCTTATTGCAGTTGCAAACAACTACGGTATATACCTGGTCTCAAGATACCGGGAAATATGTCTCAGAGGCGCTTCAGAATCAAAGAGGGAAGTTATAAGTGAGCTGCTTGGTTCGCTCAACAAGCCGATCCTGTTCAGCGGACTGACAACCATTGCAGGTATTCTCGGCCTGCTTGCCCATTCCATAATCCCTGCCAGGCAGGTTGGGGTGCTTGCGGCAACAGGCGTTGTAGTGGCACTGGCAATGAGCCTTGTGCTGATCCCCGCTCTTATTTATATGCGCGGGGACGGAATAAAAACCGTAATGCCTGTAAAAAGAGGTACGGGTTTGCCGGACAGGCTCCTTTCACTTCTGGCGGCTCAGGTCGTCAAATACCCGGGACGTATAATTACAGGTTTTATATTAACAGCACTGGTCTTTGCGTCAGGCATTTCACTTGTCCGGATAGAGACAAACCAGGAGAAATTTTTCCCCAGGAAGAATCCGCTGAGGATGGCATCAGATATGATAAACAGCAAATTCGGGGGCTCACAGACAGTTTCTGTGATGATATCAGGTGACATAAAAGACCCTTTGGTCATGAAGGGAATTGACAGGCTCACCGAAGAAGTACAGGAGATCAAAGGAGTTGGCCAGGTGTTCTCCATATCACAGGCAGTCAGGGAGATGAGCAAAGCAATATACAGTCAGGAAGAGAGCGGTTATGATCAGATCCCCGGCTCAAGGAATGCAATAGCCCAGATGTTTGAGCTTTACAACATGAGCGGCGACCCTGATGATTTCAGCCAGATGATGAACCTGGAAAACACCAGGGCACATGTTCTTATCCGCCTATCTGATCCTGAAAACAGCGTAATCAGAAATGTCAGGTCAGAGCTGACAGAACTGACAAAGGATATTCCCGCAGAAATCACCATAGGTGGTTACGCCATAATAATGAATGAATTTGCTTCTTCCGTTATCAGGGGACAGTTAATCTCGCTGCTGATCGCACTGGTGACGGTATTTGTTCTGCTGGCCCTTATCTTCAGATCGTCAAAAGGCGGATTATTAGGCTCGCTCCCGCTTGCAGCCTCAATAATCATTCTCTTCGGATTTATGGGATTTACAGGCATCGCACTTGATGCTGCAACAGCCCTTCTCTCATCAATCATGATTGGCGTCGGTGTCGATTTTACAATACAATATATATGGTGTTTCAATTCTCAGCTCAGAAAGGGATTCTCATTTGAAGAATCAACAAGATCGGCTATTGGCACTATCGGGAGGAGCATATTAATCAATGCTTTCACCGTGATGGCGGGATTTTCGGTTTTGATCCTTTCAGGGTTTACATCAATAAGATTCTTCGGCTACCTGGTACTGATCTCGATCGGATCATGCCTGGCAGGTGCACTGATACTGATACCTGCAATACTTGTGAAGTTCAGGCCGGGATTTGTTGAAAATGATATGAATAGAAAAAGAAATAGAATAGGGAAATCAAAAGAGAGAAAAAATGAAAAAGAGAGTATTACTATTGGGATTACTACTGCCGCTTTTGCCGGTGTCAGCCCAGCTGCCCGACGCAGGCCAGATAATGAATAAAAGCCGTGAGCTCAGCCTTGTCGGATCAATGAGCGCCACGATCAATCTTACAATTACCGAGCGAAGCGGGGCCACCCGCAGCAGAACGATAGCAATGACTACCAAGAGCTTCAGTAATGGAATTGAAAAGAGGTTCATAAAATTCATTGAACCGGCTGATGTCAGGGGTACTGCTATGCTTGTGGTTGATAATAAGGATATTGCGGATGAAATGTGGATATACCTCCCGGCTCTGAAAAGGACCCGCAGGATAGTATCGTCAGAAAAGGGAAAGAGTTTCATGAGCTCCGAATTCTCAAATGCCGATATGAGCTCTCCTGCCCACTCGGATTTCACAAACCGTCATACAGAAGTGTCAGGGAAAAACAGCCAGTGGGTCATCGAAAGCATACCTGCTGATGATGATAAAGCTGACGAATACGGTTATTCAGGGAAAGTCAGTTACATCGGTATGAACAATTACCAGGTGCAGAAGATGGAATTCTATAATTTTGATGATGAACTGTTTAAGACAATTGAAATAAAAAGTGTCCACCAGACAGCTGACGGTAAATACATGATCAGCAACATGGTTGCGAAGAATCTCATAAACAACAGGAAATCAGAGATATTGTTCAGCAATATTCAGGAACAGGTGAAGGTGGATGATGCCTTCTTTACGGTGCAGAACCTGGAACGATGAGATTCCAGATTCCAGATTCCAGATTCCAGATTCCAGATTCCAGATTCCAGATTCAAAGTTCATTCAAAGTCCAGGTATTACCCGGTCGCCGGTCGCCGGTAGCCGGTAGCCGGTTCAAATAACTTTCTTACATTTGTTCTGATACACAGGTAAGGATTATGCTGAGGGCAGGCGAAACGATCTGTGCTCCGGCGACAGGGAGCGGCGGGGCTATTGCGGTGATAAGGGTCAGCGGGCCACTCAGTATCAGCATTTGTGAGAAAATATTCTTTCCCTCAGAATTTCGTATCAGGCTTTCAGAGCAGAAAGGCTATTCTATCGTCTATGGTGAGATCCGTCATTCAGATGAGATAATAGATGATGTTCTGGTCAGCATTTTCAGGGCACCTCACTCCTATACCGGTGAAGATGCAATAGAGATTTCATGTCATGCATCAAGATATGTCCAGCAGAAAATCCTGGAGCTTTTAATCAATAATGGCGCTGTTCCGGCAAATCCAGGCGAATTCACGCAGCGGGCCTTTCTGAACGGTAAGATGGATCTTTCCCAGGCCGAAGCAGTTGCTGACCTGATAGCCTCTGAATCGCAAATGGCTCACAGGATTGCCATCAACCAGATGAGAGGATCATTTTCTGATGAGATCAGGATACTCAGGGCCGATCTGCTCCATTTTGCATCATTGATAGAGCTTGAGCTCGATTTTGGCGAAGAGGATGTGGAATTTGCCGACAGGACTCAGCTTATTCAACTCGTTGACAAAGTCCTTTCGGTCACCAGGGGACTTATCTCATCTTTCGGTTTAGGCAATGCTGTTAAGTACGGTGTTCCTGTGGCAATTGTGGGCAATCCCAATACCGGGAAATCGACTCTCCTGAACCTTTTGTTGAGGGAGGAAAAGGCAATTGTATCAGATATTCCCGGGACAACAAGGGATGCGATTGAAGACACCGTTGTCATAAACGGGATCCAGTACCGTTTCACCGACACGGCAGGATTAAGAGATACCGGGGATATAATCGAAACCCTCGGGATAAAGAAGACTCATGAGAAGATTGAAACAGCAGCAATTATTATCCTGGTTGCCGATATTAATGAAGGATCCGGCGCCCTGGATGAGGCATTAAGGCGATTAAGAAATAAGGCTGAAGGAAGAAACAAGAAGCTTATCATCGCAGTCAATAAAACAGATATTGAGTTACAGGGGAAGAGGATTGAAATAACATCCGTGGTCAAACCGGAGCAGGATGAAACACTAATGTTCATTTCTGCGAAAACAGGCGAAGGCATTGAGGAACTGAAGCTCAGGTTAGGTGAAGTAATGGATCAGGAGAGGCTTGCTTCAGAAAATGTAATTATATCTAATATAAGACATTACGAAGCCTTATCTCAAGTGACGGATAGTCTTGTGAGAGTCAGGGAGGGCCTGGAGTCAGGAGTGCCTGAAGATCTTATCGCGATAGATATACGGCAGGCCATTCATTACCTGGGGGAGATCACCGGTGAGATAACCAATGACGAGATACTGGGCAATATCTTCAGGAATTTCTGTATCGGAAAGTAATTATCCTTCTCTTATTTGCTAACTACTTGTTAATATTTATACTTACATGTAAATATTTTCTCTTGTTTGTTGCCCTATTTCTTTTATTTTACTTAATTTAGTTGCCAGTTTGTTGCCCGAACATTTATTGTTTGTTTCCCGGCAACAAGTTGGCGAGATTATGTCGCTTAAAGACATATTAAGTCATATACAGGCAGATTAAGACATAAAAGGACATACATGAGCAGCAATCTAAATTTCAAAAAAAACTGTGAGTTTTGCGGAAATGAATTTGACGCAAAGACTCTCTACACCCGTTATTGTTCGCACATCTGCAACAGCAGGCACTACAAACAATTGAAACGGGACGAAAAAATCCAGTCAATCCAAAACCCTGAACAAAATTCAGGAAAGAAAGCACTCGCTTTTGATCCATCACTTCAGAGGAAAGAGTTCCTTAGTGTAGATGAAACGGCTACACTCTTGGGTACGAGCATAAGGACAATTCAAAGAATGATTTCAAAAGGCAATCTGAAAGCCGGGAAACTCGGAAGACGTACAATCGTCAAACGTATTGAGATAGACAAACTCTTTATATAATATTGGTATGAATGTAACACTGCGTCAACGGGAAAAAAGTGACAAGGTAAGTTTATACCTTGATTACTATCATAAAGGAAAGCGACAATATGAATATTTGCAGCTTTACCTCATCCCTGATCCGGAAAAAGGAACACTGTCCAGAGAGCAGAAAGACGAAAACCGCAAAACACTTGCACTGGCAGAAGCAATCCGGTCTAAACGTAATATGGAAATTCAGAACGGGATCTTCGGGTTTCAGGACCAGGGCAAGATGAAGGGCAGCTTTCTGAGATATGTTGAATATCTGGCCGAAAAACGCAAAGACAGTGAAGGTAATTACGGAAACTGGGATAGCGCATTAAAGCATTTAAAAAAGTTTGTCAAGTTTGACATAACCTTTGCCCAGATAGATAAACGATGGCTTGATGATTTCAAAGAATACCTGCAAAAAACATCCCGCACCCCATCCCTTCAACCTCTTTCACAAAACTCAGCCTCATCTTATTACAACAAGATCAGGGCGGCCTTGAAGCAGGCATATAAAGAAGGAATCCTTCAGCGGAACCCGGCCGATGAAACCGATGGTATCAAACCGGGAGAACCTCAGCGTGAATTTCTTACTTTGGAAGAACTACAGGCAATAGTAAAAGTAGAATGTGAGATCCCGATCCTTAAAAGAGCTTTCCTTTTCAGTACATTGACAGGCTTACGTTGGTCAGACATCAATAAAATGACGTGGTCAGAAGTACAACATTCAAATGAAATAGGATTCTATATCCGATTCCGTCAGAAAAAAACCAAAGGAGTTGAAACTCTTCCCATTTCTGACCAGGCTTATGAATTATTAGGTGAACCAGCCTCGGCAGATGACAGGGTATTTTCAGGGTTAAAATACAGTGCATGGCATAACCTGAAACTACAACAATGGGTTATGAAAGCCGGTATCAGCAAAACAATAACTTTTCATTGTGCAAGACATACTTATGCAACTTTACAATTAACTTTGGGTACCGACATTTACACTGTATCAAAATTGTTAGGACATAAGGATCTTAAAACGACACAGATATATGCAAAGATCATTGATGAACGTAAGAAAGAAGCTGCAAACAAGATAAAACTTGATATATGAATCCCACATGTTATACAAGATCAAATAATTATAAAATTTGTTCAAACATGTGGGCTCCATCATACCTTTAAAATCAAAATCATATTATGATGAAAATCAACTTGAACATTTATAATAGTATCTTATTTGGAGAGCTCCGTCCATGGCTTGAAAGCAATAACTCACAGGAAACCTTCAGGCAAAAACTAAACCCCTCATTCCGTTGTGAAAAAGGAACACCGGAAGAATTTGAGAAAGCCCTTGGCGAAGCATTAAAGGGACACCCATTAATAATGGACGATGATGACGAATTAATAATTGAGGTTGAGGAAAATAAAATTAAGGTTACTTCAACAAAGGATATGATTTTCGAGCCGCTCATTGATATTGATATTCCACCATTTTACAATGATAAAACTGAATACTATTACTATCTGATTAAAAATGAAGGCACAAGACTAATCTACAATATCAATAAAGCTATTGAATTTTGCGAACCTGCAGACCTTGCAAAGTCTGCAATCAATGATACAATGGATCGGATCAAGTTCCTTTTGGCTGAAACGGGGAAGCAGATAAAACAGCTGGGATATGATGAAGAATTACCATTTGACTCTGAAACAACTGATGTTCTAAAATTATTGGGAAAGGAATGTAAATACATACTTAAAGTTCTTCAGACGACACTCATAAGGCTGATCCTGGAGATTCAGGAGTTGTTTCCCTCACAACTTGCCGGCAGCCCATTGACAGAGGAAGAAATTTACCTGAAATTGATTGGCACTCCTTCTCCAAGCATGAATGTGGCAAAAAAAATCACCAGGCTGAATGAGTTTCTTGTCAAACGCTTTATTGAAAAAATGGAATATTCTACGGAAAAGGCCATACAAAGGATTGATGAAACGAAAAAACATTTCCTGCTGTACAAAGATGTCGCCTCAGCTTTGTCCGATGCAGCTGAAAGAAAGGAAGGATTAGCGACTCACATTCAAGTGCTCGAAAACCTCATTTTCATTCGTGAATTTACAGATATTAAGGTCAATCCATCCTATGATGATTTACTTTCGGAAAGCTTAGCCGAAGAAAACTATAATTCTTTTACTACCTCAATCTTTGAAAGGATTGAAGCTCATTCTGCTCCCAATAAGCGACTTGAAGTTATAACCAGGGAGGAAGAAAAATTCTCATTTCTAAAAACAGGTTATGTTATTGATAATTCCGTATTTAAGTCATCTATACCCCGGAAAATATTTAGCTGGATTGAGATACAGAAAGCTTATGTAAAAGAAAACCTTCATATTGATTTCTCAAAACTCAAGGGTGTTGACCTGCCCAAAATACAAACATCACTCACTGTCGCAGAAATTGGCTACCTTCTAAGAGTACTTGAAGAGGAAAAGATTCTGCAGCCAAAGAATAAAACCGACCTGTCACGTGTATTCTCAGCCATCCTCAGTTCAAAGAAAAAGGATGATATCACATTTGACGGGCTTCATAAAGAATTTAAAACCCCAAAGAACAAGGCAGTAAGTTTTTGGGAGGATAAATTCTTTAGTCTGAAACAAAAAGCATACAAAGACAAAGAAGAATATTTAGATTAACTATCTGATATTCTGCACATTTATTAATGGTTCTGGTACCATCCGGAACTACCACTCTCCTGTTCTGTTGCATAGATTTGCTTCGTAATTCATCGGTTGCCAGTGCCTTTGCACCCGGTGAATTAAGGCACAACAAATTTATTAATTGTTGAACTTTTAATACGATGCAAAATGTCAGATAATGTAATAATCGAGAAACTCGATAATATCGAGAAAATGCTTTCAGAACAAAACCTCCTTAAAAAGGAAGTGCTCAATTTCAGCGAGGCTTGTCAGTACCTTGATATCAGCGAAAGCCACCTTTATAAACTTACCAGCCGGAAACAGGTACCCCATTTCTGTCCACAAGGCAAAAAGCTTTACTTCAACCGGCAGGAACTGGACCAATGGTTACAAACCAACCGCAAGAATACAACCGACGAGGTTGAACGGGAGGCCACTGATTACATACTTAACAATAGAAGGAGGTAATCATGGAAGACTGTAAAAAGTGCCGTGAACCGCTGGAAAGAATACAGGAACGGCTTAACAATATACTGCTAAAGCTTGAGCTTAAACAACATTCTTCACCAGGACAGGTATTTTTTGATAACCAGGAGTTTATTCAATTAATGAATATCAGCAAACGGACAGCTCAGGCGTGGCGTGATACCGGCATGATTGCCTTTTCTCAGGTTGGAAGCAAAATCTACTATCGTTTACCGGATATAATACAAATGCTTGAGAAGTACCATAAACCGTCTAAATCCTGAAATCATGGCGTGTTCGACAATTTTTTCGGGATTCAACCAGCCGGTTGAGAATAAAGCTTTGCTGATTATCATCAAAGACATTAAGGAAGGCAAGTATAAGGCAGATATTGAAAATATCAGAGCTCTGATTCTATCTGGTGACATTGATAAAGCCGATAAACTCAAAAAACAACTTCCTGCCTTTACTCCTTCCGGCACCTTCAAAAGTGGCCGCAAAGGAGAATTGCTGGATCAGTACAGCGGATTTGTTCACCTCGATTTTGATAAGCTTTCAGATATTCAATTAAATACTGCATTTCAAGAGATTGCAAAGAGCCCTTACACATTTGCCTGTTTTCGAAGCCCGAGTGGAAACGGATTAAAAGTATTTGTTGAAGTTAATTCCGGTACAGAGTATCACGATACTGCATACCGGCAGGTTCAATTGTATTATGAAAAATTGTTGGGAATCAGTTCAGATCCAAAATGCAAAGATATAACCCGGCTATGCTTTATTTCTGATGATCCGGAAACGTATAAAAACATTCATAATCAGATTTTTGAAGTAACTATTCCGGAAACTGAATCACAAACTAAAAATCAGGCAGAAACTATTCCTGATTATCAGAAATCATTTGAGGAATGTATCCGGTTTACAGAACAGAAAGAGAATTATCAAACCGGGAACCGGAACAATTTTGTTTATCTTCTGGCTTGTAATTGCAACAGGTCCGGCATTCCGGAGAATGAGGTATTGGATCATGTAATAACAAATTTCGACTTGTCCGAAGTTGAAATAAAAGCCTCAGTAAGAAGTGCATATTCTCACCACTTTAACGAGTTTGCAAACTTTGCAAAGTCTGCAAAGGGTGACAAAAAAGATAGTATTCAATCCCCCTCAAAGGAGACAGTACCAGAAGATTATCTTAAAAACACGCCTGTTATTCCGATAGAAATTTACAATGAGCTTCCTGATCTTATAAAATCTGGTGCACTTGCTATAACAGATTGCAGAGAAAGGGATGTTTACCTTACTGGAGCATTGGCGATACTTAGCGGCTGCCTTCCTGGCATTAAGGGCATATATGCCCAACAGACAGTCTATCCTAATCTATTTTCATTTGTCATTGCACCGGCAGCCAGTGGAAAAGGCGCTTTGAAGTTCTCTAAAATGCTTGCAGATAGGTATCACGAAGAAATATTGAAATCGAGCAGAGAAGAAAAACAACGCTATATCGGGGAACTGGAAGAGTACAAAACAAGGCAGAGAACTAAAAAGAAACACGAACCTGCTGAAGAGCCTCCGGAAGAACCGTCCTTCAGAGTTGTATTTATTCCGGCAAATTCCAGCTATGCAAAAATCCTTTCACACCTTGAGCAAAACCGTGGTGAAGGGATTATCTGTGAGACTGAAGCCGATACCATGGGCAATGTTCTGAAGCAGGAATGGGGAGGTTATTCCGATATGCTCCGCAAGGCATTTCATCATGAAAGGATATCCAGTTCAAAGAAAACAAACAACGAATATATTGAGGTTAATGAACCCCGGCTGGCTGTTGCTTTATCGGGCACTCCAAACCAGGTTACCGGGTTAATAGCTACAGCTGAAGATGGCCTTTTCAGCAGGTTCATATTTTATGCCTATAAGGTTGACCAGTTGTGGAGGGATGTTTCACCTTATGCAAACAGCATAAATCTTACAGAGCATTTTAACAGACTATCAGAGCAGGTTTATGAGCTGGTCTTATTTCTGAATCAATCCCCTGCTGAAGTAGAATTATCTCAGCCGCAATGGCAAAAGCTAAACGCTTGTTGCAGCCGGTGGTTGCAGGATGTCACTACATTTGCCGGTGATGATGCCGGGAGTATTGTAAAACGGCTAGGTTTGGTGCTATATCGTATATCAATGATCTTTACTGCTCTAAGGAAATTTGAAAACGGTGATGCATCTGAAAAGATAATCTGCACTGATCAGGATTTTGATTCTGCATTAAAACTTGCCGACATTTTTCTGCAGCATAGTTTGCTTATGTTTCATAATCTGCCAAAGCAAAATGAAAATTCAGTTTTCCGTTCAGGAGATAACAAACGAAAATTCTTTGATGCCCTCCCCCACGATTTTAAACGGGCTGAGGCTATTGAATTGGGAAATAAATACAATTTATCAACACGTTCAGTCGACAACCTTCTTAAAGAGCTTACAGGGAAATACCTTACCCAGCCTCAATATGGCTGTTATTCTAAATGTTAATCCTTTCCGGTTCACTTTGTAAAAACTGCAAACTTTGCATAGTCTGCAGATATTTTTGTGTTTTTTTCTTTACATCATCAGAATTATCTAACTTAGACAATTCTGTCTAAACATCAAGGTCATTATGAAAAGTGTTGAATTTGGCTCGTATATCAAGACAATCAGAGAATCTAAATCCATTCCTCAAAGAATTGTTGCACATAAGCTGGAAAAAACGGTCAAAATGACCACCTGAGACCGGAACAAAAAGACCACCCCTCGGCCGGAGCAAACTGACCACCCTTCGCCGGACCAAATTGACCACCCAAAACCGGAGCAAAGAGACCACCCCCTTTAGACTTGCTTTTTTATCATGATTTATTAGGGTGAATGATTAACGTTGATGGTATTTAATACCAATCATTCATGTCTAACAATTTAATTATTATGAGTAAAGCAAGAAGTATTTTAAAAATGTACACCGAGGGTGTAAGCAAACAATCGATCAGCATCCGCACAGGAGCTACACGAAACACGGTTAAGAAGTATATCCGGCAGTTTATTGCCATGGGTATGACACTGGAAGAAATAGATAAACTCAGTGATACTCAGATGGAGGCATTGTTTTCCACGCCCCGGCAGGAGATGCCATCAGATCAGCGCAAGGCAGATATGATCGCCTTCTTTCCTGGTATGGAGAAAGCCCTTAAACGCAAAGGGGAGACAAGGGAAAAACAATGGGAGCAATATATTTTAAAGCATCCTGACGGGTATCGTAAAACGCAGTTTAATGAGCATTACAATCTATGGAGCAGGAAGGTCAACTCCTCGATGCACCTGGAGCATAAGAGCGGAGACAAGATGTATGTAGACTATACAGGCGATAAGCTGTCCTTTGTGGATCAGACAACAGGAGAAGTGGTCCCTGTAGAGATCTTTGTCGCCATCCTGGGATCCAGCCAGCTTACCTATGTTGAAGCATCCATGACTCAAAGGAAAGAAGACTTTATAAGCTCCTGCGAAAATGCTCTTCATTACTTCGGAGGTATGCCACTGGCCATAGTAACGGACAACTTAAAATCGGCAGTAATTAAAAGTGACCGATACGAACCCACACTTAACGAGATGTTCCGTGACTTTGTGGAGCATTATCATATGACAGCTCTTCCTGCCGGCCCCTATAAACCTAAACACAAAGCGCTTGTTGAGGGAGCGGTTAAGATAATATACCGGACAATTTTTTACACGATTAAGCAACGCACCTTCTTTTCTTTAACAGACTTAAATACTGCCATCAGGGAAGCGCTTGAGGATCATAATAATAAGCTGTTATCCAGTCGTCCTTACAGCAGAAGGCAGGTGTTTGAAGAAATAGAAAAATCGGATCTGCAGCCTCTGCCGCAATACAGGTACCAGGCTAAACGTAAGAAGATAGTTACAGTGATGAAAAACAATCATGTATGCCTTGCTGAAGACAAGCATTATTATAGTGTCCCCTACCGCTATATTGGAAAGAAGGTTACCATTCTTTACACTTCTGACCTGGTGAAAATTTATTATCGCTATGACCAAATAGCAAAGCACTCACGTAATTTAAAGCTCTACGGGTACACCACCAGTGAAGACCACCTGGCATCCCACCACCAGTTTAAAAGCGACTGGACGCCTGAGAAGTTCATCCAGCGGGCAACCTTTATCGGTGATGATACCAGGGATTATATTGCCCGTATTCTTGAGATAAGGCAGCATCCTGAGCAAGCCTATAAAACATGTCAGGGAATCCTCAGTTTTGTTACCCGCATTGGCAGTGAACGTCTGAACATGACTTGCAAGAGGGCATTATATTATGGTGACTTCAGTTATAATGCTATCCGTACCATTATAGAGAAACGACTGGACCAGGAGCCTTTCGACTCGGAAGATGACAAAAAGAAAATGCCCAGGCATCGCAATGTTCGCGGGGGAGGATATTACAAATAGTCAATTTATCACTTATCCGGCCACGGGAAGCTCGTGGCTGGATTAACACTTTAATGAACCTTTAAAAACAGAAAAATATATGAATGATCAAACATTACAGCGACTTAAACAAATGAAGTTCCAGGGTATGGCTATGGCCTTTAAAACCACTCTTGAAGACGGGCGCATGGCCAGCATGACAGCAGATGAGATGGTAGCTTTCATGGTTGAATCGGAATGGGACCATCGTAACAACCGCCGTATTGAGCGGCACATAAATCAAGCCCGTTTTCGTTACAAAGCCAATATAGAAAACCTCGACTTCGAGACAGATAGGAACCTTGATAAAAACCAGATTATGCGCTTTGCCGATTGCAAATTTATTGATAAGTCAGAAACCATTATAATCACTGGCAGTACAGGCATTGGCAAAAGCTATGTGGCATCAGCTATCGGTAATCAGGCATGCATGCTGGGGTATAAAGTTTTATATGCCAATACAACGAAACTCTTTGCTAAACTGAAAATGTCGAAAGCTGATGGGTCCTATATCAAAGAAGTGGCACGCATTGAAAAACAGGACTTATTAATCCTTGATGACTTTGGTATACAGCCCTTTGATAATCAAAGCCGTTCTTCTCTGATGGAGATTATTGAAGACCGTCATGGTAAACGATCAACGATCATAACTTCACAACTCCCGGTATTACAATGGCATGAGATCATCGGAGAAAATACCATTGCAGATGCTATACTGGATCGAATCGTACACCAGGCGCACCGCATTGAACTCTCTGGTGAATCCATGAGAAAACAGATTAAGAAAACAATGATAACACTTGTAGAAACAGACTAAAAAAATAACTTTGTAAAATCACCCTGAAAATCATGATAAAAAGGAAGTAAAAATGGATGTTAACTTAGGGGTGGTCTTTCACTACCGGATAAGCATGGTCTTTCAAAACCGATTAAAGGTGGTCAATATGTCCGATTTTTCCA
>Ga0116204_1000685_pt1 | contig 19497 bp, 24 predicted proteins | sample LakKivwa52mmetaG_FD_94481 | JGI IMG/M metagenome (GOLD analysis project Ga0116204, IMG submission 94481) | Anoxic lake water microbial communities from Lake Kivu, Rwanda to study Microbial Dark Matter (Phase II) - Lake Kivu water 52m metaG | ecosystem: Environmental > Aquatic > Freshwater > Lake...
AGCACTCATTCTATTGGCTGTCAATAGAATCGCAACTGAACATTAAAGTGGCCTCCCGAGAGGGAATCGAACCCCCAATGAGAGCTTAGAAGGCTCCTGTTATTTCCATTTAACTATCGGGAGAGAATGAAACAGAAAGAAACCGGCGCACATGTTGGCTCATTTGTACTTGCGGTGCGCCAGGCACCGGGAGGGCGCAACTCCTCCTTACTTCCGATTTCAAAACTTGGTGCACCGAGTAGGAATTGAACCTACACTCCGCGGCTTATGAGGCCGACGCTTTTCCATTAAGCTATCGGTGCAATTAAAATGCTCTCTGTGTTTTAAAAGATCAGTATTTCTCAACAACAAACATATTATATAACAGGTACATCTGGATGTCAAGCTTTTTTCACTAGAATAAGCGAATAATTTGCTTGTTTTCATCTGGTATCATATCACAGAATGATTCGGAGCACTCCTATAGGTGTTTGAGACCACGGGACAATGTACCAATAAGATGTAATTAATGTAACGACATTATAGACCTGAATCCTCTTTAGTTATAATCCAGTCTTTAACCAAAGCGGAGCGAACAATGTCGTTGCGGGTAAAATTAACTGTATCAAAGTATTCAGTCATTTGTGATGCAACTGTAACAAATTCTTCCAATCCAGATTTTTCTTTTTTTGCTGTTAGATCACATTGTTTCGTGTCACCACACACAAATATGCGTGTATTCTCACCCATTCGTGTGATAACAGAATCTAGCTCATGAAATGACATATTCTGTGCCTCGTCCACTATGACAACCGCATTGTTTAATGTGATGCCCCGAACATAGGAAGTCGTAATGAACTCTACTATACCCTTTTTAAATAACACATCCCAAGTAGTTCCATTGCCACATAATTCGTTGAATATTTGTTTATATGGTATAGTGTATATCTCAGTTTTTTCATGTATGGAACCGGGAAGAAATCCCATATCCCGTGTTGGTACAGCACTTCTTACAACAACTATCTTATCAACTTCTTTTTTGAGCAGGGCATCAAGTGCCAAGTATGATGCTATGTAGCTTTTACCTGTTCCAGCGGACCCTGTTGCGACAATATTATATCCTGATAAAAATGAACGCATCAACTGAGATTGGGATTCTGTTTTCGCAGTTATAGGCTCTAAAGATAAACTGTCAAATTTCTGCGCGGGGCCTTTCCTTTTTACTTTTCTCGTTGTCTTTATTGATGTGTTTGCTGTGTCGAGATAAAGTTCTTCTTCTGTAAGATACAAAGTTACTCTCCTATTTTTATAATCGCAACTCCTCTTGTTTTGAGAAAGTTGATACCATCGTCACTTCGATAAGTATTCTTATAATAGACAGAACTAATTCCTGCCTGTTTTATAGCTTTAGCGCATTCTATACACGGAGAGTGTGTGATGAATATGCTTGAATTTTCTGTTGAATTTGTTGATCGTGCAACCTTCATTAATGCATTTATTTCTGCATGGATTACATCGGGTTTAGTGTAACCATTATCATCTTCACAGCAGTTATCATCTCCCTTTGGTGTTCCGTTATAACCAATTCCTATAATAGTATCATCTTTGACAATAACACACCCTACTTGCAATCTTTCACATGATGACAGCTTACTGTAAACCTCAGCAACCTCAATGTGTGCATTAATAAACTTCTCTTTCATATTTAGATTTTCATAGTAAGTTAGAAACCCGCTTTCGCGGGTTTCATAAAAGTTTAATCATTCATTCAACTTCATTATTCTGTCAAGAACGATCTGCGCTCTCTTGGATGGTTTTTTGGTTAAAAATGCAGCTTTTCTACCCAAATGATAAGGAGGTGATTCACCAATATGGGTGTACTGTTCTTTTGTTGGATCAGCAAATTCTCCTGTTGCCTTATTTACTAGCCACCAGTGCGTTGCTTTACCCGTATTATCCGTGTAAGAAGCGACAAATGGTTGATACTGTAATGTTCCTAGCAAATGCCAAAGTGCTTCTGCCGCAACATAACAGTGCCCATCTGTTGGATGAACATCGGGGCTTCTATCCTTCCATCTACCGCGCAACAGGTCTGTTGTCAGAACCCGTTGCACTAACAGAATATTAGTTTCTATATCAGTCATTCAGTCAAAAGTTGCTGATTCGAAGTGTCATTGACTTGAATTTTACGAGGTTTCTTGTGATCAGGAATGATCTTCTCCAAGAATATCTTCAATATACCGTTAATCAATTCTGCATCGTTGACGATGATCTGATCGCTTAGAGTGAATGTTCTATTGAAGGCACGATTTGCAATACCCCTAAACAAAAAGTCTGCATCTTTATCGAGAGAATCTTCACCAGTTTTGCCGATAATGATCAACTTGTCTTCCTTCAATTCAATATCAATATCTTGCTTGGAAAATCCAGCAACAGCCATTTCAATCTGATAAGTGTTTTCACCAGTCTTTTTGATATTGTATGGGGGATAGTTTGTAACGCACCTATTCGCATCATCATGAATCTTTGACAGACGATTGATTAGATCCTCTGAACCAACATAATATCGACCAAAGTCTTTGAACATAGAATCAAAAGTGTTTGCTATATTTGTCATGCTATTTCTCCTTTATTAAGCGAGTGTTTTTAAAATTCTACCCTTACGGCGTAGATGTGAGGATTTATTTGATTAGCACTCCTCTTGGCTAAATTTTAATCAAGTCAACTTCGAGGACCCCATGGATAACAATACTTTCCCATGATGTCAAAAGCATTTTCAGTTACCCAAAACTTTCGATTAGGATTATTTTCATCGAATACTTGTATCAAGTCTCCGTAATCACCCTTCCTGCGTGATGTTAGATTGGATGCAACAACAACATCCCCTGTGAATCTATTTTTAAGTCTAGTAAAGACCTCTTTTTCAGCAGAACTCATAATGTACTCCGTCTTTATTTTTTAATACCAATACTATATTTTGCTACCAATTCCCATTCATCTTTCTCCTTATAAGGCAGAATTTTGATCTGATGTATTGGTGCAATATTCTCTTCGTCTATAACACTTTTATTTAAAATTTTATACAAACCCCACTCTTCCAAAAGAAGAGCAATGGCATTTCTTCTTGCAATATCTGTTTCATCAATATTTGATGGTTTTGAATCCAATTTAAACAACTCTTTAAAATGAACCAGATAATAATTGCCTCGTTTATGTAAGATGTGACAGGATTGATATAGTATCTTGTCTTTCCTAGATGAAACTCCTATGCGAGTGAGCGTCTCTTTTATTTTAAGAAAGTCATCATCTTCTTTTAAAGATACTTCAATAAAAGATTTAAGAATCTCCTCGTTTCTGTCGGCATGTGATATAAGCATAGTGTATCCTCAAACTGGGGATGCTCATTTAGTGCCTCCCATATCTGTTAATTGTTTTATTTTTTTGATATGATCATCATCAATCAATTCACTAATCTCTCTCGCCCTAATCTCAGAGTAATCAAAGTATGATTTGATAAGATTAATCTTATCATCACTTTCATGTTTACTCCATTTATGATATGGGCGTTTTCGTGATCGTATTGTATTTATAAGATATAAGTATTGTGAATATGCATCCATGTAATGACGAGTATTCATTTCATTAGCAAACATAACGCAATCGGAGTGATATGACAATCCTCGATTTACCAAGAATGCGGAGTAATCCTTGTTAAATGTTTCATCAGCAATATTCTTTTTACCATATAGAACATCATTTAAGTAGTCAAAGGGTGTCATTTGAATTCAACACCATTCATCATCTCAAGAAAGAAAGCCATGAGATTAATTTGAGGATCGGCAACGAAAGCATGTTTGTACTGATAATCCGCCATTAGAACAACAGCATTAGGAATTGATGATGGAATAATGATGTCTGTCAAAGAATCAAAAATCTCATGAAATATTACACTTGGATCAACATCGTTTGATCCAACCCATTTACGCAATGAAGTGTAGTCTTTCTTTTTAATATACTCTATGATAGTATCAATCTTGATATTAGCATTTAATTGAGTTAGTAACGACTCATCAATCTTTCCGAACTTGGAATATCTTTGCAACTCATTTAGAATACGCCTAAAGTCTGGAAAATGCTTTTGAACGAATTCCGCAACAACAGATGGTTCATATTGAACTTCTTCAGCATCGAGAATAGACTGAATTCGCTTGAAAAATTGACTAGCCATTTTGGCCTTTTCAGGACCGCGTAGAGTAAAGTCAATAACAGCGCATCGGGAATGAAGTGGTTCAATGATTCTATTCTTGTAGTTGCAAGTGAAAATGAATGAGCAGTTGCTTGCAAACTCTTCCATAGCATTTCTAAGGGCGGGCTGTGTTGATGTTGGATTCAAGTAATCCGCCTCATCGATGATGATTACCTTACGCATTCCATTTAGCGACATTGATGATGCATATTGCTTAATCTTTGTGCGAAATACATCGATACCAGATTCATCGGATCCATTAATCATGAGATAGTCACAACCAATCTCATTACACATGGCTTTAGCGATGGTGGTCTTACCAACACCAGGACCACCAGCCAACATAAGGGAAGGAATATTCTTCTGAGTAACATACTCATGGAATGGTACCTTCAATCGGTCAGGCAGAACACAATCTTGAACAGTCTGTGGGCGATAACGTTCGCACCACAAGGTATGTTTTATACTCATAACGAATACTCCTATTACTTAGAGTAGTTAGAACCAGATTCTGTAGTCACCCAATATTGAATATCTTTATTAGCATTCTTGAAATGTGCGATACCTTTTGAGGAGATTTGAACAGTATATGTGCCTGGGATAAACTTTAGATATTCCGTTCGGAAAATCATTTTGTATGTGTCACCATTACCATCACAAATTTCCATAGATTCGCTATGTGCAGAATCATTGTTTACATCTTTAGTGCTAACGAGAACTTTGCTACCATCAGATTCAACAACAATATTCGGAGATTGAAGAACAGATGAAATCTTCTTAATCCAGATATAATCATCTTCTGAAAGAGTAAATGTAATCTCAGGATCACCCATGTTGATATCTTTTTCTGGTGCAACAACGATCATACTAGGATCACAAAACCTGTATTGGATCTTACTTCTCCCGTTATTACCTACGATGGTAGCATTCTTGTCACCAAGCTCAATTTCAACTCCGTCAGGATGGGTGCTAATGACTGATAGGAAGTTATTCATGTCATAGATACCGAAATCTTTATCAATGACTTCACCGATGTTTGCTTGTGCTAGAATACTCTTCTGTGCGGAAATAGTCCGAACGGATTGCCCAACACGAAAATACATGCTCTGATTAATCTCAGAAAAATTCTTCAGAATATAAAATGTATCATTACTTAGTTTCATTATTAACCTCACTTTTAAGTCGTTCAATATAAACAACAGCATCCATCAATTCTTCCTGAAGGTGCTGTAACCATCCCAAAAAATCAATATCAGTACGCTCAGTTGTCGTACCATACTTCTTATAACCAACTTCCATTCTTGATTTAAATGATTCTATCACATTACCAACATTCTTGTCAAGCATTACATTCTCCCTGTGTACTGGGCTATGGCAGGCAGGTTTCCTACAAACTGATAAGTTCCGATGTGGGCAAGTTTCATCCATGGGCATAAGTAGATTTCTCCACCAATCTTACGCCACATTTGACAGAACATATAGTCTTCACTTAAATATCTATCAGAACCACCGCCAGTGATGGAATCTTTAGTATCAATTACTGTATCGAAATATGCGTGAATGTATCTTGAACCATCAAAGTTGGACTGCCCAACATGATCGGGTTTGTAATGGATCATTGGAAAGGCTTCTGCAAGTTTTTCAAATACATTCCGCTTAATCATCATAAAACCAGTACCAATCTCAAGTACCTGTAGCGGCTCAGTTACCTGAAACTGTTTTGTGCCCTTGACTACATTGAACACATATTCACCAACAAGAGATTCGAGTTTTCCAACCTCAATATCAGGATTGTTTTTAATCGCATCAACAATGTTTCGCCAATTGATAGACTTCTTTGGATATGGACCGCCAATAACATCTTTATCCAATGCCAGTAATGCGATAACATCCTGAGGATTAAAATGAATATCTGAGTCTATGAAAAGCAAATGAGTACAATCCGAACGAAGGAACTCATCTGTTAAATAATTTCGGGCCCTTGTGATAAGAGACTCGTTGAACAGAAATGAAAACTTAGTTTCCACTCCATATTTTGTTAATACATTCTGAAGATCGAGACAAGATTTTACATACATTCCATGAGACATACCACCATACATTGGTGTGCCTATGAATAACTTGATCTTTTTCAGATCATCAACTTTCACTTGGATTTCCATATGATAACTCCACTAGAAACAATTAAAAATTCATTAAGGATCACTGCTTTACAAAAAGCGGCGGTTTAAACAACAGAGTCTGTTTGCAATCCTGGTGGATGAACAGAAATCATTTAGATATTTATAACGCAATCATGGCTTGCGATGTACCATCCGAAACATTTTCAGAAAGAATTTACAACATACTTAATGATAACACAACACAACCCACATGTCAAGTGTGTGGTTCTCCAGTGAACTTCATGTCTAATTTAGATGTTGGGGGTTTGGGACTGTGGGCAAAAAGTGTATTGTTTAGAAAAAGTAAAGGAGAATCGATTCGATTCTCCTCCATTTAGATTTACCTAAATGTATTACTTAGATTTTGCAATTTGACTCTTCTTTGGAGTGCCCAGACGATACTCCGCAACCTTTCGCCCATCTTTTAGTTTGCGTGTGTTTGTGTAGATCGAATGCCCCGCAACCCGCAATTCATGAATTCGCGCACCGACATTTTTGATGCCGTACTGGAATCGTGCTTGTGCGGTAGTCAAAGTTTTACCTGTTGAAAGAAATTTAAGAATTTTATCTTTTGCAGCCATATGTTTCTCCATAATATGATTGAATCACCTATAACAAGGGAGGGTGATTCGGTCTCCCTATTCTAGAATTGTTGTGTATTAAATCTCGGCAGGAGTCTCAGCAGTCTCAGCAAGAGTGTCGGCGGATGTGTTTACAACAACTTCAGCATCAATTTTAGTGTAGAGATCGAGAAAAGAAGCTTTGGTATCCTCATCAAATCGATTTAGACAAAGTTTAATCGCGGATAGTTTATTGCCAAAGATACCGTAGGTTTTTGCAATATGCACCAATCGCCGAGTGGAGATTACCTCATCTGCGGCACCCTCACTGAAGGATTTGCGAATAACATCTGCCCATTTTACCAAACGATCAGCAAATTCTTCATCCTCAAATCCAGCAAATAGCAATTCCTTAGCGATAATCTTTTTCTCAACAGTAACTGGTGCCCAATCCTGTTCCATTGTAACAGGAAACCGTTCAAGAAATGCCTCATTTAAAACATTGGTGAACATGTATCGCCCATCATCTGAGCCTTTACCTTTTGTATTTGCTGTAGCGAACACGGTAAAGCCTGGCGCAGGATTTACCAACTCATTCTTCTTTTTCAAGAGAAAGGGTTTGCCTTCCAGAACACGCTGAAGCGTTGACAAATTTTGTGCACCATAATCGATTTCATCAAGACACAGAACAGCACCCTGTCGCGCAGCCACTGTTACTGGACCATCTCGCCACACCATCTCACCATCAATTAGAACATAATTACCTAGAAGATCGCCTTCATCAGTCTCAGGAGTCATACTGACAACGATAAATTTGCGACCAGCTTTCGCGGCAGCTTGTTCGATAGACATTGTTTTACCATTACCTGATTGCCCAGTCAAAAATACAGGAAAGAATTTCTTGGATTGAACAATACTATAGATATCGTTAAAGTTCCCGAAAGGAACATAGTTACTATACTTGGAAGGAATTAAATCTTCCTCACCAACATTAGTTGCAACAGAGGAGATAGATTTTTTAGCAGAGTTTACTGGTGCAGAAATGCCAGCAAGATTCGGATTTGGAACCGATACTGGTACTGATACAGTATTCTGAGTAATAGAATATACACCTCGCTTAATTTTCATAGGATTTTCTGGTTTCATAAACCATGGTGGAATAGATTTTACACCGTTTTTCTTGCAAATTTCACTGATTTCGGCAGTGGTGATAGTGGACTTGCCGGTTGCACGAAGCAAATTCAAAAAATCTTCACGGGAAGAACTACGCTCAGTCATCATAAACTCCTAATCATTCAACAGTACATATTATACTTCATTTTCGGTGAAAAGTCAAGTGTTTTTTCTCCTACACAGAAATTTCCTCTATCAATTTTGTCACCAAAGACCTATTAGTGAGTTTCTTTTTATTGTTTTTCAAAAAGTTGGCTTTAATTTGAGATACAGTCATATCAGAGTCAATAGTTAATTCAGAGTCATCGAATAGTTGGGAACCACCAACTAGATAGAAAAATTTATTGTAACCAACTCTATCTGCGACCACAAAACGATTTTCTTTCAATTCTGAACGAACCTTGGATGCAGGAAAATCAAGTGTACTCAAATTCTGAGTATGGATTCTGGTTTGGCGTTTATCCATCAAAAATAAACCAAGTACATTAGTTTCAGTGTACGCAGAATACCATTTCAAGCTAATATCTGAAAAGCTTTTATAGTTATTATCTAACTTTTCCTGAAAGATTTTACCGTTAATTTTGTCGGTAATGATGATGTTATTATAATACGAGGTGTAGTGAACTTTGTTATTTAAATCATCATAATAATATCTTGACGGTGAATCTGCATCACCGTCCTGAATAATGACAGTTGATACAATTTCAAGATTGTTTTTTGTTTTGAATTCTTTTGTAATATGCGCCAGAGCAATCAAAGATTCATTCAAAGGAGTACTGGAAAGGTCTTCTTGGGGAGGAATAGACACCTGTTTGTATTGTTTGAACCTTGATCCATCATCACTAATTTTTTCCACGCTGACCACAATCGGACCAGAGCCAAACAACTCTGCAAGTGTGATGATGTTATCACAAGCTTCCTTGAATGCCGTGTTACTCATTTTAGAGTTCAAATACTCACGAAGAAATACATTTTTGAATGCGATTTCCTTATTATTCTTAGAAAACATGGTATATTCTAAGTGTGGTTTAGCTAAGTTGTTATCAATAATGTTCCCGTCTGAGTTTTTACCAAAACCATACACAACGAAAGGAATACCAACACGCTTGCAAAATTGGGCCATAATAACAAGCTGTTCCAAAGAACCTTTCATGTTACTTGACATTGATCCAGAGCGATCCAACAAAATAACCATTCCGTGATTCTTACCTTTAGGTGTTGTCGTAACACGACGGAAGATATTATCATCGGTGCGATACTTGTAAACTTTACCAATGTCAATGTCACCAGCATTGGAAATTTTAGATTTAGCATAAGACTTGGCAGCTTTACGCATCTCAAATTCTTTTGCTAGAAGATCGATATATCGAAAGTTGCGATTTTTGAAATCAGCAGATAACTCGGAAACATTTTTCTGAATATCTTTAAAATTTTCTCTCAGCAAATCATGTACTCGGGCAACAGGAGTAACAATCTTTTTCAAATCAGGTTTTGGTAGCGTGAGATAAAGATTGCTTAACCCGTCAAGTTTGGCTAATGATTCTCGCGAGGCTTCAAAGGACTCATCGGTTGAGCATGATGGCACAAAGTTACCAGAACCATCAACACCATTGGAAGACATCTTTTTTTCAGTTACATTATCACTAGGCAATTCTGATTGTGAACCCGAATATTCGCTAGATTCTCCATATTCATCACCATCCTCATTGCTATTGCTAGCAGAACCAGCGGTATCATAAGAATCACCAGTTTCATCAGTTTCATCATCAGCACTGTCATCGCCACCAGAATCGGCAGTTTCATCAGAATCATCAAAATCTTTATTTTCTTCCTGCTGTTCTTTCACTGAATAAGCATACACAGCTTTAGCGGCTTCTAACGCATCCTCGAAAGTCTCAGCAGATTCAACAAACTTAACAAGATTATCTTCTTCAGCCGAGAATGTGATATCAAGTTGATTACCAGTCTTGCAATGAATATTCAGGCGATCAACAAAATACATTGTATTAATATCACGATCTTTTATACCAAAAATATCCTTTTTCAAAAATTCAGAATATCCTTCTTGGAAGGAACGCCGAAGACCCGGATATTTACGCTTGATACGCTTCTCAATTCGGGCATCTTCCGTAACATTCAGAAAATGACGCAAAGAAGGATTTTCTTCGATTGCGACCTTCCATCCTTCATAGGGTGTGTTCAGAGCATGAGAAACCTCATGCCCAAGCAAGAGATCATAACCACTAGCACTTACCCCTTCCCAGTCAGGAACAACCAAAACACGATCTTTCAAATCGAAAGCCGCAGTAGAAACCTTTCGAATTTCCACAGATATGTTCTCGGTAGCAAGAAGCTTTGCTAAAAGCGATTTACTGTTTACAAGAGCCATAACAACCTCACTAGATCAACATAAACCATTATACATGGTTTTAGTCGGATGTCAAGTGTTATTTTTAGACAACTTCACAAGTTTCATGCCATAATTGTTGACAGTATTAGGAATCTCTAATCCAGGTCTTAGGATAAGCTTATTTTTCTTAAAAGGCTCATAGTTGACATGATGATGCCATCTACCGTATCTCCAAACTACTCTGGAAACATCTGGATGCAGATCCACAAGCATCTTGGACTTGTTAATTGTACCCTGAGCATTCAAAGTACCATCACGCCACATAGACTTGTCTAAGTCTCCCTCCACATGATAGAATTCAGCAGTATTACCACCCTTAACAGTCTGTGTCGCGGCTTTCCCCTGCAAAAAGGCATTGAATTGTATCGTACAGTCGCCATCTTTTAACACCCGCAGACAAATGTCAGTATCTTCGTTGTACCTACCGCGCCATTTAAATTTACAATCATTTCTAATAAGAAGACATGAATATATGCGAGTATTTGTCACATATGGTGGATATTTCTGATCTGGAGCAATAAAGAATCTATATTGAAAACCTGAAATAGGAACATTTTCATATCTATCAACAAAATCTTCCGCTATCTTAAAGATAACACCAGATTCAACTCTAATTCGCTTATTATTATGTAAACGATAGAAATCAACAATATTATCATCTAATACCCAGTGGCTAGTTGCGCCAATAGAAATTGAGTGATCCCAACACCAATTTCTTGCTCTACCAGGACCATCACCATGATTACTAAAGGGCAATTCCAATAGTGTAGCCATATCTAACTTAAATGTCTTTAGAGCCTCTGTATAAGGCTCTATATCTTGTGGTTCAACAGCAATATAGTGTGGAACTCTCATCCTATTCAAAGATTTAGAAGTTAGCATCGATTCATGCCTAGACTTTGATATGATATATACAGGATATTTTGGATTTGTCATTTTATAAAGCCTTTTTTAAACACTAAGAATATGTTCTTATAATAATTCAAAAGTTCAATTCTTTTTTCATCACTAAAAATAACATCAGTTTTTAACTGATTAAGATCAACATTAAATGAAAGCTCTACATCATCGATAAATGCATCTTTGTGTATAAGCGGAAGACAATCAGCATCAATAGACTCAATAAATCTATACAATGAAAAACACGCATTATCATAAGACGGAAGAATAAGTGTATATTTCGACTGTGAAATTTTGGTCAGATATGTTTCTCGATCAATAACATTACTTACGCCTGTTATTGTATTTTTCACATATAAATTTGTTATCTTGAAATTTTTAAGAATTTCTTCTACATATTTTGCATACAATGCTCTATTGCCATTAGCATAAACTGTATATCCAAAAGTGAAATCATATACTTTATCTAAAGGTATTAAAGAGTCATTTTTCTTAGATAGGAAATATTGAAGAGAATCCAATCGCTTCATATCATATTTAGGTATATCATATATGTGATACAGATTATACTTACTAGGATTTTGTTTTAATTGAAACATTCCAGTACACAACTCATCAGTATCATAAGAAAATTCATGAAGGGGTATATCATATTCAACATGTGCTTTATGTATTGCCAGCACATTTATGATATGTGAACCTGTTTGAACAAATTTCAGTTGATTTCTATCTTTTGGAAATACATTAGACCTCTTTGAGAATCTTGAAATATTCGATTGGGGAAAATGCAAACCTCCAAAAATATATAATCCTTCATATTTACTGAGAGAAGTAACATCAATGGAGTTATACACTTCCATCCAATCAGACATATTTCTAGCTGTATTTAAGTAATAATCATTATACAAATTAATCAACTTACTGATCTTAATTCCTGATACATGTTCAAGATGTTCTTTGACACGATTTGTTTTTTTGGATGTCAAAAGATCAATCTCTGTGCTTTCACGCTCAAGAATATTCATAGTGCAGATCAATCCTTGAGAAAATGTTCCAGTGATATTTCTGGAAGTATATGCTAATATACTCACTCTTCAATCCAACGAAGGAGAGCATTTTCTTCTCTTGAAAGAGGAGGATACCATGTACTCTTAGTCTTTTCAGTAAGAGTTTGCCCAACTAACTTTGCATATTCTTGATAGTCTTCTTTATTTCTGAATGATACATAAATCTTCATATAAGGAGGATTATCTTCCTGCTTATATTCTGGCATTCCTATCCAATGTTCCTTCCAAGGCTCATCAAATTTCTTACCAATATCATCAGAAACATTGTAATCATCAATGAAATCAACAAGAGATTGCCCAACACCTTCTTTTACTCCGATGCAACTTTCATATTTCGTCGTTTCTTCAATAATTTTTTGATCAGACATTATTTTCTCCTATCATATTGTTTCAGTAATTTTGCTTGTTTCTTTTTAGCAAGCATTAATGTTGCTGGACCAACATGGTCTATCATTCTAATTCCATTTAGATGATCAATTTCATGTTGAAAAATGCTAGAAGTTAGCCCTGTGAAATTTACAGAGTATAACTTTCCAGTTTCATCATGATATTCTACATCAATATTACTGTATCTGTCAATAGGTATCGCTAATCCGATATACGACAAACACATCTCTTTTTCACGAACAGTTTCAACAGAATGATGAACAATCTTTGGATTGATACAAGTGATAAAATGTTCTCCAACAGACATAACGAATATTCGAGCATTAATTCCACATTGTGGTGCGGCTAGACCCAACGCTCCATACAATTTAAGAGTCATTCTGAGTCTTTTAGCCAACAATGCATAGTCACCATAGTTGCCACTCAACTCAGGAACAACAAAACCTTTTATAAGGCTATACTCATCAAGAACTTTATAGGGTTCAATAACATCATTTTTTACAACATCAAGCCCTGTATCGATAGTCAAAAATTCACTCATTTGGCAATCCTAGAAAAATTATTAATCTTCTCAAAACGCAGTATGCTTCGGAACTTATCTTGAAGTATATCACCCTTATGCGATATAACGAAGAGATTCGTTCCATCAAGTATTTGAAGAAGATTCATCAAATACTCTGTTCCGTTATTATCTAACGATGAGTCAAACACTTCATCAAGAATCAACAGATTTGTGTTGGCAGAATTCTTCATCTTGGCGATTGCTCTCCATGTCAACAGGAGGGCAATATCGATCCTCTGCTTTTCACCTTCACTGAAGGACTCATAGCTAAACTCGTCCCGATGTCTTGATTTGATTGTTTCTTTAAATGATTCATCGAGATTAAAATTCACAAAGAAGTCCATAGCAGACAAATACTTATTAACTTGTTTGTTAATGACAGGTAAATACTGTTTGATTATCTTAGTCTTTATACCTGTATCTTTTAACAATACACCTGCCATTTCTAACAGTTTCTTCTCCTCAAGAAGAGACTTTCTTTCTTCGACCAGATTCAGCAATTTCTGCTTCTCTTCGCGTAACTCAACCTCTTTAGTATCTATACCTGTGTTCATCTTCTTTAGTTTTTCTATTTCCGTCCGAAGTGTTGCAATATACTTATTAGAACTAGAAATGGAAGTATTGAGAGAAGCGACAGATAGTTGTTTATTTTGTACTTCTTTGAGAATATTGTGTATGTCATTTAAATTTGATTGTTGTATTGTTATTTTATTTTCAATCTTAACAAGAGCATTAGCGTACTCATTCTTTTTCATAGAAAGTTGAATCAGTTTCTCATTTTTAACTGATGAGCTAATGGTTTGCCCACAGGTTGGGCAATCGTCTTTGTTGGTAAAGAACTCAATATCTTTTTTAGTCTTCTTCTGATTCGTTTCAATTTGATACTCAATCTGCTCCAACTTTTTTAATGTGGAATCAATCTCAGTTTTAGTAAGTGCAGAATTCTGAAGATCAGATATTTCTTGAGTCACATTTAGAATTGTGTTTGATGTGTTTGCGATCAAATTTTCAGTGTCGATAATAGCTTCTTCTTTGGCGTTTACGATATCATCTGTATTCTGTTTCATCGCATTGATATGACTTTTTATCATAGTGAATGCGCTATTACTAATATCAGTTTGCTGTTTATTAACATCAATATTCTGCTTATTAGATGACAATCTAGTTTTTAACACAGTATTCATCGTCGAGAACACTTTAATATCTAACAGATTTTCAATGATGTCTCTTCGATCCGCGGCAGACAACTGCATGAATGGAGTAAAAGATGCTGAACCTAGAATAACAATCTGAGTAAATGATTTATAATTCAACTTCAGAATGTTATTTTCAAGAGACTCCTGATAATCTTTAATGGATGCATCTTGATTGATCAATGATCCATTAACATACACTTCAAATATGTTCGGTTTGATTCCGCGCACAATCTTATAGTGTTTATTGCCCGTTTCAAACTCAATCTCAACGATACAATCTTTTTGATTAATGGCGTTGATCAGAGTTGGCTTATTGATATTTCGAAAACCTTTTCCAAATAAAACAAAGCAAAGAGCATCTAACAGAGTTGATTTCCCGGCTCCGTTTCCCCCAATAATCAGAGTGTTTGATGATCGATCTAAAGAAACCTCCGTAAAGCTATTACCAGTGCTTAACAGATTTTTCCAACGAATAGTGTTAAACTTTAACATCAATCAGATTCCATTTCCAAAGATTCGACATATAAACTTTTTAATAATTTTTTCAATTTATCCGAATCAACATCCACTGTCATTTGATCTACATATTTTGATAAAATTGTCATAGTATCCTCAGTCTCATTTACAACTTCATCCGTTATGTCGGGCGCATCTATAACATCATCAATGATGGTCAAATCTGCTGGTGAAGCTCTATACAGCCTATCCATCACATAATCAAATTGATATGTGTTGGTCTTATTCAAATTGACAACTTTCACATAAGAGTTTTCATACTTATCAAAGTCAAAATTATTCCAATATTCCATGTCTTGATCAGTATCATCATAGAATATTTTATGAAAAATTGTGTTAGGATTACTGATGAATTCAGCTTCTAAACTCTCTGTGTCAAACACATGGAAGCCTCTGTTGTCGTTGTAATCCGCCCAAGTTATCTCATATGGATTACCCAAGTAATGGATATTACCCTTAGATGACCTGTGATGAAAATGCCCAGAGTATACCGAATAGAATCGTGAAAACAATCCTGCGTTCAAACCATCATGAGATACATTACCACGATCCATCTCAAATCCAGCAATATCGAAATGCCCAAATAAAATTTTAGACTTTGTGTTGTTTAGAAATTCTAATGATGAGCTATAGTTACTTGAATTTATCCAGGGGCATAATGCGAGTTTTACATTTCCAAACTCTATATCTATAGGAGAGGTGTGTACATTAATATTATTATAACCATGAAATAATTCATCCATAGCATTAATTTCATTGGTATTTTTAAAAGCAACATCGTGATTACCTACAATCACATCCATAATTATACCAGAATTGCGAATTCTATCGAAAAATCTGGTTCTCCAGGAATTTAAAGTAACGAAGTTTATGAACTTGCGTCGATCAACAACATCACCCAAATGAATGATATGTTTGATATTGTTTTCTTCAAGATATGGAAAGAAAGTACCTTCCCAAAATTTCATGAAGAATTCATTGAATACTAGACTATCACCTCGTGCGCCCGCGTGAGTATCGCATATTAAAGCGACTTTCGCCATCAAGCCCTCTCCCCACAATTATCAAATAATGACTCTAATTCAATTCTCTTCATCAAATCTTCTTCGAAGTCACCCTCATTTTCCTCAATATCAACCTCAATAAACTTATCAATACCTTTTACTTTGGCTTTCTTTTTCTTCTTACCCTCTTCAAAATTCTGAATAAATTCACCAATATTATCATATATGTCAAATTGGCGTACCATCTCCCCATCACCATCTTCTTCAGACAGATGCCCCACATCAAGTACACCAAATTGCTGTGTTGCTTTGTATTTGACATACAGTTGCTTTTTCTCTCTCATAATTCTTCGCAGAAATGCGTAATAGATGATCTGAGTGAAATATGCGAAAGGATTCTTTGATCTTTCGGGATCAAAGTTGCGGAAGTACATCACACAATTTTCAATACCATCTGATATCATCTCATCTTTAAAGGTGTATGATATAAAGTTCGGTTTTCGAGATAGGTGATTAGCAATCTTCAGGAAACATTCGCCAATATAATTTGGCACAGGAATATCTGGATTCTTTTTAGAATCTTCTTTGTACTTTATCAACGCATGTAGAAAGTCTGCGTTATTGATATAATGTTTTTCACTCATGATATGACATCTCCAATGTTTCTTCAATGCTTTGTGTCGGCAATTTCAGCTTTTTCTAACACTTCTCTATAAAATTCTTCATCTGTTTGCTCATGAACGATTCTAGATAGTACACGAAACACAGTTTCAATATATTTGTTTATCATTTCCTCAGTTGGTATCATTACCACAAGAATATCTTCAACATACAACACAGCTATATCATTTTCAATGACATCTATTGGAAGCCAAGGAATTAGATAATGTGAATATGTGCCTTGGCTCTTGACTTTACCTAGCAACATGGGATTTATAAAGGTAATTGTACCATTTTCGGTGTTTTCAACATAAGTTGAAATAACATCATCACCATTTTTCAATCTAAAAATTCGAGTAAGCTTTTCAGATGCTATCTTATCCATTTTTCAAATCTATATTGTATAGTTTATATTCGAACTTTTCATCATCATATATTTTCAATCTCTCAATAAAATGTTGAAGAGTTATATTAGGCTTTTTACCTGTTCTTAGATCATCAGAAATATCAAATAAAGTTGCTTGTTCCTTGTTAGCACCCAATCTCAGAACTCGCCCAATACTTTGTAGATTTCTAATGCGAGATTTGGAGGGCGATGCAAATATAACATTGTGTAGATTGCGGATATTTATCCCCGTGGAGAAGGTAGCATATGAGGCTACAATGATTGCGTTTTCCTCTCCCTCGGTGATTCTTCTAGCACTCTCTCGCTCCTCAACTTCAGTATTACCATACACAAAAAACAGATGCCTGTCACTTTTTATAGAATCTTGTAATAAATTATATAACACTTTTCCATGTTTGTCAACTAAGTTGAAAAGGACCAGCGTATTTCCACTAAGAGACAGCACCAGATTTTTAATGAATTTATTTCTAGCATCATTTGATACTATGAAATTTATCTCATCCTGATAATCCCACTTATTTGCTTGTGTACAAACTTCTTTAGGATATTTTAAAGTCAAACATTTTATCTTAAATGAAGCCAAACTATTACTATCAATAAGTTCTTTTGTTGTAATTGTCCTATAAACTGAACCGAATAGTCCTTCCAAAACCATTCTGTTAGTCTGTGTTCCGTCTAATGTACCTGTAAGCCCGATTCTATATTTCGCATTAACACAATTCATCAAAATAGAAGTCAAAGATTTAGCTTTGAATAAATGCGACTCATCTCCAAAGACAAAATCAAAATCAGTGAAGAAGTCTGGATCTTGTGTGTACAGAGACTGCCATGTTGAGATTGTTATAAATGATTTTGTAGTTCTATCCTTACCGCCATAAATCCTATGACAATTCGTTTTTGAATCATAACCATATGATTCAAAATCACTATACATCTGTTCCACTAGCGATGTCGTTGGAACTATTAACAAACCTCTTTTTAAGCCTATTGATTGAAAATATCGTAATATCAAATATATGATCAAGGATTTTCCTGATGCTGTTGGAGATAGAATAAGCATTCTCTTGTTGCGGACTGCATGAACGAATGCTTGAATCTGGTAATCACGAGCAACAAAGGGCAAACCCAAAGATGCAGAAAAATCGACACCCTCTTTTAAAGAGTAGTTAATCGATAACTCAAGTTCAGGATCAATTTCTAGATCATAATCCCTCTGCTTACAGAATACTTTAACATAATCAATAAGACCTCGATACAAACGCATCGTTCTTGTATCAAGTAATCTTATTTTACCATCCCATGTCTTATTTTTATATTTTGGCGTAAATTGGTAGCCAGGTACCATGAATGTAAAAAACTCAGATAACTCTTGCGCTAATCCCCTATCACACCGTACTTGCATGTAGGCTTCGTTAATTGAAATTAACTGTATCATGTACCTTGTATGAATCTTTCCCATTCAATAAGAGCCTTGATTTGAAAAGTTCTCGAATGAAGTTCTTTCATAATAGATAAACACGACTCGATAACCTGTTCAGTCAAAGCCTTCTGTGCTAATAGCTTCGTCACATCATCATCACTATCGATGTATGTGTTTATATCAGTTTTCAACACTTTGAGTAAAAAGGGTTCCCAACCATAACGCTCAAGAGAATTTGCATCCATATTACCCGAGTAATACTCCCACTTCAGGCGTTTCATGCGATTGATTTTGAATTGAGTATCTCTCAGAACTAATTGGTTGTGTGAGAGTATATTCAGATATTTACTGTGTAACTGAGGAATATTTGTGATTTCACGCCCAGGCTCTGTTCTATCAACGACAGAATCCTTTTTCCACATCTCTAAAAGCTCTTCTAGTTTGTTCATAGATTTCTCCGATTTGGAGAGATATTATCATAATATAATGTGTTTGTCAAGCAGATTCTATGTCAAAATAGGAAAATCTAAAGGTAGCATCAGCAGATAAGACAGATTCTGGCGAATCAGACGCCGAAAAGATTATAGAAGAAAGTGATGTTGGGAAACACTCATGCAGCTTTATTCTGTAATTTACATTGTTTGCCGATGTTAGAAGTGTAATAGAAGCATCAGAGTATTGAGGAGTATCACTTATAGCGAATGCCTGTTGCAATTGAGTTAATTTTCGATACTCAGAAAAATCTGTTGGAAAAGTTAATGCTCGAATCCAATCATGTATATCTTTCCAAGCATTTAAATCTTCATCAACCATGAAAGTAACATTCAAAGTGTCATACAGCAACTTTTC
>Ga0116204_1000686_pt1 | contig 19488 bp, 18 predicted proteins | sample LakKivwa52mmetaG_FD_94481 | JGI IMG/M metagenome (GOLD analysis project Ga0116204, IMG submission 94481) | Anoxic lake water microbial communities from Lake Kivu, Rwanda to study Microbial Dark Matter (Phase II) - Lake Kivu water 52m metaG | ecosystem: Environmental > Aquatic > Freshwater > Lake...
GGCCGCGGCGATCGACGGGGCCTCATGGTGGCATAGGTTCCGTCATGTGACCATCCCTTCGATCAAGGGAGTGGTTCTGATTGCCTCTCTCCTGTCCATCATCTGGACCTTCGCGGATTTCCAGCTCATTTATATTTTGACCAAAGGAGGGCCGGCAAACCAGACCCACATTTTTGGAACCTATACTTACCAAATTGGCTTGTCGGCAACGGAAATCGGCATGGGTGCGGCCATTTCCCTGTACATGTTCCCCGTCCTCGCCTTCTTCGCCGTTCTGCTTCTCATTCATCTACGGAAGGAACAATAAAATGGTTGGAAGCGACGTCTTTCGCGCCAAGTTTTTCAGCCTCTATCTGCCGCTGATTGTATATTTACTCTTCCTCCTCTTTCCCTTTTATTGGATGCTGATCGTCTCCTTCAAGCCCACGAACGACCTTTTCGATATGAAATTCAATCCATTCTGGATCCAACAGTTCACCCTGGAAAATTATCTGTATCTTTTCCAGAATACCGATTTTTCATCCTGGCTGAAAAACACCCTCATTGTTTCGGTAGTTTCCACAATCTTATCCCTGATATGCAGTATCTTTATCGGTTACGCCCTGGCACGACTGCGTTTCCCGGGGAGTAATTTTTTGGGGGTAGGAATCTTTTTGGCTTATCTGGTCCCCCCCACCCTCCTGTTCCTTCCCCTGGCGCAGGTTATTTCAAGTTTCGGTCTGAGCAACACCTACTGGGCGCTTATTCTTACTTATCCCACCCAGTTGATTCCTTTTGCCTCCTGGCTCTTGATGGGTTATTTTCGCACAATCCCGAAGGAGATCGAGGAAAGCGCCATGGCCGACGGCTGCTCGCGCATCCAGATCCTCGTGCGCATTGTCCTGCCCCTCTCCGTTCCAGGCCTCCTTTCGGCCGGGATTTTTTGTTTCACCCTGTGCTGGAATGAATTTCTCTATGCGCTTATCTTCATGTCTTCCGGCCCCATGAAAACCCTTGCAGTGGGAACGGTCAGTGACCTGATCAAGGCCGACACCTTGTTCTGGGGCGCGCTTATGGCCTCGGCGGTTTTAGGGTCCTTCCCCATCGCTTTCGTCTATTCCTTTTTCGTGAAGCATTATGTCTCCGGCCTCACGGCCGGGGCCGTGAAAGGATAGTTTAATGAAAAAAAGAAAAAACGTGTTGCGCAACCTTTTGAAAGCCGGAAAGCCTTCTTTGGGAGTGCATGTGCACGTCAGTTGGCCCGGGTTCGTGGAAGTCATCGGGCAAACCGGAGTCATCGACTATATTGAGTTCTCGGGGGAATACGCGCCCTACGATCTGTATTCCCTGGAAAATTTCGGGCGAGCCGTGGATCTCTTTCCGCATATGACCTCCATGATCAAGATCGACCAGGACCCCAGGCTGTTTTTGACGAGCCGGGCGATCGGTTCCGGCATTTCGAACCTCCTTTTTGCGGATATCCGCGGCGTGGAAGACGCCCGGGAATCGGTTGCCGCCGCCCGTGCGGAAACGCCCGGAACAAAAGGGTTGATGGGCGCGGCGATGCGGAGGGATGTCGGTTATGTTCTCGGACCCGGGTCCAGGCAATACGTGCAGCAGCTCGAAGAAGGCGTTGTCGCCCTGATGATCGAGAAACAAGCCGCCATCGAAAACCTGGGGGCGATTCTTTCCGTGAAAGGGGTCGACATGGTCCAGTTCGGGCCGGCCGATTACTCCATGTCCCTCGGAATCCCGGGGCAGTGGAATGCCCCCCGGGTTAAAGAAGCTGAGGAATACATGATTAAAACGGCCATCAAAATGGGGATCGCCCCCCGGGTCGAACTGATGGATTTCAAGGATGCCGGGCCCTACCTGAAAATGGGGGTCAAACATTTCTGCATCGGGTGGGATGTGTTTATCATCCAGAAATTCTGCCAGGAACAGGGCGCTGCCTTTCGAAAGGCCTTCGACAGGTAAATGCCGTAGAATATACCCTGACTGAATTTATATCAACCGGGTTTTCCGGGCGTTCGTGAAGGAGAGTCGCCATGGCTAAAGTCGTGATGCAGAAGCTGAACAAGCATTACGGGGAAGTGACGGCGGTGAAGGACCTGGATTTGGAGATTCCGGACAAGGAGTTCGTGGTTTTGGTGGGCCCCTCGGGCTGCGGCAAGACAACCACTCTTCGCATGGTCGCGGGTCTCGAAGAGATCACCGCCGGAGATATTTACATCGACGACAAATTGGTTAACCATCTCCCCCCCAAAGACCGGGACATTGCCATGGTATTCCAGAACTACGCCCTGTACCCCCACATGACGGTTTACCAGAACCTGGCCTTTGCGTTGACATTGAAGAAGTTTCCCAAGGCGGAGATCGACCAGCGGGTGAAGGAGGCGGCTGAAATTCTGAATATCGGCGAGCTGTTACAGCGTAAACCTAAGGCTTTGTCCGGGGGGCAGCGGCAGAGGGTGGCGGTGGGGAGAGCGATCGTGCGGAAGCCGAAGGTATTCTTGTTCGATGAGCCTTTATCGAACCTGGATGCGAAGCTGAGAGTTCAGATGCGGGCGGAACTCAAGAAGCTGCATGAGCGGCTGCAGGCTACCATCATCTACGTGACCCATGATCAGGTGGAGGCGATGACGATGGGGGACCAGATCGTGGTGATGAAGGATGGGTTGAAGCAGCAAGTGGGGCCGCCTCTGGGACTTTATTTTACGCCGGCGAACAAGTTTGTGGCGGGATTTATCGGGAGTCCGGCGATGAATTTTATTGAGGGGGATCTTTTATCGGAGGGGGGAGAGCTTTATTTTCAGGCGGCGGGAGTGAAGCTGAAGGTGCCGAAGGACAAGGCGGCGGCTTTGAGGAAATACGGCAAGAAGCGGGTGATCTTTGGGATTCGGCCGGAGGATTTGTTGGAGGCGGCTTGTCCGTTGACTGGGGAGACGATCGAGGCGGTGGTGGAGGTGGTGGAGCCTCTCGGGTGCGAGGTGTATTTGGATGTGAAGAGTGGGGAGAGGAGTTTGATTGCCCGGGTGGGGCCGACGACGCAGGCGAAGCCGCATGCCGCAATCTGTCTTCAGCCGTCGCCGGAGAACATGCGGTTTTTTGACATTGAGACGGAGAAGGCGCTCCTTACATGACAACGCAAAGCACAGAAGGAGAAGAAATTATCTCTTTGAAAAGAGAGGGAAGACCATATTTCTTATCTCCTACGAACCTGAAATCGGGGAAGGTATCGTAGATTTTTCTGAGGCAGCAAAATGGCCGGACCGCTGAAGGGATTGAAGATCATCGATTTCACGACGCTCCTGCCGGGGCCGTATGCGACGATGGTGCTTGCGGACCTGGGGGCGGACGTCTTGCGGGTCGTCTCCGGCTCCCGTCCGGACTTGACGGAGTTCATGCCTCCCTGCGTTGCCGGCACGAACCTTTCTTGCGCGACGGCCACCCTCGGGCGGGGGAAGCGCTGTCTGACGCTGAACCTCAAAGACCCGCGGGCCGGCACAATTGTCCGGAAGCTGATCGAGAGCCATGATATCCTGATCGAACAGTTCCGCCCCGGTGTGATGGCGAGGCTCGGCCTGGACTATGAAACTCTGAAGGCGGCCAATCCTTCGCTCATCTACTGCTCGCTTACCGGATACGGCCAGACGGGCCCCCTGAAGAACAGGGCGGGACACGACATCAATTACCTCGCCCGCTCGGGGATCATGGCCTACTCCGGACGAAAGACGACCGGCCCCTCTCTCACAGGGATCCAGATCGCCGACGTCGCCTCGGGGTCCAATAACACCGTCATCGGCATCTTGGCAGCGGTGGTCCACCGGCAGCAAACAGGCGAGGGTCAGCATGTCGACGTCTCCATGACCGACGGCGTCGTCGCATTCAACGCCATCGCCGGCGCCGCATTTCTCGTGGACGGAACGGAGACCCGCCGCGAAGAGGGGGTGCTGAACGGAGGCTCGCTCTACGACTTTTACGAAACGAAGGACGGGAAGTACCTCAGCTTCGGAGGTCTGGAGCCCCAGTTCTTCGCCGCCTTCTGCCAGACTATCGGCCGCCCCGACCTGATTTCCGGCGGTGTCGCTCCCCGGGATCTCAACCGCATCAAGGAGGAAGTCAGGGCGATCCTGAGAACCAGGACGCAGGACGAGTGGATGGTCCTCTTCGGGAAGGTCGATGCCTGTGTGGAGCCGGTCCTTTCCCTCGGGGAGGCCCTCCGCGACCCGCATGTCGAGGCGCGAGGCCTGGTCGTAGAGGCGAACCTGCCCGGAGGCGGCAAGGTGAAGCAGATCGGCCACCCGATCCGCTATTCGGCCACGCAACCGGAATACCGGTCGGTCGCGGTCCCCGCGGGAACACATACGCGGGAGATCCTCCGCGAACTCGGATACACCGAGAGAGAGATCGATGAATTCGAGAAGACGGGGCTGTTTGCGTGAATCCTTTGCCCGCTTACCCCGCGGCTTGCCGCGGGGTAAGCGGGCAAAATAAGTTTTGTTCCAATAAGGATTAAAGATTTTCCGCAGCTTGCTGCGGAGAACTTCCATTGCAGAAAAGGAAGAATCATGGGTCCATCAAGAGTTTGGTACATGGACGCACGGGCGAGGCGTTTTCTTGAATCGACGGCCATCAATGGCCGCCAGATCATCGAGCGTTCCGGCTGGCTGGATCGGTTGAAGCGGGGCGATATCGTGGCTCTGAAGACCCATATGGGCGAGGCATACAACACGGGCTATCTGCGGCCCGTGATCATCAGCGCCCTGGTCGATCTCCTGAAGGAAAGAGGGCTGCGCCCCTTCGTCACCGATACGACGACGATGCCGTACCACCCCTGGATCAGCCGGACCCTGGCGATGGATCACCTCGAGACCGCAAACAAAAACGGCTTCAACCAGGGGTCGGTCGGCTGCCCGATCGTCATAGCGGACGGCTGGCTCGGGACCGATGACGTGATCATCGATCTGCAGGGGCGCGGAAACTACCTGAAAAAACAGTTCGTGGCCCGCGCAATCGCCGATGCCGACGCGCTTCTGTCGGTGGCCCATTTCAAAGGCCACCCGGCCGGCGGATACGGGGGTTCCATCAAGAATATCGGCGTCGGCGGGGCAAGCAAACGGGGCAAGATGAACCTGCACGGCGCCCTGGCCGGCGACAAACCCCTGGTCGACGCCAAACTCTGCCCGGGAAGGAGTTGCGAGTGGTGGCAGGTCTGCGAGGACTGCTGCCCCGAAGGGTCCATCAAGGTGACGGATCAGGGCCTGGAGGTGGACCTGGAGAGCTGCGTTTACTGCTTTGCGTGCGCCAATCTTTGCATCAACATGGCGGGCGTCAAGAGCATCCAGCGTTTTGATCATTTGCCCGTGCTCGGGCGCCGCATCGCCGATTCGGCCTTGGCCGCCATGCTGACAAAAGAAGAGGGGAGGGCCTTCTTCCTCAATTTCGCGATGGACATCAGCCCCAATTGCGACTGTTACGGCTGGACCGACACCCCGATCGTCAATAGTCTCGGGATTTTTGCTTCATACGATCCTGTGGCCGCCGACAAGGCCTGTATCGATATGATGAACGCCGCTCCGGGACTCCTCAATTCCGAGGCGGAGGAGTTCGGCGCCCTGGCGATGGGCGCGAAAAAACTCAATATGATCAAGGGCAAGGATATCGAGGCCCAAATTCACGGCGGCGTAGCCAACGGTCTGGGTTCGGCCGACTACGCAATCGAAGAGGCGCCTCTGGATCGGAGCCGGGCGGCGATCGACGCCTTATATCCCGAGGTGCGCGCAAAAAAACTAAAGACGATATACGCAAAGCACCATCCCCTCAAAGGGCTGGACACGGCCTCTTTCGGACGGCCGACCGAAGGGGTGACCGACCCCCGTTATCCGAAGAAGTAGAACAGATCTGCCGATCACGGAAGGGGTCGACGCCAAGAGGAGGATGTCCTTGGATATGAGGCCCTGGCACAGGCACTATCACGGAAAAGGAGTATGAGATATGAGCAGTTTGATCGTCGATCCGAGGGATCAGAAATTCGTTCTTTATGAGATGCTGAATGTCGAAGAACTCTGCAAGGCGCCGCTTTTCGCCGACTTTTCACGGGACATGTTCGACATGGCCCTGAGCGAAGCGGAGAAGTTTGCCACGGAGGTCATTTTCCCCACCCTCGCCGAGGGGGATCGGGAGGGGTGCCGCCTGGAAGGGGGGAATGTTTTTGTCCCGAAGTGCTACCATCGCGGCGTCAAGATCTATCGCGAGGGAGGCTGGTCGACAATGCGTGTCGACGTGGCGGAAGGCGGCCAGGGTTTCCCCAGCGTCGTTTCCGTGGCGGCCAAGGAGTGGTTCAGCCACAACACCGGCTTCATCAGTTACTTCTCCCTGACCGAGGGGGCCGCCCGCCTCGTCGAAACCTATGGATCGGAAGCGCAAAAAAAGAAGTACCTTCCGAAGATGCACGCGGCGGCGAAAGCGATCAAAAGCGAGGACCTCTCCATGATGGAGATCGCCGACGAGGCCTTCGCCTCTTGATGGATTTGATAATCCAATGCAGGGAGGTACTTATGGAAAATCGGCAAAGACTTTTGGATGAGATCTTCGAGACTGCGCTTCAAAATGACATGACCTATTTCGGCTGAACCCAGTCCGTTCTTGCAGCTTTGCAGGAAAAATTACATGTGGGAAGCGCGGAGGTTTTTAAAGCAGGAAGCGCTCTCGCCGGGGGTGTGGCAAGAAGAGGAGAAACATGCGGGGCGCTTACCGGAGCGATTATGGCGGTTTGTTCCGTCGTTGGACGGGAGAAGCTTGAAGATCGCGAGCAATACGGAAAGGCGATGGAAGAAGCCGGTCTCGTCTATGACCGGTTTAATGAAGAAGTCGGCCAGACGCTTTGCTCGGAGATCCATAAGAAACGGTTTGGTCGAGTCTATCGCCTGGTCATCCCGGAAGAAAGGACGGCCTTTCACGAGATGGGCGGCCACAGCCGGACAGGATGCCCCGAAGTTTGCGGGGTTGCCGCCAGGATCGCCGCTGAGGTCCTTCTCGACATCAGGGAGAGAGAACCGAAACCATGAGATGTGCAGACGAGGTGTTCAACGTTCGCCAGAAAGATGAACCCGATGAGTTTTGAGCGTATCTGGCATGGGAGCTACCCCCCCGGCGTCCCCCGGGAGATTGATTTCGAGCGGATCACCATGCCCGAGGTCCTGACACACACGGCCGAGCGGTTTCCCCACCTCACGGCGCTCGTCTTCATGGGGAAGAGGATCTCCTATCGGGATCTGGAGGCATCGGTGAACCGCTTCGCCAAGGCCCTGAAGGAGATCGGTGTGAAGGCGGGCGACAAGGTCGGCCTGCTCCTGCCCAATATGCCCCAGTTCGTCATCGCCAGTTACGCGACCTTGCGGATCGGCGCCGTGCCGGTGATGAACGATCCTCTCTCCGCCGAGGAGGATCTCACCCGTCAGTGCAACGACTCCGATTCGAAGGTTCTGATCACCCTGGACCTCCTCTTCCCGAGGGCCATTGAAGTGAAAGAAAAAACCGGGATCCGGTCGATCATCGCCTGCCACGTCACCGACTACCTCCCCTTCCCGGGCAACATACTCCTCCGTTATGCGCATAAGGATTTATACCGGAAAATCGAGCCGGCGCCGGGGATACACGAATTCCTCGCTCTGCTCGGCGCATATCCCGGCACACCGGTGGAAAATAGCGCCCGCTGGGAAGAGGTGGGGGCGATCCTGTACACCGACGGGACGACGGGGGCCGGCAAAGGGGTGATGTTGACCCACGCGAACCTCTCCTGCAACGCCCAGCAGCTCCGGGCATGGTTCCCCGAGATGAAGGACGGAAAGGAGCGCATCCTGGCCGTCGTTCCCTTCTTCCACTGTGCCGGCTGGACGGGAATACAAAACCTGTCAATCCTCGCCGGCTGGACCGACATCCTCGTCCCTCGTCCGGAAGCGCAGGTCGTCATCGAGATCATGCGGAAACACAAGCCGACGATCCTGCCGGCCATGCCCGAGGTATACAACAGCCTCCTGGCCCGGGAGGCGTTCCGGAAGATGGACATCTCCCCCCTCCGGGGCTTCCTCGCCGGTACGGCGCCCCTGCCCAAAGAGGTGGGCAGGAAGCTCGGGACCCTCAAAAACAGGCCGGTCCTCAACCTCTACGGACTCACCGAGCTCTCTCCGATGGGAACGGCCACCCCGTGGAACAGGCCGGAAAAGCCGGGGTCAGTGGGCGTGCCGCTCCCCGGCACCGATCTTAAAATCGTCGATAAAGAAACGGGAACAAGAGAGCTTCCGACCGGCGAGGCGGGAGAGATCTGTTTCAAGGGGCCGCAGGTGATGAAAGGCTACTGTAAAAAGCCCGAGGAGACCGCGGCGGCCATAAAGGACGGCTGGCTCTTCACGGGCGATGTCGGATTTCTCGACGAGGAAGGCTGCCTCACCGTCCTGGACAGGAAAGCGGACCTGATCATGGTCGACGGACGCGCGATCTATCCCACAGAAATCGACGACGTCCTCTTCACCCATCCCAAGGTCTTCGAGGCCTGCACGATCGGCATTCCCGACGAGCGCCGCGGCGAAGCGGTGAAGGCCTATGTCGTCCTCAGGCCGGGGGAGACGGCGGACGCGGAGGAGATCATCGCCCACTGCAGAGAGACGCTCGCCCCCGACAAGATCCCGCAGGGCATCGATTTCATCAACGCCCTGCCGAAGAGCGCAGTCGGCAAAATTCTCAGACGCGAGGTACGAGAGCTCGACAGGAAGAAGCGGGCGGGAAAAAAGTAGATATGGTACGCTGATACTCCTTTCGGTTTTGGCAGCGAAGGCGGGATTAAAACCCACACCTATTTTAGCGCTATTCAATAAGCAGGAATGCGTAACGGTTCATCGCTTGCGAGTATTCCGCAAGAACCTCGATGGGAAAACCGACCTTGCGGACGGTTGCAAAAACATCGATCGCCATAGATTCGGGGGAGGGCCGGGCCGACCGCGGATTTTTACACGTTCCCCTGGTTTCCGAGCAGTCGGTGCAGAGATGGCAGCTGTCGCAACACAGGAGAAATGCTTTGTAATGGCCAGCCAGGAAGAGCGCCCTCTCCAATTTCAGAAGTTCCCGGTTTACCCCTCTTGTCCAGTCATGCCGGTCTTCAGGCTTATCCACCGTATGCGCAAAATGGAAAATCACCACTGCACGGTATTCGGCAAAGAGCTGCCGAACCTCTGAAACAGATGGGACATTCGGGGGACAGGTTGCATTATGGCCGTAATTCCCGCAGCCGAACATGCACTTCGTTCGCACCCACTGCGAGATGACCACTTCTCCGGGCTCCACCCACTTAAAATCCGTGTGGCCGTGTTTATGAAACAGCGCCTCCAATTCCTTATAGTCCTTCATGGGATACAGCTCCTCTCTCCATTTTTTTTAGGTGATAATCCCTTTCATCCCTCCATACGTCCGCATAAAACTTGCTTCCGGGCAATGGAAGTACACGGAGAACGGCCCTATGCGTCTTGGCCCGAGCGACGCCTGAGCATGCCATAGCCTTCCATTTCAGCTACGCACTCATCCTTCTGATTGAGGATATCCCAGTGTGAACGCAATAGCCCCACGGTTGGATTGCTCTCCAGCGGACGTGCTTCCAATACCGTGAAGCGCACGCGCAGGGTGTCGCCGGGGCGCACCGGCACGAGCCACTTGATTCCATCAAGTCCTGGCGAACCGAGGCTGGCGGTATCGAGCAGATAGGCATCGCACATCATGCGCATAGCCAACGAGCAAGTATGCCAGCCGCTGGCGATCAGGCCGCCGAAGGGCGAATGACCGGCGGCATCCTCGTCGATGTGGAATGGCTGTGGGTCGAACTCGCGGGCAAAGCGGATGATGTCGTCCTTTGACAGCGTGATACCGCCGAACTCCCGGATGCTGCCTACGGTAAAGTCCTCCCAGTAGTACTTGTATATTTTCTTCATGATGCGCTCAGTTTGAGAGATGCCACTTTGAGGGGCTTGCGGGTAGCGCTCCCGGTCATAGAGATTTCAGATCCATCGGGGCGTCGGTCTGCGCCGATTCTATGGCTGCCCGGACCTTATCCTGTTTGACCATGATTGTTTTCTCCGCCGAGATTCTTGAAACCGTCGCCGTCCAGTTTAATCTCCGGTCGATGAGGCTGGTCGGGTGTTGGATTCTCGATTTTACACAGGTCTTCCACTTTGATGATTTTCATTGACACTCTTTTGGCAATTCCTTACAAAAAACGGAACGCCTCCTTGCCGGGAAGCCCCGCCCTGCGGGCGGGATGCCTTACTTCCGGCAGGCGGAGTATATGAAGACGGCTTTTGCGTGTCAAGACAATTAATAGCGACCCACGGCCCGGCGGGCGCTTTATCATTGAGCAACTTCTTTGAAGTTACTCAGAAGAAAGTTGCGGGCAGCCGCTTTTATCGCGCTTTTATCGTTGACATCGCCTCGCTCTTGCCATAGTATCACGCTTTAAAAACGAAGAATCATTCAATGCCGGCGGCAGCAGCAACATCGATCAACAGCCGGGGAACCGGAGAGGGTCGGTAGATGGTGGACTGTGACGAGCGATGCATTGGCCTGATAGCCGACAGCCACGGGAATCTGGAGGCGACACGGCAGGCGATCCGCCTCCTCAAGGGGCTTGGGGCCGATACCCTGGTCCATCTGGGGGATTTCTGCGATTCGATCCACCACGATCGAACGGCAACGATGATCGGCCTTCTTGAAGAGCACGGCGTCCTTACCGTCAAGGGGAACAACGACTTTCTTGTGGAAAATATGCTGGCCGATGCCCGTCGGTCGCTTGATCCGGAAGGGCAACGAACGCTCGCCTTCCTCCGGGACATACCCGTGACACGCACCCTGAACGGCCTCTGTTTCGCCCACTCGCTCCCCTTCGACTCCCTCCGGTCGTTCTACGAGCCCATCGACACGGGCGACACACAGCGGGCGGCGCGACTCTTCGCCGAGTCGAATTTTCAGCTCCTCTTCTGCGGCCATTCACACCTCCCTATCATCTTCCGGAAATCGGGCAGCCGCGTGACGCGGGAACAGTCACCCCCGCGGGAAAAGCGGGTCCTGGGAACCAGTGATGCGCCGCATACGGGAGAAAACTGCGGCCCCGAAGACCGTTTTATCGTGGTTGTCGGCGCGGCGGACGACGGAGAATGCGCTCTGTACAACCGCCGGGCCGGCGGCTATGAAAGACTCCGGATCTTTGAATAATATCAGAGGAACCTCATGGCGGAAAAATTCATCAGTCTGAGAAATCTGCAGTTTCTCCTTTACGAGCATCTTGACGCAGCGGCGCTGACGAAGCATCCCTATTTCGCCGACCACAGCAAAGAAACCTTCGACATGGTCCTGGAAACGGCGATGCGGATGGGGAGGGGGATCCTTTTTCCCGCCCTGTCGGAGATGGACAAGAAACCGCCGGAGTTCCGGGACGGTCTGGTCTTTGTCCACCCACTCGTTGCGACGGTCATGAAGGCCTGCGGCGAAGGCGGCTGGATCGGCGCCCAGGCGCCTTATGACATCGGAGGCCAGCAGATCCCGAACACGATCATGACGGCCTTTCGGGGGATCTTCTCGGCGGCAAACTATTCGGCTTCCGTCTACCCCTTCCTCACCACCGGCGCGGCCCACCTGATCCTCTCCTTCGGCGCACGGGAACTGGTCGACGCGTACGTCCCGAAGATGTTCGCCGGTCAGTGGCAGGGAACGATGGCCCTCACCGAGCCGCAGGCGGGTTCCTCCCTCACCGATCTCAAGACCACGGCATACCCTACGGCGGAAGGGTATTACCACATCAAGGGGCAGAAGATCTTCATCTCCTGCTCCGACTATGAATCGACCGAGAACGTGGTCAACCTGCTCATCGCCCGGATCGACGGGGCGCCTCCCGGCGTCAAGGGGATATCGCTTTTCGTCGTGCCCAAGAAACGACCGGACCCTGAGGGCAGGCTCACCGGCAACGATGTGACCTGCATCGGGATCTATCACAAGCTCGGCTACCGTGGCGCGCCGATCACCCAGCTCGCTTTCGGCGACGGCGACGACTGCCGGGGCTGGCTTGTAGGCGAGCCCCACAAGGGGCTCCGCTATATGTTCCAGATGATGAACGAAGCGCGCGTCGATGTGGGGATGGGGGCTGCGGCAATCGCATCGGCCGCCTACTGCGCCTCCCTGGAGTATGCCAGGCAGCGCCCGCAGGGGCGGCCCATCGCCGGAAAGGACCCTTTGGCGCCGCAGGTCCCGATCATCGAACACGCCGACGTGAAGAGGATGCTCCTTTTCCAGCGCGCCGTCGTCGAGGGATCGCTCTCCCTCATTTTCCAGTGCGCCCAATATGTGGATCTTGCCCTGGTGACCGAAGGAGAGGAAAAAGAGAAATACGAACTCCTCCTCGACCTACTCACCCCCGTCGCCAAGAGCTACCCGTCGGAGATGGGAATCCACTCCGTGAGCCAGGGCCTCCAGTGCCTGGGCGGTTACGGTTACTGTGACGAGTTTCCGCTGGAGCAGTACTACCGAGACATCCGGATCCACCCGATCCACGAGGGGACGACGGGGATACAGGGGATGGATCTCCTCGGCCGGAAGGTGGTGATGAAAAACGGGAAGGCCCTCTTCCTCTATCTTGCCGAGTTGGAGAAGGCCATCGCCGCGGCGCGAGAGATTCCCGACTGCGCTCCCTCGGCGGAGGCGCTCGCCGCGGCCGTGGAGACGCTGAAAGAAACGACGACTTCGCTCACGGGTCTGGCGATGAAGGGCGAGATCGAGCTCTTCCTTGCCGACGCCACGCTCTACCTCGATCTGTTCGGAATCGTCGCCGTCGCGTGGCAATGGCTCCTGCAGGCCGTCACGGCGGCAAAGGCCCTGGCGGCGGACCCCATTGCAGCCGATGGCGATTTCTATCGGGGGAAGATCCATACCTGCCGCTACTTTTTTGCATACGAGCTTCCGAAGATCAGCGGTCTTGCCGCCCGCCTGAAGGCAAGCGGCGACGGACTCACCGTGGCGATGAAGCCGGGGTGGTTCGAGTGACTCTCATGCCCCTTCCGGATGCAACGAAGGAGACGGATATCGACAAGATGCCATTGGAAAAGAAGGAGCTCAAGGAGCTGCTCATCAAATGCTGGATGACGCACGACGCCATGTGGTTCTCCCATTGCATGCGGAAGTGCGGCATCGAGAAGACGAACAAAATCAACCAGGACGCCGTCAAAGCCTTGGCGGCGGTGGAGATCATGCGGTTGAAGAAGGCGGTCGGTGTGGGCGAACTTTCCACATTCGGAGCGTTCTGGAACCTTTTTCAAACGGCCATGGCCACATTCACGGGGGGTTTCATGAAATACTCCTTCGAGTCGAAGGGGATAAACCGCCTCTCCGTCGTCTGGCAACGTTGCTTTGCCTACGAAGGGATGAAGGCGCTGGGCGTCATCGACCTATACGAATGCGGCATCATGGCCCGTGTGGAGAGCTGGTTCGACGCCCTGGGCGTTAAATATGAAGTGGACCCGAAGGCGACTAAATGCATGATGCACGCCGAAGGGCGATGCTATCGCGACTACACCTTCTTCTTTACGCAGTGACGGTCACTTGCAGAACCCGGTTTGTGAAGCAGTGACCATCACAGAGGCCTTTCAAGCCACAATAGGGTATTTCCTGTGATAGAGCAGGAAACAGAAACGCGTGATGATAAATCTCAAACGAATTAAACCAAAGTGAAAGGCAACTGAATAAGTTCCATCCCGTCTAACCATGCAGGAGGGAAATATGGACTGGCTGAGGAAGATCCCGTTCCTGAATCACTGAACCCAAATTCGAGAAGGGAATAAATACATGCGGTCGAAATATTGCCATTTATCGGTAATGACTTTGTTATTCTTATGCGTGATGTTGTTTAGCGCGACTGCGGAAGCCGAGATTTACATATACAAAGATAAGAGCGGTAACATGGTGATAACGGACACGCCCCCGGATAACGTCGGAAAAATGGAAATTATCAAAGACAAAGGCGGGACATCTTCAAGATCTTCGGGGTTTAGAGATATCGAAATGGATTTGACAGCGAAATATCGGCCGAAAAGCGATATAGAGAAGGCCTCCCTCAGCACCGTCACCGTTAAGACATCGATAAGTCAGGGATCAGGATTCTTCATCAATGAGAACGGCTACATTTTGACGAATAAACATGTGCTGAGGGTGGATAAAACTGAAATGAAGAAAAAGGAAGAGGATATCAGCCGGGTGGATCAGAAGATAGAAGATGATCAAGCAGCCATGGCTATGGAAGAAAAACAATTGAATGGGATGAAAATCGCTCTGGATGAGTATAAGCGCTCCATTGAGCCCATGAGAGATCCGAATGCCAGGGCAACAGCCCTGCAAAACTACCAGAGGGAGTCTGAGCGATATGATTTCTACGAGGCGCGGCTCAGGAAACGAAAACGCGATTTCGAAGAAAAGATATCGAAATACCGGCAGGAGAAAGGGGAATTAACCAAGAAAGTTAGAATGGCCGAACACGACCGGAAATTTGTCGTCCTGCTGAAAGACAAAACAGAGCTTGAGGCCAATCTTGTCTCGGTAAGCAACGATCAGGATTTGGCTCTCCTGAGAATCGATCGGTGCAGATCTCCATACCTTCAATCAGGCGCCACCAACCAGCTCATTCAAGGAATGAGGGTCTTTGCCATCGGAAGTCCGCTGGGAGATGTTGATTCGGTAAGCTCCGGGGTCCTATCCGGAAATGATCCCGACTACATCCGAACGGATGCAAGAATATCCCCTGGAAACAGTGGAGGGCCGCTGATTACCGCTGATGGCAAAGTCATCGGCATCAATACCATGAAACGGATGGCTGGTAAATTCGAAGGGTTAGGATTTGCCATTCCCGTAGCAAGGGCTCTTCAGGAATTCAGCAAATATTTGAAAAGGAACCCTTAGGTTGGAGCGGCAGAACCATCTGAACCCAGCCAGGGATGGTGGTGGGCGCCGAGACAACTTGCTTGTATTCCCTTGTCAAAACCTCCCAGCCGCTATATGGTCACATCGCTCAAGGCGAAGATATAGATATTTTCACAATGCATGACAAGCTGTCACGCAAGTGGGGTGACGTTGACCGGGAGCGCATCCCGCAAGCCCCGCCTTGCAGGCGGGGTTGAGGTGCGCATCGAAAAAGAAACACTTCCTTACCGGGAAGCCCCGCCCTGTGGGCGGGTAGCTTCATAATGGCATACTGCAGACCCGGCTCTACCGGTTTGCTGCCGTCTAACCAGGATTTGATCTTGAACAGAACAGAGTTTCAACCCGCGGTGCACTGGGTCAAACCCCTTTGGTGGCTTGCAGCGCTTCTCGCAGCGCTGGCAACGCTCGGCCCTTTTGCGATCGACACTTACCTGCCGGCATTCAACAGCATCAGCGAGAGTCTGGTCGCTACACCGTTTCAGATGCAGCAAACTCTATCGGCCTACCTCATCGGCTTCTCGGTGATGATGCTGCTGCACGGCGCATTGTCTGACAGCTTCGGTCGCCGGCCGGTCATCCTGGGCGGACTGGCTGTGTTCGCGCTCGCCAGCCTGATCTGCGCCGTCGCTCATCACATCGGAGTGCTCATTGCCGGCCGAGTGCTCCAGGGCATGAGCTGTGGCGCGGGCATCGTGGTCGGTCGTGCGATCGTGCGCGATCTCTTTGATGCAGTGCAGGCTCAGCGCCTGATGAGCCAGATCACGCTTTTCTTCGGCATCGCCCCGGCTATTGCACCGATCATCGGCGCCTGGTTGTTGGCGCTGATAGGTTGGCGCTCGATCTTCTGGTTCATGATGACAGTTGCCATTGTGCTCTGTGTGTTAGCTTGGATCACATTGCCTGAAACTTTGCCTATAGATCGTCGCCAGTCATTCGCGCCTGCGCCGCTCGCGCGCGGCTACTGGAGAGTGCTGAGCGACACCCGCTTTCTGCTTCTGACCATAGCGAGCGGCGTGCCCTTCAGCGCTGTGTTCATCTTCATCCTCTCCTCGCCAACTCTGCTCGGTGAACATCTGGGACTGCCGCCTATGCAGTTCTTCTGGCTGTTTGTCTTCTCTATTTCCGGAATCATGGGGGGCGCCTGGACCAGTGGGCGGTTGGCAGGACGTATCCCTCGCGAACGGCAGATCCGTATAGGCTTCACCGTCATGCTCAGCGTGGCCGCGGCCAATGTGCTGTGGCACCTGTTCTTCCCGCCGACGCCGGTTAGCGTGATTGGACCGGTTTGCCTGATGGCCTTCGGCTGGTCGCTGCTTACGCCCTGCATCACGTTGATGGTGCTCGATCTCTTTCCCAAGCGGATCGGACTGGCCGCCTCACTGCAGGCCTTCGTTGCAGGGCTCTCTAATGCAATCACCGCCGGTATCATTGCTCCGGCGGCGATGGGTAGTGTTGAAGGACTGGCAGCGGCTTCCGCCATGCTGGGTTTTGTGGGTTTACTGAGCTGGAAGCTCTACCGCGGCGGTATCCGGCGTCGGCGCTGGGATGGATATGAGCGCGAACCTATATGAAATATGACGGGTCCGCAAAATGATGGAAAACGCAATATGGATCGCCGGATCATTTTCCTTTTGTTCCGCCTTGTGGATTTTGATTTAAGCTGGTATGGATTCTAAAATCATGGGTCTTTGAGACAGGAGGAAGCGATGGGAACGTTGCTCAGAACCACTATCGGCGATCTTTTTGATGAGGTGGCCTCGCGGTTCCCCGACCGGGAGGCGCTGATCGATCTTCCCCGGGGCAGGAGATATTCTTATAAGGAATTGTTGACCATCGTGAACCGGTTGGCCAGGGGATTCCTGAAACTCGGTGTCCGCAAGGGAGAACACCTGGCCCTCTGGACGCCCAACCTCTCCGAATCGATCATCACCGAGTTTGCCGCGGCGAAGATCGGCGCCGTCCTGATGACCCTGGATACAAATGCCCAGCCCCAGCAGCTCGAATATCTGCTCCGTCAGTCCGATTCCCAGGTCCTCATCATGTCAGGGACAAACGGTGCGGAACATATCGAGATGATCCGCCGGCTCTGCCCGGAGGCGGATGCCTCAGCGCCGGGACAGCTGGATTGTCGCGCCCTGCCGGAATTGAGACGTCTCATCGTGATATCGGACCGGACCCATCCAGGCATGCTGACCTGGAAAGGGGTCCTGGAGGCAGGCGGGGACGTCCCCGACCTCCTGCTGTCTGAACGACAGCGCTCCTGCCATGCGGATGATGTCGCCACGCTGCTGTACACCTCCGGGACAACCGGGGCGCCCAAAGGGGTGATGTCGACCCACTTCGGGATCATCAATACCACCCTGGCCAGTGCGGAGAATCAGCGATTGACGGAAAAGGATCGGCTCTGCCTCTCCGTCCCCTTGTCCCACATGTTCGGCTGCATCTGTGTCGTTTTGGCGGGAATGATCAAGGGGGCCGCTCTCGTCATCCCGTCGGAGACCTTCGATCCGAAAAAGGTTCTGGAGGCGATCGCAGCGGAGAGGTGCACCGCGATTTATGGATCTCCCGGCGCCTTCATCGCCATGATGGAGGAGCCGGAATACGGAAAACTCAATCTCCGATCGCTGCGGACCGGGATCATGGGGGGTGCCCAATGTCCGCTGGAAGTGATGAAGAGGGTTGCAGGGGAGATGGGGGCGAGGGAGATCGTCATCGGTTACGGCCAGACGGAGGCCTCCTCCTGGATCACGATGACCCGGCCGGACGACCCGTTGGAACTGCGGGTCTCCACGGTCGGGAGACCCCTTCCCAACGTGGAGGTGAAACTGATCGATCCTCTGAGCGGGCGGGAGGTTTCCGGCGGCGCCGTCGGCGAGATTTGCGCCAGGGGGTTCAATATGAAGGGCTACTACAAGATGCCGGCCGCAACCGCCAATGCCATCGACTCCGAGGGGTGGCTCCACAGCGGAGACCTTGGGACCATGGACGCGGACGGCTATCTGCGAACAGCCGGCAGGATGAAGGAGGTGATCGTCCGCGGAGGCGAGTCGATCTATCCCACCGAGATCGAAGAGGTCCTCTTTCTCCACCCCAAGATCTCGAACGTTCAGATCTTCGGGGTTCCCAGCAGGACCTTGGGGGAAGAGTTGGCGGCATGGATCAAACTGGAAGAGGGGGCCCTGGCCACGGAGGACGAAATTCTTCAATATTGCCGTGCGAAGCTGCCTGCTTCGAGCCTGCCGCGATACATCAAATTTGTCAGGGAATTTCCGACGACCCTGCTCGGTAAAGTCCAGAAGTTCCGAATGAGGGAGATCGCGATCAAGGAGTACGGACTGGAATAGAGATGAAATGAAAACACTCAATCCCGAATACGTTCAGCGCGTCAGTGAATTGGTCAACCGGTGTCCCTATTTTACATTGCTGTCGATGAAACTCGTGGATGTCGGGATCGGCTTCAGCCTCCTTGAAATCGATCTGGAGAAAAAACATCTGCAGCCGTTTGGCTTCGTGCACGGCGGGGTCTTTGCGTCGATCATTGACGCAGCCTGCTTCTGGGCGATTTTTTACAATATTGAAGACCAGGATTCCGGGGCCACCACCGTCGATCTGAAACTGAACTATCTTGCACCGGCGGTCTCCGGCAAACTGATCGCCAAAGGTGCGCAGATCAAGCTGGGCAAGACGCTGGGGTATGCCGAGGCAAGGGTGACCGATGGGGAAGGCAGGCTTCTCGCCCACGGCACATCCACCCTGATGATTCTACCGAATAACGCTCTGATATTGGATCGGCTTTTGCCTTCCAAGTTCAGCGTGTGAAGTTCTCGCGGCTTCGTAAAAGGGGCGGGTGATGATTTTCTTTCTTTTGGAAATGCACAAAAGTGATCAAAGGAAGATATGACATTTGCCGGTTATTGGCTTCACCTACCACTGTTTCGTCGCGGGTAGTCGTCAAGATTGAGGATTACGGAGAATAAGCAGCGAAAAAAAGGCAAGGCCATTTCTGACCCTGCCCTTGTCCTTCCTTTCGTCCTTCATGAATCATTTAAAGTTTGGGTAAAAACTGCAAAAAAGAAAATCCGGAGGGGCTTGTGGCGCTCGGACTGGAGTTATAGACGGCAGGCCTCGGGTCGTATCAAGAGCACAGGAACGGCGGACTGATTAAGAACACCGGATGCCACGCTCCCCAGCATCAACTTCTTGAACCCGGTATAACCGTGGGTTCCCATGATGATCAGTTCCATGCCGTTTTTCTTGGCATATTCCATGATCGTCTCGGCCGGTCTGTTGGCCTCCATGGAGACTGTTTTTACAGTTATCCCCTCGGAACTCATTCGGGATTCCATTTTCGCAAGGTATTTTTTAGACGGAAGTTTTTGCTTGAATAATTGATCCTGGGTAAACCCCCGGCTCTGCCGGGGGACTCCCGGAGTTTGACAATTCCGGGAATATGTCTTTAAAACTTGCTTCGGCCGTTCAGATGGGATGCCCTTGTCATGACGAACA
>Ga0116204_1000687_pt1 | contig 19466 bp, 18 predicted proteins | sample LakKivwa52mmetaG_FD_94481 | JGI IMG/M metagenome (GOLD analysis project Ga0116204, IMG submission 94481) | Anoxic lake water microbial communities from Lake Kivu, Rwanda to study Microbial Dark Matter (Phase II) - Lake Kivu water 52m metaG | ecosystem: Environmental > Aquatic > Freshwater > Lake...
CAATACGCAAAAGACAAATGGGAACAATTCTGGAAAGAGAAACTGGGTATCAAAGGTTATTTCAACATTCAGATCCAAACCGTCGAAATCAACCTTTGCCCCAACTTTTGAACGTTACCAATAAGTGGCGCAAGGTGCATTTCAAACCTGGCGAACTGGATAAATTCAAAACTTTGACTTTTCGCGTCGAAAAGACCTGGAATCCGCTACTTGCCGGGTTTAACGATGACCCACGAGATTTGGGGATCTATATGATTGTCCCGGAGATAGAAATAAAACAGCCTGAAATTGGTTTTGTCCATGAAGGAACCTCGAAGGGTGGGGTCCCATGACGGTAAGTCAAAGTTGTGCGATCTGCAGAACTTCATCTGAAGAAATTTTTTCGTCGGAAATACTTAAGAAATATATAATAAAGTATTTCTTGTGTCCGAATTGTGGATTTCTTCAAACTGAAAACGCTTTTTGGCTGGAGGAGGCATATAAATCTCCGATTAACATCTATGATACGGGTATTCTTTCCCGGAATATCGATCTGAGTAAGAAAACGACAGTTCTTCTTTATTTCCTTTTTCATCCTAAGGGCAATTACCTCGATTATGCAGGGGGTCATGGAATCTTTACCAGATTAATGAGGGATATCGGCTATCATTTTCTATGGTACGATCCTTACACGCAGAATCTGCTGGCACGCGGTTTCGAATATCGCCAGGATAAAAAAATTGAATTAATCACATCCTTTGAAACATTTGAACATTTTCCCGAACCGTTGGTTGAAGTGGAGAAGATGTTGTCGATATCGAGGAATATCTTGTTCACATCGCTTCTACTACCGGAGAATATACCTGATCCTGATTCGTGGTGGTATTACGGTCGTGAACACGGACAGCATATTTCATTTTATTCTTTGAAAACATTGAGGTATATTGCTAAGAAATATGGTTTAAATCTGTGTAGTAATCACTATAACTTACATTTGCTATCTGAAAAAAATATTGATTGCGACATATTCAATAAAATAGTCAACGCTTGCAGTCAGATTCACTACAAAGATCTGATTGGCCTATGGAGCTATCTGAGCGTCTTTGTGAGAGAAGATATTAGAAATATTCTTAAATTAAAAAAAATGGGATTGTTCGAATTTCTACGAGGAAGGTTATTGGCGCTCACCTCGCTGGATATGGAATACCTTAAGAGCGAAAACCGATGACTGTCGGCATCGCGGCTCTGGGCGCAAGGTTGGGTTTGAGCGGGGGTATCAATGTCTACACGATGGATTTGGTCCAGGCTCTGGCGGATCATTCGCGACGATACGATTATGTAGTGATGGTTTCAGGAAGCATGGAAACATGGCAATTCAGAGCATGGCCGCGTCACATCCGTTTCGTCAATCTCGATCATCCACACCGCCGGCTCGATCATGTGCGTCATGCGCGCTGGTTGATCAAACGGATTCTCGGCGATCAGGCGATGGATCTCGGTGCTTATCTCGATATCGAATCCCTGAACAGCGTCTTACTCAGAGAAGACATTCAGGTTCTTCATTATCCGAAAACGGCGATTCCTCCTAGGCATCGGCCGCTGCGGGTTCCCATGGTGCTCACCTTTTTTGACATGCAGCATGAATATATGCCCGAGTTCTTCACTGAGGAAGAACTGAAAGAGAGAAAAAAGATTTTTCGTCCCTCCGCGGAACGCGCGGATGTCATTATTGCACCCTCGGCGTTCACTGCCCGTTCCCTTAGTGAAAAGTTCATGATACAGGAAGAAAAAATAACTTCGATTCCGGTCGGTGTTCCCAGGAACTGCCGGCGGATTTCCCCGGGCGCAGTGGCTTCGATCCGGGGTAAGTATCGTCTTCCGGATCACTACATGATTTACCCGGCCAATCCTTGGCAGCACAAAAATCATGCGAGATTAATGGCGGCCCTGCGGCTTCTGAAGGAGCGTCGATCCCTCAAAGTGAATTTGGTTTTAACGGGAAAGCTTCAGAATACGACCTGGAGCGCAATGCCGCTTGCTTTGGCAGCGGGAATCGAAGATCAGGTCCATGACCTGGGTTTTGTCCCGTCGGAGGAGATGCCGGCTCTTTACTCCGGAGCGGATATGCTGATTTTTCCATCATTGTTCGAGGGTTTCGGCATTCCCCTGCTGGAGGCGATGGCCTGCGGGATCCCGGTGGCGGCGGCGAGGACCACGTCGATACCGGATGTTGTGGGTGATGCCGCCCTTCTGTTTGATCCTCTGAGCCCGGACGATATCGCCGAGACGATTTACCGTGTGATGTCTGACAGTAACCTGGCCGGCGATCTGGCCCGGCGGGGACTGGGGCGTGCAGAGCGCTTTGCGTGGCCTGTTTTGGTCGAGGCGCTGGAGGAGGTTTATGCGAAGGCATCGCTTGTTGGTCGGCAGTCGGATTAACCACGGTCCAATGTCCTGAAAAGTCGGGCAGGAAAGGCCATTTTTTCAGGTGAAAATCGCCTATGTTTTCCATCCCGGCCGCCTGCAGCGCTTTGATGAGGCTTCCGCCGGGAACGCGGCTACGGAATTTTTTTACGGCGCCCTCGAGCTGCGGGCCAGGGGGCATGATGTATCCTGCTATGAATTGGGCGAATTGGCCGGCAGATCGACTTTTGATCATTTTTCCCTGGAATTGATTTACAAAGCCGGGCTGATGCCGCCCAAGGCTTTCCCGCTTCTCTTCCGGCAGGTCATGCGGCTGTTTCCGGTCCTTCATCCTTATGATATTGTGATAGGCGCCGAGTCGGGAATTGCGTTCGCTCTTGCGGCAACAGGGTTGTTTAAAAGGTGGAGCGGTTCACTTATCGGCATACACTGCGGCTTTCTACACCATTATCAGAGCAGGATGAATGTCTATCTGACCCGCTTACTTTTTACCCGGATGTATTCATGTCTTTTTGGCGATGGGGAAAAACCCATTATCCGGCAAAGATATAAAGTGCCGGATGAAGCCCTCGGGGTGAATCCCTTTGGCGTGGATACAAAATTCTGGCGACCCGATGACAGCCCTTATGACAGGCATCGGTATATATTGGCTGTGGGAAACGATTTTCAGCGGGATTACCATTTGCTGATCGAGGCGGCAAGGCGCATCAATATGAGAGTGAAAATCGTTACGGAGAGGGACCTTCCCGCAGACATTCCCCCGAATGTTGATGTGATGCGGGGGTCCTATCGGAATGCCGGTGTATCGGATCTCCAATTGAGGGAATTATACCGGAAAGCGCTTTTCACCGTTATCCCTTTGAAACCGTCTTTTCAACCTTCGGGCCAGAGTGTCGCGCTGCAGAGTATGGCCTGCGGCACGCCGGTTCTCATTACCAAAACGGATGGCCTTTGGGATCATCGCTATTTGAGGGAGATGGTAAATGTTGTTTTTGTCCATTCCAATACACCGGAGGAATGGGCCGGGACGATTGACAGTATGACCGCCGACCCGGAACTGTTAAGGCCTTTGGGTGAAGCTGCGCTACGATATGTGACGGAACATGGTCAAATAGAGCGGTACGCCGACCGGATCGAGCAGCTATGCTGTACATTGACGCGGACGAGAAGCGTCGGTTCGAGATGATTCATCTATTTCAATATATGATCAGATCTCTCGAGCGGCAGGCCTGGTTCCGTAATGCCCTCTACCGTCCCTGGGCCGAAAAGCGGTCGATGCAGATTCCACCCTTCGATCGGAAGCTCCATGACGGTATCGTCGAGTATATCGACTATCATCGGTTCGGAACGATCGCCATGGCGCTCAGGCGGATCGAGATCGAGAACCTCGAAGGCGCGCTGGCAGAGGCGGGCGTATACCAGGGTCATACGAGCAGATTCATTCACCGTTTGGCGCCCGAACGGCGGTTTTACCTGTTCGATACCTTCGAAGGTTTTGAAAAGAAGGATCTTGATCCGCATATTAGCGATGACAGGCGCTTCCGCAATACTTCTGTTGAAGCGGTATTGCGTTTTATCGGAGATCAAAGAAACCTTGTTGTGAAAAAAGGGCATGTGCCGGGAACCTTTGCCGGTCTGGAGTCAGAATGTTTTGCCTTTGTCTTGTTGGACATGGACCTTTACAAACCGACGTTCAGTGCGCTGGAGTTTTTCTATCCTCGCTTGTCCACTGGTGGCTATTTAATGGTTCACGACTACCACAACGAGGAATCCAACTGGGCCTGCCGGCGGGCGGTGGATGAGTTTATGCAGAATAAACCCGAACGGATCATTGAAATCGCGGATATCTGGGGCTCGATCATTTTCCGCCGATTATTTTAACACACAATGCTTAACTAACTTTAATTATTTACGGAATCAAAAAAAATGAACCGTACCTGGCCAGCATTAAAATTTTGTGAACCACGAGTTTTGGTTTCGGCAGGGAAGGACAGGCGTTGGATCGCTACGGGTAAAGCCCCGGGTGAATCATCGTGCAGAGGGTTCCAAGGCTGGGTTTACATCTTTAGTGAGGAGCCCTCCACAATTCAAGCGGGAGGAATGGGTCTGAATTGAGCAAGGCAGAGCATGACTTCCAGGTGGCAACCTCCCGCGGTATCATGCCGCAATACGATCGCGTGTGGTATGCAAGCGCCTCGAGCGTGCTGACACAGCGAGGATTGCGCAATCTGCGTTGCCTGGATCTTTGCTGCGGGAACGCTGAGTTTTCTGAGATTCTTCGGGATCGCTTTGGGATGCAAGTCACCTGCGCAGACTACGCCCCCGTACACTTGGAACACGCGAAGAGACTGGGTTTCGATATCCTGGAAGTCGACCTTGATGCTGACGCGCCGGTAATTGAGCGCACGATCAATGCAGTGAGGGAGCAATTTGATCTAATTATCAGCCTTGCGACCATTGAGCATGTATTCGATTCAAATAACGTTTTTAACCTCTGTTATCACGCCTTGAAGCCAAACGGCCTGTTTCTTGTCAACACTCCCAACATCTCGTTTCTCGCATACCGCATGTACTCGGTCTTCAGCGGGAATCGGCCGTTTGATGAAGGGCATCATATCCGTTTCTGGACATCTCGTTTTTTACGGACGAATCTCTTTCTGAACGGTTTCGATGTCCTACAAGAGGCGCCGCGTTTCTACGCGCTATCGGAGGTTGTTTTCCTGCGTGCATTTCGCGGTAGGACAATGCTGGCGAGAATGGTCACCCGGGCGTTTTACATTTCTAAGATTCTTCAGCATTTTCCCTTCGGCAAGGAGCTCTTTACGGACCAGCTCACGGTGCTGGCCCAAAAAGTCGCGATTCCGCCGTTGGGATTTGGAGTGCCGTCGGTGGAGCGCGCACTGACAGAGATGTCGGACACCGACATCAGGGCGCAGGCTGTCGCTCGGATCAAACAGGCCTATGTGAGAGGGTGGCTCACCGAGTTTCCATACCTGACCTCTTTTGTGAAGGATCTGAAATGAAGATCCGCCTATGATAAACGACGCTGTTCCAAAAATACTTCGCTTTACGGCTTTCTGCCATTGTGCGTGGCGCGCCTGGCGCGCGTTCATGCATGAAACGCGCTACTATTTTTGTGCAAAAATTGCGCGATCGCTAGACGACGAATGTCCCGCAATTATAATGAGGCGTATGGCGCATGGTCTGGAAAGGGTGTTGTTTCACCCCGACCGCTACAAAGAGACGGATAAATTGGAACTGGCGAATGGATTGAAGACACAGCTCGGAAGAAAAGATAATCGTGTTCCCGAATCACAGATGGCCTGGGCTACCCGCATTCTGCATGAATTCGATTCAAGACAAAGTGATTTCAGTGGGCCTGTCTGCCCACTGGCAGCTTCAAAAACCGAACGTAGGCCGGCTCCGATAGCCGCTGCCGACTTGCTGGATCTCATGCGGCAAAGACGCTCACGACGGATCTTCACACAGGAGTCATTAACTCGTGAGGAGAAGATGTTGCTGGTGGAAGCGGCGAACTCGGCGCCATCCACATGCAACCGGCAAACGCTACAGTTTCTGTTTGTTGAGAACGAGGCGGCGAAGGTTTTTCTGGCCTCGACCACCGCAGGGGGCCGGGAGTTCTTCGCCGATGCCGGCTGCATCCTGCTGGTCCTGGCCGATGCACGGCACTACCGCTATCCCGAGGACCGTTTCAATCCGTACGCGGAAGCCGGAGCGGCGATCCAGAATATCTACCTTCTCTGTGAAACGATAGGGTTGGGATGCTGCTGGGGATCCTATACCACTTTCGGTAGCATCAGCTCCGAGCCCGATGTGAGGCGGAAATTGCGTATTCCCGATACCCTTCTTATCCTCGGCGCTGTGGCCTTAGGCAAATCGAATCAAGTAGTCTGTCAGATTCCGCGAGAGGAGCCTGCGAGTCTCTGCCATTTCGATGCTTGGGGAAGCAAGCTGAAATGAAGCATGACGACATCCTATCCAAGGCCAGCGCGCTTATTGCTATCATCAAGGGACGGTTTATCAGTCCTAGTGGGTTCATCTCCAGCAACTGGCCTCCCACCGATCGAACCCTGTTTGACCATTTCGACGATCTGGTCCCGTTCTTCCTGTACTTTGGAGAAGCCGACTTTCTCCTTACTCAAGTTTCACTTGCCGCTGAACGGCACGAAACGCTGCCATCACTTCTGGCGCATAACGGCGTTTTGGAGGCACGCTATATCGACGAGTGGCTTGGCGGCCTATATACGCTCTGGCAACAGACACGCGATCATGTAGTCAAGAAGATGCTTGATGATTCAGTGGCATTCATATTGTCGCATTTCATGTGTGATGATGGCAATCTATATGCCGCTATCAGGACAACCGATGGTCGGCCCAGACGCTATTGGGAGTCATGGTCTGCCGGTCTTCTGGAAGTCTTCGGCGAAATGCACGCCGATTACCCAGAAGCCTATGAAAAGGCCAGGCGGATATTACAGAGCTGGATTCAGCACGAATACGTCAAAGAACACGGCATCTTCCCCTATCGGGTATTTGATTCTCCTATCCGTTCCTTCCTCCAGAGGACAGTCCTGTCACGCGTTCATAAACACTACTTTGAGGGAGAACCAAGCGGTTTTGATAACCTTTCTCCAGGAGGTTGGCTGAGGCGTGCCGACTGGTATGCCCGGAACGGATGGTACAGTTTCCTGATGAAATCGAACAGCACCCCTGCGTTCACCCTACTGCATTATTATCTTATAGATCATGAGAAAGAATGGCTATCAGCATTGGAATCGTGGGTGGCAGCCGCACTGGATCACTTCCGGGAAGGTGGAACCGTCTTCATGGAGTGGTTTCCCTCTGGTAATGTCCGCAGAAACCCGAGTGAGGTTGCGGCTTTTATCCTATGCGATGTGATCTGCGACTCTGCTTATTGGATTCCCATGTTTCGAAGCCGGTTGCCCATTGTGAAAGAGATTTTGGATACGCAGCTCTCGACACTATGCCCCAATGCACTGGTGCCTCATTCGGGTCAGCTCTGCAGAGCTCATATCGATACTCAGGTGGATTTTTCCGTCACAATGAGGCGATACGCAGAACTGTCAGGCGAATCCGCGTATTTCGAACGAGCCGGATCTCTGATGAGAACCGCCCTTGCGGAACATGAATCTCCTGACGGCTATCGCACCTTCTCGGGATCGGCAGCGAGCAGCGTTGTAGATCCCAAGTACAATGCCCTCGTTTTGAAAGGCATGATTAATCTCCTGACAATAGATCGTCCGCTCTATCCCGAGTTGCACAGTCTGTTCAAAGACCGATGAAGTGCCTCAGGCGCGGCGTTTCAATTCCGGACCAAGACACAATGGCGTTAAGCAAAGATTTCAAAACGTGGGTTAGAGAACATGTATAAAATGATGAGGAAGTATTGGTTTCTGTTCCTTAAGAGACAGGATCGGAAGCTGGAGCTCATCGCTTGCCGTGCCATGCAGTGGCGGGGGCTATCTGACTTCCCCCTCCATCCGAAACATCTGTTCGATGAACACCGCGCTGCATTTTGTCGGGAGCACTTCCGTCCTGGCATGTCTTTTTTGGACCTCGGTTCCGGTGAAGGTACAGAGTGCATTGCCGCTGCGAAGGCGGGAGCGATTCGGGTAGTCGGCATTGAAAAAGACCGACGGAATCACCAGCATGCCCTAAGTCGTGCGGAAGAAGCGAGCGTGAAAGTGGAGTTCATCCTGCATGACCTCGAGGATATGCCTTTGCCCATCGATAGCAAAGCTTTCGATCTGGTCAACATGTCAAATGTTCTCGAACACCTGACCAGGCGGGTGGCTGTATTGTCTGAGCTGAAGCGCGTCATGACCGAAAGCGGTGTTGCTGTAATCTCTGTACCCAACAGGGAGACATCGTGGAAAAAGGCCTTGCGGTCCGTTGGGCTGGATTCACGCGACGACAATGATCATAAGATCGAATACGACAAGGATCTATTGTTGGCTGAACTGCGCGAGGCAGGGCTTGAGATCACATCTCCTCTGATGCCAATCGTTCCGAGCTTTCCGTGGCATGGGCTTATCGCGATGAGCGCCGCGCTCTCGCCGCATCTCTACAGACGCCTGCAGCGATACAAGTACAGGTTTGTCGCGCGCCACCCGCAGGAGTCGATCGGCTGGACCTTCTTAGCCGGATGAAGGAAAGCAGATGAATCGTAAGCAGATTGTGGCAATCGTGCTGATTAAAAACGAGGATTTATTTATTAAAAAAGTCCTGGAGAATATCCTCGTTTTTTGTGACCGGGTTTATGTGGCCGATAACCGCTCAACCGACCAGACGCCGCAGATCATCAAGGGATTGGCGGAGCAGCACGGCAAGATCGAATACCGGTGTGTGGATCATATTCCTGAATCACATGATATGATTGCAGATTATGCGGGTACGGAAACCTGGATGATCGGCGTGGACGGGGACGAGGTGTATGATCCGGAAGGATTGAGGCATTTGCGGGAAGATCTTTTCAACGGTCGTTATGACAACTATTTTAAAATATCGGGCAACGTGCTCCATGTGCGACAATTGGATATCCCGAATCAAACGGCACGGGGCTATCTGACGCCTCCCTGTCGAAGTGTGACAAAACTTTATAATTTCAATGCGATCCATGCATGGCGTCCCCCTTGTCCGGAAAGACTGCATGGCGGTAGTGTTGATTTCAAGCCTGGTTTCTCCCACGAATCCGTTGGTTTTATAATGAATGATTATGCCTGGGAGTCATCTCCTTTCAGGTGTTTGCACCTCTGTTTCACCCACCGAAGCAGCATCGATGTCGCCCGTAAAAGCAGTAAAGTAAGGATCAGAAAAGGAGTGGGTGAGCGTCTGTTATGGAGGTACAATCTGAGATCCTGGATAAAAAGCTTTTTCGGGTATGAAGATATTCCGTTGTTCAAACGCGACTATTATATGCGCGGATCGATGGTCGAGAAGAACATCCAGGCGTTCGGATTGTAATCCATATATCATGTCATTCATGTTCATATTGAAAACGGGAATTCTGATCGTGTTGAAACCAAACTAGTAAGAGTAAGATTTAAGCATCCTCATGAAAATAGGCAACAGAGCAATTATCAAACACAATCTCAGAAGTTTATATGACCGTAGTGATCCTTTTCTGTTAGCTGCCACCATTCTTTCTGCTGTTTTTTTTGTTTTTTCAGCATTGGTTATTGGGATTCATGCAGGCCGGGATATGGCTACATATGAGCTTTATTACATTCAATTTTTTATGAAATATCCACCAATAGTTTTATTACAATTGTTCAGGACCCCAGGAGTAGCCTTTTATTACGGACCTCTCTTTGATCTCGGTGGGTGGATGCTCGTAATGATTATTACGGGAATCCTTTTTGTCACAGGTATGACACTTTTATATCGTGTCGTGGCACATTGGAACAAGTGGTTGGCTCTCATTACCTTATTGTTGCTGATGTTTCGTTACCATTATATGCAAAATATCTTGAGTGTTTCTTCAGAACCTCTCATGGCGCTGGTCGTTTTATACTGGCTATACTTCCTTATTAAAGCATTTCATCGATTCAGAAATCTCGATTGGAGCTTGGTGGGGGTAATTATCGGCATCCTCATAATGGTTCGTCCAGACAATTTAGTCATGATGTTGAGTGTTTTTCTACCATTGCTCTACTGGGAGATGGGTCTTAAAGTCACGGCCAAACGTTGCCTGGCCTGTATTTTGCCCTGTCTGTTCTTCTTATTGTCTTATGTTTCTTATAATTATCTTCGATTTGATTTTTTGGGCGTCGCTGCTCTTGGCAACGTCCATTTGCCCTTTTATCGGACTTATGTTCAGGAAGCACTTATTCGCCCTCAAAATGGGCCTGCCTCGAAGAAGCTACAAGAGATCATGCAGAAGAAAATACAACCTAAGAAGGTATTTCAAGATTATGGAGTAAGTATTGATGATATGTTCCATTACTCCACAAACCGCATGTTTCAGCATGTGGTGAAAGAAGTTTACCTGGAAGAGGGCTGGAATAACCATGCCGTATTACTAAGAAAAGCTGGATGGGAGGCAGCTTCCGCCAATCCACGAGATTTCTGGCTTACTTATATACAACAGCTCATGATAATATTTGGAATGCCCTCTCAATATAAAATCATGGACCGCACTTATCACCATCAAGTAATCGAACAGGAATACAATCGTAGATTACCCCAATGGCAGGAAAAAGGGTTGAAAGACCCAATCTGGGTTGATGATATATTGCCTGAAAATCATGGACCGTATTGGCTTGCCGGTTTATTTCCTACAGGATATCGTGTCGATGAGTCTTTATGGTTGCGAGAATCATGGCCGCCTAAAGCGTGGCAGCTACCGACGAAGGAGATGTTTCCACCATATCATGCGTTGAACAAATTCTATCAAGAAATTAAAGTGTTGCCGATTAGCATCATCATGTTGTTGTGCCTAGTTCCTATCATCGCTGTAAGAAGGCAGCCGGAAACAAGATTCATTGTTGGTATCTTATTGATCTGTTTTTTAAAATTATCTTTGAGCATTCTGGCTTCAGTCCAAGTCAGCTTTCGCTACCCATTTGATCCCATCTGGATGGCAGGTGCAGCTTTGGGCTGTTATACAGCTTACGGGTATTTTCGGGGATATCGTCAAAAATTATTTCAGGAATCGAAGACTTGACTTCATAGTCGCGAATTATTGTCAAATATATACTATCTTTTCACTTCCGTCCAGTTTGGGCATAATCTGCTATCCGCAATACGTCGTTTTGACAAAACACAACTGCGGTACAGTTTTGAAATGACGGAAGATATCCTAAAAAGAACAAGCTCATTCAGACAGTTTAGTTATGAAGATATTATACGACCATCAAGCATTCAGCATGCAGAGATACGGGGGTATTTCCCGCTATTCTTATGAAATCATCCATGCCGTTAACACCAGGCAAGGCTATGAAACCTGCCTTCCGATCCGGATATCGGCAAATCATTACTTAAAAAAGTTACCGGCGCTAGCCTACCGGCGCTTCGATTACATTTTAAAGGGTCTTAACTGGATTGTCTATAAGATCAATCGCGCCTATACTATAAAAAACACAGCAAGATTTTCATCGGATTTTGATCTGTTTCACCCTACCTATTATGACCCTTATTTCTTGCCCTACTTCCTGACCAGGCCCTTTGTCCTGACGATTCATGACATGATTCACGACATATTTCCCGAACATTTCTCGAGGTTTTCAAAGATAACCGCAATAAAAAAAACCCTTGCCCAAAAAGCCACCCGCATCATCGCTGTTAGTGAAAATACCAAAAAGGATATCATGGAACGATACGGGATCGGTGGAGACAAGATCACGGTCATTTATCATGGTGTTTCATCTCTACCCCAAGGGCATCATATTCACATTCCCCTCCCGGAGAAGTATGTTCTTTTCGTGGGAGATAGGCATAAATATAAGAATTTTAGAAGTTTTATCGAATCAGTCGCAGGAATTTTACATGAGAAGAACTGGTTTCTCGTCTGCTTCGGCGGCGGCGCTTTTTCCGGAGATGAAAAACGGGTTATGCGCGATCTTAAAATAGACAATAAAGTGATGATGTTCTCCGGAGATGATGGAGTATTGGCCTATTTATACAGCCACGCCGGCGTTTTTGTCTGTCCCTCACTTTATGAGGGGTTTGGAATACCCGTTTTGGAGGCCATGTCCTGCGGGTGCCCCGTCGCGACCAGCAATACGAGTTCTTTGCCTGAAGTCGGGGGTGATGCCGTTTCTTATTTTGATCCACGCGATACACATGCCATGGAAGGGGCTGTGCGCAGGATCATCGATGATAAAGAGTATCGCCGGGAATTGATTGCACGCGGCCTCGAGCAGGCCCGGAAATTCTCATGGGTTAAAGCGGCGGTGGAAACATGCGGCGTGTATGAGAAAGCGTTGCGGCGCCATGGGGTATCGTCGGTCTGATGCGCGATACGGTATCAATTATAACGGTTACTTACAACAGCGTTGCCATGCTTCGGAAGACGGTGGACAGTGTTGAATCCCAGACTTACGGGAATAAAGAATTTGTCATCATCGATGGCGGTTCCACCGATGGGACCCGTGAATATCTGATGGAACATCGAGATCGGATTGACGCCTGGATATCGGAACCGGATCAGGGCATTTTCGATGCCATGAATAAGGGTTCAAAAAAGGCAACGGGGGAATGGATCATTTTCTTGAATTCAGGGGATCTCTTTTCCAATGACAAGGTTCTTGAAGACGTTTTTTCGGCGGATATTCCGGAGGATGCCGATGTCATCTATGGGGATACCGTTTATTCCTACGGGAAAGAGGAATATCAGGAATACCGAAAATCAAGAGAACTGAAGCATTTCTGGAAGGGGATGTTGACCTCTCACCAGTCGTTCTTCGTACGGAAAAGAATCATGGCCCATCGACCGTTCGATACAAGCTATGGAGTTGCCGCCGATTTTCATCAACTATACACCCTGTTCATGGACGGCGGGACATTCCTGTACAGGAAAATGAATGTCGCACGCGTCGATACCACGGGAATATCCAATAACAATAAGATGATCCAATCCGTTCTAGAACATTGGAGCGTCGTTCACCGCTATTCCGGTATCACTTTATATTTTCCGATCTATTACCTGTTTTGGATATTGACTGCTTTGCTTTTGTCAGGCGCAAAGCTGATCGTCCCGGCGAAAGTCTACATTCAAATCATCAGAATGCTCAGATGCGGGAAGAGGGATCATCGCACCGGCATTGCAGGCAGTATAAATTGATGCAGACTCCGATCAAAACCCATCTTATGGGAGGTCAGAAGACCGGCTGGGCCCTGGATGCCGATCAGGAGACGACGCGCCGTGCCATGGAATCACTGCCCGATTTGATTCGTCCGGTTCCCCTGGATGAGGCAGATGTGGTGCACTCCGTCTGGGAATACCCATTGCTGAACATGGATCCGAGGCTATTGGCGGGCAAGCGGGTCATCTGCCATGTTTGCAACGAGGTGATTCGGACTTTCGATCAATCCTGCATGATCCATGCTATGGAGGTTACGGGCCTGTGGGTGCCCATCTCGCATGAGGCGGAGGCAACTCTGAAGGCTTTACGTCTCAGATCTCTGTACATGCCTTACACAATCCTTCCTGAAATCTTCAAACCCATGAATTCTCTATCCCGCGACGAGTTGTGCGATCGTTTCGGGATTCCCCGAGATGCCTATGTGATCAGTAATTTCATGAGGGATTCCAGGGTGGATGATATTCATCGTCCCAAGCCGCAGAAGGGTGTGGAGGTTCTCCTGCACATCATTGCCACCCTCCGAAAAAAAGGATATCCGATTCACGTTCTACTGGCCGGTCCCCGCCGGCACTGGATAAAAGCCGGATTCAGAGAGCAGGGAATACCCTTCACTTTTATCGGGCGGGAGGTCGGTGACGATGACAACACCATCAATATCCTGGATCCGCCGACAGTCAATCTGCTTTACCAAACGTCGAATCTGCATCTGATTACCAGCCGTTGGGAAGGGGGGCCAAGGGGCGTATTGGAGGCGGCTGCTTCCAAGACCCCGGTTTTATGCACCCCTGTCGGGATTGCCCGGGATATGCTGGAGCCGGCGAGCCTTTTTTCCTCCTTCGACGAGGCGGTCGATCGAATCGAATCCGATATCCAAAGGGGTATCTTGAAAGATACGTTACAGATACAATTCGAACGCGTGATGCGCCGGCACACACCCGAAGCGAACATCCCTATTCTCAAACAGATCTATGGCGATATTGATTCACTCCCCACGTATCGATGCCCGGAAGGCGGATCCGGGCGGAAAGCGAACCGGCCATCCGCCCTGGGAACCGGTCTGCATCGCGTGCTGAACGCGGCCCGACACAGAATGGGTTTGCCCATCAAGAAGGGCGGGGGGCTCTGCGTCAGCCTGTGGCACGAGTTTCATAAACCGCCCTACGGGGGCGGCAATCAATTCATGATGGCCCTGCGAATAGCCTTGAAGCAACAGGCTGTGCGCGTCGTTGTCAACCGGATGTCGGAAGAGGTCGATGTCCATCTGTGCAATTCCGCATGGTTTGATGTATCCCTTTTTCGTAAAGCGCTACAGAAGCGTCGGATTCGAATGCTCCATCGTATCGATGGACCGATTTCGCTTTATCGCGGCGCCGATGCCGGTGAGGATAAACAGGTCTATGCCTTGAACCGTGAATTTTCCTCGGCCACAATTTATCAGTCGGGCTGGTGCTTCGAGCGCTCCCTGGCGCTGGGGTATGACCCGGTGCGGCCATTGGTCATTCATAACGGCGTCAACGGTAAAATCTTTTACCCCTCCGGTCGTTCGACCTTACAGCCAAATCAAAAGATCCGGCTGGTCGCAACGGCCTGGTCGGATAATCCCCGAAAGGGGAAATCCATTTACCAGTGGCTCGATGAGCGCCTCGACTTTGATCGCTATACCCTGACCTTTGTGGGGCGGATCGATGCGGCTTTCCGAAATATCCGGCATATCCCGCCGCAGACATCGCAGAACCTGGCGCGTATCCTTCGCGAGCAGGACATATATCTCACCGCCAGTGAAAATGATCCCTGTTCGAACGCCCTGCTGGAGGCACTGGCTTGCGGTCTTCCCGCGCTGTATTTCGACAGCGGCGGGCATGGCGAATTGACCGGTTTCGGCGGCTTGCCCTTTGATGGTCCGGAGCATCTGCTCATGCAATTGGAGCGCCTTGTGAACCATTACGATGGCTTCAAGGCGGGTATCTGGGTTGAATCCATGGAGGACATCGCGGCCAAGTATCTAGCCGCTATCCGGGAAGTCATGGACAGTCTGCCGTAGCATGAAACAAGTTATCGATCTTGTGTATGGTATGTTGCTGAAGGCGCTCACGTGGCCCCGTGATCGCCGTCGCTGGAACAAACCCATCTCCTCTTCGCCCGTCCGGGTCAGTTATGGATTCGACCGTCTCCCCACAGAAGAAGACCCGGTCCACGGAGGGATTGTCAAACTGCTGGATCTCAACAGTCTCTATCCGGAGCACGTGTCCGGCGCCAACATCCTCTACCTTGTAAGCAGCTCGCTGCCGATGCACGCCATGAGATTGGTGAAGTTCGCCCGGAAACGAGGCGTGAAAATCGTTTTGAATCAAAACGGCCTTGCCTATCATGGATGGTACGGAAAAGGTTGGGAGAAGTTCAATGAGCCCATAGTAAACATCTGGCGGTCCAGTGATTATGTCTTTTACCAGAGCCGGTTTTGTCGCGAGAGCGTGCGTCATTTTTTCGGTGATAACGGGATTCCCGGAGAGGTTCTCTTCAATGCGGTCGATACATCGGTGTTTTCACCCGCCGACCGCGATCCGGCGCCCGGCGAACTGGTCCTGGTTACTGCCGGGTCCCATCACACCTTTTACCGGGTCAAGGCTGCGATGGATACGCTGGCCCTCGTGAACCGGACCGTGCCTCAGGCGCGGTTGATTATGGCCGGACGATATATGTGGAGGCCGGACGAGCAGGAGGCTCTAAAGGAAGCGCGGCAGTACGCCCGGCAGGCGGGCCTGGAATCCCGGATCGAATTTCAGAGATCCTACAGCCAGTTGGAAGCGGTCCGGCTTCTGCGCCAGGGACATCTTCTCTTACATACCAAGTACAACGATCCCTGCCCCCGGCTGGTGGTCGAGGCCCTTTCCTGCGGTCTTCCCGTCGTGTATTCCGCCACGGGAGGCGTCCCTGAGCTCGTAGGCGATAAAGCCGGTATCGGAGTCCCCGGGCCGCTGGACTGGGAAATGGATCACCCGCCGGACCCGCAGGAACTTGCCGGGGCGGTCTTGGCGGTTGCCGGACGGAGGGGTGTTTTTTCGGCGGAAGCGAGACGACGCGCCGTGATGCGCCTGGATGTCCGCGCCTGGCTCGATCGTCATCAGCAGGTTTTTGAGAAGTTGCTGGCAGGAGAACCTGTCAAATAAACAGTGAAAACCGCCGGTTGAACGAGTGGCATGAGAGCTTTGAAAATTGTCATTTCGAGGAGCATCGGTGACAAAAAATCTTTATCATTAAGAGATGTTAGGATTTCTCTTGACGGACGAAATTACACAATTCCGGCGTTTCTCAAAGGTCTCATTGATCATATTATCCTTATTCCGCAATATCAGGATTTCCAAAGAACCCAAATCACTCAGTTCGTTGCGTCAATTGCAGCAAGGGTGCCTATCGGCGCGCTTATTGTCGATGCGGGTGCCGGAGAGGGATGGTATCGGGGCTACTTTTCCCATGCGAACTACGTCGCCATAGATTATGGTATTGGTGACGCGAAATGGGATTATACAAAGCTCAACGCCTTGTGCGACCTGACAGATATTCCGTTTAAAAGTCAACGTGTGCCGTATATTCTTTGTACCCAGACATTGGAGCATGTGCAGAAGCCGCAATCGGTTGTGATGGAGTTTTACCGGGTGATCTCACCCGGCGGTGAGATTTACTGCACGATGCCTTTCCTTGCGGATTATCATCATCAGGAGCCCTATGATTATTTTAGATATACAAAATATGGAGTGGAAAGCCTTTTTCGTACAGCAGGGTTCCGGGAGATAGCGATAAATCCCTTGGGTGGTTATTACACGCTGCTCGTGCTCTGTCTGCAAAACGGTTTGCGGCGGCTTGGCCGACGGAATAGCGAACGTCTTTTTGTAATTCGCGGCATTGTCTTTATCATCCGGCAAGCGCTCACTCTCTTGCTTAGATGGATGAATAGAATCGCTTGGTTCCTGGATCGAAAAGATGAACGTCGTTATCTTTTCGCGTTGGGTTTCTCGGTTATCGCAAAAAAATAGCCGGCCGCCATGTCATGAAAAACATTATATATGTCAATTATCTGTCTCGGTTTGCCAATAACATATTTCAATATGCCTTTGCGCATATCATCAAAGAACTTACAGGCGGTGAGATTTTCTTTTCACCTTCCTGCGTATTGCGATCCGGGGAGAGGCATGACCTTCCGGCTGAAGTCATGCCTATCGAAGATATCCCCCTGTATCTGATTACCGATTCAAAGAATATTTTGAAAAAAAAGGAGTGGTCCGGCAAGTTTCGCGACGATGAAAAAGAAGCCCTGAGAAAGACGGGCGTTCATTTTGGTGAAGACATCGTGAAATTTAAGGGTGATACCCTCGCCATTTCCGATTCATATCAAGGCGAACCAATCATCTTATCAGGGTACTACCAGGACTACAGATACTATAAAGGGAGGAAGGGGTTTGTGACCGGATTGCTCGGTAAACTGGACCAATACCCTTCCGATATACTGCCGGGAATGCACGACATTGTCTTGAATTTCAGGGGCACCGACCTGGCCTGGGCTCAAATGCCACTGAAGTATTACAGATGGATTCTGGATAAAGAGCAGTTCGACAAGTTGTGGATCGTGACTGAAGATCCCGGACATAAAACCGTTTTAAAATTATTGGAGATGTATCCAGGCGAAGTGTTAAGCAACGGCCCGATCAAGGATCTCAAGTTTGTCATGGCGGCAAAAAAAATCATCATGACCGTTTCGACGTTCTGCTGGGTGGCTGCATGGCTGTCGGATGCCGACAAGATCTATTTCCCGATCGGTTCTCCCTATCCCTTGTTCGACAAGGAAAACGACAGGCGGTTGATTGTCACTGATGATCAGCGATATGTTTACATCAAGTCCCTTTTTAACAGCGCTTTTCTGCGTCATGCGCTTCCATTGTATCATGAATGTAAACCTTCCATCGTATAATAAATAAAATGAACCATACCCGGTCATCATTAAAATCCTACGAACCGCGGGTTGTGGTTTCGGGAGGAAAGCCCGGGCGCTGGAGCGCCGCGGGCATAACCGTGGATGAATCGTTGTGCAGCGGGGTTCAAAGCTGGGTGTACGCCTTCAACGGTGATTATATCGGACACCAGGATATTACCGCAAATGACCTTGGTCATTACGACATCGTCATCATGAATACCAATCGTCCTATGTTACCCCTGGTTCGCTTGGCCCAGGATCGACCGGCGTCCGTAAAATGGGTCAGTCTCATCGAGGGCAGCGCCGATGACTATTTTGCCCCTCAAAATGATCTTAGAACACTGATGGGCATGTCCGACCTTGTCAACGTGATCAACCGTCATTCATTGCCGCTTTTCAGAGCGTTGACAAAGAGCAAGGTCGAATATATCGGGATGCCTTACCCGGTTGAAGGCGTCAAAAAGTTCATCACCCCGATCGAGAAAAGAAACCGACGAGTCTTTTTGTGTACCCATCTTTTAAGACGGTGGAACGATTACCTTGCTGCAAAAGAAATCGGCATGGCGAGCAATGGGTATGAAATAAGCAAGTCCCGTCAAGGAAGGCTTTTGCTTTCCGAGTTGCTGCATACCGGCTCCTTTTCCTGGGACAGGGATGCGAACATCAAAAAGGCAAAAACCATTTACAATGACAATTTTCTCGAGATTCGGAAATTTACAAAAGATTTGAAAAGATTTTTTATCGAGAGCAGCGATTCGTATTTCTGGATGAATCTGGACAGCCGATATACCTGGGGGCGGTTTGTACTGGATGCGGCGGCGTTGTGTATGCCCATTATTTCCACCGTTTCCACCTGTCATAGCGAGATTTTTTTCCCGCAGACGACCGTTGCGCACGCCATGGATATCGAACGGGCGACTGAAATCGGGAAACGGTTGATCGGCGATCGGGACTTCTATGAACACGTGGCGATGTATCCCGCGGGGAAGATGGATTTTCTCAAGGCTGAACCCATGAAGCAGGCGCTGCTTGGCGCACTCGGTATTCCATGACGAAAGCAGCCGCCCTCATCAATTTGATGCCAAGAGGTCTCCGAAATTTCTTTCAGCGACTTTATTGCAGAATAAAACCCATCTTTACCACTTTAAGTCCCAAGCATAGGTAATCATTCATATTGCAAAATTATCTTAGACGTAATTATGCGTTTAGCACTGCCCTTGCCTTATGAAGCACCTCATTTTGGCGGGTCA
>Ga0116204_1000688_pt1 | contig 19444 bp, 22 predicted proteins | sample LakKivwa52mmetaG_FD_94481 | JGI IMG/M metagenome (GOLD analysis project Ga0116204, IMG submission 94481) | Anoxic lake water microbial communities from Lake Kivu, Rwanda to study Microbial Dark Matter (Phase II) - Lake Kivu water 52m metaG | ecosystem: Environmental > Aquatic > Freshwater > Lake...
AAATGGGCTACTTTTCGTTTATAAAGTGGTCCCCTTTTCGTTAATAATTTTAATGTCGGTTCTTTCAAAGTGGGTACTTTTTCGTTAATAAAATGGGCACTTTTTCGCTTGTAAAAAACACACGAGCAATCTGTATCTGGTCACCGTCAAAACAGGGAGCGGCAGCGGCTCCATTCGGCTTGATGTGCTTGACAATGATAGCATTGTTGATATTTCTAGTTTGCCGCTGGGCGGGCTTGGCATTGGTAATGGAAATTTCACGACAGGCGACATGTATGTGCTTGACCGCTCCGCGCCTGCTGTGCATACGGCTGTTTTCTTTTCGAATGGAAATAACGATGGCTGGGCTCTGGAATCAAAAGAGACGAGCGATCAGGGCGGCTCGACAAACGCAAATGCACAAACATTTAAGCTCGGTGATGACGGCAAGGATCTGCAATACCGCGCTATTTTGGATTTCTCGACAGCATCCCTGCCCGATAATGCGGTGATTACCAAGGCGATTCTGATGATCCAATCGCAAAGCGTAGCGGGGACGAATCCATTCACGACACATCGTTATATGTGGATCGATATTCGTCAGGGGGCGTTCGGGAGTTTTGGTCCATTTACGATTGGTGCGTTGCAGGTTTCCGATTTTCAAGCACCCGCGAGTGTATATGGGGTGGGGGCGATCCAAAACAACCCAGTTGGGAATTGGTATTGGTCTACTTTGGATGCGAGGGCATTTCCGTTTATTAACCTGAAAGGTTCCACACAGTTCCGCCTCGGATTTTTGCTTGATGACAATGATGACATGAGCGAGGATACCATCTCGTTCTACAGTGGAAATTTCAGCGGGATGATCGACCGCCCAACGCTATTGGTGGAGTATTACATATTGAAGTGAACTGTTGACAGAAAAAATCCCCGAAGTCAATTTGACTTCGGGGATTTACTTTTACACCAACATCCTGACAGGATTTTCCAGGAACTCTGCCAGTTTTTGCATGAACTGGGCGGCTTCAGCGCCATCACTTACTCGATGGTCGACCGAGATCGTTGCTTTCATGCGCGAGCCGACTTTCAACTCGCCACTTTCCACGACGGGGACTTCCCTTGCAGAAGAGATCGCCAATATCGCAGCTTCGGGCGGGTTGACGATGGCGATAAAGTCTTCCACGTCGTACATGCCCAAGTTGGAAGTGGAGAAGGTCGAGCCGTCCACATCCTCAGGTTTGACCTTTCCATCACGAGCGCGGGCTGCCATGGATTTGATCTCGCCTGAGATCTGGCGCAGGGATTTAACATCCGCATCTTTCACGACGACGGTCATGAGTCCACCAGGGACGGTGACGGCTACGCTGACGTTGACGTGCCCGAACTGGATGATCTCATTGCCCTTGATGGTGGCGTTGAGGTTGGGGAACTGACGCAAGGTCAATGCAACAGCTTTGATAATGAAGTCGTTGACGGAGACTTTTTCATTGTCGCTGAGATAAGCGTTGATCTGCTTACGCATTTCCATCACCGCTTCCATCTTGTATTCGTGCGTCACATAGAAGTGGGGGATGGTCTGCTTCGATTCGACAAGTCGACGCCCAATGGCTTGACGCAGTTTGGTGGTGGGGATGACTTGGTCTTCGGTGGAGACGGGTAATTGGAAATTGGTAATTGGGGCAGAAGACATCGAAGGTCGAACGTCGAAGGTCGCTCCGCTAGACACTGCTGCCTCTACATCCTTGCGGACGATACGACCATTGGGTCCACTTCCTTGAAGTTGAGCAAGATTGATGTTTTTATCACGGGCGATCTTGCGTGCAAGTGGACTTGCTTTTACAGCTGAGGATTGACCACTGACGACGGACGATGTTTCAGCGGTGGAAACTGCTTGGGGTGTTGAAGCAGGCGTGGGTTGAGCGGGAGCCGCGGTCTGCGGTCTATCGTCTGTGGTCGGTTTCACATCCACTTTTTCCCCTTCCGCACCGACGATAGCAATTGGCGCGTTGACGGGAACCATCGTGCCTTGTTCAGCAATTAATTGCAACACAACACCGCTGGCGGAAGATTCAACTTCCACGGTGGCTTTGTCGGTTTCGATCTCGGCGAGCACATCACCTTTGTTGATGGTATCGCCCACCTGCTTCACCCAGCGGACGAGCAAGCCTTCCGCCATGTCGAAGCCGAGTTTGGGCATTGAAATTGTTTCAGCCATTATTTCAAGACCTCCTTTGCCGCGGCGACGATGTCATGGACTTGCGGGAGGGCGGCTTGTTCGAGGGTACGGTTATAGGGCAGAGGTACTTCTTTTTGTGCAACGCGGATGATGGGCGCATCAATATAGTCGAAGGCTTCTTCGTAAATACGGCTGACAATTTCGGAGCCAACACCGTACGACTTCCAACCTTCTTCGACAACGATGGCACGGTTGGTTTTCTTGAACGATTCGAGCACGGGTTCCATGTCGAGCGGGCGCAGGGTGCGCAGGTCCACGATCTCGGCTTGGATGCCTTCCTTTGCGAGTTCATCCGCTGCTTTCATGGATAGCTCAAGTCCCTTGCAGTAGGTGACGATGGTGACATCGCTTCCTTCGCGCTGGATCTTGGATTTTCCAATTGGGATGGTGTACTCACCTTCGGGCACCTCACCGCGCACTTGATACATGGTGGCGTGTTCGATGAAGAGAATCGGATCATTCGAACGGATGGCGGATTTGAGCAATCCTTTGGCATCTTCGGGCGTGCCAGGGCTGACCACTTTCAGGCCGGGGAAATGCGCAAAGACCGCATCGGGCGTCTGCGAGTGGGTAGCGCCGAGCTGGCGTCCGCCGCCGCCAACGGCGCGGATGACGAGCGGCAGCATGAACTGCCCGCCAAACATGTAGCGCAGTTTCGCGGCTTGATTAACAACATAGTCCATCGCCGAGAATGCGAAGTTGATGGTCATCAATTCCGCCACGGGGCGCTGACCAACCATTGCCGCGCCAATTGCGCCGCCAAGAATGGCGTTTTCTGCAATGGGGGTATCTTTGATGCGGTCGGGTCCGTACTTGTCGTAAAAACCTTTGGTGACGGCATACGTCCCGCCCCACACACCGACTTCCTGTCCCATGATAAAGACAGCAGGATCGCGGTCCATTTCTTCCATAAGTGCTTGCGAGATCGCCTCGCGCATTGTGATTTTTGCCATTGTATGTCCTCGTGTTACTCGGACGACCATGGACGATAGACCATTGACCATGGTCTGTCGTCCATCGTCCGTGGTCTAGTCAGCGTAAATATCCGTGAACAATTCTTCCATTGCGGGTTCGGGGGAAGTCTCGGCGAATTCAACTGCTTTGATAACTTCCTCTTCCACACGGGCTTCGATCTCATCCAAAGCCTTGCGAGAGGCGACCTTTTTATCCAGCAGGTACTTATTGAAAATACCGATCGGGTCGTTCTCTTGCCACTTTTTCACTTCTTCGGCTTTGCGGTAGCGTTCGGGATCGCCCATTGAGTGACCGCGGAAGCGGTAGGTGTTGATCTCAAGGAAGTACGGCTGACCTTCCTTGCGGATGAAGTCCATCGCTTCTTTTGCCGCTTCGTAGACAGCCATCACATCCATGCCATTGACAGCGGAATTCTTCATGCCGTAACCTTCCGCCTTCTGACGGATTTCATCGACGGCTGAAGCGCGCTCCACCGCTGTGCCCATACCGTACTGGTTGTTTTCACAAACCCACAGCACGCGCAAGCCCCATGTTTTGGCGATGTTCAATGCTTCATGGAAGTAACCAATATTGGTCGCGCCGTCGCCGAACATGCAGATGGTGATGTTGTCATTCTTGGCGTATTGGTCGCCAATGGCGAATCCAGCCGCAATGGGCAAATGCCCGCCGACGATGGCATGTCCGCCCCACATGTTCTTGGACGTATCCGCCATGTGCATCGAACCGCCCTTGCCTTTGGACATGCCCGTCGCCTTGCCGAGCAGTTCCGCCATCACTGAATCAGCGGAGATGCCGCAATTGATGGCAACGCCGTGGTCACGATAGGCGGTGATCACGCGGTCACGCGGTTCGCGCGCCGCGATCAAACCCGTCGAAACGGCTTCCTGTCCGATATACAGGTGCATGAAGCCGCCGATCTTGCCAGCCTGGTACAGTTCCGCACCGCGTTCTTCCACACGACGGATCAGTACCATCTGGTAATACAAATCAAGCAATTGTTCTTTCTTCATTGGTTGAGAACTCCGATAAGATGTTCATACGCCTAGAGGCGTAATTTTGGGTTGAAAAAAATCTAAGGAAAGAACACCAAACTTCCACTGAGGTTCTGATTCCCTTCGACCGAGTCGGGGATTATATCAGAGAAAAATTGCCTGATTTCCGAGTTGATAGGTTTTGAAAGCAGGAAAAAATGTTGACATTTCGTCTCCGCGTGCTATAAATTTAACATCCGCCAAAACGTTTTTTTTATTTCAAAGGAGAATTAAATGAAACTGACACCGCCTAAAAAATGGGTTTTCTGGGTTTCGGTTGTGTTTGGTTTGCTTGGTTTACTCGGTAATTTGTTCACCATCCCTGTCATCAGCGCCTTTGCCTTTTGGTTCGTGTTCCTGGGGTTGGCGCTCCTTGTTGCAGGGTTAACAGTCAAAGGTTTTTAGTTTCGTCACAATTGGCGGATGCCTCAAACTCCCCGCGTTTTTGCAGGGAGTTTTGCATTAAAATCAATTTATGAATTGGTTCTCAGGATCAAAACAAAGTGAAGCGAAAAAACTGATCTCCCAGCTGGCGGAGACAGATAAACGCGAGCATGCCGCACAGGAACTGATCCGACTGGGGGAAGATGCAGTTCAACCTCTGACTGAAGCGCTTCAAACCCAAAACCTGAGCCTGCTCCCGGTTTACCAGCATCTACTCGCACGAATCCCCTCTGCCGCTCCCGCGCTGACAAAATTACTCGCCACCGCACATCCCATCATCCGTGCTCGTGTGGTTGACGTATTCGCCATCAATAAAGACAAGGCTGCGATCCCCGCACTGCTTGAAGCATTGAAGGGCGAATACTATACCGTTCGTTCTCGGGCTGCTTTGGCATTGGGAAAGATCGGTGACAGGGGCGTAATTCCGTTGTTGTTCAAGGTATTGAAAGACCCTGAAGAGCAAGTCCGTATCGCTGCTTGTCTTGCTTTGGGAATGTTTCAAGACCCATCCACGTTTGACGAGATTACCGAAGTCCTGCTCGATGATCCGCAGATCAAGGTGCGGCATGCTGCAGCGAAAGCACTGGGAGATACGCATCATCCCGCCGCGATCCCATTTTTGATGGAAGCCTTGCATGATTCGTATTGGTGGTATGAAAAAGAACAGGAAGTGACCGTGCTTCTGAACGCCATCGAGAAGATGGGCGCACTCGTGGTGGATGCGCTGATCGAAGCCTTGGGCGATCAAGAACGGAACGTTCGTAAATTTGCGATCATCCTTCTGGGAAATCTGCGAGATCCTCGCACGATCGAAGAATTGGGCATGGCAGTCTATGATTTGCATCATGAGGTCAGTCTGGCTGCAGCGGAGGCGCTTTCCAAATTCGGCGGACCAGCCGTCGGTGTGTTGAGTGAGGCGTTATCGCATCCCGAAGCGGCGGTGCGTGAACATGCTGTCATGGGGCTGGGAAAAATCCGTGATGAAAACGTCGCCCCATTATTGGTCGAGATGTTGGCTGATCCTGAACGGATAGTTCGCAAGCAGGCATTGTTATCGTTAGGCGTTTTGAAGGACGCACGCGCTGTGCCTGCCTTGCGCGAAGTGGCATCCAGCCGCACAGATCGTGAACTGGCGGCACTGGCCAAGCAGGCGCTCGAGTTGATGAAATAACGGTCGTTATAGTTTTAGGAATGAGTTGATTGCGGGGGCGATGCTGGTGAGATCTGTAATTTCTTTTTGAAATTCTGCGCGAATGGTTGTGTTTCCAAATAATAAAAGCGGAACTTGGGCTGCGGTGTGTTTGCGCGTGCCGAGGTCTTCCATGTTGCCGTGATCGGAGGTGAGCAGGATAAGGTCTTTTTCAAGATCCCAATTGTCAAGCAGACCTTGAAGTACGTTGTCGAATGTTTCAAGCTGGCTTACCGCTGATTTCATATCCTGTTTGTGCCCTGCGTAGTCGCTTGCCCAATATTCGAAGAATGAGAGATCATATTGTTGGGCGAGTTCGGCCAGTTTTAAGCCTGCGGTTCTTGGGTTGAAGGTTGGTGCATCGAGGTAGCCAAGAAATTCGCGCCAGCCTTCGCCTGTAAAATCAGCGGAGAGGGCGTTGCCTGCGTAATAATCTTTTTCGGTGAAGAGGGGAATGCCTGCGTTGGTCAGGGCGAGGGGAATGGAGGAGTAAAGCCGTTTGCCCGAGTCGATGCCGTCAAAGTACCGCGGGGGATAGGCATTGAGCAGGGCAGTTTTTTTTCCTGCATTAACCGTCTTTGAAAAGATGGTATGTCCATTGAGATATTGTGCGACTTCAGGGTTGGGCTTGGGTCCGTAGTGATAGCCGAGTTCGGCGGGGATGTTGATACCTGTGAGCAGTACGGCTTGCCCGGTAGCGGACTGGGGCAGGCCTTTTACGCCGAGGTTGGGATCGACTGGAAGCAGGGAGAGGATGTGATTCTCAAAAGGCGCTGCGGATTTGGTCAGGTTTTTGCCGCCGAGCAGGGAGCGCAGATAGGGCATGTCTGCCTGTGCGAAGGGGTTGATTTCAGGATTATCTTCGCCGAGGCCGATGCCGTCGAGAAAGAGGAAGAGAATTCTCATGCAATTTGGTAGAGAAGCCAGACAGATGGGCGTTCGCGTTTGTCGAAGCCGTCTTTGCGGGAGATGAGGGTCAGGCCTCGGGCTGAGATCAGGTCCAAGTCAATGTCTGAAAGCCCAGGCCCAGATTGAAACGGGTCAGTTTTGAAAAATCCGTACATTAACCAGAATCCATTTGGGGCGAGGACGCGGGTCAGTTGGGTTAGATAATCCGTTTTGTTTTCGATGCCATGAAAACAGCCGAGGTCAAGTGCAAGGCTGAATTGACCATATACCTGTGTCATTTTGGTGGCATCATCCACAAATAGGGATGCCTGCACATTTGCTTTTTCAAGTTTTTGTTTGGCAACCCGAATGGCACGAGGCGCAAAATCAAAGCCTGTTACCTGCCAGCCTGCATTCGCCAGCGTGATGAGATTGGTGCCTGTGCCGCAGCCGATGTCGAGAGCGCGTGCGGGTGGATGGTTTGCGATGAAATCATACAACTCAGGCGGGGTGATGCCGCTATCCCACGGAGCATTTTTGAAAAGATAGGCTTGTTCGAATTTTATACGTCTAAAGAAATTTTTCATTTGAGAGAATCTCGAACGCGTTTGGGGTCAAATTCGCCGACCATGCGCCAGAGTTCGTTTCCTTCTGCGTCAAAGTAGATGAATGTGGGTGTAAATTCAAATCCGTACACGGGGGCGAGTTCCATGCCTGTGGTTTCCTGAATATTCAGGCGGATGATATGGAGTTGGCCGTTTGTTTCTTTTTCGAGCTCGTCAACGACGGGCTTTATCGCGGTGCAGCCAATTCAATACGGGGATTGGAATTCAAGCAGTACAGGGGTGCCGCTGCCGATCATGGCTTGCACCATTTTGGCATCGTCCATGAGCGGGGTTTGGCGCGGATGCAGGATTGTCCATGCTGTGATCAGGCTGGCAACAATGACACCGAATGCAAGGTAGTCTTTTACTCTCGGTTTGTTGGTAAGCAAAATCAGGCCAGAGACAAAAATGAACAAAATCGCTACAGAGACAAAGGAATATATGTTGGTAATAAGATTCAATGGACCCTAAATAGAGAAAAGGTCGTAAAAGTCATATTTAAGGCATGACGTTCACACTTTGACAATTCATGCCAGTTCTTTTACAATCGTGCAACGCTTTACATCCTACAACTTATAGGAAGGGCTTTTTCCGATGAAAGAGTATACCACCGAGTTTCTTCGTAACGTTGCGCTGGTGTCGCATGGGGGCGCAGGCAAGACGATGCTGGCTGAAGCGTTCCTTCATGTATCAGGAGCGACCACCCGTCTAGGGAAAGTGGATGATGGAACCACGGCATCTGACTATGATGATGAAGAGCACCGACGCAATATCTCCATTTACACCAGCGTTATCCCAATTGAGCACCGCGATCATAAGATCAATATTTTAGACGCGCCAGGCTACACCGACTTTGTAGGCGAAATGATTTCCGCCTTGAGTGTGGCTGATGGCGCGGTTATTTTAGTGGATGCCGTTGCAGGCATCGAAGTAGGCACTGAACTGGCCTGGCGTTACGCCGACCAATTTAACCTGCCGCGTTTCATGGTTATCAACAAAATGGACCGTGATAATGCCGACTTTGAAAAGATCTATGCCCAGATTGAGGAATTTGTCCGCGCACATGGCAAGCGCGCCATCAAGGTGCATCTGCCCATTGGTGAGAAACATAATTTCAAGGGCGTAGTCGATATTATCGGCATGAAATCCTATTTGGGAGACGGCAAGACCACCGCCGATATCCCTGATGACCTCAAGGAAGCAGCGGATAAAGCTCACTTTGATCTTGTGGAAGCCGCCGCTGAAGGCGAAGACGAGTTGATGGAAAAGTACCTCGAAAACGGCTCTCTCACAGACGATGAGATGGTTCGCGGACTTGAAGATGTTGTCTACGCTGGAAGTTTTGTCCCTGTGTTCTGTGCGGCTGGCGGACATGAGATCGGTGCTGTTGCCCTGCTCAATGACATCATCGATTTGCTGCCCTCCCCGTTGAACGGCCCCAAACGTGTGGCGCAAGGCAAAGATGGCGAAGAGAAATTGAAACCCTCCGACACTGAGCCGCTTGCCGCATATGTTTGGAAGACCACGGCTGACCCGTTTGTCGGCAAGATGACCTACTTCCGTGTGGTATCAGGCTCCATTCAAGCCGATGGGCATGTGTGGAACCAGAACAAGGGTGCAGCCGAGCGTATGGCTGGTCTCCACTTCCAGCGTGGAAAAGAAGCGATTCCCACCAAAGTGGTCCATGCTGGGGATATTGCAGCCGTTTCGAAATTGAACGCGACCTCCACAGGTGATACCTTCTGCGAAAAAGGACATCCCCTCACGATTGAGCAGCCGAAATTCCCCGCTGCGTTGTATCGTGTAGCCATCTCGCCGAAGACACAAGCAGATGCAGCGAAGATCTCCTCAACGCTGACCCGCCTGTGTGAAGAAGATATGACGCTTACATGGCAGAACGATAATACGACCCATGAAACCGTTTTACAAGGCATGGGTGACCAGCATATTGATGTAGCTGTCCACCGCGCCCAGACAAAATTTCAGGTGGGCATTGTGACCCATGAGCCTAAGGTTCCCTATCGCGAAGGTATTACGCGAAAAGCTTCTGGTCAATACCGTCATAAAAAGCAATCGGGCGGCGCAGGTCAGTTTGGTGAAGTGCATTTGCGCATTGAGCCGTACATGGAAGGTGATTTTGATTTTACCGATGCGCTGGTCGGTATGAATCTCTCCCGTTCTTATTTGCCCCCCATTGAAAAAAGTATCCGCGCCACGATGGAAAAAGGTGCCTTTGCAGGATACCCCATGAGCAACGTGCGTGTGACTGTCTATGACGGCAAGGAACACGAAGTGGATTCGAAACCTGTGGCGTTCGAAATTGCAGGGCGTGAAGCCTTCAAGCTCGCCGTATTGGAAGCAGGCCCCGTGTTGTTCGAGCCGATCATGAATGTGCGCATCACAACGCCAGACGCCCACATGGGTGATGTGATGAGTGACTTGAACGCCCGCCGCGGACGCGTGCAAGGTACCGACGCCGAGCATGGAAGCACGGTCATTGTTGCGCATGTGCCGATGGCGGAAATGCTGAAATACACAACACAGATCCGCTCCATTACAGGCGGACGCGGTTACTTCACCATGGAATTCGATCACTACGATACGGTGCCAACGCACATTGCAGGCCCGATCATCGAAGCACATAAGAAGGAAATGGAAGCGAAGAAGGAAGAGTAAGTTGTGTGTTGAGTAATAAAGAATAGATAAAAAGTCCCGAAGTTGAGCTTTGGGACTTTTTGTTTTTTTAATTTACCAAGCTGCCAATTCCTCAACCTCGATTAAAATACCTACATGCCTACTGTAAAAGTTCCCGCCCCCATGAAATTCTACGTGGATAACCAGAGCGAGTTTGAAGCGAATGGCGCAACCATCGCCGAACTACTGGATGATGTCGTTGCCCGCCATCCTGCCTTCAAACCGCATCTATACGATTCCAAAGGCAGCCTGCGCCGTTATTTCAACATCTTTGTCAACGGCACGCACATCCGCGATCTGAATGGCATGGATACTGAATTAAAAGAAGATGATAAAGTGATTCTCATGGCATCCGCTGCGGGGGGATAGTTTTTATATTGACAAAATCGGTAAGATACGTACAATAGCGCACATCGAATTGGAAACCTATGAAAACACTCAACTATTGCTTGTGTCTATCGCGGGGCTCGTAATCGCCGCCTGAGATAGACACTCTCCCTCCGCAGTCAACGGAATCAGACGGTAGATACGACCCCCGCTTGCAAAATTTTTTGCAATGTGTGGCGTTTGTTCGCCGTCTTTTTGTTTACCCGTTGACTGCTTTTGATTTAAGAGAAACCATGACCTTACTGGACTTTAGACTGACCGAATCAAATACCATTCCGCTGGATAGTCTTGCCTATCACGTTGGAAATACCCCGCTCCTTCCGCTTCGCCGTGTGACGTGTGACCTGTCTCCACGGGTGCAGGTGTTCGCCAAAGCGGAGTGGTTCAACCCCGGCGGCTCGGTGAAGGATCGCCCCGCACTGAACATCATCCAAAATGCCATCATCAACGGCGATTTGGAGAACGGCAAACGCCTGCTCGATTCAACCTCTGGCAATATGGGTATTTCCTACGCCACCTTCGGCGCGGCATTGGGAATCCCTGTCACCTTGGCGGTGCCTGCCAGCGCCAGCCCCGAACGCATTTCCATCCTCAAAGCCCTCGGCGCGGAACTTATCCTCACCGACCCGCTCGAAGGTTCGGACGGCGCGATTCTCAAGGCACGCGAAATGGCGCAGGAAAACCCTGATGCATATTGGTATGCCAATCAATATAACAACGAAGCCAACTGGCAGGCGCATTATCGTTCCACGGGTCCTGAAATTCTTTGCCAGACGAATGAACAAATCTCACATTTTGTGGCGGGGCTTGGCACCTCGGGTACGTTCACGGGCACGAGCCGCTATTTGCGCGAACAACTGCCACACGTGAAAACCATCGCCTTTCAACCCGATGCTCCTTTTCATGGGCTGGAGGGACTCAAGCACATGCCGTCCGCGATCAAGCCTGGGATTTATGATGAGTCTCTGTCGGGCACCCCGCTCGAGGTCCAGACGGAGGCGGCGCATGCAATGGTGACAAGACTGGCGCGGGAGGAAGGTCTGTTCGTGGGCATATCTTCTGCTGCGGCTGTCGTCGCTGCGCTTCAAGTCGCCAGTGAATTGGAGTCGGGTGTCGTTGTCACCGTGCTGCCCGATGCGGGCTACAAATATTTGAGCGATAAAACTTTGTGGGAAGGCAAGTAATGCTGACGATTTCAACTGACCTGATCGAAAAAATCACGGCGCATTTGGAAGCCGCCTACCCCGAAGAGGGCGCGGGCTTTCTGCTCGGCGCGGCGGGTGAAGTGCGCGAGATCGTTGCGCTGCCGAATGCGCGTGAAGACGAAGCGCGTCATAACCGTTATTTGATCACGCCTGAAGATTTTCTCAAAGCGGAGATGAAGGCGGCGGAATTGGGCGTGGATTTGATCGGCGTATTTCATTCGCACCCCGATTGCCCGAACGAGCCGTCTGAATTTGACCGTGAATGGGCGCAGCCATTTTTCTCGTACATCATTTCGCGTGTGGATAACGGCAAGGCGGTCAGTCACCGTTCATGGGTGTTGATGGAAGACCGCTCGAAGTATGAAGAAGAAGAATTGAAGATTTCGTAATGTCGTTGCGAGGGCGTCCTTGTATTTTGCCCGAAGCAACCTCCAAACATTGAGAGACTGCTTCGTTCCTCGCAGTGACATAATGAAAAGGACTTTAATATGACATCGCAAACCTTAACAAAAGTAGATCACTCCGCATTCAAAACAAACCAGATCATCATCATTGCCTTGAACATTCTGGCGTTCCTGCTCAACCTGCCCGTCTTCGCCGCCATCGTCGCGCTGGCCATGGGCATCGGCTCGCTTATCAAAAAGCCTGGCTTCGGGTTTGTGTATTCGTCCATGCTCAAGCCGCACGGGTGGATGAAGCCCGATGTGTTGGATGACAATCCCGAACCGCACCGCTTCGCCCAATTTGTTGGATTTCTCTTCATGGTGGATGGATCGGCAGCACTGTTCCTCGGCTCCTCGCTTCTCGGCTGGACCGTGGTCTGGATCGTGGTTGCCCTGGCAGCGCTCAACGCCTTTGGCGGATTCTGCGTCGGCTGTGCCATGTACTATTGGCTGGCACGTTTCAACCTGCCAGGCTTTTCCAAACAACCGCCCGCAGGGACCTTCCTTGGCATGAAACCGAAAGCAGGAGCAACAGCATGACATCCGAGATTTTGTTGCGTTTTGTGCTCACAATCGGTATCATAGTATTTGGGTTGGGTGTGTATTGGCTTGTCAATCAACATTTGCTGGCGCGCGCCCGTAACCATGCGAATGCGCTCCCTGAGCCGCTGCAAAACAAACCGACCATTGTGTACTTCACCACGCCCGAGTGTGCGCCGTGCAAAACCGTCCAACGCCCCGCCCTGCAATCGCTGACCGACCTGCTCGGCGAACGACTCCACGTTATCGAGATTGATGCGACCCAGCATCCCGATGTCGCACAAAAATGGGGCGTGATGAGCGTCCCGACCACCTTTCTGCTTGATGAAAATGGCGCGGCGAAATATGTCAATAACGGGGTGACCCGCCTTGAAAAATTGTTGGAGCAAGTGAAGAGTTTATAAGACCATAGACCGCGGACGATAGACCATAAAAAGTTTTCCATCGTCCATGGTCAATCATCTATCGTCAAAATATTTTTTTAGGAGACCCAATCTACATGACTGTTTTACGAATCCCGACTCCGCTGCGTGCTTACACAGGCGGACAATCTGAAGTCAATGTGAGCGGCGCGACCATTGCCGAAGCGCTCACTGACCTGACCGCGCAATTCCCCGCCATCAAACCGCATCTCTTCAACGAAGGCGGTGACCTGCGCCCGTTCGTCAATTTGTTCGTGGGCGAAAAGAACATCCGCGATCTGCAGGGTGTGGATACACCCGTCAAGGACGGCGACAAGGTGATGTTGATCCCGTCCATTGCGGGTGGTTTATGATATTGCGAGCCCGATAGGGCGACGTGTGCCACGAAGTGGTAAGCAATCTCCAAGTAATCGGGGGATTGCTTCGGCGCTGCGCTTCGCAACTCCTCGCAATGACATGACATGAAATGAGAGAGGTAATATGCTTCCCGAATTAAGTCACGAAGAAATTATGCGTTACTCGCGCCACCTGCTCATCCCCGAAGTGGGATTGGAAGGTCAGCGCAAACTGAAGAATTCGTCCGCGTTGATCGTGGGCACTGGCGGGTTGGGGTCGCCGGTTTCGTTGTATCTGGCTGCGGCGGGAGTGGGGCGCATCGGCCTGGTGGATTATGACGTGGTCGATAAATCCAACCTCCAGCGTCAGGTCATTCACGGCACCTCGAGCATCGGGCAGTTGAAAGTGGAAAGCGCCAAAGCCAAATTGCTGGATCTGAATCCCGACATCCAAATTGACGTATACAACGAGCCGTACACTTCGGAGAATGCCATGCGCATCGCGAAGGATTACGACATCATCCTCGACGGCACGGACAATTTCCCCACCCGCTACCTGACCAATGACGTGGCGGTCTTCCTCGGTAAACCGAATGTGTACGCTTCCATCTTCCGCTTTGACGGGCAGGTGAGCGTGTTCTACGCCAAAGAGGGACCGTGCTACCGCTGTCTCTTCCCCGAACCGCCCCCACCGGGACTCGTCCCTTCGTGTGCGGAAGGCGGCGTGCTGGGCATTCTGCCCGGCACCATCGGCACGCTGCAAGCCACCGAAGCGTTGAAGGTTTTGCTCGGCATCGGCGACCCGCTGATCGGGCGTTTGCTGTTGTACAACGCGCTGGATATGTCCTTTGATTTTGTGCAGTTGAAGAAGAACCCCAAATGCCGCGTGTGCGGACCGAATGCCGACATCAAGGAATTGGTCGATTACGAAGAGTTCTGCGGCGTGCCCGGTCATGACCACGGTGACGAAGGCTCCGCGGGTGCAGGCTTGGACATCACCGCGCCTGAGTTGGCGGAACGCGTCAAGACGAATCACTTGAAATTGCTCGATGTGCGCGAACCGCACGAGTTGGAGATCTCTGCCCTGCCGAATGCGGTCAACATCCCGCTCGGGCAGTTGGCGAGCCGTCTCTCCGAGTTGAACTCCGCCGACGACATGGTCGTCTTCTGCAAAGGCGGCACCCGCTCTGCCCGCGCCTTGGAATTGCTTGCCAGCGCTGGTTTCAAGAAGGTGAAGAACCTGAAAGGCGGCATCAACGCTTGGGCGAAGGAAGTGGATCAGAGTTTGCCGTTGTATTAGTGTTACAGGTTGTAAAGTTTGAAGGCTGAAAGTTTCGTAGTTTAGTTTGAAAGATAGTAACAAAAACAGGTGACAGTCACATCCAACATGACTGTCACCTGTAACTTTTAAACCTTCAACCTGAAACCCGTCCCTACGAAAGTATCACCTGTCCGCAGTACTCGCACTTATCCATGCCGAGTTCCAGCGTGCCGCCGCAGTTGGGACAGTTGAAGGTTTCCGCCTTCACTTGGTAACCCGCCGACTTGAACGCGGCTTCGTTGTCCGCGAGGTCGCCGCGCAGGCGTTTGAGGCGCGCGAGGTAGGCGTCGCCGCTCATTTCACCCGATTTGCGCAGGCGTTCCACGTCCGCGATGTGCTCCTTCAACATGCGCCGTTCCGCATCGAGGCTTTCGCGGCTCTTGTCCTTGAATGAGACTTTCATCTCAGGCTTTGGCGGGATGGACGCCAGGATCGCCGCAATGATCAGAATAACAGCAGAGATGATCACGCCCACCACCAGCGGCGTATATTGGAAGGCGGGGATCGAACTGAAATTCACCTTATTGACCTGCACTTCGTTATAGTCCGCGACGACCACATAACGGTCACTGCCAAGCCTGCCGATGTCCACACGGGTGATACCGCTGGAATGTTTGGGCAGGTTGTTGCGCGTGCCGTTCTCGGTAAAGATCGCCACATTGCCCGCATCGTCGCCGATGACAGCTTCCTGCTTGCCATCTTCGTCGATGTCCAAGCCTGAAATTTCAGTCACTTTATCGGATAAAGAACCGCTCCACATTTGGCTGGCAGTTGCTCCGTCAAACGAGAAAGCCCACACGCCGCCATCTTTTCCGCCCGCGATGATCTCGCGCGAGGATGGGTCGCCGTTCAATTCCACTTCACGGACTTCGCTCACGGCTTGTCCGAGTGATTTGTCGAAGATGATGCTGCCATCCACAGCGCTGTAGATTCTGAACGAGCCATATTCACCGCCTGTGATGACTTCGCTGTTGCCGTCGCCGTTCAAGTCAAAGGCGCGCATACGGCGCAGTTGCTCCTGTGTTGTATTCCATACGGCATTGCCCTGCGCATCGAAGATGGCGAGCGAACCGTCATTGGTGGCAACCGCCACGTGGATCTGTCCGCCGATGCGGGCATCGTCCATGCCGCGGATCTCATTCGAGCCGACGCGCACATTCCAAAGCGGCGTGCCATCCAAACCCACAGCGAGGAGATTGCCCGAGGTATCACCGAGCACGATCTGAGGTCCAGTAGCGAAGCGGATGACCGCCACGCGCGAAGGTGTGCCAATGGGGAGGGATTGCGCCAGTTGCCGAGTCTGCCCTTTGGAAATGACATCCAACGATGCGCCTGAGCCTCCATGGAAAACAACGATATCTTCCACGCCGTCGCCATCTACATCGCCGAGCGTGGTTTTCGGCGAGGAATAATTTTCGCTCCAGAGGATGTTTCCGCTGCCGTCATACATGGTGACACTGTACGGACTTTGGATAAAGAGTTCGTTCTGCCCGTCGCCTGTCAGGTCGATGACTTTCATGCTTTCAGCGTTGGCATAGGGTTGTGTCCAGATCACATCGCTGCCAAATTTTTCAGCGGTGACCGCGCCGCTAAAGGCGAACACGCCCGCCACAACCATGACGAGACAAGAAAGGACGAATGCGACAATAAAGGGAATGATTTTGCGACTCATTTAGGCAGCCTTTCGTTGAAGGAGGGAATAAGCGGATTTGAGGAAATTGAGGATGTGTTCTTTTTCCACTTCCTCAAAGGGTGATTGGGCGAGGATGTTGATCATGCCGCCTTCGGTGTTCAATTCGGCGATGGTGTACTTGCCGATATTTTGTCCTCGCGAGAATTGGGGGGTTGGGACGATGGTATACGCTTCGGGGTTGACGACGATGCGTACTTTCATCTCCTGTTCGGAGCCCTTGAATTTTTCGGGCTTCGATTTCATTTTCCCGCTGATGCGGCTGCGTTTCCAATATGATTTGCGTTTTTTGGATTTTTGGACAGCCGTCACGCGCAGTACGTTGCCGTCGTAAAGTTTTGCTTTCAGCGAAAGCCACGGGTCGTTGAAGTATTGGGTGGTGCGGTCTTGCGTGTCTTTGGTTTCGCGCGCCACTTTGGTTTGCAGCATGGCTCCCGTCAGGTCGAGATGACCGAGAAAAGTAGAACCAGGCTTGAGGTCGTCGCGAAGCGTGTGCAGGATATCTTTCAGTCCATAGTAGCGTGGGGAAAAATCGTGCGAGTCGCTCTTCCGCAATTTGCGGGCAAGGATGAATGCTGCCAGCCATGACGCAAATGCGCCGACTGAAAAAATGATCGAGAAGTAACCGAGCAGGGTCAATAACGCATCGATGGTGACCAATCCCACGCCGACAAAAAAGATCAGCATCGGAACCCAGCGCCATTTATCGCCAGCGGATTCAGTGGTTTGAATTTCGCGCACGAACCTATCCATGCCGAGCATGATCGAGTCGGGCTTATCTGCAATGGAAACATAAACGGGGGTGTATTCTTTTTTGCCTGCGTTCGGATTTGGCGTTTGCTTGTCTTTCGCGCGCGCCGTGTTCAGCAGATACACGAACAGCAAAACAATAATTCAGGCAATGCCGAACATTCTTTACACTGCTTTCGATATTGTGCCAAGCCCGAAAGGCGCATCTACACATATTTTGCACAATCTTCGCGGGTTGGTCAATAGCGGTTACAGCGTCCATCTTATCACGCCCAACGATGGTTTGCTCCCCCCCGAAGATACTATTGAAGGTGCGCGTGTTACGCGTATTCCGCAAGACCTCACGCAAAATTTCCTCGCCCGCGCTGTGCATTTTGGCAAGTCGGTGCTGGCGCATCTTGCGCTGCATCCCGATTATGAGGTTGTTCACTTTCGTAATATCTGGGACGGCTTTCACATCGCGCAGAACAAAAAGAAATTCGGTTACAAAACGCTGTTTGAAGTGAACGGCCTGCCTTCGATTGAACTCAAATATCATTACCCAGGCTTGGATTCAAATTTGCTCGCCAAGATCAAGGAGCAGGAACTCGCGACTCTGCACCTGAGCGACGCGATCATCTGCCCCTCACGGGTGACACGGGACTACATCGCCTCGCTCGGTCTTAACCCTGAGTCTTCGCTCAGGACACGCCGCAAGCTGGTGACGGTTATCCCGAACGGGGTCAGCCCTTCAGATTTTTCCGCCACTCCTTTGCCCATCCGTGATGGACGTGAGCCTGTTTTGCTGTACATCGGCACTCTCGCCGATTGGCAGGGCTTGGATATCGTCATCAAAGCCTTGCCGAAAATTATTGAACAGCGAGTCGTTCGCCTTCACATCGTCGGGCGCGGACGTTCCCGTCAGCGCAAGATGTTGGCGAAGCAAATTCGCAAACTCGGTTTGGAAGCGCATGTCATTGTCCAGCCCGCTGTGCCGCATCATGAAATCCCCGCCCTGATCGCGGATGCGGATATTTGCGTCGCGCCGCTCGGCTTGAACGACCGCAACGTGACGCAGGGAGCTTGTCCAATCAAGGTGCTGGAATACATGGCGGCGGGACGTCCATTACTGGCATCGAACATGCCTATCGTGCGCGAACTCGTCCGTGAAGATGTGGACGCTTTGTTATTTTCCCCGAATGACCCCGATGACCTGGCGCGTCAGGCGCTGGTATTGTTGAACGATATGGAATTATCAAAACGCTTGGCAGACTCTGCTTCCCAGCGCGCGCTGACAAAATTTACGTGGCACGAGTCGCAGAAGAAGTTGGGGAAGGTGTATGAAAGGCTCGTAAATCGTAAATCGAATTATGGGGTAAAGATTCTTTCCACTTCCTGCGGTATTGGCTTTGGCATTCCTGTTTTTGCATCCACAAAGACCCAGTCCGATTCGCCTTTTACCAGCGTTTTTCCGTCGCTTTTGCGCACAAATTCATACATGCGCAATGAGCGCACTTTGCGGAGATTTTCCACCCATGTACGGATTTCGATCTCTTCGCCTTCGAATGCGGGCAGAAAATATTCGATGCTGTGCTTGCGGATGACCCACGTGGAGGCAGGTCCCTGTGCCTCGATGCCGCCGATGGAAGCGTAATGTTCCACAGCGATGTCCTGCATCCATTGTACATAGGTCACATTGTTGACGTGTCCATTATCGTCAATGGCGGAGTTTGGGATGATGATGGTTTTTGTGTAAGTGGGGGAGATGGGCATGGGTGAATTTTACCGAATAAACGAAAGCAGCAATCCCGTCAACGCGCCGCCTGCGATCAGCCAGGTGGAGTTGATTTTGTAACGCAACAAGAGGACGAGTGAAACGACGGCGATGAGGGCAGTCGGGAAATCTGTCAGCGATGAGAAAGCTAACTGGAAGGTCACAGCAGCCATCAGTCCGAGAGAGGAGGCGTTCACTCCATCCAGTAAACTGCTCATCCAAACCGAGTTGCGGATTTTTGGAATCAGCGGATTGGAGATCAGAACGAAAATGAAGGAGGGCAGAAAGATGCCAAGTGTGGCAAGCAGTGCACCCGATGTGCCGCCGAGCAGGTAGCCGATAAAGGTGGCGGCAGTGAACAGCGGACCTGGTGTGACCTGCCCGATGGCAACTGCATCGAGGAGTTGTTGGTCGGTCAGCCAGCCGAGGCGCAGGACAAAGTCGTTGCGAAGAAAAGCAAGCAGGACATATCCGCTTCCATAGAGAACAGAGCCGATCTTGAGGAAGGTTAGAAATAGAATGGGGAAACTAAATGGGATGGATGCCTGAGCCAGAAG
>Ga0116204_1000689_pt1 | contig 19412 bp, 21 predicted proteins | sample LakKivwa52mmetaG_FD_94481 | JGI IMG/M metagenome (GOLD analysis project Ga0116204, IMG submission 94481) | Anoxic lake water microbial communities from Lake Kivu, Rwanda to study Microbial Dark Matter (Phase II) - Lake Kivu water 52m metaG | ecosystem: Environmental > Aquatic > Freshwater > Lake...
TCTTTTTATCATTCTTCATGCCAATATCCAGTCAAAGATGGCGGAATTTGTCTGTGACTGGTGCGGGAAATGCTGCAGGAGTTTTGGGGAATTCATCCGGATAGAACGCAAGCTGACGGAGCGGGACTACTATTGCCGTTATGGCATTAACCGCGATCTTGTTCTTGTGCATGTCCAGCCGGAGTATGCCGATGATGTTTTCCGGGCGTTACTGGAACAGAATCAGGGATCGGGCACATCGGAAAAAAAATGCGCTTTCCTGATTAAAAATCCGAAGGGTATTGGTTTTGCCTGCACGGTCTATCCAACCCGTCCCCCGGTTTGCCGGGAATTCCGCTGCTATCGCATGCTGATCCATAACGGGGAGGGAAAACAGGTCGGGAGGGTCATCGGACAGAACGAAATCAGGACTGCGGACGAGACTCTGGCAACAATTTGGAAGGAACACATCTCCCATCTCCCCCATTCCCACAAACCGAACAGATCCGATCCCGGGTGGACGACGAAAGTACTGGTCATTCTCGGACAACACGGATATCGTGGCGATCCGGTGGAATAAAAAAAAGGAAAACCTGGTCAAAGGGCTTTTTTCATCTGTGCGACGTAGGTCTTCAGCGCTCGTTCCATAGCATCCGGGTTATCCGGATTCTTCCCGACTATATCAACAATGGCGCTCCCGACAATGACTCCGTCGGCTCCGGCCTCTGCACAGGTCTTCGCCTGGTCAGGTATCGATATGCCAAAACCAAGGGCCAGCGGGACCTTTGTCTGTTTCCTGACCCTCTGGAGGAGTGCGAGTGCGCCGGATGAAACGGTATCCCTCATACCGGTAACGCCCAGAACAGCAACGAGATAGAGGTACCCGCGTGCCCGTGCGGCGATCTTTTTGATCCGCTCATCGGATGTGGTCAGGGCAATGAGGAAGATCGGATCGACCCCGTGCCGGAGTGCAGTCTCGTACACGTCATCAGATTCCTCGATCGGCATGTCAGCGATCAGGATACCATCCACTCCCGCTGCTTGTGCTTCCTGGTAAAACCGCTCTACTCCCCGGTGGTAGATCATGTTGTAATATGCGAGAAAAACAATGGGGACATTTGTTTTTTTCCGCAGTTCACGGACAATATCAAAAACAGTATCCACGGTTGTTCCTGCAGCAAGAGACCTCTCGTCGGCTTTCTGGATGGTAGGTCCGTCTGCCACGGGGTCCGAGAACGGGACGCCGAGTTCAAGGATATCCGTACCCCCGTCTATGAGTGCCATAGCTGCCCGGATACAGCTCTCCTTATTCGGGTCTCCGGCTACCGTAAAACCGATGAAGGCAGGTTTTTTCCGGCCGCCAAATACTGCGTCAATTCGTCCCATTATACCCTACCCTCCAGAGCTGCCACTTCAGCCACATCCTTGTCGCCCCGCCCTGAGTGGTTGATGACGACGATATCATCGCGGTCAAACCGGTCAGCGTTCTTCATGACCCATGCAACCGCATGGGCGGACTCCAGCGCCGGGATGATCCCCTCTTTTTGCGAGAGGAATTGGAAGGCACGGAGGACGTCCGGGTCGTTTGCTGCCGTGTAGGTGACCCTATGGCTGTCTTTCAGCATCGAATGCTCCGGCCCGACGCCCGGGTAATCGAGACCCGCTGAGATGCTGTGCGTGGGGAGCACCTGTCCGTCAGCATCCTGCAGGAGATAGGAAAGTGTACCGTGCAACACCCCTGCCTCCCCGGCGCAGAGCGTGGCCGAGTGCTTACCGGTCTCGATCCCTTCGCCCCCGGCCTCGACCCCGACCAGTTCCACATTATCCCTGACAAACGGGTAGAATATCCCCATTGCATTCGATCCACCGCCGACACAGGCAACGATCGTGTCCGGAAGCCGCCCCTCTTTTTTCATGATCTGCCGGCGGGTTTCCTTCCCGATTACAGACTGGAAGTCACGGACCATGAGGGGGAACGGGTGGGGTCCGACAACGGAACCGATCAGGTAATGGGTATCCCGGACATTTGTCACCCAGTCGCGGAGCGCCTCGTTGATGGCATCCTTGAGCGTCCGGGTACCCGATTTGACCGGTATCACCTTCGCTCCCATCAGTTCCATCCGGAACACATTGAGGGCCTGCCGTTTTGTGTCGACTTCACCCATGTAGACCTCGACCGGTATTCCGAGTGCAGCGCCGACAATCGCTGTGGCGACCCCGTGCTGCCCGGCGCCGGTCTCAGCGATCAGGCGCTTCTTGCCCATGCGTTTTGCGAGGAGTGCCTGCCCCAGCGTGTTGTTGAGCTTATGGGATCCCCCGTGGACAAGGTCTTCCCGCTTCAGGTAAATTCTGCACTCCAGGTCCCTCGATATGTTCGGGCAGAACGTGAGAGGAGTCTCGCGGCCGGCATATTCGGACTGCAGTGCCGCCAGATCTTGGGCAAACCCGCGATCTTTTTTTGTCTTCTCATATGCGGTGTCAAGGTCGATGAGTGCGCTCATGAGTGTCTCTGACACGTACTGCCCGCCATACTTTCCGTACTTTCCTTTTTTCTTCATGTTACGCTCTCCTGCATGCGGCAATGAAAGCCCGTACTTTTTCCCGGTCCTTTATCCCCGGTGACTGTTCGACACCGCTTGCCACATCCACTGCATAAGGCCGGACCCTGCGGATTGCCTCCCCGACATTTTCCGGTGTAAGTCCCCCGGCGAGGATGACCGGCACGGTCGAGCGCTTCACCGTTTCATGGGCATAGGCAGGATTAAAATCACGGCCTTTTCCATGGCTGTCATCGATAATAACAGCATCACAGTCTTCCGGCAGGGGCTCCCCCCGGCCGATCACACGGATCACTCGGACGCCGGGATCCTTTTTGAAAGTGAACGGATGTGAGATCTGGATCGCATCCGGGTTCAGTGTGATCATCTGTTCAAGATCCTGCAAGGAGCTCGTATGGCTTACTGCAACCCTTGTCGTAAAGGGCCCCACAGAATCGAAGATCTCCTCTGCCATTTCGACAGACACAACCCGGCGCGACACGCCTTTGGAAAAGACCACAACACCAATCGCGTGGGCCCCGGCATCTTCGGCAAATCCTGCATCCTCCGGGCGGGTGATGCCACAGATCTTTATGCGCATATGAACTCCTCCAGTTTTTTCCCCGGGTGGACGTGGGACATGATGAAAGACCCGATCAGGAACGCATCACAGTACTGTCTCATCTCCCGGATATCGTCAGCAGACTGCATACCGCTCTCAGAGACGATTAACCGACCTTTCAGACGGATCCGGTCTGACAACATCCGTGTCGTTGACCGGTCGATATGGAATGTTTCAAGATTTCTGTTGTTAATGCCAATCAGGGTTGCCCTTGTGGAGAGAGCCTCTGATGCTTCTTCTGCCGTATGGACTTCGACGAGCGGTTCAAGATTATTGCTGATTGCCAGATCAACGAAATCTGCAAGACCTCTTTGCAGTACTGCAGCGATAAGGAGCACCGCATCAGCACCGAGTGCCCGGGATTCGGCGATCTGCCGCTCATCGATGATGAAATCCTTACGGAGTACCGGAAGTTTCACAGCATTCTTGACGCGTCCGATATCCCGCGTGGATCCTCCGAAGAAATAGGGTTCGGTGAGGACTGAAAGGGCAGTACACCCTCCCTGCTCCAGGACTCCGGCCATCATCGCCATATCCACATTCCTCCGGATGACCCCCCGGCTCGGGGAGGCGCATTTGATCTCGGCGATAATCGCGTTTTTCCCGTTCCGGTCCCGGATCGCTGCTGAAAGACTGACATGATCTCGCCGTTGTGCTTCCGGAAATGAGGACGGTAATCCGGCCACCCGCCTTTTCGTCCTCCTGACAATTTCATCGAGGATCATACTGCACTCCGTGTTGCTTCGATAAGGGCATCCAGCCGGGCACCTGCATTGCCGGAGTCGATGGATGCTGCCGCAAGTTCGATCCCGTGATGGAGATCCCGCGCCTGCCTGCCAGTGTAAATTGCAGCTGCTGCGTTCATCAGCACGATATCCCGGAAAGCTCCCTGTTCGCCGGCCAGGATTTCGCGGATGATGCGGGCATTCTCCTGCGGATCCCCGCCATGGAGGTCAGAGAGTCTGGCAGGATTGATCCCGAACGAGCCCGGGTTCAGTGTGTAGGATTTGATCACTCCCTTATCGAGTTCGCAGACACAGGTATCTCCGGTAGTAGTGATCTCATCAAGACCGCTGCCATGGACAACCATGGCATGTGAAAGGCCGAGGATCCTGAGACCCTCTGCCATCGGCAGGGTCAGATCAGGACTATAGACGCCGAGAACCTGTGCCTGAGCTCCCGCAGGGTTGGAGAGCGGACCGAGAATATTGAAGATGGTTCTGTACCCCAGTTCCTGCCGTACCGGCATGACATGGCGCAATGCAGGATGATGGGCTGGCGCAAAGAGGAATGCAATGCCGACCTTTTCGAGGATTTCTGCCTGCCGCAGTGGGTCAACGGTAAGGTTCACGCCAAGTGAGGACAGGACGTCGGCGGAACCGCAGGTGCTGCTGACGCTCCGGTTCCCGTGCTTCACCACCGGGATACCTGCACCTGCTGCCACCAGTGCTGATGCAGTGCTGATATTGAACGTGTGCGTACCGTCTCCACCTGTACCACAGGTATCGACCAGCGTTTTTTCGGTGACGGGTACGACCGTTACTGCGTGCAGGCGCATCACTCCGGCGAATGCAGCAATCTCTTCCGGCGTTTCTCCTTTCATCCGGAGAGCGGTCAGGAATGCCCCGATCTGGGACCGGGTGGTGTTCCCATCCATGATGGCGCCCATGGCCTGTACCGCCTCTTCAGGATCAAGATCCTGCCGATCCATCAGCTTCGAGATGGTTTCCCTGATCGTCATGGTGGAATCTCCTGCCGGTACAGGAAATTCCTGATGATACCGTCACCCTCGGGTGAGAGAATGCTCTCCGGGTGGAACTGGACGCCGTTAATGGGATATTTTGTATGCCGGACACCCATGACATACCCGTCATCCAGACTGGTGGCAGTAACTTCCAGTTCATCCGGCAGGGATTCCTGCCGTGCGACCAGAGAGTGATACCGGGTTGCAGTGAATGGGGTCGGGATCCCGGTAAAGATCCCCGTACCCCCGTGGCAAATCAGCGAAGTCTTTCCGTGCATAAGGTGGGGTGCCCGGATAACCTCTCCGCCAAATACCTTGCAGATAGTCTGGTGACCGAGACAGACACCAAGGGTCGGGATGGTCCGGCTCATGGTTTCCAGCACTTCACGGCAAACACCTGACTCCTCAGGTGTGCCCGGCCCCGGGGAGAGGATAATCCGGTCACACGCGGTCTTCTGCAGTACTTCAAGCGGTGTATCGCAGGGGTATACACCCGGGGTCCCTCCCATTCTTCCCACCTACTGGTAGAGGTTGAACGTGAAACTGTCATAGCAGTCCACGATCAGGACGTTCACGGGCATGCCCCCGACCGCTCTATTGCCCTTTTCATTGCAGCAGCCTTATTCTCGGTTTCGGTCCACTCATTCTCCGGTACTGAATCGGCAACAATACCGGCGCCAATCTGCACGTACGCAGCCCCGTCCCGCACGATGATTGTACGGATGGCAATAGCGAAATCGAGGTTCCGGTCAAACCCGATGTACCCCACGGCCCCGGCATAAAGGCCGCGCGGGAAAGACTCCTCTTCATCAATGATCTGCATTGCGCGGATCTTCGGCGCCCCGGAAACAGTGCCTGCGGGAAAACATGACCTGAATGCATCGTAGCAGTCAAGGTTATCCTTCAGGATACCGTTTACCGTTGAGACAATATGCTGGATATGGGAAAACTTCTCGATGGTCATGAAATCGCTGACTTCCACAGACCCGAACCGGCACACCCTCCCGATATCGTTCCTCGCGAGATCCACGAGCATGGTATGTTCGGCACGTTCCTTTGCGTCACCCAGGAGGTCCTGCGCCAACTGCTCATCATCTTCCGGGGTTTTCCCCCGGGGGCGGGTTCCCGCAATGGGTACAGTGGTTACCCTTCTCTTCTCTACCCTCACCAGCATCTCAGGGCTTGCCCCGATAACCTTCTCGTCACCGAAATCAAGATAATACATGTACGGACTCGGGTTGATCTCCCGGAGTGCAGCATACACGGTAAAAGGATCATCAGCAACAGGGCACTCGATCCGTCGTGAGATGACCGCCTGGAAGATATCGCCTGCAATTATGTGCTCTTTTACCCGGTCAACAGAGTGTTCAAACGCAGCCTTTGATATACGGGAAGAGAAAGGTGTGCATTTTCCCGTGCCCGCCTGTTTTATATTCTCTCCTTTGATGGAGGCGAGTATACCGATATGATCAGCGAGTGCACGGATCCTCTCCACGCATTTTTGATATTCCTCCTCAATATCCGTGTCATATGTCAGGAACGGGCTTGAGAAGATGAACAGCTTCCGGTCCCGGTGATCGACAACGATGCAATCCTTGGTGAACATGAACCGGGCATCGGGCACATCGCTGCTATCCCCCTTGAGGGCCGGCTTTCCCTCCCTCACGTTCTCAAACAGGGAGTAGACACAGTCATAAGCAAAGTAGCCTACCATCCCCCCGAAAAAGCGGGGTGCTTTCACGTTGATATAATGGAACCGCGAGAGGATCGATTTGATCTTCTCAACCGGATTTTTTCCTTCCGGGTCCCTTGCAATCGAGACATATGGTTCGTTACCTTTCAGGTCCGCAGCTTCCCGGACAGTGACCACGAATTCCGGGTCAATGCCGATGAAGGAGTATCGCGCAAGTTTCTCGCTGCCCTCCATTGATTCAAGCAGGAATCCGGAGCCTGTGCGGGTACCGGTATACATATCGAGGGGTGAGAGTTCCGGGAGTGGCAGCTCGGCACAGAGAGGTGTCACCAGCGGCTTTGGCTGGTTCTTCACCGCTATGATGAACTCCTGGAGTTCCAGGTTAAGCGGGAAATTGGTTGTCATCGTTTTTTTTTCCTTGTTGACCGGCACCCCGGGTGACGGGGAATCTCCGGTTATTCTGAACACCATCTTTCCCCGGGAAGCCGTTGTATCGGGGGAGGCCGGGAGAACCTGTTGTTATATACGTCGACTTTGTACATATTTATACATTGTTGTAACTATATGCGTATTGTTGAATTTTATATTACATTAGATTATGCGAAAATCAAATCGAATGGAATACAGTCAGGATAAATGACCCGTATGAAAATCCATGACATCAGGAATGAGGAAAAAGGATTTCTCAATATCCCCATTGACCTGCATACCAGGATGAGTATCTGAATGGATTATCCGTGTATTCCGCCCGGGAAAATTCAAGAAGGCTATTTAATACGACCGGCAAATCCTGTACAGAATTTTTGGGGAATGTATATGGGCCGGTACCGGAACAAATCGTTGGGGTGGGTGTTTGTATCGCGGATGATCGGGATCATCTGCTTCCTGATTTTTGTGGTTCTTGCCAATATTCTGACATATTATGTGGAAAACCAGACCTATCATTCAGGTGTGAATTTCATCAACGGGAATTTCTGGCTGCTGCTTCTCACATCGGTCATCATGCTGGTGGCAGACACCTTTGGTGCCTTCCCGTTCCCCCTGAACCTTCCGGCACCGATCATCAGGGCATTTGGCAGTGTATTCTGTATCGCGTTTGTTCTCAGTGTCTTCCAGTGGGTGGACCAGAGTTTTGGGACAACGCTTTACCAGTTCTTCTGGGTACTGGCATTTCTTGTTGTGCCGCTGGTCTTTCTTATCGTGCTTGCGAGCGGGTACTTTGAGATTATGCGCAGGCTCTGGTGGCAACCGAACCTGGACGCTGAGACCGGTTCAACCGTTGTCCATCAGGATATCAGAGGAGAAGCAGAACAACCAGTGTCTGATGCAAAATCATGGGAGGAGATTAGTGCAGAATTCCGTATGATGCTGTACGACATCATCCACCGGTTCCGCCAGGAAATCAAAAAGAAACAATAACGTAGGTAACTGTGGCTACCAGCCCGGATTTTCCTCAAGAAATCGTTTTTCTTTTATCTCGAGTTCTTCAGTACTTAAATGCGCCGGCATACAGATGCATCGGTGCTCAACGAAAACGCTACCTTTGAATATGCCCTGCGGTTCTCCCTGCCTGCATGCTCCGTAAACGTTATCATCGCAGTCATGATACACCTGGGGAAGATTCTCCCGGACAGCGCATTCCTTCGCCTCTCTCCATGATCCAGCCATGATAACAGCATTGGCTGAACGGTGTCCTGAAACTATCTGAACGAATAACCAGACAGTCTGATGGATCTGTATGGGAAAACCCGTAAAAAAGAAGCAAAATTATGAAGTTAGAACCGGGGTTTCCGGTGCTTGGGCAGGCAGTCCCTGCAGTAGACCGGCCTTCCTTCAGTTGGTTTGAAGGGGACTTCGCACTCTTTGCCACAGTCTGAGCAGACTGTTTTTGTCATTTCTCTGGGACCGAAGTTTCTCGGGCCACCAAAACTCTTTCTTTCCATTGTATTACTCATGCAGTGTTGATCTGCACATATACAATTAACGGTTCAGTATAAATACATCTCCCTGAATATAGCAGATTTATTGCCGGTTATTCACTCCGGTTTCAGGGTATAATCTCGCAGCCATTGAACTTCTCGTGCATGAAATCTGCCTGCGTGATTATACCCTTATCGATCAGTTTCCGGATGCCGGGAAGGGCCGTGATCAGCGCGTCACGGAGGTTCTCTACTGTGCCGCAGACCAGCCTGCGTTCAGCAGTCCCCCAGGGCCGGGTGATATTCGAGTAGAGACACCGGCCCCCGCAGAACGTCCGGATCCCACAGTCAAGGCATTCCCCGCGGATCAGGACAGGCTCCAGCTCCAGCGGATGTGACCGGGAAATATGCCCGACATAATACTGACTCATACCGATCATCACGGGGCAGGGCCCGATATTGCCGTCTGTCATGATACTGTAATTGGCATATCCGGATCCGCACCTGAGCCGGGTCTCCCTTCCGAGCAGGAGATCTTCCATGGGATCGAGAAAAGGATACCACCGCAACACTTCCCCTTCAGCAGCCATATGCTCTACCCAGTCATCAACGAGTGTCCGGATGCCGGGATTATAGTTTTCACGCGCCCATTTCCCGAACCTGCGGAAGGAAAAATCTCCTGCGAAATTTGCATCAACCTGCCAGTGGATGGAGGAAAAGGAATAATCCGGGTTCGATGCAAGGTGGTGGACCGCCTCTGCAATATCTGTTTTCTCCGTTACCGTCATTCTGGCGATAAGTTCCCCGGAAAACCCGTGAGCCCGGATTTTCCGGATATTCTCCATCACCCGGTCATGGACACCGGCCCCCCTGTTTGCATCGGTGAGTTCTCTTGTGCCGTCAAGGGAAACCAGAATGGTAACGAAGCGGTTGACAATATCAGGAGGGAGCCGGTCCAGCAGGATCCCGTTGGTCTGCATCATGAACCGCTGCACCGGCGATTCCCGGACAATCCGTTCGATCAGGTCTGCACGGAGGAGTGGCTCCCCACCATAGAACGTGAGAGTCGGTGAGGGGTCTTTTTTAAGAAACTCATAGAGTACCGGCAGGTCGAAGTCAAGTTCAACGGGAAGCATCTCATCAATGATCAGGGCGCTCTCACCCTCGCTCTCATCCATCTCCTGAAATGCCTTTGCTCTGCAGTAACTACAACAGAGATTACAGTTATCGGTGAGGATGAGATGGAAGTACATGATAACCCGATCATTATGGGAATGCGCTCACCATAAAGGCGCAGCATCTCCCGGCGCCACTGCGGATTTTTACGGGGATGGTCCATACCGATCGGAAATCATTTACCAGCTGGATATGGACATCGTGGCTTCCCTATATTGATCTGATACCGGTTTCCCTGAGACCGGCATCTGTCGATGCTCTTTATGATATCTGCTGAAGTTAAAACCGGTTTCATGTGCTCTTTTTTTCGCAACCTTTAAACAATCCTCCGGTAATCTTCTGGTATGTCAGACGGATCCTTTTTTTCCCCGGAAATTGAAACCATGGGCCGGAGCGATCTTGATGCTCTTATCGATGATCGGGTCCGGTATACTGTCAGATATGCAGCGGATCACACTCCCTTTTATCGGCACTGGTTCCGGGAGAACCGGATCAACCCGGATGAGATCCGCGTCCACGAGGACCTTCTTGCACTTCCCCTTATTTCCGGTAAGACCATACGGGAACACCAGCCGCCAGTAACACCGGAATTCGAGTTCCTCTCCACAGACTGGTCCAATATCTTCTCGATTCAGGAGACGAGCGGGACAAGCGGGACGCCCAAAGGTTTTTTTCTGACTTGGGATGACTGGAAGCGTTATGCAGAGAAATACTGTCGCAGTTTTGTGTCGCAGGGGTTCACAAAAAAGGACAGGATAGTGGTCTGCGCTTCCTACGGGATGAATGTTGGCGCAAACACAATGACCATTGCTGCACAGCGAATCGGGATGGGGATCATCCCGATAGGCAAATGCTCCTTCGATTCGAGGATCCTGAAAAGTTACCGGCCTACCTCTATCGTGGGAAGTGTTTTCAAGCTCCTCCGGCTCGGACGACGCCTGAAAGCAGAAGGAGTGAAGCCCGAAGATATTGCGATTGACAAACTGGTTGCCGGAGGGGAGAGTTTTGCCTTTGAATCCCGGAAATATCTGGCAGACCAGTGGGACTGTCCCGTTTACAATACCTATGGCAGTACTGAAGGTACTATGTGCGGTGAATGTACAGAAATTAATGGACTGCATGTGCCTGAGGACCTTGTACACCTGGATGTCTATGATCCACAAATGAAGGGTTTTGTAAAGGATGGTGAATGCGGCAGGAGTGTCCTTACGACACTTCTCCCGGTTGGCGGAAAAAGCGGGATGCTTCTTCTGAATTATGATACTGAGGATACTACTCTCGTCATTTCCCGGGACCGCTGTGTGTGCGGAAGGACTCATATGAGGATCTATAACCCGCAGCGGGAAGCAGAAACAGCGTGGATCTTCGGCAATGCCATGAACCGGGTGGACATTGAAGCGGGGGTCTTCCAGCCCGAAAATATGGACTATCTCACAGGAGAATACGAGGCATTCATCTATGACGGCGAATACCCGGGTGAAGTGGTTCTCCGCATAAGTCTGGAATGTCTTGACGACCCTGACCGGTGCAATAAAAAACTCGTCCAGGACACGCTGACAGGGCGCTTTTTGAAGTATAAACCCGGCCTTACCAGTCATTATTCTGATGGGAACCTGAAAATTCTCGTCAACTTCACACGGCCGGGCGGCCTTGAACTCGAGTCCCTGAAAGGCCGTCCGAAACGGCTGGTCGATCGCCGGGCAACGGCATGATACGGGATCTGCGGTGGAACGATAATGCGTTGACAGGGCTCGAACTCATAATTATTCTCGTCATGCTCGTGGGAGCGATCGTAGTCCTGATTGTGTATCCGGACGGATGGGATATCCGTGACCAGGAACGATCATTTCCTGGGGGATTTGTCGCGGAGAGTATGTATATATCGGGTGATAACCTCCAGCCTGTCGGGAACGTTTACGGATTTCCCTCGTACAGCAAGATCTCCACAACCACCCCTGTTGTTATCACGCACGAGGACCCGGGCAGGCTTGGGGTTGTCCGGCTGGTTGTATCGCTTTTCATTGGTGACACGGGAGCAATTGATATGGAGCGTGTCCGGGTACAGTGGAACCATGAGACAGGTCAGGAAATCATTTTGAGAACGGGTTCCTCCACACTCGTCTGCCCGAACTGGACGATATCGAATAAATTCAACTTGATCCCCGGCCGTACCGCGGATTCTGATGACTGGCTGGAGCCTGGTGAACAATTCGAAATGACGCTCTGCCCCCGGGAAGGTGTATTCCCGTATGGGACGTTCACTATTGTGGTTGGTCCTGACGGCGGGGCAATGCCCCTGAAAATCAGCCGCACGGTCCCCTTCAGAATCCAGCCGGTCATGAATCTGGGCTAATCCTGCTGCACCCCCGGTGGAACCCCCAACAAATACCCCTCCTTGCTGCGCTTCCGCTTCCGGTGCACCATACTGCCCCTGTCGGGATTCTGGCAGCATTCCACTGGTTTTATACGAAATAGGGCATTTTATGGGGATTTCAAACGGACAAGATAGTGCGCCACAATGACCAAAAGAACCTTAAATAAGTGGCAAAAATCCGGACTTCGACGGGCTTTCGACGGAAACCTTTTATATTATCAGGCGACACCTTTCATTATCAAAACCCAATAGAGGTTTTGAGGTGTTTAAATGGGAACCAAAATTGGAAAAGAAAAGATCCAGCGCGAAAAGGGCTACCTCTACTTTATCGGCAAAGATGGATACGTCTGGGCAGCCCCGATGAAGCACAACAAGTCCTGCAAGAAGAAGAAAGTTGGAACTGAAAAGATTGCCAAGGAAAAGGGCTTCATGTACTACATTGGCAAAGACGGATTCGTCGCAAAAGCCAAGATGAAGAACGCATAATCTCACTTTTTCCTTTTGCACGCGGTCCGTCTGCCGTCCGGAGCAATCCGGCCGGCGGGACTGCACAATATTTTCCCTTCAGGGCAGGCTCTCGTTTTTATCCTGCGTTGTCGATCCGGTACCTGAACATTGAATTATCCGGACGGACAAAACGGGTCAATACTGGACCGGGAGAGTTCAGAGAATGTCCGCACTGACTGACAAAAAATTCAGGGAATGGACAGCAGAACTGGATGGTGCAGACGCGATAATTTCCATCTTTGAACACATTCGCGACATCCCGTACTCGCTCTCAGTACCCATGACCGACCCGAAGACTGCACCGGACCAGATGCTCCTGCTCGGGAAGGGGTACTGTGGGCCGAAACACTACCTCCTGGCGGAGATGTACCGCAGGCTTGGTTATGAGGCCGTCTATGCTATGTTCCCGTTCATGTGGAATGATCCGGACCTTCACTATCCCGGAACCACCAACCAGTAATGAAAAGCCGGGCACGGGACGCTCCCGGTTCTGCAGATCCACATCCTCTAGCCATGCCCGCTCGGCCGGATGTGCTGTCACACTGCACCCTGTTGCCTCTTTGATTGCTTTTACTGCACCGATATGGTCGGGGTGGGAGTGGGTGAGAATGATAAGGGAGATCTCGTCAGGATCGCGGCCGATCGACCGGATATTGTCGAAGATTGAATTCTCGCATCCAGCCACCCCCGTATCGATGAGGGTGATAGTCTCACCTGCAAGAATGAACGAGTACACGAAGCGATCAATCTCGATGCCCGGTGCAACCGGGATTTTAAACGGGTGCCTGAGAGCGTGGATGGCGGGAGTGATCTGCATGGGGGCATCCTTCGTTTGTCTACCCTCTATTGCACTGCAGGAGTCTTTAGCTGTTCGGGGGGTAAATTGGAGGCGGGCAGGGATGCCAGACCGGTCGGGGGGTAGGGGGTACCCCCCTTGGCTCTTTTGTGAACGAAGTCCGGTCTGGTTCATCCTCGCAGGAGAGAACGGTTATCCTTTTTCATTTCCTGTGGAAACGCACAGAATTCGTCCGTTTAAAAGCCAATGAAATCCTCCGGGCCTTCTACCGCGCCTGTGAGAGGGTATTCCTTCCCGCCACGTACATGGCAGAAACGGTGGACTCCCTGGAAGTGGACAGTACATTCCCTGGCCGCGCAGGCATTATTGGAGGATCTGTGAACCTATACGAAACGGAATATGATGGGAAGCAGGCATTTCTCATTGTTTTGGATAAAGGTGTTGCGCAACCCCGCGAAAAAAAAAACTTCCGAACGAACGATTAAATGAACTATAAAATCGAATTGGCTTGACGGAGCGATGAAATTTTCAAATTCCACCCGCCCCTTCATCAGAAGGGTCGGAATCTGTATAGGCCCGTCGAGATTCGAACTCGAGATCTTCGCCGTGTGAAGGCGACGTCATAGCCAACTAGACCACGAGCCCCAAATGCATCGACCGGGAATCGAACCCGGGCTATAGGCTTGGAAGGCCTAAGTCATACCTCTAGACCATCGATGCGTTGTGCTCTACAATTTTGGGAGGGAGGAGTATTAAGTGTTACCTCATCGTGTCTCACTGGATCCGGAATCGACCCGTTTTTTCCGGAGCAAGTATTGGATACCTGAAACCGAATTTCTTTAATCAGGTAAATACTGGCAAGCCCTCTACGGTAAAACGGGAGTGCCTCTCACTAAAATCAGCGATCAGGCGAACTCATCACGCTTGCGCTTGATGGGTGTGTCTTTCTTCCAGAGAGTGATATCCCTTGAGCGATCAAAGTAGAACTTCGAGTCGTCCGCCTTTCCCATCTCCTTGAAGCATACTCCAAGGTGGTTCCAGGCGCTGGCGTTGTTTGGCATCTGGTTCACTACCATCTTGAAAGTCTGGATGGCTGAATCGAGATATTTGTTGCTCATATACATCATGCCGATCATCTCGAGGGTCTCTCCAAGATTGAAAAGGTATTCAGGATTATCAGGTAGAGCTCAACAGCCCGAAGCAGCGATTTAAGGGCACTGGTATGATCGCCCCTCTCACGGAAACACGTGCCCCGGTCATTCCATACATGAGCGAGTTTATTGTCACTCTCCAGCGCCTTGTCGAATGCTGCTATTGCATCCGCGTATTTCTTCTCTTTGACATACAGGATCACGCCGTCTTTGTAATGCGATGAGGACTTTCCCAGAATCTTGCCAAATAATCCCCTTTTGGATTTTTTAGGTTCTGCAGATGCAGTTTCTGCAACAGGTGCAACCTCATCAAGCGGCGAATCCCGGACAATAGCATCACTGAACGTGGTAGTCACATCGCGAATTGTTCCCACCGATGCGATAAACTGACCCTGACTGTCATACACCGGCATGGCTTTCATCCAGAGTGTCCATTCACCCCCGTTTTTTTTTCTGCCCGCGGATGACTGCTATCACCGGACCTTTAGAAACCCTGCTGACCAGCATATATTTCTGGCGTTTGATCTCCTCGTCAGATTCGAAGACAAGGTTTACCAGCATCTTTTTCCGTGTACCGAAAAAAGGTTCGGAATAGATATTGTCGCCCTTCCCCATCATCGCGTTTGCGGGAATATCGGTCAGCTGTTCCATGGAATCATTCCAGGCAACAACCTTGCCGTCGCGGTCAACGGCAAAACTCGGATCGGAGGAAAAGTTGATCATGTCGGCAATGATCCTCTGTGTAGTGCCAAGGGCTCTGCCCATGGAATTGCGCTCAACTGCACGTTTGACCATGGTCACCAGTTCACGGAACTGGTGGCGGGGATCTTCTCCTTTTTTCAGGAGGAAATTTGCACCATTGTTCAGTGCTTCGATTGCAGTATATTCCCCGCCGCGACCGGTAAACACGATAATCGGCGTTGTGTCTCCATGCTTCCTCAGAATTTTTAAAAATTCAATCCCGTTGATCTCCGGCATATCGTGATCAACGATAATGACATCGTAACTTTTCTGGGCGAGGGTCGTGAGGGCCTCTTTTGCGGATTGTGCCGTCTGGATGGTCATCTCCCGCGATCGCTCAGCCATAAGCTTGATCATTTCCAACAGGGAAACATCATCGTCAATCAGGAGCACAGAGGTTGGTTCAGTATTCATTCCCTAATATTTGACTGAGTGCGCGGAGATATAATATAAACGGTTTTGAAACCTCCGGAAAACAGGCTCGTTTTTGGTGATCAGCAGGTTTCCGGTTTCGGTCTGAGCCCAACCGTGACGTATTACGCAATACGATTCACGTCCCGGTCAGGACAGGGAGATTTCTAATCGTGCCAAAAAAAGGATTAATACCCTCTGAGCTCAGCCTCAACTTTCTCGAGATTTGCGATCCTCTTCTCGAGCGGCGGGTGGGTTGATGTTAATTCACGGAAGAGACTTTTTGTCGATGCCGGAATGATAAAGAAGGCATTCGCATTCGCGACCGGCTCTTTTACCTGGGCCGGGAGTGCTTCGATCCTGCCGTTGATTTTATTAAGTGCCGATATCAGTGCCCGTGGATTCCGGGTGATCTGGGCGCTGCCCCGGTCTGCGGCAAACTCGCGGTACCGTGAGAGTGCCAGGATCAGGAGGGTGCTGACAATATAAACGATGATGGATACGACCCAGACAACAATCATGCCAACGAGATTGCCTTCCCGGTTATTTCCTCCGAACAGCGCAGAAAAGAAAAAGCTCTGCATGATCATCGAGGAAATCATGGCGATAAAACTGGCAAGCGTCATCGTCAGGATGTCGCGGTTCTTGACATGCGCTAATTCATGGGCAAGGACCGCTTCGAGTTCGTCCCGGGTGAGAAGGCGCATGATAGAGTCCGTGCATGCAACCACAGCATGGCTCGGGCTCCGGCCGGTAGCAAACGCATTCGGCATCGGGCTTTGCATGATTGCAATCTTCGGTTTTGGAAGGTCTGCTTCCCTGCAGAGTTTTTCAACCATCCGGTGAAGCTCCGGATATTCATCCTCTTCAATCACACGGGAGCCGGTTGACCAGAGGACCATCTTGTCTGAGAAGAAGTACTGTATCAACCCCATTACCACAGCCAGGATGACAAAGATCAGTATACTGACACTTGGGAACAGCACCAGCAGTATCGTCATGAAGACGAGGTAAAGGAGGACCAATAACAGGCCCGTAAACCAGACCCGTGCGGTAAGACCCCAGTCGCGTTTCCATTCCATAGTTTGTACATGTACGTGTCATACGCTCTTAAATCATTCGACAATTGCAATTATCCGCGCGTAATGTCTCCCGATTCAGATCCCTGACCTGTATACGGCCTTCGTGATTTCCGGTATCCGGACCCTGTGGCAGGGTACGATACCAAAACTATTTTTTTGCCAACATCGGACTGGTACTCATGGCTGAAGTCGATCCCGAAGCGCTGGCAGATGTGGCATATGGCATCTTCGAGCACCTCCTGAACCGGGGCCTCCGTGCCCAGGACAAGTATCTTTATGCGCTGGTCGAAGGCGGTGTTGACTTCAGGGCAGATCTTATTGCAATTCTTGAGAAATTCCGGGAGGAATACCCCCAGCTCGCTGAAGCGATGCTCCTGCGGTTTTCCGATCCTGAAACTATATACACCATGCTGTGTGGTGGTGAAGGGGTGATCCCTACAAAGACAACCCAGATGTACTGGATCGTGCTGGATGCCCCGGGCAGTGCACCGGAAGCGATCGAGGACGAGAATGCCGGCAAATGGCTCATTTTCCAGGAGCCGGACCTGGTTGATGCGGCATGGAAGAAAGTGCGGGATGCGACCGTTGCCGGGGAACTGGGTATTTCAGCAAAAGTCAGTACGGCAAAACCCAATCCCGACTCCCGTGATAACCGCAAGGTCATCTACATCTATACCAAAGACTGGGCGGATGAACCGGACGTGATGCGGGTCCGGGAGAAACTCCGGGAGCTGGGCTTTGTTGACCGCATCGGATACAAACGGAACCTCGAGACATTTGCGGGGGAATACGCCAAGAAAGGCAAGCGCGTAACCTATTACGCAGCGTGAGTACGGGCATAATCGCGGCTTGTTTTTGACAGAAAACCCGGTCAGGTTGATCAGAACCTGATAAACCTGCAAAAAAGATTGATATGGTGTTGAAAGATTATGCTTTTCTTTCCTTGTTCTTGGGGCGCAGGTTCTGGTAGCCGCACTTGCGGCAGGTGGTTGCGCGGATTGCATTGCGTGCGTTACAGTGCATGCATATTTTCACGTTGAGTAGCCGGGCCTCGGCTTCTGGGAATTTTGCCATTATGAAACACTCCTGTCTGCCCTTATAACAAAGCTGTAAGGCATATTAACCGTTTCGCGTTACCTGCAAGTTTTTCCCCGCTGTACAACAAACCAGTCATGGAAAGCGGAGAGTGCCCGGGCACGGTGGGAAATCTTACTCTTATCCATGAGAGGGATCTCAGCAAGTGTCTTTTCACCAGCTTCAAAGATGGGATCATACCCGAATCCGTTATGCCCCCGGGGACTGTGGACAATTGTTCCCTCCAGAGTGCCGGTAAATACCTCAATCCCGTGTTCATCAGCATAGGCAATGCCGGTTGTGAACCTCGCAGTCCGATCTGAAATACCCGTCATCAGTTTAAGGATACCGGAGTTTCCGATGGAATTCTGGACATACGCTGCATAAGAACCGGGAAAGCCTCCCAGTGCATCGATAAAAAAACCGGTATCATCTGCAATGAGCGGGGTGTTCAGCAGGCTGTACGCGTACCGGGCCTTCCCCCGTGCAATCTCCCCGACGTCGTTGGAACGGTGTTCCGGGATCTCGAGAGCGATATGGTCCACCTCGAGTAACCCGCCAAAAAAAGCAGCTACTTCTGCAGCCTTACCCGCATTGCCGGTAACCACGGTGATCTTCACAGGTACCGCCCCCGTTGCGCGATTTCCTGTTCACGGCGGATTACATCGGCAGCTCCTTCAAAAGTTTCCGTATACCCATGAGTGAATGCAGCTTTCAATGATTCAGCCTGATCGGGAGCAGTACTTTCCAGTGTCTGGAACAACACGTGGATATCGACACCCCGCTGTTCGAGTTCCTGAGTTACCTGCGAAAGACCGAAATCGATCAGGACACACCTGCCGTCACTCTTCCGCAGGATCAGGTTGCACGGTGTCAAATCGCCATGCATGATTCCTGCGGTATGCAGTTTCCCGACCACGCGGCCGGCTTCCTTGATTGTTGTTGCCGAAAGGCTTGCAGAAAGCAGTGTTCCTTCAATATATTCCATCGTGATGGTATCTGACGTGATTTCGCTCATGACTGGTGTCGGTACCCTGCCTTTCCGTGCCGCTGCGATCAGCCGGGCCTCAGCCCGCGTCCGTTCGGTAATCAGGCGTTTATCGAGGGCAGGTACCCGGTACTGTTTTGATATACGGCGTTTCTCAACGGTCTTGCCCGTGACCGTTATCACCGATTCTGCTCCCCGCTTCCGGGTGGCATCATGATCTGAAAGGTGACGGTCCCCAAGGATTTCGGGCCTCCATGTAACCACAACATCATCAGAACGGAAGGAAGGATTAATTTGCGAGGATGCTACCTGGAGAGTTTCCCCGCTCTCCAGCATCAGTTTCCCGGTATAAGCGATCATCGCCCCGTTATCCCCGAGATATTTCTGTTCCGGAACAAAAAAATGGGCGTCGCGGTCTTCGCACATCGTCCGCAGCATCTCCTGCAGGCGCCGGTTCGCACCGACACCCCCGACAAGCAGCACCTCATTCTTACCGGTCAACGACAATGCACGTTCAGTGACTTCCACACACATAGCAAAGGCGGTCTCCTGCAGGCTGTAGCAGACGTCCGGCAGCGGCGCCCTGCTCTCTTTTGCGGCTGAAACAAGGCCGGAAAA
>Ga0116204_1000690_pt1 | contig 19390 bp, 14 predicted proteins | sample LakKivwa52mmetaG_FD_94481 | JGI IMG/M metagenome (GOLD analysis project Ga0116204, IMG submission 94481) | Anoxic lake water microbial communities from Lake Kivu, Rwanda to study Microbial Dark Matter (Phase II) - Lake Kivu water 52m metaG | ecosystem: Environmental > Aquatic > Freshwater > Lake...
ATAACGGTAAAATGGGCAGATGAGAATGTTTTTACAATACCTGATTTTGACAAACGGAGATTTTTGCCTGTCCAACGGATGATATATTTTGATTAAAGCTCTGCATCTCTCATTTTATGGTCTACATACACCTGTAAAGTATTTTTTGCAGAAATCAAAATTGAAGTTATATTTGCACTCTCTTTTTCGGGCGATTAGCTCAGTTGGTTTCCCGAGGGATCGGGACAGGCGCCGCATCTGCCTTATGATGTGAAAAATAGTATTTCGGGCGATTAGCTCAGTTGGTTTCCCGAGGGATCGGGACAGGCGCCGCATCTGCCTTATGATGTGAAAAATAGTATTTCGGGCGATTAGCTCAGTTGGTTCAGAGCATATGCCTTACAAGCATAGGGTCGGGGGTTCGACTCCCTCATCGCCCACAAATATTGAGGGTGTCTCAAAAGGGCACCCTCTTTCTGTTTAAATGAATAAATCCTTATCATATAATTTCTAGTGAATATCAACCTCTTAAAATCTATTCTTTATTACCAGGCAAAATCTCCACGGAAAAAATCCAAAGAGTCTCTCCTGCAAGGTGGTCAGATGAGGAAATTGAATATGCCTTCAAAGCTGCCAAAGCAATGGGAGCCAGGGGATCGTAAAACTGAATGTGCTCCCTTCGCCCGGTGTTGAATTCACCCATATCCTGCCTCCCAGCAGCTCAACATAAGCTTTACATATTGAGAGCCCAAGGCCTGTCCCGGAGTATTGCCTCGACACTGCACTGTCAACCTGGTAGAACCTGTCAAAAACCTTAACCTGGTGCTCAGGCGCTATCCCCACTCCCGTGTCCTTTACAAAGAACTCCAGGAATTCATCTTTTTTTGCATAACCAAAGCTGATCTTCCCCTTATCTGTAAACTTGAAAGCATTGTTTATGAGGTTTGAGAGTATCTGGATGAGCTTGGTGCCGTCAGTATATATCTGAACATCTTTATCAGGCAGCGGCGTTTCAAGCCTGAGTGTTACATTCACGGGTTTTTGCTTATATCCGAACTGTTCACTTATTTTCCTCAGTTCTTTATTCACATTGATTTCAGAATTATTAATTCTGACCTGGCCGCTTTCAATGCCGGCAAGATCAACTATATCATTGATTATTGACAGCAGCTGGTTGCCGCTCTGGAAAATAACATCCACAAACTGTTTCCTGTCGCCCACTGAAATTCCCGGTTCATTAAGCAGGGAGGAAAAACCCAGGATGGCATTCATGGGAGTTCTGATCTCGTGAGAAACATTATGAAGGAATGCTGTCTTGAGCCTGTCGCTCTCTTCAGCCTTTTCCTTGGCCGCTATCAACTCCGTCTCCGCCTTTCGCCTTGCTGTAATATCCTGGATCATGGCGAAGTATAATGTGGCCTCACCTTTGTTGTTCCTTATCAGGTTAACAGTCGTCGATCCCCAGATAACAGATCCGTCTTTCCTGATGTATCTTTTTTCAGTATTGTATATCGGGATATCCTGTTTTACGAGGCGCAGAACAGCAAGCTCGTCATTTTCAATATGGTCCGGGTGCGTGAAATTCCGGAACGTCATACCCAGAAGTTCTTCTTCGCTGTAGCCCAGGAAGTCACAGAAAGCTGAATTTACCCTTATGATCCCCATGTCTTTTCCAGTCATAACCATGCTGAACGGACTCTCCTCAAAGATCTTACGGAACCTCTCCTCGCTCTCCGACAAGATCTCTTCCGTGTATTTTCTTTCGGTAATATCTCGTCCTATTGACTGGTAATACGGGACCCCCTCTATATCAACTTTGCGTGCACTTATCTCAACAGGAAAATCCGTACCGTCCTTTCTCCTGTGTATAGTCTCATAGGTCAGGTGACCTGTGTCTCCAAGTATCTTATAATCTTGTCCGAACCGGCCCAGAGACTGAGGAGTTCTCAGCCGGTTTACATTTTTGCCTATTAGTTCATTACGGTCATACTGGTAAGTTTCACATGCTTTGTCATTTGCCTCAACTATCACATAATCCTTATCCACAAGCAGGATAATGTCGTTGGCATTCTTAAGGATATAATCGAAGTGTTTTACGAGTGCCATCCGCTCAAGCTCGGTTTCATATTTCTCCCTGTAAAACCTTACCCGCTGCCTCCGCCAGAGAAAGCCCAGTAAAAATCCTGACATTAAAATGAACAAAACTGTAATTAAAACAACCTGTCCCTTACGATCAGATAATGCGGCATAAGCTTCTTCCCTGTCAGTCTTTGCTATCAGAAACCAGGGTGTTCCGGGCACCTTTTTCATTGCCGCCAGTACAGGGACACCACGGTAGTCGAGTGCATCAGCAGTTTCCATTATACCCTGGACGGCCATGGCAGCCGGGAGCTTTTGCCGGGTAAGAGGCCGCCTCAGAACCATCTCGGCATCTTCTGAATGCCTGAGCCGATTCAGATAAACCACCTCCTCTCCTTCAGTATGGATCAGCAGGGCTTCTGATGTCTTGCTTACAGCCGGCCATGTCTGCAGAATAGGATAAAGTATCTCCTGAGGATCTATTCTCAGCACCAGCACACCAAATATTGTGCTGTCATTCGTACCTGGCCCCTTAAGCGGCACAAGAAGATCAAGATGAGTGAAACTGACCTTTCCTGTCTGATGTATATCCGTTAATACAACTTTTCCCTGTTTTATCACTTCCGGAAGCAGGGCCCTCAGGTAATCACCGATTATCGTATCCTCTGCAGGATAAAAAAGCCTGACATTAATGTCTGTGTCTGTCAGTAAAGCATTCCTGTAATCATAGCTGTCTACATACGACTTAAGACTTTGCAGAAGATCGTGTTTCAACATCCTGTTATCCGGTTCGGTCATAAAGCGGGCTAACTGCCGTATATGGGATGTGTTCGCCGCAAGGAATAATCCGTCTGACAAACGCTCCTGCCGCCATTGTATGATCTGCCTAACCTTAAGATCTGCAATTGCCGACAGAGCTTCCAGCGTATCAGCCCTTATATTCTTCTCAAGGCTTCTGTAATAGAGATAACCAATTACAAGGGCACTTGATGCAATAATATAAAAAAGAACAGCAAAGGGCCATGGAGTGTTATTCTTATGAATCCCGGAGTTCATTAATGTTCAAGCTATTCTTTACAGACATTGTAAAAATAATGTTTTTCAGTCAATAATAAGTTACCCTTCAGTTTATGGAAAAGAGGACTTTTTCTCTTTGATGATCAGTGATGCTGCTATGAAAACAGTCAGGATAAAAACAATTATTAAAAGAGAAAGAAATACGGGGATATGAAAACCGAAGAATGAAGCCAGCATCTTCAGCCCCACATATGTAAGGATCAATGACAATCCAACCTTCAGGTAACGGAAGCGATTCATCATCCCTGCAACGACAAAATAGAGCGCCCGTAATCCCAGGATTGCAAAGATGTTCGAAGTATATACAATGAAGGTATCCTGAGTGATGGCCAGTATCGCAGGTATGGAATCAACTGCAAAGATAAGGTCAGACGATTCTATGACCAGGAGTACAAGAAACATGGGAGTCGCATAAATTCTGTGATTGATCCTCACAAAAAAACTGCCTCCGCCGTCATCACCGGTAACGGGGAAGTATTTACGGACCAGCTTTACCAGGGGATTATTGGCAGGATCAACGCGGACATGTTTATGTAAAGCCATCCTGATGCCGGTATATATCAGAAAAACGCCGAACACAATAATGATCCACTCAAACCTGTGAATGAGCGCTACACCTGTAAATATAAAGACCGCCCTCATCACAAGCGCTCCGACGATCCCCCAGAAAAGGATCCTGTGCTGGTATTCATCCTTTACATTAAAGTATGAAAAGATCAGGATAAACACGAATATGTTGTCGACGCTGAGAGATTTTTCAATCACATAGCCGGTCAGGAATTCAAGTGCTTTTGTGTCATCCCATTTAAGCAGAATAAACAAATTGAAAAGCAGGGCGAGGGCAATCCAGACGGATGTCCAGATAACTGCCTCCTTCATAAGTATCTTGTGCGCCTTTTTGTTGAAAACTCCGAGATCAAGAGCCAGCATCAGAAAAATCAGGATGTGAAAACCGATCCAGTAAGAGAGACTCACCTGCATTGACAATACTGAATAAGCCTGCAAATTTAGAAAAATCCTCGTCAGATCATTATTTATTTCTATAATGTCACGATCTCTCATATAAAATCATAAATCTTTATACCTTTAATTCTTTAAATAAAACTCCACCTGAAATGAAAAACATATTGAGCAGGCTGGCACTCCTGATCTTATTATCATCGATAACTATTCCCGCGTCAGCCCAGAAGAAATTGTCACCTGAAGATGTAATCACATCTGATGATCTTGAGAGCTATGTGTCATTCCTTGCATCACCGCTTCTCAAAGGAAGGGGAAACGGCGACCCGGGACTTGAGATAGCACAGAGTTTCATAGTCTCCCAGGCCAGGCTGCTGGGGCTTAAACCGGCTAACGGCACAAGTTATTACCAGTCATATAACATTATAAAGAATTCAATAGACCCGGATAAATCAAAAATTGAAATTATCTCTGGAGATAACAAAATTGTTACGATCAAAGAACCTGTTTACCAGCTGATCCCTGTAACTCCTTCAGATTTTACTGTGGAGGGAGAGGTGATATTTGCCGGGTACGGCCTGAAGCAGGATAAATACGGGTACAACGACTTTGAAAATATCAATCCCGAGGGAAAGATCCTCCTTGTAATGAACAGCGCACCATCGTCGGAGGACGGAAAGTTCGTTTTTGAAACTGCAAACTGGGACTCATTCATGAGCATACAGGTTAAGCTCACATATATGCTCTTCACCAGGGCAAAAGCAATATTGTTCGTTATGGATCCAAAGTCTGGCGTCAGCTCCCTTGAAGAAAAATATCCGGGTATTTCCGGTGAGCTTGGAGGCTCGAAACATCTTAAGGGTGAAAAACCGGTTGATTTCCAGATGCCCGGAATGCCTAAGATACTTTACGTGCACAGATCGGTTGCCGATGAACTTCTCAGGGGCACAGGACATACTCTTGATGAACTTCAGAAAGCCATTGACTCAAGCCTCAGACCCCGTTCATTTGAGATCCCGGGAAAAAAGCTTGTGTTTACCGAAGTTCTAAAAACCGAAGATATTATTCTCAGCAATGTTGCTGCATATATAGAAGGAAGCGATCCCGGGCTTAAAAAAGAGTTTGTAATTTTTTCTGCCCATGCCGATCACATCGGAACTTCGGGAGGTATTGTGAATCCGGGCGCCGATGATAATGCCTCGGGATGCGCCGCCCTGCTCTCAATTGCAAAAGCATTCCAGAGCCTGGATAAAAAACCTCTCAGATCAGTTTTATTCCTCTGGGTATCAGGCGAAGAGATCGGACTCCTAGGATCAAAAACATACATCGATAATCCCCTTGTCCCGCTTAATAATAGTGTTGCCAACATTAACATAGACATGATAGGAAGGATAAAGGGAGTTGCCGATACTACTGCCGATACACCAATGACAGGACCATATGGCGTTTTCCTGATAACAGGAAATCAGAGCAGGGAACTGGTCGCGATTGCCGATAATATTGATAAGACCACCGGGCTGGATTTCGACTACAGCCTGAGCGGCAGAAGACATCATCTCCAGCTTTTTGCCAGGAGTGATCATTATAATTTTGTGAAGCGCGATATCCCTGTTCTCTTCTTTTCAACCGGCCTTCATACCGATTATCACAAACCGGGTGATGTTGTGGAGAAGATAGATTTCAAAAAGATGGAGCTTATTACAGAAGCGATATTCAGAATCGGATATACGGTAGCTGATAAAAGAACCAGGATCGTGGTCGACAATCCATTCAGCAAGTGGTAAATAACCGCGTGTGCAGTTTCAAATCATGGATTCTTAACGACGAAGAAAGTCTGGATTGCCTCCCTGTATCTGGTATCGATATCCGGGATCCCGTTGCCATTTCTGTCTTTCATTGATCCCAGGTATTCCATCAGGGCGAGCCACTCCTTACCCTCCTGGAGGCCTTCCCTTTGCTCATCCATGTCGATCCATGCACTCTTCATATCGGTTACCGGAACACCTGATGAGTTCCTGGGCACAACATTGATAAGCCCGAAACTCATCTTCTTTATAATCCCGATAAATTCAAGCATATATGAGTTTGCGGTAATTGAGTAGAGATCTTTATTCTTTTTCGAAAAATCTGCGTTCCTTACACTCCCGTCAGGAGAAATGATCTCTATCCTGCTGATCTTCTTAAGCATTCCCCTGTCAGGGTCATATTCAGCCCTGATCCCTGAATAATAGCAATAATTTGCAGGGGTTGATCTGTATGCAACCTGCAGTATCTCGAGGATACTTTTGAGTTCCTTCCCTGTAACAAAAACCCTGGCAAGCGGATATCCGGGCACATTATCCTTTCCCTGCCCCATCGACATGATGCTGAAAATATCCGGCGCCGACTGGAAGCCGGGAACTATCTTGTCGCGGATAACACCTACTGCCACCATGCTCAGATCGGTGCCTGTTTTCGAATGGCGGTTGACATAATGGTGTATGGCATCGGCAACAAGCGGTCCGAGATTGCTTTCCCGGATATTCCCCTGCTCATTGCATTCAAGCAGAAAATCTGTTTCAACTATTCTCCTGTCATAATCCATCCCGAGAGGTTCAAGTATCTCCCGGGTAATCGCACTCTTTTGCTCCTCAATCAGCCGGTGTATCGTTTCATCACCTTTTATCCTGTCGTCAACCGGGATCAGTGAATAATCCGTTATGCCGACAGTCCCGTTCTTTAAAGACAGTGACAGCTTACCAACATACTTTCCGTATTCTCCTGCCTGAACAATCGGCACCCCGTTGATAATTACCGGTTTGTCGAGCCTTGTATGTGTATGGCCGCTGATTATGACATCTATACCTTTTACTTTTTGGGCCAGCTCGTAATCTTCACCCGTCCAGTTACTTCCCGCTCCATAATAGACTCCTGAGTGGGAGAGGCAGATTATCAGATCACATTTTTCAGCCTGAAGCTCCCTGACCATCTTTTTTGCTGCAGGTATCTGTTTCGAAAAAGTCACCGGCGGTGCAAAAGCAGCGTTATCGTCAGCCACCCTGCCGAGCAGCGAGAAAAAACCAATTTTCAGATTATCCCTTTCCAGGATATATTTTCTGGCCACGACACCCGAATCAAAGAGATCCTCAAGAGTATCATCCTCAGGTTTACTTTTATCAAAAACAGCATTGCTCAGAAGAAGGGGAGGGATTGCCCCCCTCTTTAGTGCCGAGCTGATGATCACCGCCAGTTTTTCAGGACCGTAATCGAACTCATGGTTGCCTATGCATACCGCATCAAAGCCCATGATCTTCATCAGACGAAGCTGAAAACCCGTACCGGGTTCCAGCCCCTGGAAAAGAGTCCCCATCAGAAAATCACCTGCATCAACAACAAGTGTTGTGCCGCTGTTCCTTTCTTTTTCTTCGTTTATTATTGCTGCAATCCTGGCAAATCCGCCAACAGTCTTGTCGTCGTTAACTGATAACGGAGAATATTCAGATTCGGGTGCATACCCGTTCAGCCTGGAATGAAGGTCATTTGTATGGAGGATAACGATCTTTTTCTCATCCTGGGCGAAAAGAGGTAACAGAAAGATGAGTAAAAGGGAGAAAAGTGCCGCTTTTTTCATGAGTCAGGTATTAAATATTAAAGTTACTGAAATTATATCACATCCGCAACGATAAACGTACTCCCCCCGATAAAAATGAAATCCTCCTCCGGGGCATTCTTCCTGGCTGCCCTCAGCGCCTTCTTCACATCCGCATAACAATTTCCCCGAAGTCCGTATTCCAGAGCCGTCTCTGCCAGCGTTTTTTCATCAAGCGCCCTGGGAACAGATGCCCGGGTGAAATAGTACCTGGCATCTTCAGGGAAAAGAGGAAGTATTGTGCTTAAATCCTTGTCCTTCACAAACCCGAGAATAATATGAACCCCTGCAGCCCTGGTGCTCCTGATCTGCCGCACAACATATTCCAGACCTTCCCTGTTATGTCCTGTATCACAAACGATAAGAGGATTATTGCCCAGTATCTGCCATCTTCCCTTGAGTCCCGTATTAATAATGGTTTTTCTGATGCCTTCCGCAAGGTTGGTCGCGGAGAGCTTGAAATAATCCTTCAGGACATTATAGGCCATAAAAAGTGTCTGCAGGTTCTTCACCTGGTAATCTCCCCCCAGCGGAATTACTCCGGAAATCCTGATGTTCTCCGGAACGTTCTCAACTTCATAACTGCGTTCACCGCTAATAGTAATAGCGGCATCCAGGCTGCATCTGAAGCTTTCATCGGCAAAAAATATTTCGGATCCTTTCGCCCTTGCACATGACACGAAAATATCCTTTAAATCCTGCTGCGATTCACCTATCACAACCGGAACTTTCTCCTTTATTATACCTGCCTTTTCAACGGCTACCTTTTGCAGCGTATCTCCAAGCAGATCCATGTGATCATGTCCTATATTAGTTATCACTGAAAGCAGAGGGGTAATGATATTTGTTGAATCAAGCCTGCCGCCAAGGCCTGTCTCTATAACAGCCACATCCACTTTTTCCATTGCAAAATACTCAAATGCGAGTGCCACGGTCATCTCAAAAAAAGAGGGATTCACAGATCTTATTATTCCCTGGTTTTTCCCGGCAAAGGCGGTTACCGCCTTCCGGGGGATCATTTCACCATTCACCCTTATCCTCTCCCTGAAATCCCTCAGATGAGGCGAGGTGTAGAGTCCTGTCCTGTATCCTGCTTCCTGAAGCACTGAAGCAATCATATGGGATAGAGACCCTTTCCCGTTCGTCCCTGCAACGTGTATTGTCCGGTAACAGGTATGAGGATGGCCAAAGTATTCGTCCAGCTTCAGCGTGTTTTCAAGGTTTGCCTTATAGGCGGCCTTTCCTATCCGGTGATATGCAGGCAGTTGTGAGTAGAGGAATTCTATGGTCTGTTTATATGTCACGGATTGTATCAGGGCCTCTTTTTAACATACTTTCAACATGGCTGCAAATTTATACCATAATTTCGTTATTTTTACATCGTGCACACAGCATGAGCATGTTATTAATATTTCATTGATTATAAAGAACTTGTATATGACAAAAAAACAGAATAAGAAACTTTTTATAATAGACACAAATGTACTCCTTCATGATTATAAATGCATTTATAATTTTGAGGAGAATGATGTAATAATCCCGATAGTTGTTCTTGAGGAGCTTGACAAGTTCAAAAGAGGCAATGACCTTATAAACTTTCATGCAAGGGAGTTCACCCGTGAGCTTGACAAGCTGTCGGGAGATATGCTTCTCACAGCCAACATACCCCTGGGAGAAAACCTTGGAAATCTTCATATTGAAACCGGAAAGGATTTCTCTGAGAAGGTCAACGCATCATTCCCCGAAAGAACATCCGACCACAGGATACTGGCAATAGCAGAATATGTCTGCAATTCAAATAAGAATAAGAGTGTTGTCCTTATTACAAAGGACATAAATCTGAGGATGAAAGCCAAGTCGCTGGGCATTATTGCACAGGATTACCAGAATGATAAGGTTGCCAATATTGATGATCTGTACAAGGGAATTAAGATACTGGAGGGTGTTGACCAGGGTCTGATAAGCAAGCTTTACGAACTGCCGGAGGGGGTCAAAGCCGGTGAATTCAACCTTGAACCGGAAATGAAGGGACACCAGTTCTTCATAATGAAAAATAACGGGGCCAGCGCTCTTGCACACTATAATCCTGTCAGCAAGCTTCTTAACAGGGTAATAAAGCAAACCACATACGGTATTGATCCGAGGAATGCTGAACAGACTTTTGCCCTTGAAGCTCTTGCCAATCCCGACATACAGCTCGTTTCACTTACAGGCAAGGCAGGTACAGGGAAGACACTGCTTGCCCTTGCCGCAGCTCTTGCCCAGCATAAAAGATATAAGCAGATCTTTCTTGCGAGGCCCATCGTTCCTCTTGCCAACCGCGATCTCGGCTTCCTCCCGGGCGACCTTAAGGAGAAGATGGATCCGTACATGCAGCCGCTGTATGACAATCTCACAGTCATAAAGCACAAATTCAGCCATCAGAGTCCTGAATTTCTCAGGATCAACGATATGATGAAGGAAGAGAAGCTGGTGATAACACCCCTGGCATACATCAGGGGCAGAAGCCTCTCGAGCATCTTCTTCATTGTAGATGAAGCACAGAATCTCACTCCGCATGAAATAAAAACAATAATCACCAGGGCAGGAGAAGGAACAAAAATGGTCTTTACCGGTGATATTGAACAGATTGATTCGCCATATCTCGATACAGCATCAAACGGGCTCAGCTATCTTTCAGATAAGATGAAGAGCCAGGACATCTTTGCGCATGTTAACCTTGTAAAGGGAGAAAGAAGTTTCCTGGCAGAACTCGCGAGTAAATTACTGTAAGAATGATTTCAAAACCAAAAACCTGATACAATGAAGAACAAATACCTCCTGACGGCAATGCTAGCCCTGATAGTGGCAACAATCAGCGCAACATCTTACGCGCAGCCAAAACCAGGTAAAGCAAAAAGCAGGAAAGGAGAAAAGATCCTGCTGTTCAATGGCAAAAACCTGAAAAACTGGACTTTCCATCTCAGGGATGCTTCCGTGGATCCTGCAACCGTGTTCACCGTTCAGAACGGAGTTATCCATATTACAGGAAATCCTTTCGGCTACATGCGCACAAAAGACCAGTATTCCGATTATAACCTGCATGTTGAATACCGGTGGGCTGCAGAGCCGACGAACAGCGGCATTTTTATCCATGCCCGGCTTCCCGATACTATCTGGCCGGAATGCATCGAATGCCAGCTCGCAGCAGGAAATGCCGGGGATTTCATATGCATGGGAGGAACCGACATGAATGAGAGAACGGATAAGTCATCAAGGGTGGTCAGGAAAATGGCTGCCTCCACTGAAAACCCTGCAGGCGAATGGAATACCGTGGAAATATTCTGTAAGGGCAATACTATTGAAGTGTCAGTAAACGGAGTACTCCAGAACAGAGGAACCGGTATCACTGTCAGCGGGGGTCATATCTGCCTGCAGAGCGAAGGGAAGGATATTGAATTCAGAAACGTCTGGCTGACAAAACAAAAAAGATAGTACCGGGTAAATAATAATGAATAAACTGGCAAGAAAAAAGGTAGCTTTTCATACCCTTGGGTGCAAGCTGAATTTCACCGAGACATCAACTATTTCAAGACTGTTTCCTGACGAGCTTTTTGAAAAGGTACCCGCAAGCCGCAATGCCGATGTATACATAATAAATACATGCTCTGTTACTGACGCGGCCGACAAAAAATGCCGCCAGGCTGTCAGGAAATTTATCCATCAGTCTCCCGGTGCATTCATCGCAGTAGTAGGCTGCTACGCCCAGCTCAGGCCACAGGAATTATCATCTATCCCGGGGGTGGATCTCGTTCTCGGAGTAAATGAAAAGTTTGATATCAGCCTTTACCTCGATCGTATCGAAAAAAGAAAAAAACCTGAAATACATGCCTGCCCGCTCTCTTCAAATGATAAGTTCATTCACTCATGGTCAGCCGGCGACCGGACAAGATCATTCCTGAAAGTCCAGGACGGGTGTGATTACGGCTGCTCATACTGCACGGTTCCGATGGCGAGAGGAGGAAGCAGGAATGCCGGTATTGCCCCGATCGTTTCTGAAGCTGAAGAGATTGCACGAAGAGGCGTCAGGGAGATCGTAATTACAGGCGTAAATACCGGAGACTTCGGAAAATCAACAGGTGAGACTTTTACAGGCCTCCTCAGCGATCTGGTAAAAGTCGAAGGAATAGAACGGTACAGGATCTCGTCAATTGAACCTAATCTCCTGACTGACGAGCTTATTGAGCTTATCGTACATAACAGGAAAATATTACCTCATTTCCATATACCCCTCCAGAGCGGTTGCAACAGGATTCTCACTCTTATGAAAAGAAGATACGGAAGAGGATTATTTGCCGGAAGGGTAGGCAGGATAAGGCAGCTGATGCCCCTGGCCGGCATAGGCGCCGATGTCATTGCCGGATTCCCGGGCGAATCAGAATCTGATTTCGAAGAGACCTTCTCCTTCATTGAGAAGTCAGATTTGTCCTATCTTCATGTGTTCCCCTTTTCCGCCAGGCCCGGAACCGCTGCATGGGATATTAGCCCCCGTGTCAGCCATCAGGAAAAGGAAAGAAGAAGCAGGAAGCTCGTCTCTCTTTCCCGGTCAAAACATATGGAATTCATGGAACTTAACAAAGGGTATACTGCTGAAGTGCTGTTTGAAAAGACCCGCAGCAGCGGTATGATCACAGGTCTCACCGGTAATTACCTCAGGGTGGAATATCCCTGGCAGGCAAAACTCGCCGGACAGATACGGAAAGTAATACTGAAAGGGATAGCCCCTTCGGGGAGAATGAGTATTGAAATAATTGACTGAAAAATGATCAGCTACAAGGATATTTGCAACAGGATGGTCGAGACCGTGCAGGAGACAGGCAGGTTCATTCACAGGGAATCATCGGGTTTTGATATTACCAGGAGAGAAACCAAGGGATTGAATGATTTTGTCAGTTATGTCGACAGGGAGTCAGAGAAGATGCTTGTTTCAGGACTTGAAGGCATTCTGCCTGAAGCGGGCTTTATCACAGAAGAGGGTACATCATCAAAAAGAGGAGGCAGATATCGCTGGGTGATTGATCCGCTTGACGGGACAACGAATTTTCTCCATGGACTTCACCCCTACTCCGTCAGTGTTGCGCTCATGGAAGATGAAGAGATCATTGCAGGTGTTGTGTATGAAGCAGGCGGTGATGAGATATTCAAAGCATGGAAAAACGGAGGCGCCTGGCTTAACGACACTCCATGCCGCGTCTCTTCAGCTACTTCTCTCGCCGACAGTCTCGTGGCAACAGGGTTCCCTTACTATGATTTCGAACGTCTCGAAAGATTTCTCGCCAGCATATCACATTTCTGCAAAACGACTCACGGGATCAGGCGGCTGGGATCAGCTTCAATAGACCTTGCCTATGTTGCATGCGGAAGGTTTGAGGCATTCTACGAATACGGGCTGCACCCCTGGGATATTGCTGCAGGGATCCTGCTGGTAAGGGAAGCAGGAGGAAAGGTTAGTGATTTCTCAGGCAATGAAAAGAATATTTCAGGCGATGAAATAGTTGCTGCCAATAGCCTCGTTTTTCCTGAATTTCTGGAAAATGTCAGTAAATTTATGTGCACTTAATCTGTTTTCTGCATGGGAGCGCCCGGCTATTATATCTTTTACGGACTGAACTGGATAATGACGCTCCTGCCACTCAGGATCATCTATGTTTTTTCTGACCTGCTGTTCGTGTTACTGTATTATTTTCCGGGTTACAGGAGAAAAGCAGTTGAAACAAACCTCAGGAATTCATTCCCCGGGAAGAGCGATAAAGAACGTTCCTTCATTGCAAAAAAATACTACCGTCACCTTTGTGATCTTATTTTCGAGACACTCAAGCTGACACATATAGGGAAGAAGGAGCATATGGAACGGATGCGGCTGACTAATCCGGAGCTTCTCGAGAAATACTTCGATGAGGGACGTGATGTTGTTGTTGTGCTTGGACATTACGGCAACTGGGAATGGCTGAACATACTCCCGCTTTACACCAGGCTGCGGAATGTTCCGATATATAAACCGCTCCATAACAAGTATTTCGACCGTTTCATGCTCAACCTGAGAAAGACCAATGATTGCGACCCCACTCCAATGGCAAATGTTATCAGGGAAATCATCAGCAACCGGAAAAAAAACAGAAGAGCGCTTTACGGTTTCATGACCGATCAGACACCCCCCATAGAAGAGATAAGATACTGGACAACCTTCCTGAACCAGGATACACCTGTTTATCTGGGCGCTGAAAAGATAGCAGCCAGATATGACATGGCAATCGTGTTCTTCAATATTCAGAAGGTTAAAAGAGGATATTATACCTTTACTGCAGAGACTCTTTTCGAACATGCTGCAGGAGTGCCGGAAGATATGATCACAGGAGCACATGTAAGACGGCTTGAGGAGATCATCCTTGACAAGCCCGAATTCTGGCTCTGGAGCCATCGCAGGTGGAAACATAAACGCGTCAAAACCGATGATTAAAACAGCTGTGGTGATATTGAACCTTAACGGTATCGCGCACCTTAAAAAGTTCCTCGGCGATGTGATACGCCATACCCCTGACGAAGATACATCAGTGTATGTGGCCGATAACGGCTCATCAGACGGTTCCGTTGAATGGATCGAAGAAAACCATAAGGATGTGAGGATCATCAGGTTCGGGGAAAACCACGGATTTGCCGCGGGATACAACCTGGCACTGGCCCAGGTAGATGCAAAGTATTATGTTCTTCTGAATTCCGATATTGAAGTCACTGCCGGATGGCTTCAGTCAATGATCACATACCTTGATAATAATCCTGACGTTGCCTCATGCCAGCCCAAAATATTGTCATATGGCAAAAGAGATCACTTTGAATATGCCGGTGCAGCCGGCGGATTCATTGACAGGTACGGTTACCCCCTCTGCAGGGGAAGGATCCTGACCCATACTGAGAAGGACACCGGACAGTATGATTCCGCCTGTGATATTTTCTGGTCATCAGGAGCCTGCATGACGGTGCGTGCAGAGGCGTGGATAAAGTGCGGGGGCTTCGATCCTGACTTCTTCGCACATATGGAGGAGATAGACCTGTGCTGGAGATTCCACAAATCAGGATACCGGGTCTCATACATCCCCCGATCGAGGGTATATCATATCGGGGGAGGCACCCTGCCATATGATTCCCCGTTCAAGACCTATCTGAACTTCCGGAACAGCCTGTTCCTGCTTTATAAAAACCTTCCCGCTTCCACGCTGAGAAGTACCCTTTTAAAAAGAAAAATGCTTGATGGCATAGCCGTTCTGTTCTTTCTCTTCAGGGGAGAGCTTAAAAGTGTTGCATCAGTATGGAAAGCCCACCTTGATTACTACAGGAACAAAGGAAAGCTGAAAGAAAAGAGAAAGAGAGTCCTGAAGCTTACGACCGTTGAAAATACCGGAATGATACTGAACAAGAGCATCGTTTTTGAGTTTTACATAAAAAGAAAAAGGATTTTCTCCCGGCTTTAAAAGAAATCTGTTAATCAATGAAGACCTCCCAGATCGTGACTTTCTTCCTGATAGTGTTTTCCGTCTACTTCGTCGGGAATGCATATATATTCTTCAAAGGGTACAACATCATACCGCCGGTGAGGGAGAAAAGGATTCTTTATACCATTATATTCATTGCAGCCGCAGTGACCTTTATCGCTGCAAAGATACTTGAATCACGTCACTCGTCAGTTCTTACCGATATACTTAATATAATAGGAGGATTCTGGATGGCTTTTCTGCTGTATGGCTTTCTCTTCCTGCTACTTTCAGATATTGCCGCTGTCATCCTGCGGATATCCGGGGTTCTGAACAGCAGCAATATAATCCATTACAGGAAATGGGCCTTCCTTGTAACTGCAGGGATATCGGGGGTTCTCATATTCGGCGGATTTATCAACGCTGTCATACCTGTCGTTAAAAAATACGAGATTGCCATAGATAAGGAAGCCGGAGATGTGAAAACCCTGAGAATAGCAGCTGTATCGGATATTCATCTCGGGAGCATCATCCGGAAAAGAAGCATCAGGAAACTGTCGGAAATCCTTGAGAAGATAAAGCCGGACGTGGTATTTCTTCTGGGTGATATTGTTGACGGTGAAATGGGTCCGGTTCTGAGGGGTGATCTGCTCAGGCATTTCATCATTCCCCATACGGTGGATGGGCTTTTCGCCATAACCGGCAACCACGAATTCATCGGGGGGGCCGGGCGTACAATCCCATATATCGAAAGCAAAGGCATACGGGTGCTGAAGGATGAGACGGTGCTCCTTCCCGGAGGTATTCAGCTTATCGGCAGGCTTGACAGGGATTCCCGCAGGTATTACGGAAAAGAGCGCGAATCCCTCTCATCTCTCATGCAGAATATTGATATGTCGCTGCCGGTTATAGTACTTGATCATCAGCCCTTCAACCTCGGCGAAGCAGAGCAAAACGGGGTCGATCTTCAGCTTTCCGGGCATACCCACAACGGACAGTTCTGGCCTCTTAATCATATCACCCGGAGGATATACGAATTAAGCTACGGATACCTTAAAAAGAGCAGCACACATTATATAGTGTCGTCGGGGTTCGGATTATGGGGGCCACGGGTAAGATCAGGCAGCAGGTCTGAAATAGTGCTTATAAATATTACATTTGGCAGGGATCACGAAAAGGAACAATAAGGATCAAAGCAGGTCATAGATCTGTTCAAGCGCCATTCCCCTTGAACCTTTGATCAGTATATGATACCCTTTTACGGGTTTGCTCTTCAGGAATTCCCTGAGGCGGGAAACATCCCTGAATATCTTGAAACGGAATCCTGCAGATACTTTGCTGAATACCGGGCCTGCCAGGCAGACGTTCTGTATGTTGTTGTCTGCCAGGACCTTGTGTATTTTAATATGTTCCTCCTCGCTTTTATCACCCAGTTCAAGCATATCTCCGAGTATACACATTTTATTATCTGCATTGATTTTTGCAAATGACTCAATAGCCATCTTCATGCTTGAAGGGTTGGCATTATAGGAGTCACATATCAGGGTATTGTCTTTAGTAACCAATACCTGCGACCTGTTATCAGCTGGTGCATACTCTTCGATAGCGTCGGCAATATCGTTCATATCAACTCCAAAGAATAAACCGGTTGCCACTGCAGCTCTGATATTCTCAATATTGAATAGTCCGAATAATCTTGTATCTATCCTGTAATTCCTTTGCTGGTATTTCACATTAACAGAAAGGTGGGCATCTGATATGGCAGGGCTCAGGGCGAGCTTTATGCCGGTAGGGTCAGAGAAAGGCACTGCCCTGTTTACTATCTTGTATATTTTTTCGGAAAGCGTCTGATCCCTGTCGTTAAACAGAGCTATTCCGTTCACTTTCCTGAGGTATTCATACAGTTCCGTTTTGGTTTTCAGCACACAATCAAAAGACCCGAAACCTTCAATGTGTGCGGTTCCGACATTGGTGATAATACCGTAATCGGGTTTTGCTATGGTACAGAGGGTACGTATTTCTCCACTATGGCTGGCTCCCATTTCGATAACCATCATTTCGGTTCCTTCCGGGGCAGAGAGTATTGTAAGAGGGACTCCGATCTGGTTATTGAGGTTTCCCTTTGTGGAATGAACCCTGAATTTCTTCGCCAGGATAGCGGCAATGAGGTCTTTTGTCGTTGTTTTTCCGTTTGTGCCGGTAATTGCCAGCACAGGGATACCCATCTCTTTTCTGTGATGTGCGGCAAGAGCCTGAAGTTCAATAAGGCAATCGTCGACCAGGATGGTCTTTTCGGTTTCATAAGCTATATCATCAATCACAGCCCGGGAAGCGCCTTTATTCAGTGCATCTTCAGCATATTCATTTCCGTTATATTTTTCACCCCAGAGAGCGAAGAAGATCTGGTTCTTTCCAACAGTGCGTGAATCTGTTGACACACCGGATGATTGTCTGTAGAGGTCATATAGCTGTTCCGTACTCATCTTTTCAAAAAAATGCCTCATTATGCAACCATAATGAGGCTATGCTTTAGGATTATTTCGTTTAGAATCCTGATGGGCTGCCAACCCTGATCATCGCGCATCTGAATCCGATGTCGTCGCGCGATTCCTGCTGGTCGAGAAATCTTCTTGTCGAGGGATTAAGCCAGTATGCCCTGTCTTTCCATGATCCGCCTTTGTATACCCTGGCATTATCATTAACAAGGGTGACAAAATCGGATTGTCCCTCACCTTCTCCCGGATCCTGTGCATACATTCTTAGTGATCCAGTTCTGCCATCGTCAGCTTTCCAGTTATCACCCACAACTATTGCTGACTGCAGGTCACCGTCCTTAAAGTTCCTGTAATCGCCTTTCTGGTAATTATATCTTATTGCCACATCAGCATCTCTTACGGTATCGACATAAAGTCTCCCAAGGTTATTCTTCGTCACAACGTTGCCGTTGGCATCCCGGCGGAGATCAGTAAATACGTTTCCTCTGAACGGATTGAATCCGTCAACATCTTCAGCTGTGAGAGGCCTGTAAACATCCTGTACCCATTCATTTACGTTACCTGACATGCAGTAAAGACCGTAGTCGTTGGGCCAGTAAGATTTTACCGGTGCGGTGATGCTGGCGTTATCGTTCAGGCTTCCGGCGACACCCATCATATCTCCCCTTCCGCGCACGAAGTTCGCCATCATTTCGCCCTGGTACCTGGGAGCTGCATTCCTGACATTATGACCGTCCCACGGATAAATTCTTCTTTCATATATTCTCTCCTCAAAGGTGTTTCCCCTGAGTGCGTAAGCCGCAAATTCCCATTCGGCTTCTGTCGGCAGCCTGTAGCTTGGAAGCAGCAGTCCGTCTTCAAAATTGGTTCTTCTTTCGGTCTGATTCGGGTTAAGGCTTTCCCTCAGCTGGTTCACAACGCCTTCATACTGACCGGCGAGGTATGCTTCGGTATTGAAGTTATTCTGATTCTGCTGTGACGGATCAGGGTTTAATTCTCCCTCGTTAATCAGGAGCTGTTCGTTCACCCTGTCACTTCGCCACAGGCAATAATCGTTTGCCTTGAGCCAGTTCACGCCCACCACCGGGTAATTATTGTATGCAGGGTGGCGGAAGTAGTACTGGACATAAGGATCGTTAAAGCCCATCGGGCTTCTCCAGACCAGGGTGTCGGGAAGAGACCTCCTGTAAACTTCAGGGTAATCGACATAGACGCGCCTCAGCCAGAACAGATATTCGCGGTAATCAACATTCTTCACCTCTGTTTCGTCCATGTAGAATGATGATACGGTAACAGACCTTGGTTTATTGTTCCAGTCAAACAGAACGTCCTGCTGAACCTGTCCCATCGTAAAGCGTCCGCCTTCAATCAGAACCAGGCCGGGGCCGGTCTGCTGATCTGCTTTATGAGTAACCTCAAATCCGCCATTATCCGGGTCATTGTAATTCCATCCTGTGGTTGATGATAGATTGGGATCACTCCGGCCTCCTCCAAAAATCGTGCAGGATGCCGTAATAAGTGATGTCAGAATTACAATAGCTGAGATTTTGAATTTATACATAACTCCTTAGGTTTTATCGCTTTTATGAAATTCAAATATAATGTTTTTTTTTACAAAACTCCTTTTTCAAACATCAAATATAACTACAAATCGGGAAAAATTATTG
>Ga0116204_1000696_pt1 | contig 19348 bp, 12 predicted proteins | sample LakKivwa52mmetaG_FD_94481 | JGI IMG/M metagenome (GOLD analysis project Ga0116204, IMG submission 94481) | Anoxic lake water microbial communities from Lake Kivu, Rwanda to study Microbial Dark Matter (Phase II) - Lake Kivu water 52m metaG | ecosystem: Environmental > Aquatic > Freshwater > Lake...
CCCATAACTTTCAAGTCGTTAGCAAACATCTCCAAACCAAGATTGACCACCCCAAGCTTTCCTTCTTTCAAACTAATATCCACCATTTCACTCGCTCCCAATGTTTTTGATAAGCCCGGCTGCAAGCATACAAGCTTCGGAATTACTACCGGTAACCACTGCTCCAGTGCCCCGCAGAGCTCTAACAACCTCGGTCCGGTTCTGGGGATCGAGTTCGGTTCCGATCACTGAGCAGATGACGACTATGTCATTTTTCCGTTGCAATAAGGGAACAAGTTCCTCCTGTGGTGCCGGATGTGCTCCATTGCCCAGGACGATATCAAGCAACAGGACTGCGGTTTGAGGATCTTGCAGCTCTTCTTTGATCCGTCTTATCCGTTGGGAGAAATCGATCATGGGATGCAACTGACCAACCGTGAATTCATCCGAGCCCATGTCTATGATACAGTGTTCTTTACTGATCATGCTATCTTCCAGCTTTCCTTCCGGAAGCAGAGCCACATTGCTGAAGGGAACAATTCCGGTGACATCCCAAAATATCATTTGGGCTTCATAACATAATGTCCCACCACTAAACAGGCCTCTAAGATACTTTCGCCCGCTTCCCTTCGGTAGATGCACCAGTTCACGCTTGGGATTGTTCTCTCCACAGGGACGCAAAGGAATATCAGGAAGGCAGTTAACTGCCCGTCTTGCCGTCTCGGAAATGGTCTTGGTAATGATAACGTTGCTGAGGGTTTCACACTCAAAATCCCGTAAAAAGTTGATAACAACCTGCTTCTGCGTTGTCCTGACCAGTGCCCAAAGTTTATCTATCACGCTCTGATCCGGAACTTTACTGATGATGATAATGACCTTGGTACCCGCATCTTTGATCAGATAGTCCAGGCAGGCACAGAGCATCAGTCCTCCAATTGCTGCTTTGCCATCCCTGCCCCCGGTTCCAAAGGCCTGAGAGATGCCGGCACCCAGATTGTGAATAGTGCTGGAAACCTCCTGCAGACCTGTCCCCGATGCAGAAACAATCCCGATCTCACCCCCGCGAACGCGATTGGCAAAAGCCAGAGGCATCCCGTTGATAATGGCAGTTCCGCAATCCGGACCCATCATCAGCAGTCCCTTTGAAAGCGCTTTAAGTTTTAGTTCCAGTTCAGCTTGCAGGGAAACGTTATCCGAGAAGAGCAGCACGTGTAAGCCCAAATCCAGGGCCTTATTTGCTTCCCGGGCTGCATACTTACCGGCAATCGAGATCAAAGCCAATGAGGCCTCAGGAAGCACCCTAAGTCCCGCTGCCAGCCCCTGGGGATGATCTCTTTCCCTTGTCTTTTCCACTCCTGGTAAACCATTCTCGATCCACTTCCTGGCCTGGTCGATCATCTCTTTCCCAAGCTCAGCATTCCCGGCTTCAACCGCCAATAGCAGATCCGTCTCCGCAGCCGTCTCAAACTCCGGTAGCAGGAAACCGCTTGCCTTCAGGATAGCCCTGTTTTCAAAGCTGGCCATCATGACCACGGCATCACTGATCCCCTCCTGCATCCTTATATGTTTCGAGATCAGCATAAGCTTTACAGAATCAAGGTAGTTACCCTTTATGACAGCTCCATTCCTGATCATTTCCCTTCCTTCTTAAACGCATCAAATATCACTTGTTTCACCTCACTTTATGAACATGTCAAAGGCGGTCAAAAAGCCGGACAACTCATCCATACCGGATGTGGAACCACAACTTATTATCCTGTTCACAGCATCTTCCAGGGCAGATGTTCCGGATTTGACATCCATACTTTCTACGCTATCCAGACCAAGCCCAAGCAACAAATCCTTCCAGTCCCGGTTATACAAGCCGTGGTAGGCTTGATACCGAAAGCTATTGACTATCATATTGTTAGCCTTTGATGCAATATATATCGCATGCCTGATTTTTGACAACTTATATTTTGAAGGACGATCCCGAAAGGCAAGACCGGTGAGCAATCCATTCAAAAAATCATCACCGGCGGGAGTAAGCCCGATACCCAAGCCTTGAAGCATGGCAACAGGAGTCCCAAACACTCCCTTCATGAGCAACCCGTGGGCAAGTATAAACCTCTGCTGAATGGCACGATCGATCCCCTTGCAATTATTCCGGAGTTCTGGCCGAAACAGGTATTGCAGACCCGGAATTGTTCGATTTGCCATCATTATCTCCCTTATCTGCAATAACCTGGCTTTGTCCAAAACCAAAGAGCGATCCAGCCGGCCATCATAGACCTGAGGCGGAGAAATCTCAATCCTCTGATCATTAATCTCAATTTTCCACTTGTTGATCTTCCGGATGCTGTGAACTTCCTTCACAGCTCCCGATGCAAGACCAATACCCATAGAGCATGGACAAAGCGTTGGATCACACACAGATAGCACCATATCCCTCCAGGCATAATTGACTACCCGGTCAAACTCCGAGTGCCTGTTGCAAAAAACCCCGGAGGGAAAGTGTTTCCCGATCCATTTCACCTGAAAATCGGGACTGCTTGAAGACAAATCCATTCTCATAATGATAGTTTATGCACAAGTCCCTGCTTTGCCACATTAATTCAGCATTTTCTATCATTTCCGAGCTATGAAAGCCCTTGATGCTTGCCCGAAAGCTGCACTATGATACCTATAACTCCTCAAAACAGGTTTTGCACCGAGTTAAATCACGAAAATCAATTTCTTCCTTTTCATTCGCCCTTATCATTATTGCATTGTCATGGCGTTATCATGGCGTTGTCATTGCGTAGAGTTCTACGCAATGACAACGCCATGATAACGCAATATCAAAGTTATATTAGTATGAGTCCAAATCGACCACACACATTGTTATTTTTAGCTCTTGTAAAATACTTGGAATCGGGATTCTGCTATATTTTCATATCCAGCAAGTAGATTCAGAAGAATTGCATTAACTCTTTTAAGAAGTACATATTACAGAATTATCCCAATCCCATCAACCCGGATACATCGATCAAATTTGATCTGGTAGTAAACTGCTGGGAGAGAATGGATATCTACAACGTTAAAGTCAAATCGTGAAAACAATTCTGAACCAGGCTAAGCTTGCCGGGACCCACAGCGTGATCTGGGATGGAAAAGATGGTCAAGGAAGATCTGTGTCCTCCGGTGCCCATTTCTACCAGATGAGCTTGCCAAACAAGGTCTTGACATACAAATTGCTGCGTAAAATAGAGGCATCGGGTTTTGTAATCCACTTGAATAGTTTATTGGTATAGAATGCTGGGTCAGAAGCAATAGGGCTTGTTGACCATTGCTGAAGAAGGTTTGGCCATCTGAAATGGTAGATTTATTTGTTGTGCTCTATTATGTGATGTTTGTGCTTCGCTGAAGCAGTTTTTTTACTATCGGCAAGGGAGGATTCAAACTCCACAACCAGAGTGTTGCTTGAAGTCCAAAACGCCACATAAGTTATTGATAATAATTAGTTTATATAGGCAAGTTGAACTCCCGGGAGTGCTTTCTTCAATGTATGCGGGATATCTGGCGTTTAAATTCACAAAAAAAGGCATGGGTAAAACCCATGCCAGTGTGTTTCTTTGTTTAATAAAAGATTAGACGATACCCATGTCCATCATGGCATTGGCAACTTTGAGGAAACCAGCGATGTTTGCACCCTTGACGTAGTTCACAAAACCATCTTTATCGGTGCCATTGGCACGGCAGGCGTTGTGGATATTGCGCATGATATCATGCAAACGGGCATCGACTTCGTCGCGGTTCCAGTTCAGTCGCATGCTGTTCTGGGTCATTTCCAGTCCGGAAGTGGCAACACCACCGGCATTGGCGGCTTTTCCGGGAGCAAAGAGGATTTTTGCTTGCTGGAAGGCTTCGACGGCTTCCGGAGTGCAAGGCATATTGGCACCTTCGGAAACGCAAATGCAGCCGTTCTTTAGAAGTTCTTTGGCATCTTCTTCGAAGAGCTCATTTTGGGTTGCACAAGGCAGAGCGACATCGACCGGAACTTCCCAGGGACGCTTGTTCGGGAAGAACTTGGCACGGGGAAATTCATCGGCATAATCGATAACGCGGTCATTGTTTGAAGCACGCAGTTCCAGCATATAGTCGATCTTGTCACCGCTAACGCCATCTTCGTCATAGATATAACCATCTGGTCCGGAGAGGGTTACGACTTTACCACCCAGTTCATTGACCTTTTGGGCAGCGCCCCAGGCAACGTTTCCAAAACCGGAGATTGCCACTTTTTTGCCTTCGAAGTCAAGGCCTTTGGTCTTGAGCATTTCTTCGGCAAAATAGACACAGCCAAAGCCAGTGGCTTCGGGACGGATGAGTGAACCACCCCAGTTCAGACCTTTTCCGGTAAGAACTCCAGTGAATTCGTTGGTGAGCTTCTTATACATACCAAAAAGGTATCCGATCTCACGGCCTCCCACACCGATATCGCCAGCGGGGACATCAGTATTGGGGCCAATGTGACGGAAGAGTTCGCTCATGAATGACTGGCAAAAGCGCATGATCTCGGCATCTGTCTTGCCTTTGGCATCGAAATCGGAACCGCCTTTTCCACCGCCCATGGGCAAGGTGGTGAGTGAGTTCTTGAAGATCTGCTCGAAACCGAGGAATTTTAGAATTGAGAGATTGACGCTTGGGTGGAAACGAAGGCCGCCCTTATAAGGACCAATAGCGCTGTTAAACTCGATTCTGTAGCCACGATTGACATGGACGACACCCTTGTCATCCATCCAGGGAACGCGGAAAATAATGGTGCGTTCGGGCTCAACGATGCGCTCGAGGATATTGCCTTTGACAAATCTGGGATTGTTGATATATGCATCCCAAACGGTCTCGACAACTTCTTTGACGGCTTGAAGGAACTCGGATTGTCCGGGGTTCCTCGCTTCGACCTTTGCCATGAAATCATGAATGGTCATTTTTTCCTCCAGGGGAATTATATTTTTTTTGCCAAAGTTTTTTAAGTGACAAACTTGTCAAGTGTTTTGGGTGAGGATCTTTGCCACTCTGGGTGCCCGCAGACGATGCGGAACCAAAAAGCCTGATCCCAGCAGAGGACGGAGATAGAATTTGAAATCATCAGTGATGCCATTTCCGGTAGAGTTGATGTATTCATCCGGCATGTGGCGCGTCTTTCCGGCAATATCGGCAAGGTTTTCCAATTGGTAGTTGACAGAATAGAATCCGGTGCGCTGAATGGAGATGGAGCCATCCAGATTATACCAGATAGCATAGTGGGCAGCTCTTTCACCCACTTCCCTGGCTTCCCGTTGATCGATATCGGAGACACAACCCATAAAGGAACGCTGCAGATATCCAAAGGTATCAGAGCGAACCCGTTTTATCTTGAGTTTATCACGCACAAGATCACAGAGAAGATCACCCAGCATCCCGGTGCCGGAGAGCTGGACATTGCCATGGGCATCCTTTTCAACCCGGCTGGAGAGCTTGGTTATAATTGGAATTCCTTTATCGTCGATTATCCCTTCGGAGACAGCAACAACACAACGTCCAAACTGGTCATAAACCCTCTTAACATCTGCCAGGAAACTATCCCGGTGAAACGGGCGTTCAGGCATGTAGATCAGATGAGGTCCGTCATCCGGATATTTCTGGGCAAGAGCAGAGGCCGCAGTTAAGAAACCGGCATGCCGTCCCATTACGATTCCGATATAAACACCAGGTAAAGCCCGGTTGTCCAGATTTATCCCCGTAAAGGCAGATGCAACAAACCTTGCCGCAGAGCCAAAGCCGGGAGTGTGGTCGTTCCGGGCGAGATCATTATCAATGGTCTTGGGAATATGAATGGCGCGGAACTCGTAATCAGCGGTTTTGGCTTGTTCATTGACAATGCGGACGGTATCGGCAGAATCATTACCACCAATATAGAAGAAATAGCGCACATCATGAGCTTTGAGAACTTTGAATATTTCTCTGCAATAGGCCTCATCCGGTTTGTCACGGGTAGAAAGCAGGGCCGAGGAAGGAGTGTCTGCAACCTGTTCAAGATTATGAGTGGTTTCCTGGGTAAGATCAACAAAATCCTCATTAATAATTCCTTGCACTCCTCCGAGAGCTCCATAGACCCTTGTAACCTGGCTAAACTTCCTGGATTCCAAGGTCACGCCAACCAAAGATTGGTTGATGACGGCGGTTGGACCGCCGCCTTGAGCAACGACGACTTTTCCCTCTAACTTCATTGATGACTCCTTATTTATATTGAACTCTTCAGGTGGTTGAATATCAGGTGTTTACAAGCGGACGTTCAAGCTCCAGCGATCCGGATGGGAGAAATATTTCTGCTTGCGTTTTTGGTGTTTGGATGAGAGTTCTTTCACCCAGTTTACACGTTGCATGATGCTTTCCGGTCGATAGTGCTCATTATTTGATCTGGTTCTGGTGCTATAGAGCCTTTTGAGCAGTTCCAGGCTCTGAGCCGGATCATACCCGGCACGTGCAGCAAACAGGATTCCCAGATCATCAGCCTCTCTTTCGTAGGCGTCAAGACGGCCTTCGATCAGGGTCTCGTACATTTGTTTGATATCGGCTTCAAGTTCCTTTTCGATGGCTTGGTATTCCTCTGTATCAAAATCCGGGAGTTCTTCATCCAGCATGGCAAAGACGGCTTCCGAGCCAATCTGGTTTTCCCTCAGTTTGGTTTCTATCATACCATGGAAACGTGAGATATGAGCGATCTCATGTCCCAGGACAAAAGCCAGCTCTGCCTCATTTTGCAGATTCGTTAGCATTCCTTTGGTAATGAAGATGTATCCACCCGGGCAGGCATAGGCATTCACCAAAGGCAGATCGAGGATGAAGAACCGGAATTGGATATCCGGAACATCACTGGCTTCTGCGACAAGATTTCCGACAAAACTGATGTATTCCCTCAATGCGGGATTGACATACAGGCCATTGGAAGCAATAACGCTGGCAATACCAATCCCGAAACCTTCCTGGGCTTCGGTGTAATAATCCGGAAGTTCTCTGCTGGGCAGTGAATGTGCCTTCAGGAAATCCTTGCGGTTGGATTTGGAATAGGTTTTTTTTACAAATTCATTGTACCGGCGGTTATCCATACCAGCATTCATGGCTATGGTGATAAAGTTTGGATCGCCTTCAAAATCAGCGCTGAAACGTTCTCCAAAGCCCTTCACTCCGGCTGAGATACTGTGTTGGGTAACACTCGAGGCCGAACTGGAAGGATTGCTCATTTTGGCAAAAGCATCCTTGCGGGGTGCCTGGGCTTTGGTGGCAGTTTGAGCAATATATCCATTTTGGTTTTGGTAGGTGATCCGGAGCCAGGTATCCTGCGTTTCCAATAGTTTAACCTTTGTGTTCACAGGAATTTCGCTTACTATGGGGAAATATGATCCTGCTCCCGACCTCATATAAGTCCGTTCTCGCTTAACAACAACATCCTGGGCAGATATCATGCCTATTGCCAGCAGAATGCTCAAAATACTAATAATTCTGTTCATTTCTCCTCCCTTATTCAAAATCATAATATATAAAGAAATCATTGGTATCCACTTATACAAGATCCACTGTCCATGTCAAGATGAATTCGCTGCCAGCCATCCCTTCACTGCGGACAATAATTTCTCCATCAGTTAGTTCGAGAATTCGCTTGACCGTGCTCAGGCCTATTCCGAGGCCACCAAAAACCCGTGAAAAACTGTTATCGAACTGCGTAAATGGCTCGAAGATCATTGCAATCTTGTCTTTTGGGATCCCAATTCCTGAATCTGAAATAGTATATATCATTGTGGCTGTTTTATCATCGATGGGGATTAAATTGAGAGATATGTCAATTTTTCCATGGGGTGTGAACTTCAGGGAGTTATCAAATGTGATGAGTATGATATCTTGAAGGGCTAAGGAATCGAACAGGAACTTTTGCCCCCTGTCCGGGATATCACAATCCAATCCAATATTTTGAGCTGCTGCCCTGGGCATCAACTTTTCCATGATCATACACTTCATATCAATGGTCGTGATCTGGGATCTGTTCAAGTGAAATTCTGGTTGCATATAATTTAGATACTTCTGGATTTGATCCAGAACATAATCCAACCGGGAGGTTGATGCAAAAATCCGGTTCAATGTCTCAATCTGATTCTCAGAAAGCTCAAGGGTTCTTGCTTTGGAGATTTGAGAAAACAGGTGGGTGATGGGGATTTTCATCTCATTTGATATGCCGATCATAAAAAGATCTTTTGCCATGGCTGCATCTTCTGCGATAAGCCGGTTTTTGTTTACCTCAGCATTTAGCAGTTGCTGTTCCGTGATATCCAGCATATAGGCATGATAGACCCTACAGCCGAGTTCTTCAGAATAGAAACAGGTTGTATGGTCCAAAACCCACTTGATCTGAATCGAATTTGCTTTGGTAAGGTATGGATTTAATTGTTTTAGGATGATTTCATCAGAATGAGAGATAGTGCTCTTCAGTTCATCGGAAGGACAAGCAATCCGGTATATTTGTTGATAGGAAAATTCTCCTTTGCTGAGATGCTCATATTTATCTCTGAGCACCCATTTCAAGTCATCGGGATGGATTATTTGATTATACTGGATTTCGCCTGAAAGGAAATCATCTGCGGTGTAGTTGTAATTTCGGATGTTTTCGGAAACATAACTAAACTTTTCCTGTTCTTCGTTTTGCCATTTTAATACAACAATGGGGCCCTCTGCAAAAAGCCGTTGCACCGCTTTTAACTCAGAAAGGGTCTTGCTTTTGGTTAGTATCAGTGATTTGTATTCTGCTGTTTTCTGTTTAACCTTTCGATTGTAATGAATTACAGACAGGATCAAAATCAAAGCCATCATGCTCATCAATCCCAAGCCAAGATATGCGTTCCTGCGGGAAATCAACAATCTGACTGGTTTTACAGGTTCTTGCATCAACCATTTTGTCTTGAGTTTGCTGAGTTTTTTCGATTTCTGAAGATAGCGTATCGCATCATCGAGAACGGGGATAAGCTCTGCCATTTCCGGCTTGACAGCTATGCAATATGGGTATGCATAATTGAAGGAAGTGCTGTATTCCAGATTGGCAATAGCGTTTTCTTTGATGAAGCTGTTTCCCTGAATCCAAGGCAGGATTGAGGCATCCCCCTGTCCCTCAGATAGATACTTCAGGGCTTCAGAATAGTTTTCCACTCCAATGTGTGAATAATCAATTCCCTTTTGGGCCAGCACATCATTGATAACATCGCCTTCCTGAACAAGGATTTCCTTGCCGGATAGATCGCTCCAATCGGTAAAATTTATCTCTTGCTTGCGATAGAAAAGATTGTAGTGGATATATGTGTGTGGAATACTGAATCTGTATCGCTCGGATCTATCATCGTTATGTATCATGCCGATTATGATATCGATCTTACCCGCATCAAAATCTTTGAGGATAGCACTCCATGCATTACTTCTCAGTGTGAATTCCAATCCCGTGACAGCAGAGAGTTCGTGGAGCAGGTCTGCATTGAATCCATCTGGTTTACCGGCTTCATTAATGAACTCATAGGGTGGATAGGCATTGTCCAAACCAACAATGAGTTTTTTATTGGGAATGCTTGCATGCAGTTCAACCAGAATGATCAGGAAAAACCAAACAAGTATCTTGAGTTTAGAAGCATAACTAAAATGAGAAAAGCAGGTACTCTTAGTTGAAAACAGCATAACTACTTCCCAGGTCCTTTTCGCTGGTTAACTTGCAGAATCAATCGGAACAAACGCTTGCTATCCACTGGTTTTGGAATGTAATCATCCATTCCGGCTTGAATGAAGCGTTCTTTGTCTCCAACCATTGCAGCGGCAGTGACAGCAAAAATTGGGATGTGTATGTTGGTGTCAGATTCTAAACTTCTGATTTCCCGGGTTGCCTTTATGCCATCCATTACCGGCATTTGGATATCCATTAAGATATAGTCATATACGTTATGCTTGATACTTTCCAAGGCCTCAAGACCATTATTAACTATGCTGACCTTCTGATTCCAGTGTTCGAGTTGTCTTTTCAGGACAAGCTGATTGATGTGGTCATCTTCTACAATCAGCGCTCTCATACATGGAATTTGCAGAATGGCTTGCTGACTAATTCTGGTTGATTTGTGAGATTTTTCTACTTGGCTGCTTTCCACTTTAAAGGGTATGATGAAGAAATAGCTGCTGCCTCTGTTTTTGTCACTTTCCACCCAAATAAAGCCATTCATCATTTCAACTGTGCTTCTCAAAGTACTTAGGCCAAGTCCCTTTCTGCCGTATTTACTGGCAAGAAGTGTCTGATTGGGATTGATGCTGTCAAAGAAATCCTGCTGTTCCCTCTTATCGAAGCCAATGCCTGTATCAGTGAGACAGAAAATCAGCCGGATATCATCATCGGTCCGGTTATAAACATCAAGGGTCAGTTCTATCCATCCTTTATCTGTCATGGTTATGGAGTTTTGAACCAAACCAATCAATACCTGTTTCAAATGCAGCATGTCCCCTTTAAGCAGCATGGGAACCGAATCGTTGATGCGTAAGCGAATATCCAGTATCTGTTTATGGTATGTAACAAATATTCTTAGGGTAGAATCCAGTAATTCTCGAACATCAAACACGACCGAACTTTGCTCTCCTTTCAAGGTCTCCATCTGGGAGAACTCGAGGATATTCTGGACTAAGGAACTCATTTGATCTGTTGTATCAATGATTTCCTTAAATGATGCCTCCTGTAATATGGAGGGGTCGTTATGCGAAAGATCCTGAGCAAGCCCCAGGATACCATTTAGTGGTGTTCGGATCTCGTGGCTCATTTTACTCAGGAACAGGTTTTTAGCCTGATTTGCCACCTCAGCATTATGCCGTGCCTCTTGTAGATCTCGCTCAATTCTTTTTTGGGTCTCAATATCTAAAAAATGTCCATAAACCATGGGAACCAGCTTCCTCTTGGAATCAGAGATGGGATCAGGATCAGTTTCTTCAAGGTATCTGATACTGAATCCCATAACCCAGACAGCTTTTCCATCCTTGGTTAGAACCCGGTATTGGGTACTTTCGGTCGCTGGATCGGATGTAAACAGCTTGATTAGCCTTTTTTTCATGAATTCGCGATCGTCCGGATGCACAAAATTCTCATAAAAATCAGTACGGCCACAAACTTCATCCTGGCTCCATCCTAATTGGGAAACATTCTCGGTGATATAGGATATCACAAGTGAATTTTGCTTTACCTTATAAACCACGACTGAACCTTGGAGAAAGATGTTATATTCTTGCCGGAGTTGGACTTGAAGTTTTTCGAGATTCTTTAGTTCGGTTATTAGGTCTTTGGTTTTAAATCTCACCCTCCTCTTGAGAATTATCAACACAATAATGGCAAATAAGATCAAGCAGAATATCGATGCTATAACAATAATCCAAAGTTTGATAAACTCATTTCTTGCCTGAATCACGGGGTCATATTTTGCAAACCATTTGGTATGCAAATTGGCAATTGTACCATCCTTGTTAAGGATAGCAAGCGCAGAGTTGAATTCATTGATCAGGTTCTCATCCAGGCTGGCAAAACAATAATCTCTTTGAAGTATTCTATCCTCAATGAAAGCCATATTCTCCAGTTTGCGATGGTCGATGATATACTTTCCATGCAGATAATTCACCACACAAGCATCGAACTCACCATTGGAGACCATTATAAGAGCATCTTCCTGGGTTGGGACATAAGTAATCCCACCTTTGAAGTTCCTCTCCTGAAGAAACTCCTCCGCAACATCACCCTGCTGAATAACGATATTGGCAGATTCAATTTCTTCGAGGTCCTTAAATGGGCGTTTCTTGTTATAAAAAACCGCTCTCCAGGTTCGGAAGTGAGGAACTGAGAAATAAACACCATTTGCCCTATGTTGTGAAGCGGCCATCCCTTCAATCAGATCTATTTCCCCGTTTTCAAGCCACCCGCGAACTCTTGCCCATTTTGCAAGCCGGTAATCGACAGTGAAACCCATGATCCGGGAAACTTCCTGGGTTAAATCTATGTTATATCCATAAGGAATGCCGTTTTTGTTCAATGCCTCATAGGGGGGATAGTTAAAATCTCCTCCAATGATCAGATTTCTCCCAACCAGTGAATTTTCTGAGGAAAAGCCATAGACCGAAACAATCAGGAACACCAGGATCAGGATGGTTTTATAAGAATTGAATTTCACTTGGGTATCCTGGATCAGCAAGAGCTTGCTTCCTCTTTAGTTTTCTATCCTGCGGATATATTCCCGCATCGAATATTTTCTGGTTAATCCATCAAAACTCATATACCGTACTTTTCCAAAAATCTCCCGAGAAGACCAGGGTCGATCATGCTTTCCCAAACACCAGGCAATCCCGGCATAGGAATTCGGATCGCGTCCATCAAGAGCGTATTTGTTATTCAGGTAGATCATTACCTGCATTGCATCCTCTGGAGAAGAGATCCACTCGACAATCTTTTTTCCCCAATACATTCTCATATAGTTATGCATCAAGCCAGTTTGCACAAGTTCTTTTTGTGCAGCATTCCAATAAATATCACGCGTAGAAAAGCACTCAAGTTTGTCAAGAGAATACTGAGGAAAGCGTTGATCCCGGCTATGCTCGATCAGGGTTTGCCTTGCCCAATTAGGAAGAGAGGTAAAGTTGTCGTAATCTGGATTGTAATGACAGAAGTTCATTGAGAGCTCGCGCCTGATGATAAGCTCTTCGCAATAGGAAGCTAGACCGGGATATGGATTGATCTCTGATTTTCTGTGTTTAATTAGTTCAGTTATGTCGTCCGGAGGAAGTTCAAATCGATGAAGAAGATGAAGCACGATCTCAAGGGCTGATATCTGTCCGAAGTGAAGATATGGACTTAGGTAGCTCTGATTTTGAAGAGCTGGATTGGAGCGGTCTTTGTGATACTGGGAAAGTTTGTTGTCTATAAACTCATGAAGTAGCTGTAAAGATGCTGAATGGCCACCTTTCATGTTGGAAACGGGTTTTACTTCAAAGTCTATCTGAGGAGTATTAAACTCAGCATGTAGCTGACTGAGGGCGTTTTGGATGAATTCTTCCTGAGACATCTGGGATACACATTGGTGCAGGGGAAAAGACCTTTTTGATCTATTTGAATGATCTGAATAATTTGAGAGCACGGATTGATTGCTACCAAGTATGTCCAAAAGTATCTCTCGGGCCATATATGAATGTTCTAATTTTCTGAGAACCTTCGGGTTATCAGTTTCGTGCAAAAATCCGGAAAGCTGTTCCAGTATCTTGGGTCTTAGTGTTGCTGCACTATACTCCTCCTTGGGACTCGCTATCTCCAAAGGAACAATGACATCACTTTCTACCTGGAAGTATCCACAACCATTGTCCTGGGCAAGGCCTCTAATGGCTTCCCGCCATTGTTTTTGATAATGTAGATAGCCAACATCAGTAACCAATAATGCGCATTGTTTTAATAGAGCTGCAAGCAGTTCAGAATCAGATCCCCTGAATAGAAAAGCAGGTATTGATATGTCATTCAGCCCTCGGAAGACCTCATAGATTCCCTCAAGCATGAAATGGTAGTGTCGAAGATTGGCATCCGGAATACCATCACTCATGATAAAGATCACAATAACAGGCAGATCCAAATTGTTTGCATTATGTATTGCATAAGCCAAAGCATGATTCTCAATAATGCGCTGGCTCTGTTGCATCCAATAGATAACAAAATGTCTTCCCATTGCTGGATGGTTATATTTTTTTATTCTATCGCCTATCAGGGGTTTCCCCTCATTCCTGGTGGCAAGGGATTGACAGGCAATCATTACTAAAACTCCATCTCAAACAATAGCTCACGATTCTCACTTCTATTTTTGGGCACTCTATCCGGAATTTTGTTATAAATCTTTCTTCTCCGATCAAAACGCTCGATGTTTTCTCTTAGCAACAACAACCATATTTTCTTGTTCAAATTTACCTGCCTAGTGTAAGAAGAAACAAAAACAGATGTTAGAAAGGCGAACTTGCTGACATCAAACTCCTCAGCCCAAAAAAGCATAAGATGGCTGACATCGTTTTCTGGATGATCTAATCTCGCATCTGAGAAATCTATGAAACAGAAGTTATGTTGGAGTTTGTGCCAAACGGATGTTTCACCCCCGATCAAGTTGATGTTTCGATTTTTAATAATCTCTGCTCCCTGCTCTTTTACTTCATCCTCAGGCTTTGAGACAAGCAGGATATTTTTGGGTTGGTTGTCATATTGACAAATGGTTATCCCATTCTTCCATAAAGTTTTATGAAAGCTTGCAAGGGTCTTGCCAAGCATTGCAGCATCAAATCCATCAGGATGATCCAGATAGGGAATGCCATCCACTTTTTCCAATACAATGACATCTGGTCTTGTGAAACCCAGTAACCGGGGTGTCATCTCCAATGTCTTCGAATATATATGAAGTTCTCGTTCAAAAGCAGTTCGGGACACACACTTCTTTATAAATACATTGTGGTCATTACTTTGAGGGTTCATACTATCCTGTTTATAAACTCGCTTGCTTGAAATTAAACTGACCTCACAAGAGATTGCCAATGATGCTTTTAGGTTGGTTAATCGCAGTTCATGGCATCCGGATGTTTAGGAATTGATCCAACACCGGATTTTTGTTGGGAAAGCCGGTCGGAAGAACGAACTGAGATCAATTCAGCCAAAATGCTGACAGCGATTTCGTATGGAGTTTGGGATCCAATTTTTAAGCCGATCGGGGCATGAACTTTGGCGAGTTCTTCTGCAGTAAATCCCTTTTTCTGCATGTTTGCAAAGGTTTGTGAGACCTTGTTGCTGCTACCGATCATTCCAAGGTATCGAAAACGGTTTCTGACACAGTATTCCAAAACTTCTTTATCGTGCAAATGACCATGCGTCATAATCACTATATAGGCATAATCATCAAAATCGATAATAGTATCTATTTCATGGTATTGACAAAACGAAGCCCGATCGGCATATATTGCAGCACCAGGACTTAAGACACTCTCACGGTTATCAAGCAGAATCACATAGAAGCCACAAATCTTGGCCAGATGTGACAAGGCTTTTCCACAGTGTCCTGCCCCAATGATATAGAGTTTTTCTTTTTTAAAAAGCGGTTCTATGAAGACCTCAACACTGCCACCACAGATCATATTGGTTGATATATCAACGTTTACGTCGATCTGTATCTCTGTAAAAGTGCCGGTATTATTGAGCTTGAACGCCAAAACCTGAGAATTACTCGGCTGCTGTTCCCGAACATATTGGATTATATTATGTTCCATTTCTCCACCTCCAAGATTGCCATATACATCATTGTTAAGGGGAATCAACATTTTCATGCCAGGTTTTGAAGGAGTGGATCCATCTGTGGCTATTATAGTTACCTGCCATAGAGCTGCACTGCTGCCGAGTAGTTTTTTCATCTCTTCGAAATATTGGAGTTGGTCTATCATATCTTACCTCAGGTTATAAAATATCGTGATGGTATAAGGAATGTTTCAGGGGATAATAGTCAAGCTTTATTATTGTCTCAGAGCAAACCCCAGCGCCGACGGAAAAAAAGCTCTAATGAAAATATGAGGATCAACAAAGTTATCACATACCATTTACGATAGAAGGGTATCTCGTATTGTTTTTCCAGAGCTGTTTCAGGGGCTGGAACCGGGACAAACTCAGCGATGTTTCTCTGGTCCAAGACCTTGCCATTGCTTTGAGCTGCCAACCAAATCAGAAGTGGATGGTTAAAATCCAAATCCCGATCTTCCAGAGATACCTCACTGATCATAAAGTGACCCTCGACCTTATCTCCGGTTTTAGCATCCGCTATGATATAAGTGTAATTGCCTGCCTCAGAAATACCAATGCTGCTTCTGTACTCGCCTTTTGAAAGGGACATGAAATCCGTGAACACCTTTTTTTTGTCTGCATCGAAGATTTCGAGACGTGGACTTAGGTCCAGCCGGGCAGACCGGATGTCGTCATCGACACGTAAACGGATTTCGACTTTCTCCCCAAGCATAAAACTGTTGTTATGAATGGCTTTGAATCTATCTCCGCCCTTGTTTCCCAGCCAGGTGATTATGTTTGAGATCATATCATTGTATGCACCGGTAGGGCTCTGCATTTGCCAGCGCCAAAGGTTAAGAAAACTGAAGGCGACCGATTTCCGGTTTCCTGTTTGCATAATCGCAATGGCAGGAGAATTCTGGGGATTGGAGATAGTGGCGATTATTGTGGCTGAAGACTTGGCAATAACATAGTAATAGTCCAATGGAGGTATTCGGCTCTGTTCGGAATAGTCAATTTTGAAAGCCGGATAACTTTCCACCTGCGAAGATAAAGATAGAAGACCCTGATATGAGGTCTTGATGTTGGAGACTGATACTGGCAGGACCGGCTCCAGCTCGGGAACCGGGATACCAATGTAAAGAATACTGATCCCTTTGTTGTAGCTCTGAATAATCTGGGAGGCGATTGTAGCTCCCAGATCAAGTGATCCATTATTAATCACAATAATGGCACTTTGACTTGCTTTTGCGAAACTGGGTACAATTTTATTACCAGCCACAAGTACTCTCTTTTGAACACTGAAGTGGTTAACTTCCCAACGCTGGTTAAGTGAAATCGCATCAATGATATATTTATTATCCCAGCTTGGCTTGTCTGAGATCACGGCGATGGATTCCTTCTCGCTGAGGACATCCACAGCTGTAGAATAAGTATTGTTATTAATGGAACGTTCCTTTAATCCATCAGCCATAACTATTACTTTGACAGGATAAAAACCGGTTGAGCCAAAACGGTGGATGAATTCAACCTCAGCTGTGACGTTGGTTTTCACATCAATCTGGCGTTCACTGGTTTTAGTATTCCCGATCCAGAGTTCTATTTTAGCTTTACCATTATAAGATTGAGACTTGATTTCGGCCTTGAAAAGAGTTGGCTCGTTGCGGTATGAATAACGGTTGTTCTGAACATCATTGACCATCAAATCCACTTCGCTGGTTCTGGTGCTGTCACTTAAAACAATGAAAGGGATGTTTGCATTCCGAATCTGATGATAGTCCGTATCCCGAAACCAGCCGTCGGAGGCCAGAACAAAAGCTGAAAGAGTATTGTTACCACGTTCCTTCAGATCCTTCAAAATGCCCGATATTGCCGGAAGCAACAGACTATTGGATCTATCTTCGGGTTTTTCTCCGGCAAAAACTTGTGTAATTACCTCGTATCCCTTTTCTTTGTATAGCTTTTCAAGCATTTCGATCTGGGTAGAGAGTAATTCTTTTTTGCTTTGACCACCTGTTTTCTGCTCCATGCTTTGTGAAACATCCCGCAGGATAACAACTCTGGGGCGAATCTTTTCCAGCCGAATGTAATAGAAGATGGGATTTACTAATAAAACAATTAGTGAGGCAATAAACAAAGCACGCAAGCCGGCCAAAAGCGCTCTTCTTGCCTTGTTCATTTCTGGAAGAGTCCTATAATAATAGAGACCACTTATGAAGGCCGAAGTAATTGCAATTAAAATGTATTTAATCATGAACCCGGGTCCTTCTTAGTATACTTGTTATCAAACTTCAACTCCTGATGTTTCCTGTTCGATGCATGGCAACAATGTTGAGCACCAAGGGAAGAGCTATAAGGAGATTGGTATATGTTATCGCCTGAGATTAAAATATGAAGCAAACGAGATACCCTTGGATTTGTAGCCGGGAGCAATGGACTCAAAACTTTGCACTCCAAGCCCAAACTCCATGGTTTTCAGTCGAAGTCCCATGCCATAAGAAACCCGCCAGGGATATTCACTGTTGCCCAAAGCCAGTCCATAATGAATGGGAATTATGGGAGTGAAGAGATACTCGCCACCCAGGCTCCACCGAGCGATCTTGCTGGTCATGATTGAGTTTCCAAATCCCTGCTTCAAATCAAGCGACAAGTTTACTTTGGGGAATTTATACATGGTTGCAAGTTTTAGTTCCATAGGTAACTTACTTGTCCAATTATCGGAGGATACTGTGGTTTTTGACTCGGTGTAGAAATCGTCCTGTAGATCTGCTATATATACTTCTTCCATACTGATGTGATATTTTATATCTTCGGTCTGAGCACCCCAGTTGATAAATCCGAGGATATTATCCAGAGCCAAACCTGCTTGCAGATTTGGAATTGGCTCGGAAAACAATCCAAAACTTCCCTTGAATCCAAGCCCGGCTACTCCAGATTGTAAAACCAAATCCTGGTTAGCAAACAGGCCATCATAAGAGGAACTGAACATGCCAGTGTATTGTTTGGTCCTCAATCCCTGTAAACCAAAAAGCAAACTTCCGGAGTAACCATATTTGATAATTGGCAGCGAAGGATGAATTTTGGGCAGGAGCATGTTTCCCCTCCCAAAACTCATATCTACAAAGGAAAGGGCTGCGAGATTGTTGGTACTTTTATTGAAATGGTACTCGGTCTCGGTATTTCCATTCAGGGCAAGATCGAGGTATTTTTCAGCTACTGCCGCTTTGGCAAAAAGATGCAAAGATGAACTCAGTGCATAACTTCCGAAAGTGTTGCCATAAAGATATGTATGGAATTCGGAACTAACAGCGATCTTGGTATCGATCTTCGAAAGTAGTTTTTCTTTATCTTCCTCGGTCAAAAAACTCCTTCCCATGATATGGTTATATGTAGCGAGATCGAGAGAATTGTTCGTCGCAAAAAAGGCAGTATTTGCCAAAGGGATCTGTGTGCCTGCATAATTGGGGGTCAGCAGGGCTGGATTCCAGTATAAAGCGTCTGCTCCCTGAGCTCGCAACAGATAGGAGTCTGAATACATTAGCGACTTTCCGGTACTATAACCAAAAATGCTGGAAACAAGCAAGAGAACGAGAGTGGTCAAAATCATCTTCTTCACAATTCACCTCCACCAGTTCTGATTCTTGCCCTTAGCAGGCTTTTCATTTCAACATAATCTGCCGGTGAAGCTGTAAACGTAACCGGTGTTATGCTCTCATCAAACTCAAAAGCCCAGCGCATATAGACAATTTCGTTTGTAAAGATTTGAAGCTCTTCCTGGCTGAGGGCAAGGTCGTTTATTATCTGATAATCCGGATTGATAGCTCCTGATGTGAGATGGATCGATTTCGTAAAAGCATAGGTTGTAGAATCATCCGGATCAATCTCAGAATCAATCCCTATGTATAAAATAGCCTGGGCACCAAGAGGAAGTTTGTTTATCACCTGCATATCGAGCATGGCAGAAATGGCATGTTCTCGAATCTGATCCCGGTTTACTTTGGCGATCTTCATCTCGATCGGATCACGAATAATAATGCG
>Ga0116204_1000701_pt1 | contig 19252 bp, 19 predicted proteins | sample LakKivwa52mmetaG_FD_94481 | JGI IMG/M metagenome (GOLD analysis project Ga0116204, IMG submission 94481) | Anoxic lake water microbial communities from Lake Kivu, Rwanda to study Microbial Dark Matter (Phase II) - Lake Kivu water 52m metaG | ecosystem: Environmental > Aquatic > Freshwater > Lake...
ACCGATATTGAAACAGAATATGTCCCATTTAGCTCTCCTTATCTAAAGAGCTAAATATCAGATTATTAATTCTGACGCCAGCAGTTTTATTTTATTCTTTTTTCAAAGAGCTAAAGTGTTACTGTTTTTTTAAAAAATCTCCACGCTTCCATGTCACCCTCGGGGCGCTATGCGGAAAAGAAGTAATAAAACCTGGGTTCGGTGTTGAGGTCTTCCTTCAATCTGAATACCCTCTTCTTTTCTATCAGGTATCTTATTTCGCTGTTCGGATCCAGCAGGTTTCCGAATTTTCTTGTCCCGGTCGGGCAGATCTCCACGCAGGCCGGATAACGTCCCTGTCTCACTCTCTGGACGCAGAAGGTGCATTTTTCCACCACATTTTTCATCCGGGGTCTGTTTCCCAGATAGTGCACCTCGCTGTTCAATTCCGCGGCGGGCAGGTTCGGTTCCGCCCAGTTAAAGACCCGTCCTTTATAGGGGCAGGCGGCCATGCAATAGCGGCAGCCGATGCACCAGTTGTAATCGACGACTACGATGCCGTCCGGTTCCGTCCAGGTGGCCTTCACAGGGCAGACACGCACGCAGGGGGGATTTTCACACTGCTGGCACTGAACGGGCATGTACATGAACCCCGGTTCCGGCACCGTTTCGGGATTGTAATAATGCTCGGCATTTTCCAGATTGATCAGGCTTCCCTTCTTCAGTCTGATCACCCTTATCCATTGCAGCTGAGGCTTGGCACGGGACTGATTATTTTCTTCCACGCAGGCGTACACGCATCTGCGGCAGCCTATGCACCGGGAAAGATCGAGGCCATACCCCCAAAGCGCCCCCGCCTCGGCCGGCTGTTTGCTGATCTGAACTTTCCTGCCGTACTTTTTCGCATACCTCTCTTCCAGCCGCCGGATGACCGCTTTCTTTTCGTCTTCGCTCATTTCGCGGAAGTGCTTCTGGAGAAACTCTTCTATTCGGACCTGTGTACACGAAAGGGTTCCCAAGGAGAGCCCTGCCAGGGCGCCTGTGGACATCAATTTCAGAAAATCTCTTCTCGTGGAGCTATCTTCCATGTTTCGGGTCCGGTTTGTTCGGCGGCGGTTCCGGTTTCAGGGGTTTAAATTTGGGGTCATGAGGGTTATGACAATGTACGCACAGGAAATAGGTCCGTTTCCCTCCCTTGAATGAGCCGACCCTTTTCCCGTGAATGCCGGCCCTCCAGTCGCGATAGATATTTCCATGGCACTGGCCGCAAAGCCGGTATGATTCGGTAAAATTGATGATTTCACCGTCGGCAAGCTTCAACTTGTCACGGTTGCGGGCATGATGACAGTCAAGACACCATCTTTCCTTTTCCGCATGATGCAGTTTGATGGAGGCATGCTCATCTTTTAATGCTCTTTTTTTGGTGTTTAAACTGAGCCCGGCGTGGCAATTGCTGCAGGGAAAGATTCCCTCGGAGAAGGGCGGCGAGGCTACGGGATATTCATCGTGCTGGGCCGCCGAAGCGGGGAGACCGAATCCGATGGATAGGACCGATATAATAAGCAATACCATCTTCATAGATTGACCCTATCAGTCAAATATGGCGATATAATGAAGATTATCCTTTATACTGGCGCAGAAGCGTACGGGAATCGATCGCATATGTCAACATTTTTTTCTGGGATATGTTTTTTTCCCGAACATGTTTGTTTTCTGAACAAATTTATCCGGTCTTGCGTCAGGAGGTGCTTTTGGGCGGAGCGTCGGCGTGGAAGAGGGGGATCCCCAGGTGTCTGCGGTGGGTTTCGCCATAGAGTTGCGTCTGCTCGCGGACGGTGGGGGCGCCCCGGCGGCCTTTGCCGAAGACCTCTAAAGGGTGGGAGCCGCCCAGATGGAGGGTATGTTTTCCGTACTTGCCGGAGAGGGCGTCGACCGCCTCGTAGAGTTCCCTGATCTTTTCCGCCTTCAGCGGGTCCTCAAAGAGGGAGTACTGGATCTGGGTGTCTCGGACGAGATCCAGAAGGACGACGCCGGTCGCCCGGTAGAGTTCGTGGCGACGGAATATCTGGTTGAACAGGCTTCGGAGGAGGTTGGACAGCTCCAGCGGATGGGCCGAGGGGCGGCTGAGTTTCGCTTCCCGGCCTTCCGTGTCGAAGCTCTGCTTCTTCAGAAAGAGGGCGATCCGTCGGGGGGCGAGGCCGTAGCGGCGGGCCTTGATGCAGGCCGACTCCAGGTTCCGGAGAAGGTGGGCGAAGAGGTAGTCCTTCTCGGAGGTCGGCGGGGCGAAGGTCTTTGTCTTGCTGATCGAGGCGTAGGCGCTCTTCTCCTCCGTGGCGACGGGATAGACCGACTCCCCCCGGAGCTCCTGCCAGGTCTCGACGCCAGGTTTCGTCAAGCGCTCCCGGACCGTCTTTTCGGGGAGGCGGGCGAACTCCAGGGCGGTCCGGACGCCCATTTTATGAAGATAATCCGTCGTGGCGGGGCCGATCCCCCAGACCTTCTCCACGGGCAGACCCTCCAGAAAGGAGGCGATGGTCCGTCCGGCGATCATGGTGAAACCGGCGGGTTTCCGGTGCTTGGAGGCGACCTTGGCCAGGACCTTGGTGATGCTGAGCCCCGCAGAGACGGTGATCCCTAACTCCCGGGCGATTTCCGCCTGGATCTTCCGGGCGATGGTTTCGTAGGAGCCTCGAAGCGCCCGCCTCATCCCGGTCAGGTCGGCGAAGGCCTCGTCGATGGAGTACTCCTCCACCTGGGGGGTGAAACGGCGCATGATGTTGAACATTCGCCGGGAGAAGAGGCTGTAGGTCTCGTAGTCGGAGGGAAGGACGATGAGCGAAGGAAAGATCCGCTTCGCCTCGTGGAGGGGGACGCCCCGCCGGATCCCCAGGGCCTTGGCGGCGTAGCTCGCGCAGGCGACGATCCCCCGCTCGCCCCCCGTGATGATCGGTTTTCCCTTCAGCTCCGGGTGGATAGCCTCCTCGCAGGAGGTAAAGAAGGCGTCCCCGTCGACGTGGAGGATCGCCCGCGGCCAGCTGTAGAGGCTGAAGATCGTGTCGCTCATGATTCACCTTTAGATAGGGACAGATACCTATTTAATTAAGGGAAAATTTGGGACAGCTCCCTATTTTTTCATGAAAAATAGGGAGCTGTCCCAAATTTCCAGGTATCTGTCCCTATTTAATATTTAAAGGTACTTTCGGACGACGGCGGTGACGACTCCCCCCACGCGCAGTTCCGTCCGCGGGCGGATGGGGGGGTATTTCGGGTTCGCCGCCTCCAGGACGACCTCCTTCCCACGCTTCCGGAAGTACTTCATCGTCCAGGCCCCATCCACCTCGGCGAGGATGATGTCGCCGTTTTTCGGCTCCCGACCGCGGTCCACGATGACGAGGTCGCCCTGTTTAATCCCCTCGCCGTTCATGGAATCCCCGCTGACCGACAGGAGAAAGGAGGAGTCCGGCCGGGTGATGAGGTACTCGTCGAGCGAGAGGATATCCCTGAGCTCCTCCTCCGCTGGGGAGGGAAAGCCGGCGGCGATCTTGCCGACGAGAGGCAGCGAGAGGGCGCTCCGTGCCGGTTTCAGGAATCCGCCGTCGTCCTTCGCCAGGAGGCCCGCCTTGAGGAGCTTTTGCACCCAGAAGTGGACGACGCTTTTGGAGCGCACCCCCAAAAGTTCTATCATCTCCGCATAGGTCGGCATCCGCCGGTTTTCCCGGAGGAAGCCGGCGATCTTCCCTTCCACGCCCCTGAGCGTCCATCTTTCCTTTTTCATACCCCTCTCCCTTTAAAATATACTTGCCTTTTCCCGGTTTCAGGTATAATAGAACTATCGTTCTATTGTCAAGGGATTTTTTACCCCCCGGCCCGGTTTTGCAAAAATTCGCCAAGTCGCCATTGACAGGGTAGGGGGAAAAGGGTTAATTTACCGTCGGTATGCGGAAATTCCCACCCGGATACGATGAGAAGAGGTGTCTCCTGTATAAAAAATTCATCATGCTCGCGGCCACGGGCTTCGGAAGCGGATACGCGCCCCTGGCGCCGGGAACGGCGGGAACGCTGGTCGGCATCCCCCTGTTTCTGGTCTTTTCAGCCCTGCCCTGGGCTCTCTGGCTGATCACGGTTGTCGCCTTCGCTTTCCTCGCCTGGCATGTTTCGGAGGAGGCGGAGAAGCTGTTCGGTAAGAAGGATGCCCGGTGTATTGTCATCGATGAGATCGCGGGGCTCCAGTGGAGCCTCTTTCTGATCGCGCCGACGGCGCTTCATGTGGTCCTGGGATTTTTTCTGTTCCGCCTCTTTGATATCGTGAAGCCATTTCCCGCGAGGCTCTTTGAGGATCGCCTGCCGGGGGGGCTGGGCGTGGTGGCGGACGATCTGGCGGCAGGCGTCTATACCAACGTGGTTCTGCAGATTTTGATCCGTCTGGCCGGGATTTGAGGCTGCGGTCAAAGGATATTCTCTTACGGCATTTTGCCGGAGTATGGAGATAAATGATGAGAATCGGTATATTGACTATCGGGAACGAGTTGACAACCGGGCGGATTCAGGATACCAATTCCGCTCTGATCGCCCGTGCCCTGCAGGAGCAGGGCTGGCTGGTTGTCGCGATGCTGTCCGTGGGCGATGACGAAGTCGCCATCCGCGACGCGCTCGATTTTATCCTGGCGCGCGCCGAGGCGGTGATTGCAACGGGCGGTCTTGGCCCGACGGCGGACGACATCACGACGGCGGCCATTGCCCGGGCTTTCGGCTTGACCCTTTACACGGATGAGTCTGTGTTGGCGTATATCCGGGAATTATTCGCGAAACGCCGACTCGCCTGGACGGAAAACAACGCCAAACAAGCCGTATTCCCGGAAGGAGCGGAAATCATTGCAAATCCTGCGGGAACGGCGGCCGGGTTTGCCGTGCGGCGGGAAGGGAAAATCGTTGCGGTCATCCCGGGCGTCCCCGCCGAGGCCAGAAAGATGCTCACCGAGGGGGTTATCCCGCTGTTCCGGAAGGCATTTCCGGAGGCGGCGCTCCACGTGGAGACATCGACATTCAAGCTCTTCGGGATCCCCGAGGCGGCGGTGGACGCGGCGTTGGCCGATGCGGATCTCGCGGGCCTCGGTCTCGGCGTGGGGTTCTACCCGAACTTTCCGGAAAACCACCTCGTCCTCACGGCGCGGACCTTGTCCGCCGAGGAGGCCGGGAAGAACCTCCGTGCGGCGGGATCGAGGGTGGAGGCGAGACTCGGGAAATATATCTTTGGGTATGGCCAGGAGACGCTTGAAGGGCTCGTCGCCCGGATGCTGACCGAAAAAAGGCTGTCGCTCGCCGTGGCGGAGTCATGCACGGGAGGTCTCATCACCGATCGTCTCACGGATATTCCCGGCAGCTCGGGGTTTCTTGAACGGGGCGTCGTGACTTACAGCAACGCCTCAAAGATTTCCCTGTTGGGTGTCCCCGAAGCGGTGATTGCGGCGCACGGCGCGGTGAGCGCCGAGACGGCGCGCCTCATGGCGGCGGGTGTTCGGCGGCTTGCCGGCACAGGCCTGGGTCTTGCCGTGACAGGGATCGCGGGCCCCTCCGGGGGGACGGAGTCAAAACCGGTGGGGACGGTCCATATTGCCCTGGCCGATGGTGAGAAGACCGTCTGCCGCCATCATGCCTTGCGCTGGGACCGCAGAAGGAACAAGATCGCTGCCGCCCAGACCGCCCTGCTGATGCTCCTGCGCTATCTTTCGGGGGAAGTCGGCGATGACGGATGAAAAAAAGATCCGGTCCTTTCTGGCGCTCGATCCGCCGGAAGAGGTTTTGAGGGAAATCGCATCGATCCAGAACCGCCTGCGCAAATTCATCCAGGGGGATATCCGCTGGGTCCGGCCGGAGGGAATACACCTGACACTGAAATTCTTCGGCGATGTCTCGGGTGACGACGTAGCGAACATCGCGGCCGTTGTTAAGAAGGCGGCGGAAGGGGAGAGGTCGTTTTCTCTTGCGGTCGGCGGTGTGGGTGCATTCCCCGATCCGCATCGGCCCCGCGTCCTCTGGCTCGGGATGAACGGTGATGTGGAGAGGCTTTTGGTCTTTCAAAAGGGGCTCGAGCAGGCGCTTTCACAGATCGGTTTCCCCTGCGAGGAGCGGCCCTTTCTGCCGCATCTCACCCTGGGCAGGATCAGGAACCCGAAAGGGCTCATCGGCCTCGCTCGGGTGCTGGAAAGGGGAGAGGAATATACAGCGGGACGGTTTATCGCCTCCGGGTTGAGCCTGATTCAAAGCGAGCTGACACCCGGGGGCGCCATGTACACAAGACTCAAATGGTTCCTTTTTTCGGGGGAAAACGGGGAGGCAAGGCCATAAGGCTTGAAATGGGATCAACACAGAGAAAACCACAGACGAAGGTAAGGGAGGCGGCTATGGGAACAGATACAGACAGAGGAAAGGCGGTTGAACTGGCGATTACCCAGATTGAGAGGCAGTTCGGGAAGGGGGCGATCATGCGGCTGGGCGGCGGGGAGGTGATCTCCGATATCCCGGCGATCTCCACGGGGTCGATCAGCCTCGATATTGCGCTCGGGACGGGAGGGGTTCCCCGCGGAAGGATCATCGAGATCTTCGGGCCGGAATCGGGCGGAAAAACGACGCTGGCCCTCCATATCGTGGCCGAGGCGCAGAAGCAGAACGGCCTGGCGGCCTTCATCGACGCCGAACACGCCCTCGACGTCGCCTATGCGCGAAAGATCGGCGTCAACACGGACGATCTGCTCATCTCCCAGCCGGATACGGGGGAGCAGGCGCTCGAGATCGCTGAAACCCTCGTCCGGAGCGGAGCGCTGGACGTCCTTGTGGTCGACTCTGTGGCCGCCCTCGTCCCCAAGGCCGAGATCGAGGGGGAGATGGGTGACGCCCAGATGGGACTCCAGGCGCGCCTGATGTCGCAGGCCCTCCGGAAACTGACGGGGAGCATCAGCAAGTCGAAGACGACCATGATCTTCATCAACCAGCTCCGGATGAAGATCGGCGTTTTCTTCGGGAACCCCGAGACGACCACCGGCGGAAACGCCCTCAAGTTCTACTCGACAATGCGCCTCGATATCCGGAAGGTAAACGCAATCAAGATCGGGCAGGATGTGGTCGGCTTCAGGACCCGGGTGAAGGTGGTCAAAAACAAAGTAGCCCCCCCCTTCAGAGAGACGGAATTCGACATCATCTTCGGCGAGGGGATCTCGAAAGAGGGGGATGTCCTGGATCTCGCGGTCGAAAGGGGCGTCATCGAGAAGAGCGGCGCCTGGTACTCCTACAAAGGGGAGCGCCTCGGCCAGGGACGCGACAATACAAGGATCTTTCTGAAGGATACTCCTGAGACCCTGGTGCAGGTCGAAACCGAGGTCCGCGAAAAACTCGGGATAAAGCCGAAGGGGACCACGGCGAAAGAAGATTCGAAATAGATGAATGACGATCCTCTGCGGGAAAAGGCCGAAAAGAAGGCCTATCGCCTCCTTGCCCTCCGGGCGCACAGCGAGAAGGAGCTGCGCGAAAAACTCGGGAGGGGAGGTTTCACGGCGCCGGTCGTCGCCGGGGTTATTGAAAAGTGTCGGGAATTCGGCTACCTGAACGACAGAATGTTTGCCAGAGCGCGGGCGCGGGAGCTTGCAGTGAATCGCCTTGCGGGAAACCGCCGGATTGCCTTTGATCTTAGCGAGCGGGGGATATCCGAGGAGCTCAGCCGGCAGGCGATTTCGGAAGTTCGCGCGGAGATCAGCGAGGAGGATGCGGTGGAGCGTCTCTTCCGGAAGAAGGCAAGGGGAATGGCCGTCGCCGGTATGGGCAACCGGGAGAAGGCGAGGCTGGCCAGAAGCCTGATGGGGAAGGGATTCCCCGTGGGCCTTATTGTCAGAAAGTTAAAGGAACATAAGGAGGAAGGTGTTCATGGCAATGACGGGGAGTGAGATCAGGGAGAGTTTCCTGAAATATTTTGAAGGGAAGGGCCATACGCGGGTGGCAAGCTCTTCCCTCATTCCGAAGGACGATCCGTCACTCCTTTTCACCAATGCCGGGATGGTGCAGTTCAAGAACTGCTTTCTCGGCATCGAGGAACGAAGGTACCGGCGGGCGGTCACCTCACAGAAGAGCGTTCGGGCGGGGGGAAAGCACAACGACCTGGAAAACGTCGGGGTAACGGCTCGCCACCATACCTTCTTCGAGATGCTGGGAAACTTTTCCTTCGGCGATTACTTCAAGAAAGAGACCATCGCCTGGTCGTGGGAGTACCTCACCGACGTCATTGGGCTGCCTAAGAATAAACTCTGGATCACCATCTATGAGGACGATGACGAGGCGTTCCGGATCTGGCATCGGGAAATGGGGGTGCCGGCGGATCGGATCGTCCGCATGGGTGAGAAGAGCAACTTCTGGATGATGGGGGAGACCGGCCCCTGCGGTCCCTGTTCCGAGATCCTATACGACCAGGGGGGGGGGACGGGCTGCGGAAAGCCGACGTGCAGCGTGGAGTGCGAATGCGACCGGCATCTCGAGATATGGAACCTCGTCTTTACCCAGTTCGACCGGGACGCCTCCGGGAAGCTGACCCCCCTGCCGAAACCGAACATCGACACGGGAATGGGCCTGGAACGACTAACTGCCGTGATCCAGGGGGTGACAAGCAACTACGAATCTGATCTTTTTACCGGGATCATCGGTTTCATCGAAAAATTAAGCGGCCGGACATACAAGAAAAATGGAGATGACGATATTTCCATCCGCGTCATTGCCGATCACAGCCGCTCGATAACCTTCCTCATCGGCGACGGAGTCCTTCCCGGTAACGAGGGGCGCGGTTACGTTCTCCGAAGGATCCTCCGCCGGGCAGCGCGTCACGGGAAGCTTCTCGGTCTGAACCGGCCCTTCCTCTACGAGGTCGCCCAGGTGGTCATCGACCAGATGAAAGGGGCGTATCCTGAGCTTGCAGGGAGGGCGGCCTATATCAGGAAGGTCGTGGAGAGCGAGGAGGAGCGTTTCATCGAGACCCTCGATGCCGGCCTGAAAATCCTCCAGGAAGAGATGGTCCGTCTGAAGAAGGACGGTCTGAAGACGATTCCCGGGGAGGCCGTCTTCAAGCTTTACGATACCTTCGGCTTCCCTACGGACCTGACGGCCGACATCGTCCGGAAAGACGGTTTTTCGCTCGATATGGAGGGTTTTGACAGGGCGATGGCGGCCCAGCGGGGAAAAGCGAGAGAATCCTGGAGGGGGAGCGGCCAGGAGGCAATCGCGGAGGTCTACCACCGACTCTCCGGCGAAGGGATTGCGACGGAGTTTGCCGGATACGGGTACGACGGCAAACCGGTCATGTCGCGGGTGACGGTTCTCCTGAAAGGGGGGCAGGTCGTGGAGGAGATCGGCGAGGGTGAAGAAGCGGAGGTGATCGTCGCACAGACTCCTTTTTATGGGGAGACAGGAGGCCAGGTCGGTGATATCGGCGTGATCACAGGGGGCGACGGCGCCGTCTTCAACGTGACGGATACCACCCGGCCCTTGGAGAATCTCATCGCGCATGTCGGCAAACTCGAAAATAGGAAGCTCAGGAAGGGGGATTTGGTCGCGCTGCAGGTGTTCGACGAAACACGCCGGGCGACGGAGGCCAACCACTCCGGAACCCATCTCCTCCAGGCCGCCCTGAAGACAGTCCTCGGGGAGCACGTCAAGCAGTCAGGCTCTCTGGTGAACGCCGAACGACTCCGGTTCGACTTTACCCACTTCTCCCGGATCGACGAGGAAGAGCTGGCACGGATCGAGAACGAGGCAAACCGGATGATCCGGGTGAACTGCCCTGTCGAGACCCAGATTCTTCCCATCGCGGAAGCGATGAAAACGGGGGCGACTGCCGTCTTCGACGAGAAGTACGGGGAGACGGTCCGTGTGGTCGGGATGGGAGAGGTGTGCCGGGAGCTCTGCGGGGGGACGCACGTGAGAAGGACCGGGGATATCGGTTTTCTAAAGATCGTCCATGAATCGTCCATTGCGGCCGGCGTCCGCCGGATCGAAGCGGTGACCGGGAGCGGAGCCGTTGTCTATGTCCGGCGCCTGGAGGAGGAGCTGCGGAAGGCGGCCGGTCTTTTAAAAACCGGCCTTTTAGAGACGGCGGAACGGACGGAAAAGCTTCTCCAGGTTGAGCGGGAGTTGGCGAAGGAGATCGAGGCGCTCAAAGGAAAGCTTGCGGCGCGGGATTCGGGTGACCTGCTGGGTCGCGTCCGTCAGATCAATGGAATTGCGGTTCTTGCGACCGTGGTTGAGGCCTCCGATGTGAAAACGCTCCGGGACTTCGGTGACAAGCTGCGGGACCGCCTCCGTTCGGGGATCATCCTTCTCGGGAGCCGGGCGGACGGTAAGGCGATGCTCCTTTGTCTGGTCACGAAGGACCTGACGGATAGGTACCATGCGGGAGAGATCATAAAGGCGATCGCCCCGCTCGTCGGCGGCAGCGGCGGCGGCCGGCCAGACATGGCCCAGGCCGGCGGTCAGAAGCCGGAGAACCTGGAGCAGGCCCTCGAAAGGCTTCCCGACCTCCTGTAAGAAAAAGTATTCATCACCTGCCTTGTCAAAGACGAAAGGAAGGATGATATCCGTTTCCATGGCATTTATTGACAAACATCACGTAACAAAGCCAATATAATTGACAAAATTATATCGATCATGGTATCGTAGCACAAAATAGATCGATGGAGGTTTTGGCATGCAATTGGTCACCGTATCACCCAAATATCAAATCGTTATACCAAAAACAATCAGGGAGGCTTTGAAGCTTTATCCGGGACAAAAAATGCAAATTGTTGAATATGCTGGGCGTGTTGAACTGATACCAGAGCGGGATATCAAAGAACTCCGTGGATTCATCAAGGGTATCAATACGGAATTCAACCGCGAGGGAGATAGGTTATGAATATAGTTGATTCTTCCGGATGGCTTGCCTACTTCGCAGATGAGCCAAATGCCGAGCATTTCTTAGCCCCGCTCAGTGATTCAGCTTTGCTTGTCGTCCCAATGGTAACGATATACGAGGTATTCAAGGTCGTTCTCCGCGAGTCCAGCGAGAATGAAGCATTGCAGGCGGTTGTGGCTATGCAAAAAGGAACGGTTGCAGATATGAACGTACCATTGGCAATCGCCGCTTCTAAGCTAAGTTTGGAGCATAATCTTCCCATGGCGGACAGTATCATTCTCGCAACGGCCCAGGAATTCAAAGCCACTCTCTGGACTCAGGATTCAGATTTCAAGAATATGAGCAACGTTAAGTATTTTCCAAAAAAATAAAGCCCAAGGCAATCCAGCGGACTCGCTACACTCGCGGCTGATTTTTTTAGTGTTCGGCAGGAGATTACGGCTTGAAGATACTGAAGATTCACACACTGGAGAAGGGTTGGTGTGATAAGGACCATGTCATGCTACACGCCGCTAACAATTCCGGATGAGCGTGGAGCAGGATTTGGGTTATGCGTTGGGCAGTGGCCATACTAATTGAGAGGTGTTCGTGCAATCGCGAGTAAGACAGCTGGTGCGAGAGCTCGGCATGGCGCCCCATCCCGAGGGTGGGCATTTCGCCGAGGTCTACCGCTCGCCCTCCGGGTGACCCTTGCCGACGGCAGAGGGGAGAGGTCCGCGGTCACCACCATCTACTTCCTGCTTGCCGCAGGAGACTTTATCGCGAGGCAGTCAAGGCTAATGACCGACCTTGGCGAGGATCCCCTTGGCGAATTCCTTCCCGTCGGCCAGGTCGGCATCGGTGGGATGGTCGATGGCCCCCTGCGCCTCTTCGGCCCAGGCACGGTGCTCCAACATTTTCATCAGGGCGTCGATGACTTTGGGATTGACCCTCCCCCGGACGTCGAAGGTGCCCAGCACCTTGGCCCGTGAGGCAAGGCCGATGGCATGTTCGATCGCCTGTTTGGGAAGATGGCCTCCCCGGACCGAACCGTGGGTGCAGAAGAAGGCGATAGGTTGTCCCTTCGGCACGTTCTTGAAGAAGGGATGGACCGCGGCGGGCACGCTGTGGGCATGGACGGGGAATCCGACGAAAATGATGTCGTAAACCCGGCTGGCATCGACGTCCTTGATCGGCAGGAGCTCTTTCTCGAAATGGATCGCATCGTAGATGGCACGGGCAAGTTTTTCTGTGTTACCCGTCTGAGAATAGTATGTCACTAAAGCCTTCATAGCGTCCTTGCCTCCTCTGGGATATTGGCGGAACTCTTAGTCCATTATCCGGCGCTTTGCAAGGGAGAAAGGTTGACGGCTTCGTAAAAAGGCCGGATGCTGCGTTTACGAGGTCGTCAAGGTTCTTCTCATATCAGTTTTTCCAGCGTTAATTTCTCCTTCAGGGTTTCGTTGGCCTTCTGCAGGCGGTCCTCGGCCGCGCAGACGGCAACCACCGCCGCTTCCGAAGCCGTTGGAAAATAGCGCCGTGCGGTTTTCTGCAGGCGTTCCGGTGTGATATTAAGCACCTCTCTCCGGAAGCGAAGCCGGTCGGAATCTTTCAGACCGGAGAATTCCCGGATCAGGGCGGTGTATCCTCTGCCGGCGGGGTCCAGCGGCCTGTCCAGGGCGCTGATCGATCCGATAACGGCCTTTTCCAGCTCTTCCTGAGCCACCGGATTCTGTAAGGCAGAGTCGACCGCATCTCGATAGACAGTCAACGTTTCGGTCAGGTGGGGGTCCCGGTAGGAGAGAAAGGCGAACAGGCCGCCGAGCGGTTCGTACCGGCAGGATCCCCCGTAGGCCCCACCCTGAACCCGGATGTGCCGGTAGAGATAGCCGTTGGAGAGCTGCCTCGCCAGGACGAAGAGACCGGCGGAAAGCGGATCGTCGTAAGGCGGGGCTGCAAGAACCTTGGTCACGTAACAGACCTGGGCGGGGACGGCGATGCCGATATGCGCCGCGCGACGGGACTGTTCCGGCAGTTTTGCCGGAGGATGACCTGCCGGGAGGGCTTCCAAAAGGGCGCCGCTCGTCCCGGCCAGACGCCCCAACCCCTCCTCATCTGCTGTCGAATTCAAATGCAGGCGATTCCGGACGAAGACCATTTCCCGGAGGCGTGTCAGTTTCTCTCTGAGATCCTCCCGGATATCGGTCAAGCGGTCTGCCATGCCGGCTATGAAGCGAAGCTGGGACCGCCCGTGCCATTGCTCGTTTCGCCAGGCTGAAAGGGTGTGGGCTGCTGCCGCGGCCCTCTCGGCAAAAAGATGCGCCGAGGGGATGACCGAGGCATGGAGGCTGTTCCTCTTTTCGAGAATCAGATCCCGCATCCGGGAGGCATCGGTCAGGTCCCCGGCTGTAAGGATGTCCCGGACGATTCCGATCGCCTCATCGACGTTCCGGTAGAGCGCCTTGACGGAGAAAATCATCTTCTGCCAGTTTTTCTTCCCGTCGGCGGTCAGGCCGGTAGTCAGGTTGACCGACAACCCTCCGGTACGAAGGGCGAGCCGTTTCGCCATCGCCTCATAAGAGAGGCCGGCCGCCCCCATCTGGACGCTGAGTTTTCCGAGGAGGGGGAGGTAGGGCTGCAGCTCCTCGGGGATGTCGGAGACATCGAAGGCCAGATCCAGATAGGCGATCCCGTTGGTGAAAAGGTCATGGTTCAAAACCGGAACGCCGTCGATAGCCGACCGCTCCGTGGGGATCGATTCGATCTGATGGGAGATGTCGTCGATCCTCAGCTTCGGCAGAGTAGCGACCGCCTCGGGAGAGTCAGGTTCCGTCTGAAACCTTTGCGTGGCCAAGGTTTCCTCCCGGATCTGCTGCTTCGCATCGGGGGAGAGGGATTCCTTGAGGAGGGCCATTCGTTCACGGACGGCGCGTTCCCGATCCTCCTGAAAGGTCGCGCTCGGTTCCATGATGGAGAGCAGCCGGTGCGGATTTTCAAGGAACCATCTCCGGACGATCTGCTGGAAAAGGGACGGATCGCTCTCCCATTTCCGGCGGATCCCGATGATGGTGCGGGGAAAGTTCAGGTCCGTAATAGGGTCCCCGCCATACAGCCAGGTGTGGTAGGCGCGTCCCATGAGAACAATACCGTAAGGATAGGCGCCGCGGACCATCTCCCGTCCGTGGAATTCGATCTGGTGCAGGGTGCCTTCGATCAGCTCGCGGTCGAAACCGTTTGCCGACACGTCTTTCAGTGTATCAAAGATCAGGGTCTCGATCCGCGGGGCTTTTTCCGGGTCGGTCCCCCGGAGACCTACGGCGAAGGCGATCTGTTTCAGGTCCCTCTCCAGGCCGGTGACCGGCGAGAGATCCTCTCCGAGACCGGAATCAATGAGCGCCTTCCTGAGAGGCGCCGCGGCGCTGCCGACGAGGAGGTCGGAGACGATCGTCAGGATCATCGCCGTCTCGCCGTCGATGTTTTCCGCCGTCATCCAGGCCAGGTTGACCGTCGTTTTTCCGGTCGGCTTTTCTTCCTTGCCGATGGGATAAAAACCTTGAACAGCGCGGGGTTTACGCCAGCGATTCTGAAGACCGATAGAGGAATCCACCGCAACGCGGTCGTAGCCGGCGAGCATCTCCGCAAGAAAGGCGATGTGCTCTTTGGTCGTGATATCTCCGTAGAGAAAGATGCGGGCGTTCGTCGGCGAATAGAAGATCCTATGGAATTCCCGGAACTGCTCATAGGTCAATGCGGGGATCGCCTCCGGATCGCCGCCCGAGTCGCAGGCGTAAGGCGTCTCCGGGTAGAGATTTTCCTGGATAGCCTTGTACATCAGGGCGTCCGGCGAGGAGTAAGCCCCCTTCATCTCGTTGTACACGATGCCGGAGATGCTCGGTTCACCGTTTGCGTCGAATTCGAGGTGGTGGCCTTCCTGGTGAAAGGTTTCTCGCAGCAGCCGCGGTCGTAAGACCAGGTCGGTATAGACCCGGGCGAGATTGAAGAAGTCGCGCCTCTCCTGGCTGGCGACGGGGTAGATGGTCTTGTCGGGGTAGGTGAAGGCGTTGATGAAGGTCTGGAGTGTCCCCCGGAGGAGTTCATTGAAGACATCCTTGAGCGGATAGCGCTCGGAACCTGCGAGGACAGAGTGTTCGAGGATATGAGGCACGCCCGTCGAGTCGCGCGGCGGCGTCCGGAAGCCGATGGAGAAGAGGTTTTCCCGGTCGTCGCAGTGGAGGTGGAGGATCGCAGCCCCCGTTTTTTCGTGTTCGATCTCGTAGGCGGTGACCCGGATCTCCGGGATCTGCTCGACCTTGAGTATGTGAAAACCCCGCCGCCTGTCCCCCGCGCAAAGCGCCATCGGCGGGCAGCTCTTTTTTGCCGTCATTTTTTAACCGTCCCTTTTAAGGGTTGAGACCAATTCATGAAGCACTGAATCTGCATCTTCGTTGGGAACCTGACAGGTGCCCACGGCTTTATGACCGCCACCTCCGTATTTCAGCATCAGAGAGCCCACATCGGTTTTGGATGACCGGTTAATGATGCTGCGACCCACCGCGTAAACGCAATTCTGCTTGTTTCGACCGTCGATCAGCCAAACAGAGATATTCTGGTCAGGATAAAGGGAATAGATGAGAAACCGGTTCCCGCTGTAGATGACATCTTCTCCTCGAAGATCAGTAATGATGACATTGCCATCGGTGCGGGCGTATTTTAGAATCATCGCTTTAAAGAGATCGTTTTGCTCAAAATATCGTTTGACCCGTTCCTGAACATCGGGAGTCTGGATAATTTTCTCAATGGGAATATGACGACAGTATTCAATCAAATCTTCCATCAGCCGGTAGTTACTGATACGGTAATCTCTGAAACGCCCCAATCCGGTCCGGGGGTCCATGATAAAAGACAGGAGAATCCAGCCTCTGGGGTTGATTATGTCATCGACCGTTAACCGGCCTGAATCAGACCTGTCGACAGCGGTCATCATTTCCTCGAGACGGCCAAATTTTTCATCGCCGCCGTAATAATCATAAATAACCCTGGCGGCGCTGGGGGCCGGCCGGCTGGCTCCTTTAAACCCATTCTCCAGCTTAAGACGCTCTTCTTCGCTGGAGTGATGGTCAAACCACAGGCCGCATCCCCCCACATAAGGGACATTGGCCAGGACATCATTTTCATTCACTTCTATGAGGCCGTCCTGAACATCTTTGGGATGAACAAAAAGCAGCGAGTCGATCATGCCGGCCTCCTTCAGAAGAACGGCACATGCCAACCCATCAAAATCGGAACGTGTGACCAGCCGCATAAACAGCCCTCCTTGCATATCATATGTATTCTATAATGGTTATCCGGCAGTCTTGATCAGTTGAACCCTGGATTCGGTAAAGCTGATCGTTTGAATCGCATCTTCAAAGACCTGTTTTTCACCGAAAAGCGATTCGACTATCAATTTGCCGTTCTCAAGAGTGATTTGAGTGATGTTTTCCATAACCGGCGCTTGGGCGCCGGGCGGGTATAATTTTGCCAAACACATAGAATCCTCCAGTAATGATTCTCAGATCCAGGTACTGCATACGAAGGACAATAGATCTATTTTAATAGATGCTGGGCTTTTTTCAGGTATTCGTCAGCCTCGGCCATTTTATCAGCCGCCTGCCGCAGTTGCTCGGCAACATCTTTTTGATCCGCGGCTGTCTTGTCGGCCCATTCGTGGAATTCCTCCCGATGTTCCCGATTATGTTCCAGCCAGTAGGACAGTAAACTATTCAGTTTGCCCCGGGTATCGTTCATAAAATCCTGATCCTTTCTCGCTTTCGAAATGATGCGTAAGAACATAAAGCCGATATAAGAGTAAGAAAAGCCACCCCTGATGTCAAGGAAATTATCATGAGGGCGATATAAAAAAAAGAGGGGGCGCGCGCCCCCTCTTTTTTTCGATGGCTCTCTCCTGTTTTATACCCAGCCGCGGAGCTTCATCGCCTCGACGACGCGCTCGACCGCTACCACATAAGCGGCCTGACGCATGTTGATGTTGTATTTCTTCGAGGTGTTAAGGACCGCGTGGTACGCCGTGGTCATCTTTTTATCCAGGCGCTTGTACACATCATCGGCATCCCAGTAGTACATATAGAAGTTCTGGACCATTTCGAAGTAGGAAACGGTTACCCCTCCCGCATTGCAGAGGAAGTCGGGGATCGCGTGGACGCCGTTCTTGTGGAGGATCTCGTCGGCTTCCGGCGTCGTGGGTCCGTTGGCGAGTTCGCCGACGATCTTTGCCCTGATCCGCGGGGCGTTCTCCTCGGTGATCACGTTTTCCAAGGCGGACGGGAAGAGGATGTCCACGTCGAGTTCGAGGAGCTCCTTATCGCTGATCGCATCGGCGCCCGAGAAGTTGCAGACGGTGGAGGTCTTCTCCTTGTGCTTGCCGACGGCCTCCGGATCGAGTCCCTGTTCGCACAGCAGGCAGCCCTTCGAGTCGCTGACGGCAACGACCTTGGAACCGAACATCGACTGGGCCAGACAGGCCGCATAGTAGCCGGCATTGCCGTATCCCTGCACGGCGATTGTGGCCTTGGCGAGATCGATCCCCAGCTCCTTTGCCGCCTCGCGGACCGTATAGAGGCCGCCCCTGGCGGTCGCGTCGCCTCGACCGGCGGAGCCGCCGACGGCGAGAGGTTTCCCCGTGATCATGCCGAACTGGTTCTTCCCGGAAATCTTCGAATACTCGTCCATCATCCACGCCATCATCTGGGGGTTGGTGTAGACGTCCGGCGCCGGGACATCCTTCTCCGGACCGACGATCCGTCCCACCTGGTCGATGTAGACGCGGCAGAGCCTCTCCAGTTCGCCCTGGGACATCTCCTTGGGGTTGCAGATCACGCCGCCTTTTCCGCCGCCCAAGGGCAGGTCCAAGAGCGAGCATTTCCAGGTCATCCAGGCGGCCAGCGCGCGGACGGTGTCGATGGTCTCGTCGGGATGGAAACGGATTCCTCCCTTGCAGGGACCTTTGGCGTCGTTGTACTGGACCCGGAATCCCTGGAATACCTTTACCGAGCCGTCGTCCATGCGGACCGGCAGGGAGACGTGAAGTTCGCGCGAGGGGACTCTCAGGATCGCCTGGACGCCGGCATCCAGGTGGAGTATCTTCGCGCATTGATCGAGCTGCTGTTGTGCAACCGCAAACGGGTTTACCTTGGCCATAACATTTTTCCTCCCATTTCTAAATTAGTTTGAATTTACGCCGCTTGCCCTTATCTGCTCTTGCAGAGTTCCCAGAAATTCTGCAATTCCTGATATTCCATGACCGTGGACATCGCACGGTTTTCCACCTCGATGCCCTTCTCATGGGCGCAGGCAACGGGATTCAGCCCTCCGAAGAGGATCATTCCCACCCGGTTCATGTCGACCGGGATCTGGCAGATCGCCTCCCCGATCTCGCCGATGGCAAGCGTCCCTCCGATTCCCGCATTTCGCAGCCTTGTGATCAGTTCATCGACGAGCTTCAGCGCCGGGACGGGAATCTCCCTGAAATTGGCCAGGATTTTACCCTCGCCCTGCTCCGCCGCCTGCCGGACGGAGGTCATCCTTCCCCGGATGAAAACTTCCGATGGATCGAGCGATGAGCCGGAATAGTTGATCAGCTCGACGAAACGCAGCGGTTTGCCGTCCTTGACCTGCAGGATGCCGCCGAACCGGGAGTCCATCGGGACGCCGCTCTTCAGGAGGATGCCGTTCACCACGATGCTGCAGACCGTAGCGAAACCTGTATATCCCGACGGGACCGTCAACTCGCCGATCCGCTGCCCTTCGTCGGCGCAGGCGACCAGTTCGCTGACATGGAGACCCTTGCTGAAGGCGGGCTTCATCAGCTCCAACGCCTTATTGAAGACCTTCCGGGGGAAGAAAGAGATGTTGACGGGGAGGAGCCCCTGCCTTCGCTCAAGATCGAGCGAGGTGCGGAAGGCGAGGATTTCGATGCGGGAGATGGCGAAGCCGATTTTGTCGTGGACGCGGGCGTTGCCGATCTCCTCGATTCCTTGTTCCGTGATGGCCCGGCCGTCATGCCGACCGATAAGCCGGGTCAACCCCCGATTGTCCATCAGCTTCAGGTGGTAGCGGACGCCCCGCTCGCTGAGCGTCACGCCGTATTCCTGCATGCGCCTGGAGATGAGACGGGCCCCGACCGGTTCCGGGGAGTCGTGGAGAATCCGGAGGATGAGGAGAATCTTCTTCTCGATATCTTCGACGTTAAAAATTTGGTTCATCGGCATCGGTAATCCTTTGCCGATGCCTCTAACATGGAGAAAGTGGGCTGTCAATAAGAAATTTTCTTAATAAGCCGTCAGACGGTCGGCTTCGGGAAAAATCCCGTCT